>CAJIAC010000080.1_pt1 | contig 8368 bp, 6 predicted proteins | sample 9198961 | NCBI WGS metagenome assembly CAJIAC01 (sample SAMEA7708276, study PRJEB35096) | sediment metagenome | biome: marine neritic benthic zone biome [ENVO:01000025]; feature: sediment [ENVO:00002007]; material: shallow marine sediment [ENVO:03000034] sea grass bed [ENVO_01000059] ... | reverse complement strand
CGGCCATTCTTCCAACAGGAGATGTGAGATGCACCGAGTTCTTATCGCAGTGGCATGTGCCGCGCTGTCGCTTCCGCTGGTTCCGGCGACGGCCGAGGCGCAGGAGACGGAGAAGGGCTACCTGGGCATGGTCATGACCGTGGAGGTCGCGCCCGCACACCGGGCCGCCTACCAGTCCGCGCTCGAGGGCCTGAAGGAGGCCGCTACCGCGGCCGGCGTCACGGACTACAGCTGGCATTTCTGGAGCACCGACACCGGATACGTCCTCTACTACCCGATCGACGCTTTCGCCTACTTCGACGACCCCGACCAGCTGTGGCGGAGCTTCGAGGGAACCGATGGACAGGCGGGCCGCGATGAGTTCTTCGAGACCATCCAGGCCATCCCGACGCAGTCGAGCACCGAGATCGTCGAGACGATTCCTTCGCTGGAGTACTGGCCGGAGGGCTTCACTGACGTGAATGCCATTCACCTCCACTGGGAGTACCTGGCTGACGGCGCCAGTGAAGAACAGTGGATGGAGAACGCGGCCGGATGGATGGCCTTTCTGGAGAAGATCGGCTATCCGTACGGGGTCCGTGCCTACCGCACCCGCATCGGTGAGGATCGCATGACCTGGGCCTTCTTCGTTCCCGGTCTGTCCGAGTTCCACTCGGACGCGAGCTGGGATGACCTGGTCGAGGCGGCGGGGGCCGAAGACGAGATGGCGTCGCTGATGGAGGGCTGGAACGCGGTGGTGCATCGCATGGAGCACTCGAGCGCCAGCCACATGCCGAGCATGACGTACCAGGCAGGCGACATGTAGCAGGCCTTCCGGCGGCGAGCCGCCGTGGAAGCTGGATGTGCGAAGGGGCGGCCCATGTGGCCGCCCCTTTCGCGTTGTGGCGAGCGCAGTCCGTTACCGCGCTGTCAGGCTGACCTCAGCCCTCGTCCCCGCCCGGGCCTGCCGCGCTCGTTCCGAACGTGTAGAACCCGTCCTTGTGGTCGGAGCAGACCTCGGTTAGGTCCGGAGCGTCGTCATCCATCGACCCGATGAAGGTGTCCCATCCAGCCAGGATCGACGGAATGTCGTCCGCGATGTAGTAGAAGTTGACGTTCCATTCGCTGCCCCAGGTGTGGAAGAAGACTCCGGCATCGTCCCACTGCCCGGCATCCACGACGGCCTGCGCCTTGGCGAGCGTGTAGGCCATCCAGCCATCGTAGACCGTTCCGACGTCCGTGCACTTCCAGGAGCTGATGGCCATGGCGTCGTTCGACTCATCCTCCTGCTCCGCACTGCCGTCCGTGCCCGGTCCCAGCTGGTAGAAGGAGTCCCTGTGCTCGCTGCAATGGTCCCAGAGGTTGAGTGCCGCATCCCCTGCGGCGGCCGCGTACGCGTCGTTGCTCGCGTCCTGTCCCTCCATCAGGTGGGCCTCGTTCTCACCCACCGCCCAGAAGTTGACGTTCCACTCATCGGCCCACTCGTGGTAGAAGACACCGGCGCCCTGCCAGTGACCGGCGTCGATTGCGGTCTGGGCGGCTGCGACTCCCATCGCTTCCCAGTCGGCCCCAATGGCCCCTACATCGCCGAAGTCGCACTTCCACGAGCTGATCATCAGCATCGGCGGAGTTTCCTCAGCCATTTCCTCCTGTGCGACGACGGCGCCGGGCCAGATGAAAGCGGCCGCGACTGTGAACATGACGAAACGACGTAGCATCCATTCCTCCTTGCGGATGGGGCGCTCCACGGCTGCGCCGACCCGAGTGGTCACGGCAGCGCCGGAAGCAAAGGAACGCCGAAATCTTCGGCGTTCAGAATTTCGCTTGTGAGTCGAGAGTCGGCGCCTCAGAGCGCCGCAGCCTCGCAAATGCTGACTCCCGGCCGCCCCGGGAGCGCTTCCGAGGCTAGTCAAACGCTGCGGGGGGTGTCAATCCCGAGGCCCGCTGTGGCGCCGGTCCCTTACCTTCTCGATATTCGAACCGAACACCTATCCGCGCAGCAGGCGGACGACGGCGCGAATCGGGCTCGAATGTCGAGGGATATGGAAGCCAAGTCGTTTTTCGATGCAACGATAGCAGTAGTCGATGACGAACGCCCAAACGTCGACCTGCTGCTGCGCATCCTGGAGTTACACGGCTACACCGGGGTCACCGGGTACACGAACCCCCTCGAGTTCCTCGAAAACGCCAGTGACAACCCGCCGGATCTAGTCCTCCTGGATGTCCAGATGCCCGAGATGAGCGGCTTTCAGGTCCTGGAGAGCCTGAAGCAGCAGCTGGGCGATTTCGACTACCGCCCGGTGATGGTCATCACCTCGGATGACGATCGAGAGACCATGCAGAGGGCTCTGTCGTCGGGGGCGCGTGACTTCCTCTCCAAGCCCGTGAGTCCGGTCGAGGTGCGACTGCGAGTCGGAAACCTCCTCCACACGCGGTTTCTCCAGCTGGAGCTTCAAAGGCACGCCGGTCGGCTGGAAGAGCGGGTGCGTGCGCGGACGGCGCAGCTCGAGGAGGCCCGGATCGAGATCCTGGAGCGCCTCGCACTGGCCGCAGAGTACCGGGACGACGCGACCGGGGAGCATACGCGCAGGGTGGGCACGCAGTCCGCCGCCCTGGCAAGGGCACTCGGGATGTCCCTGGATGCTGTGGACGACATTCGGCGGGCGGCGCCGCTTCATGACGTCGGGAAGATCGCGCTCCCGGACAGCATACTCCTGAAGGAGGGTGCCCTGACCGAGGAGGAGATGGAGGTGGTGAAGGAGCATCCGGCGGTGGGAGCGCGTATCCTCTCGGGCAGTCGGGTTCCCATACTCCTGGTGGCCGAGGACATTGCGCTCAGCCACCACGAGTGCTGGGATGGCACCGGATATCCGCAGGGCCTGGCGGGAGAGGAGATCCCGATGTCCGCGCGGATCGTGAGCATCGTGGACGTGTTCGATTCGCTGACACACGAGCGGCCCTACAAGCACGCCTGGACGGAGGAGGAAGCGCTGGACGAGATCGAGAGCCTGGCTGGCACCAAGTTCGATCCCAGGGCCGTCAAGGCGTTCCTGAAGCTCCACGGACGCGAGGGATCGACGGACGAAACGCCGCCCGAGGCGGACGGGACGTCATGAACAAACTGACCCGGACCCGACTCCTGTCGCCCTGCCTGTTGGCGCTGGTCGCTGCATGTGCATCGACCCAGCCGGAGTGGGAGGGCCTCGGACCGCCGCCCCCGGTGACGTACGCCGAAGCCATGGAAGCCCTGGAGGCGGGTGACGAGACCGAGGGACGCGCGAAACTGGCCCAGGTGCTGGAGGCCTGCGGCACCACCTCGCTGGGAGAGCAGGCCGCCGTGGCCCTGATCGTGGATGCGCTGGACCCGCGGCATCCGGACCTGGACCTGGCTGCCAGCCTCTCGCACGCGTACCTCAGCCAGCCCTACCGGACGCCCCTCGCGGAGCGCGTCGCGACCTCGGCGTACCTGATCTCGCTGGACGTGGGCGGAGGAATCGACGAGTCGCTGACCCTTCTGCCGACGGCGACTCCCGGCGATTACCCTGCCGACTGCCGCAGCGGCGGACCCACGCCCACCTTCCGGGGGCCGGCACGGATTCCGGCCGCGCCCTCGCGGACGATGGCCAGTCGACTGGAAGACCTCGAGCGCTCGGTAGAAGAGCTTCAGGCCGAGCTCGACCGGGTTCGGGAAACCCTGCGACCGTGACCTCGGGGCGCCGGGCCTCGCTTCCTTCCATCGGCGTTCGGGTGCGGCTGCTGGCGTCGCTCGCGGGAATCGTCCTACTCCTGGCCGGTCCCGCCCTGTACAGTATCGGGCGCCTGCGCGCGGTGCGGGACATCGCGTTCGAATTGCACGATCGGCACTCCGCGTCCCGGTCTGCCGTCGGCGAGCTCCGCGCCGCTCTCGCAGAAGTCGACCGTCTGCAGCGCAGCTACATCGTGGTCGGCGACTCCGCGGCGGCCGCGGGGATGTTCGCAGCCCTGACGGAAGCGAGGGAGAGTTACCGCCTCGCGACGACCCCCGGCTACGGCATGTCCAGCCTCCCCCTCGGCCTGACTCTCACGGAGCTGGACGAAGCGGCCCGCGAGGTCGACCGCCTGGTCCGCTCAGGGGAGAGCGGGCAGGCGACCGAGTACTTCGGAGAGGTGCGCCACCTGTTCGTGGACGCCGAGGTGGCGATCGGCCTGATGACGAGCGCGATCGACCGCGAGAGTGCGGAAGCGACGATCCGTGCCGAGACCATCGCGTCGGAGGCCGCCACGTCCACGCTGCTCGCCCTGGTCGGCGCCCTGGTGCTGGCGCTGGTCATCGGGCTCGGGATGGCGCATATGCTCACGGCGCCTCTGCAGCGCCTGCGGCGGGCCATGTCCCGGGTAGCGCAAGGCGAGTTCGAAGAACCGCAGCTCAACGAGACCGAGCGGGGCGACGAGATCGGCGATCTCGCGCGATCGTTCCGGTCCATGACCGCCCAGCTTTCCGAGCTCAATCGCCTGAAGGCCGAGTTCGTCAGCAAGACCAGCCACAACCTCAAGACCCCCATCAACGTGATCGGGGGGTACTCCGAGATGCTGGACGACGGGCTGTACGGCGAACTGAACGCCGACCAGAAAGAAGCGCTCAAGGGGATCCGCGAGCAAACCGCGGCTTTGGCCACACAGGTCCGGCAGCTGGTGGACCTGAGCCGGGTCGAGGCGCACGCGTTCTCGGTGCACAGTCAGGTCATGTACGTGGCCGACCTCCTGCTCGGCGTGCGGCGCTCGTTCGAAGCCCTGGCCCGGCAGCGCACGATCGACTTCGAGATCGTGACGGACCCGACGGCGCCGGCCACCCTGCTCGGGGACGAGGACCGGCTTCGTAACGAGGTGCTGGGCAACCTGCTGAACAACGCGTTCAAGTTCACCGAGGCGGGAGGCCGCATCAGCGTGCGGGCCGCCGGCTCGGAGGGGAAGCTCGAGATCGAGGTCTCGGACACGGGCCTCGGGATCCAGGAAGAAGAGCTGGAGCGGATCTTCGATCGCTACTACCAGACCGGGACCGGCAAGCGAGAGTCGGGATCCGGGCTCGGCCTCGCCATAGCGAAGGAGATCGTGACCCAGCACGGAGGGGAGATCTCCGCATCGAGCGCCGAAGGCGAGGGCGCGACCTTCCGGGTCATCCTGCCCGCCGTCAGTCCGCCGGCTCGATCCTGACCGCGCAGAACTTGAAGCCGGGGATCTTACCGTAGGGATCCAGCGCGTCGTAGGTGAGCACGTTGGCGGCCGCTTCGCGGAAGTGGAACGGGATGAACACGCTTCCCGGCAGCAGGTCCTTCGAGGCCTTCGCCTTCAGCACGATCGAGCCGCGCCGGGAGGTCACGTCTACCCATCCACCCTTCTTGACCCCAAGAGCCTTGAGATCATCCGGGTGAATCTCCACCCTCGCCTCCGGCGCGATCGCGTGAAGCGCCCTCGATCGCCGCGTCATCGTGCCCGTGTGCCAGTGCTCCAGCAGGCGGCCGGTGTTGAGGATGAACGGGTAGTCGTCGTCCGGCGGCTCGGCGGCCGGCGAGAACTCCGCGGGGACGAAGCGGCCGAGGCCGTCCTCCGTAGGGAATTTCTCCCCGAACAGGACCTGGACACCGTCTGAATCGAGGTCCGGGCAGGGCCACAGCTTCCCCGAGGGCGCGAGATTCTGGTGCGTGAGACCCGCATACGACGGGGCGAGCGACGTCATCTCGTCGAACACGTCGGAGGACGATTCGTACTTCATCGGGTAGCCGAACGCCGTCGACAGCTCGGACACGATCTTCCAATCCTCGCGCGCGGACCCTGGGGGATGCAGCGCCTTGCGGCCCACCTGCACGCGGCGATCCGTATTCGTGTACGTGCCGACCTTCTCCAGGTGCGTGGTGGCCGGGAGGATCACGTCCGCGAACTCAGCCGTCTCCGTGAGGAAGATGTCCTGCACCACCAGGAAATCGAGGTTGGCGAGCGCCTTCCGGACCTTGTTCACGTTCGGGTCCGACAGGAAGGGATTCTCGCCCATCATGTACATGCCCTTGATGCCGCCTTCCAGGGCCTGCCCCATGATCTCGACCACCGTCAGGCCCGGATTCGGGTCCAGCTCTACGCCCCACGAATCCTCAAACTTCGCCCGCACGTCCGGATCGCCGACCTTCTGGTAGTCGGGGTACATGATCGGGATCAGGCCCGCGTCCGACGCGCCCTGCACGTTGTTCTGGCCGCGCAGCGGGTGCAGACCGGTTCCGGGCCTGCCCACGTTGCCGGTCATCAGCATCAGGGCGATGAGGCAGCGGGAGTTGTCCGTGCCGTGCACGCTCTGCGAGATCCCCATGCCCCAGAAGACGATGGCCGTCTTCGCCCCCCCGAACAGCCGGGCCACCCGGCGGATGTCGTCCGCGGGAATGCCGCAGATCTCGGCGGCCATCTCCGGGTCGTACTTCTCGACCACCGCCTTCAGCTCCTCGAAGTCGCGCGTGCGCGTCCGGATGAACTCGTGGTCCACGAGGTCTTGCTCGATCAGCACGTGCATCACGGCGTTGTAGAAGGCGACGTCCGTTCCCGGGCGGATCTGCAGGAACATGTCCGCGTGATCGGCCATCTCGATGCGGCGCGGCTCGACTACGATGATCTTCGTCTTTCCTTCGCGCGCCGCCTGCTTCATGAACGTGGCCGCGACGGGGTGGTTGGCCGTGGTGTTGGAGCCCGTGATCAGGGCGACTTCCGCGTTGCCCACGTCGCCGAACACGTTCGTCACCGCTCCCGAGCCGATGCCCTCGAGGAGGGCGGCCACCGACGACGCGTGGCACAGCCGCGTGCAGTGATCGATGTTGTTCGTGCCGAACCCGGCCCGGATCAGCTTCTGGAACAGGTAGGCTTCCTCGTTGCTGCACTTGGCGCTGCCGAAACCTGCCATGGCCGAGGATCCGTGCTCCTCCTTGATCTCGCGCAGGCGCCGGCCGGCCAGCTCCAGGGCTTCCTCCCACGTGGCTTCCCGGAAGTGCGGAAGGACGTGCTCGTAGTCCACCAGTCCGCCCGGGCGCTTCCGCTTCTTCTGATCGGACTCGCCCACCTCGGGTGAGAGCGGACCCTTGGGGTAGGAGTCCTCGCGGCGGATCAGGGGCACGGTCAGGCGCTGCGCGTGATGGGCGTAGTCGAAACCGTACCGGCCCTTCACGCACAGGCGCTCATCGTTCACGGGGCTGGCGCGCCCGTCCGCGTACACGACCCGGTTCGTCTCCTCGTCCACGTGGTAGGTGAGGGCGCAGCCCACGCCGCAGTACGGACACACCGAGTCCACCTGCTTGAGCTCGGAGCGAGGCTTCGGGGCCGGCGTCATCAGCTCGTCCACCAGCTGCACGAGAGACAGGGCGCCGGTGGGGCACACCTTCTCGCACTCGCCGCAGGACACGCAGGTCGAAACGCCCATGGGGTCGTCGAGGTCGAACCCGATGCGGGTGTCGTATCCCTTTCCCGTGCGTCCGATCACCGCGTTCACCTGCACGTCGTCGCAGGCGCGGATGCAGCGATCGCAGAGGATGCAGGACTGGTGGTCCACCCGGATGACCGGCGACGACTGGTCGATCGGACGTCCGTTTCCGGGCGGGATGCCCGCGACCGGGGCCGTGCGATCGCCGTTCTCGGAAGCCGGCGGCCACTCCACGCCGTACTCGGCCGCGAGCGCCAGCAACTCGTCGCCATGGGTCTTGGCGCCCGACTCCGCGTCGGCCGGATAGTCCGAGAGCAACAACTCCGTCAGGCCCTTCCGGCAGGCGTCGATCTTCTCGTTCCGCGTGGTGACGGTCATGCCGTCGGCCGCTTCGCGGACGCACGAGGCCGCGAGCTTCTTCTCGCCCACGTCCACCAGGCAGACGCGGCACACCCCGACCGGAGGAAGGCGTGGGTCGTGACACAGGACGGGGATCTCGACGCCGGCGGCCCGGGCCGCCTCCCAGATGGTCGAACCGGCCGCGACCTCGACGTCTTGGCCGTCGATCGTGAGACGAAGGGTGGCGTCCACGGCCGCGGAGTCGCTCACCGCTCGCTCTTCCGCGGCAGGACGGAGACGACGAGAAAGGCGCCCATTCCGGCAGCCGCGATCGCGACTGCACGCAGCCACATCGTATCCAGGGCCGCGCCCCACTCCGCGATCGCCTGCATACGAGCGAGTCCCACGATCGGGAGGGCGACTCCCGAAGCCACGAACAGCGCGCCCAGAATCCGGAGCGTCCGCGGGAAGCGCGATTCGGGCGCGGCGACCCAGAGCAGGGTCCCCACCCCGATCCTGAGAGCCACGGCTACCCAGAGGCCGGTGCTCGTCAGGAACAGGTCGGCGAAGTCGACCAGACCGCGGGGCAGGATCAGCGCCCACAGTCCGACCCCGATGATG
>CAJIAC010000030.1_pt1 | contig 8408 bp, 6 predicted proteins | sample 9198961 | NCBI WGS metagenome assembly CAJIAC01 (sample SAMEA7708276, study PRJEB35096) | sediment metagenome | biome: marine neritic benthic zone biome [ENVO:01000025]; feature: sediment [ENVO:00002007]; material: shallow marine sediment [ENVO:03000034] sea grass bed [ENVO_01000059] ... | reverse complement strand
TACGATCTCACCAACCTGGCGGTGCTGGAGGGATTCCGGACGCAGCTGGCCCTGGTCGACATGGTGTGGGGAACGGCCCTGTGCACCATGGTGTCGGTGGCCGGATACCTGGTGGGCTCTCGCTTCGTCGCATAGGCGTCCGGCGGCGGGCGAAAGCGCCCCTCACTCCGCCCTGAGCGCCTCCACCGGATCGACGTGCGTGGCGCGGCGAGCCGGGAAGTAGGTAGCGAGCAGTCCGGAGAGCAGGAGAGCGAGGGCCATGATCCCGTAGGTCACGGGCTCGAACGCGCCTACCCCGTAAAGGAAGAACGACACGCCCTTGGCCATCCCGAACGCCAGGCCCAGGCCGACGACGATCCCGATCGCGGCCAGGGTCATTCCCTGGCGCATGATCATCTTCACCACGTTTCCGTCCCGGGCGCCGAGCGCCATGCGAATTCCGAGCTCCTGCCGGCGCTGCGACACGGAATAGGCCATTACGCCGTACACGCCGGCCAGGGCGAGCACCAGGGCGATCACCGCCACCACGCTCATGATCTTCGCCATGATCGTGTCGCCGCCCAGCGACTCATCGATGACGTCCTTCAGAGACCGCATTCCGTAGGCGGGGATGTCCGGGTCGACGGCCGCGACCTCCGCGCGGATCGGCTCGAACAGTGATTCGAGAGGCGCCTCCGACTCTACCAGGTACGCCAGGTTGCGGCGGCCGCCCTGGTAGACGGGGACGTAGACCATCGGCCGTTCTCCCGGCCGCGCAGTCGCCACACCCGTGTTTGCCGCAACCCCCACGACTTCGCTCGTCGTGCTGCCGAACACGATCTGCCGTCCGATCGGCTCCGAGTCCGGCCAGTGCCGCTCAGCCATAACTTCGTTGATCACGATCACGTCCAGCGAGCCAGCCCGGTCCGCTGCCTCGAGTCCCCTTCCCCGCACGATCGGGATGTCCATGGCGTCGAAGTACCCCGGCGTGATCTCCAGCATGTTGGTGACCTTGCGATCCTGATCGGTCTGGATGTCGTCACCGGGGAGCGTGTAGTAGGAGCTGTTGTTCCCCTGCGACGGGATGATGGACGTAGAGCCCACCGAAGTGACGCCAGGCACGGAACCGAGCCTCAAGGTGAGCTCCTCGTGGAACGCGATTACGGACGCGTCGTCCAGGTAGTCGCGCTCGGGGAGGGCGACGCGAAACGCGATCAGGTCGCTCTCGTCGAAGCCCCGGTCCGCGAGCCGCACGTTGTAGAAGGCCTGCACCAGGAGAGCCGAGGAGACGAGGAGAGCCAGAGCCAGCGCCACCTCGCCGATCACGAGCGCCTTACGGAGGCGGCCGCCGCGCGCCGCCGTCCCTCCGCGGCCCCCTTCCTTGAGCGAGGCGGCCGTGCTCCCCTTTCCGCCCTGAATCGCCGGGGCCAGACCGACCAGCACTGCGCTCAAGACGACGATCGCCATCGTGAACAGCAGGGCCCGTCCATCCAGTCCGATCTCGTTCACCCGCGGGAACCAGGACGGCATCACCGAAACCAGCCACCGGATGCCGAACACCGAGATCACGACGCCGGCCACGCCCCCGGCGAAGGAGAGGATCAGTGACTCGGTGAGAAAGTGCCGGATGATGCGTCCCCGGCCGGCGCCCAGGGCGGATCGGATCGCCATCTCCCGCTCTCGCCCGACGGCGTGCGTGAGCAGCAGGTTGGCCACGTTGGCGCACGCGATGAGGAGCAGGAAAAGGACGGCCAGGCTCGAGATGGAGGTGCCGACCCGGAATCCCTCGTTGAAGATGTCCTCGTGCAGGCTCAGGATCCTCGCGCCGTTCCCCGTGTTCGTCTCGGGATACTCGGCGGCCAGCTGCGCCGCGATGCGCTCGGTCTCGTCAGCCGCCTGCTCTGGCGTGTAGCCGTCCCGCACCCGCGCCAGGATGCTCACGTAGTGGCTGTTCCGCGACTCGTCCCCCGCGATGGCGAACGGCACCCACACGTCGTCGAACACGGACCCGTACCAGAAATCCGGTGACATGACACCGACGATGGTGTGCGGCTGTCCGTCCAGCAGGATGTCGGACCCCAGGATCTCCGGATCGGCCCCGAAGCGGCGCTGCCACAGTCCGTGACTGATCAGGGCGACCTGGTCCCGACCGACGGTCTCCTCCTCCTCGGTGAAGCCCCGCCCGATCGCCGGCTGCACGCCCAGGACCTGCAACCAGTTCCAGCTCAACCGGCGACCCTGGGCCCGCTCCGGGCGGTCGCCCTCCGAGAGGTTGAACGACGCTCCTCGGGACACCGCCACGTCCATCGTCTGGCTCAGCTCACGGAAGTCCGTGAAGTCCGGGACGGAGAACGACACCCACATCCATCCTCGGTCCCGGTTCGTGGTGTACATCGAGTGCAGTTCGTGGGAGTCCGGGTACGGAAGCGGCCGGAGCATGAAGACGTCGACGGCGGTGAAGATGGTGGTAACCGACCCGATCCCGACTCCGAGCGACAGGACGGCGATGAGGATCAGCAGTCCGCCCCGGCGGAGCGAGCGGAGACCATATTTGAAGTCCTGCCAGAGCCTGTCCATAGCGCGCGCCGTTGCCGAGGGGAGTGGACCGCCGTCTCAACTTACTACGGTCGCGGGGAACTGGCGTTTCAGCTCGAGGAGTGACGACCGAATGACGGACGGGAGACACGCTGAAGCATGCGGAATCCAGCGAACCCTACAGGGAGGCCGTCATGTCGATCGATACACTCAAGCTGGGACTCGTCGCGATTCTCGCGTGCGCGGTGGGCGCATGCTCGGGGAGCTCGCCCCTGGCACCCGAAGAAGAGGAGGTGTCGCCCCGGACCCGGACGGCGTGCATAGCCGGCGGGGACGTGGCCCAGCGAGCGGGCTGCCCGCAGGATACGTGGCAGAACGATGAGTACCGAGGAGACCCATTCGATCGCTGGGAGGAAGACCTCCCCCCGAGGCAGAAGCGACCCGACTGAGCCTGTGACCAGACGACCCTGTCACCCGGTGCGCTACCGCCGCCAGCCGTAGCGCACCACGCAGTCATCCCACCTGGACTGGTGGTAAGACCTGGCCGAGCAGTGAGTCGGCGGCTCGCCCCAGGCCACCGCCATCCAGTTGCAGTCTGCTCGATTCAGCAGCGGAAGCTCCCTATATCCGATCGCCTCGTACGGCATCGGAAGTCCCTCCCAAACGTTCCTCGGGATGGACGAGGCGACGTTGTAAGCCGGCCCAAACCCCGGGACGTAGGGCTCGGCCAGCAGGAAGTTCTCCTGCGCCGCCGTCCGGTGAAGCTGGGCCAGGAGATCACTTCCGTCCGCCATCTGACGGGCGCCTTCAAGGATGAGGGCGCGGAGCGCGATCGCCGCCTCCCTGAAGGCAGCCGGCAGCGGCATGTATTTGCGGGCGAGCCTCAGCCGCTCACCCGGATCGGCTTCGATGATCTCGACGTCGTCGATCCAGAACACGCCCGCAGGCATAGAAGTGTGCATTCACGACCCTCCAAGATCGCGCCCTGTTCTCGTTCCGCGCGGCCTGCCGCGCGCCGGTTCGCCCCTTAGAGTCATCAAATTGCCGCCAACCACATGCCACCGATCCCGGCGGACGTGACAGCCCGTATCTCTTTGCACGGAAATCGCTTAGAGGGATTTCACAGGGGAACGGACGTTCCCCGTTTCCGTGGCAGCGGCTCGTCAGTTGTTGCGCGCCGGCTACAATTCGCCCGCGCTGCTCGGCAAAAGCGTACAGCCGTCCGTCCAGTCCCGCAACGTGGAGGACGCCGCCCGGCGTGCACAACAGCCGAATCAGACGCTCCCCGGGTTCGACTCGCGTCGGGCGTAGGCTTTGGCCTGCTCGTGGACAGCCCAGGGGAACAGGTACTCGACCAGGTTGACCCGCCGGTTCATCCGGCGGAAGAACTTGTCCTCGATTCGAAGGAGCCGTCGGGCCGCGCCCCGCGGGAGCCGGCGGGAGAGTCCCCGGACGCGGCGCCGGACCGCCGGATAGCGGTCGTAGAAGGCCCAGAAGAACCTGCCGGGCGCGCGGGTCCGCTTTGCCCCGCGCTCGCGCCACAGGCTCTCGTGGCTCGCCAGCCAGCGGTAGTTGGACGACCGGGTTTCATCCGTGAGCACGGCCTCGCCGCGCCGAAAGTGGTTGGTTGCGGCCCGCTTGTGCATACCGAACGACTCCCGCGGGATTCCGGCCTCCTCCACGATGCGCCGGCTGATTGGACGGGAGTAGTCGCCGGGGACATCCCAAGCCGCCATCTCAGGACCGTGGCTGATCTCGTTGATCTCGCGAGCCTGTCTCGCGCCGAGACCCGGTACGGGCAGATGGATGCAGCCGAGCTGGAGGCGATGCTCCGTGAACGCGAGCCCGCCGTCCGAAGTCCGGGCGAGGTCCGGGGCGAGGTGCGTCTTCTCCTTGCCCCAGACGCGGTCGCCGTCAAAGCCTGACACCAGCACGCGTCCGTGCAGCTGCTCGTCCGCCGAGCTGAAGATGATGTCCTGCCCGGCGCCGTTCACGGCCAGGTAGGGAATCTCCGAGAACGGCGTGTCGCGCCACGCCGTACGGTCGACCAGTTCGAGATCGAGGCCGAGGCGTTGAGCCATGACCTCCCCGTGGTCGTGGCCTCCGCCCCGGGCCGTGCGAAACGAGAATGCGCGCCGAAGGCCCGCTGCCCGGGCCAGCACCGTCGACGCGGTCGAGTCGTATCCCGAGGAAATGCTGCTCACCATCTCGTAGCGGTGCTCGCGCGTCTCGGCCGCCATGTTAGCGGCCATTCGCACGAGCGCGGCTTCGAGAAAGTTCCGGTACGCTTCGAAGGAGCCCAGGTCGCGGGCCGGATTCGGTTTGTCCTCCTCGGACAGTCGTTCCCCGTCCCACACCAGGTTGCGGAAGAAAGCGACCTCGAGGCGGCCGCGATTGGTGGGCACCTGGCGTAGATAGCCGTCGAGCCCTCGGGTAACCGACCAGAAGAAATCGAAGTAGCGGCCATACGCGGCGTCGACCTCGACACCGGTCTCGGCCAGCAGGCAGGCCATGGAATTCGACACCCAGGCGGTGCCGCCCAGCTCCACGAACTGCAGCCGGTCCACAGTCGCCCCGGCGGGCACGAGGACGGCCCTGTCCCCGCGAAGCCTGATTCCCGATCCGAACACGAGGTCGGTGCGGTCGAAACCGCCGCCTTCGAAGTCGCCGTCCCAGACCGCCTCACACAGCCAGTCGTTACGAACCTCGACCTGAGGTCCGTGCCGGACGTGCAGGGCCGGATCCGATCGCCGGCAGCGGGCGATCCACGCGAGGGGCGGCCAGTCGCTCTCTAGCTGGAGCTGGAATTGCATTCCCGGTTGCCTGTGCGGGTGTCATCCCGCCTCTCGGCGGAACTCGCCTCCGATCAGCCACTTGCCGACCGGGTAGTCCACACCGAACCCGAAAACCAGGCGATCGGAGTACAGGAACTCCAGCTGGATGGGCCCGGGTGGATTTGAACCACCGACCTCACGCTTATCAGGCGTGCGCTCTAACCAAGCTGAGCTACGAGCCCTCGCCTCCGAACCGCGCGCCAGCGAGCCGCCGAATTACGTCGCCGCCGAAAAAGAATGCGAGTCGCGGAGGGGCGACTCGCAGCGCGGTGAAAAGGTAGCCAATCGATCGGTGGAGTCAACCTCGCGGACTACCAGCCGACGGCTTCCTCGCCATCCTCGTCCGGCATGGCGAACCCGTCGAACTCGTCCTCGTCGTTCCAGTTGTCGTCTCCGAAACCAAGCTCGTCCGGTTCGTCCAGATCGTCCCAGTCCTCGTCGTCGTCTTCGTCCTCGAAGACCGCCTCATCCGGGTCGAGCTCGACCTGCGCGCACGGCATCACCGGCTCACGCTCCAGCGCACCCGGGAGGGAGAGCGTGGATACTGGCATGGACCTTCCTCCTTCATGTTCAAGGTTCATCAGGGCCGCCCATCCGCCGCTTATTAAAAAGGCGCCGGCTCCGTGTCAAGAGCCGGCGCAGAAGGCCGGAAAGGAAGGCGGCTGGAAGAGCCGTCACGGTCTGGGTCCCGCCTGGTTCAGGCGCCCGAAACGGCCCGCCGATCCCGCTTCCGTTCGTGGCTGGTCAGCATGCGCTTCCGGAGCCGTATCGCGTCCGGCGTCACCTCCACCAGCTCGTCATCGCGGATGAACTCGAGCGCGTATTCCAGGCTGATCTCACGGGCGGGCTCCAGGATGATCGCCTCGTCTGCTCCCGAGGCCCGGACGTTCGAAAGCTTCTTGCCCTTGATGACGTTGACCTCGAGATCGTTGTCCCTCGCATGCTCGCCCACGATCATGCCGTTGTAGACGGCTTCCGTCGGACGCACGAAGAGGGTGCCGCGCTCCTGCAGGTTGAACAGGGAGTAGGCCGTCGCCACGCCCTCCAACATCGAAACGAGAGCACCCGTCGTCCGGACCTCCAGCTCGCCGGCCCACGGTCCGTACCGATCGAACTGCCGGTGGAGCGTCCCTTCGCCGCGGGTCTCGGTGAGGAACTCGGACCGGTAGCCGGTCAGGGCGCGCGACGGGACCGTGAAGCGCAGGCGCACCATGCCGCCGTCTCCTTTCTCCATGTCCACCATGTCGCCCTTGCGCTCGCCCAGGCCGCTCATCACCACTCCGATCATGCCCTCGGGCACGTCGGCGACCACCTCCTCGTACGGCTCCTCGATCCCTCCGTCCTCGCCCAGGTGCGTGATTACGTGCGGACGGGAGACGCTGAACTCGTAGCCCTCCCTGCGCATCGTCTCCATCAGGATGGACAGGTGCAGCTCGCCCCGACCCGACACGCGGAACCGGTCCGGCTCATCCGTCTCTTCCACCCGGAGGGCCACGTTGGACTGGACCTCGCGAAACAGCCGCTCCCGGAGCTGCCGTGAGGTCACGAATCTGCCGGAGCGTCCCGCGAACGGGGACGTGTTGGGCCGGAACTCCACCGACAGGGTCGGCGGCTCCACGGCGATGCCCTCCAACCGGATCGGGGCGTCGGGATCGCACAACGTGGAGCCGATTTCGGCCGCCTCGATTCCCGCGAGCGCCACGATCTGGCCGGCCCGGGCCTCCGGAACCTCCACTCGAGCCATGGCCTCGTAGGCGTAGATCTTGGGGATGCGGACGGCGGCGTCCGGAGAGTCCGACTCCAGCCCCCACACGGCCACCATCTCTCCCTCGCGGACCACGCCGTTCTCCACCCGGCCGATCGCCATCCGGCCCAGGTACGGGGAGTAGTCCAGCGTCGAGACCAGGAGCTGGAATGGCGACCCGGGCAGGCCGTGTGGAGCCGGCACCGAGTCCACCACTGCCCGGAACAGCGGAGCCAGGTCCTCGCCCATCTCGGAGGGCTCGGTGGACGACCAGCCATCGCGTGCGGACGCATACAGGAAGGGAGCGTCGAGCTGCTCGTCGGTCGCCTCCAGCTCCATCAGCAGCTCCAGAACCTCATCGTGCACGCGCTCGGGATCCGCGTCCGGCCGGTCCACCTTGTTGATGATGATGACCGGGTGCAGGCCGAGCTCCAGCGCCTTCCGAGTGACGAACCGGGTCTGCGGCATCGGCCCCTCGAACGCGTCCACGAGAAGCAGGACGCCGTCCACCATTCGGAGGATGCGTTCGACCTCACCCCCGAAGTCCGCGTGGCCCGGGGTGTCTACGATGTTGATCTTCACGCCGCCGCCGCCCGGCGCATCCCAGCGCACGGAGGCATTCTTGGAGAAGATCGTGATCCCCCGCTCCTTCTCGAGCGGATTGGAGTCCATCACCCGGTCCTCGACGCGCTGGCCTTCCCGGAACGATCCGGTCTGCCGCAGCATCTGGCCCACGAGGGTGGTCTTCCCGTGATCCACGTGGGCGATGATGGCAATGTTCCTGATGGAGTCCAATGGACCTCGATTCCCGTCGAATGTGGTGTACCGCAAACGGCTCGCCGGGGCGCCCGACGTACCTCGCGACCGCCCGCTTACCCGCCGGTTTCGGGAAAGTTCGCGAGCGGCGGCCCGGGGCCGTTGCTGTCGGTCCGAGGGCCGGGGTAGTTTGGCAATCCGAACCGCGTCGCACCACTTCCACCGGCGGACGGATCATGACCAGGTCGCGCAGAAATCGAAGAATCCGTAGCCACGGGAGGCTTCTCGCGGTCGCCATGCTGGGCGGCCTGGGCCTCGCGGCCTGTGGGCTTCCGTCCGCGATGGGCGAGGCCAATTCGCTCATCCTCGTCGCCGACGACGGGGTGTGGATCGAGGTCGAAGAGGACACATACAGGGCACTCGAGCGCACCACGTACACGACGCGCGACGAGAAGATCTTCAACGTTACGCAGACGGACCCGGGCTCGCCGGAGATCAGGGAGCTCCTCTTGTGGAGGCATGTGCTCGTGTTCGGCGCGCCGGACGATCCGCGCGTGCAG
>CAJIAC010000023.1_pt1 | contig 8454 bp, 9 predicted proteins | sample 9198961 | NCBI WGS metagenome assembly CAJIAC01 (sample SAMEA7708276, study PRJEB35096) | sediment metagenome | biome: marine neritic benthic zone biome [ENVO:01000025]; feature: sediment [ENVO:00002007]; material: shallow marine sediment [ENVO:03000034] sea grass bed [ENVO_01000059] ... | reverse complement strand
TCGCGTGGGGTGCCGACGACACCGAGGCAGATGCGGACCGGCCGGTCGCCCAGCTGGTCGACCTGCCGGAGAGCGATGCTCCTCTGGAGGACGTCGCCGACGTGTTGACCCCGGAGCCCGCCTCGGATCCCGCCCCGAAACGGGCAGATGTTCAAACGATGGCCGCGATCCCGTCGATTCCGAAGCTCACGGCCGCGATGGCCGATGCCGTCGAGCCCCTGATGTTCATGGAGAACCTCGAGGAGCCGGACGCAGAGGAGAACCCGGCGGTATCCTACGCCACGCGGTCCGACTTCATGGTCGCGTCGGCGGATGCTCAGCCGCTCCGTCCCATCGACGATCGGCCGGCCTCCGTGCTGGCGGCGATCGGGGCATCGAGGGGAGTGGGAATCGGTATGGGTGGCCCGCACTGCAAGCCGCAGCGCCCGGCCATGTTCACGCGAAGCGAGGTCGTGTCTGGGGCACCGTCGATCCTGAGGCGCTCCCCCGGTATGTGATCTCGAAGCGGCCGCTCGCGTTTCGCGACGGTCCGTTGACGCCCGCAGGGCCGGCTCACGAGCCGGCCCTTTTCTTTGTGGGCACCTGCGGAGGGCCGTCCGGCGCTCCTACCGGTCTCCGCCGGTCGAATCTCCTGCGGCCACGGCGGCCGTATCCGGTTCATCTGCGCCTACCAGTCCCCGAAGCAGGTCGAGTCCGCGCTCCTTCGCCTCCTCTTCGGCGGACTCCCGCGCGCGCTGGGCCGCCTCGTCGACCACGCTGCGCGACGATTCCTGCATCGCCTCCGGATCCAGTTCGATCCGCGGGTCGGAGGCGTTCCCCGTCAGCCGGAGAGCCAGCTCGACGGCGCCGCCCGCCCTCATGTAGCGCTCGATGACGCTTCCCGCGGCTCCCGCCGCCGCCGTCGCCGCGACGGCGAGCGTAGAGTCCGGGCGCACCAGGGCCCCGAGGTCCAGCGATCCGCCGAAGCCGAGAGCGCCCTGGATTTCGGCAATCAGCTCGGACCCGCTGAAGTCGCTTCCGTCCAGGACGATCAGTCCTTGCCGAACCAGGAAGGGTGACGTCCACCGGTCGAACCGGAGCTCATCGGTCCCCTCGAGCCGCAGGAAGGAGAGCAGGCCCCGCGTGAGCGGGTTGGAGCCGATCCTCCCGTCCCGGATCTCGAACCGGCCCGCACCGTCGAGAGCACGGGTGACCGGCAGTGCGAGAGAGTCGAGCCCGCCCTCGAGCACCAGATCCATGGTCAGCGAGCCGGAGACCAGGTCTCCGAGCGGGGAGTTCTGGGCCAGGTACTGTTCCGCGCGCACGTCCTCGAGCACGACCTCCAGGCGGAATGGCTCCGCCTGCTCTCCGCCGAGGCTCAGCACGCCCCGCGCCGTTCCGGTGCCGCCGTACGCCCGGAAACGAGCGTCCGCGAGTTCGATGCCTCCCTCGTGCAGGACGACCACTCCCTCCAACCGGTCCACGCGATAGGGGAGCCGAAGGACTGAATCCACGCGCACGTCGATCCGTCCGGTGAGCGGCATGGGCTCGGGCCGCCGGAGGTCGCGGGCACCGGCCCAGTCTTCCGGAGTCCGTCCCATCAGGAGCCGGTCGGCGAGGCGGGCCCACGCGATGCGTCCGTAACCGATTTCCGCCTGCGCGGGCCCGAGAAGCGCATCGAGGTCAAGTCGGCTGCCCGTCACCTCTGCACCGAGCTCCGGCCGTCGCGGGGTGGTGGCCAGCCCTCCGAGAAGATCGCGCAGGGAACCCGAGGTCCGGAGCTCGTCGCCCGCCGCGAGGACCGGCACGTCGCTCCAGATCGCCTCCGACCCACGTAGCCTGACGGAGGCCGCCGGGATCTCGACCGGTCGCACGAGCTCTCCACCCGTGATCTCAATTCCGTCCAGCCCGAGCGTGCCATCGAGAGTCGTGGACTCGGGTCGATCCAGCTCCCCGCGCCCGGACACCTGCCATCGAACGCTGCCCCTGGAGGCCATCGGCCGGTCCGACCGGTCAGCTGAGAGCGCCTCGTTCAGCTCGGCCGCGTCCGCTTCTCCATCCATGGAAAACGAGAACGCGAGAGTCGAGTCGAGCGCCATGGCGCCTTCGCCCGTGATCGTGCCCCCGGGAAGGGAGGCCCGCGCTCCGGACACCTCCGCCCGTCCGTCCGAGACGCGAACGTCCGCATCGAGCGCCTCGATCACGGGTTGGCCCGGGCCGCGACTCATGCCTCCCCGGCGGACGGTGACCATGCCTTCGATTTCAGGGAAGACGCCCGGCCCGAGGGCTCCGCGAACCGTGAGATCCACGCCCAGGTCGCCCCACACGTCGACCGGGACCGCGCGCCGAAGAGAATCCGGAAGGGAAGAGACCAGCCGCGACAGGTCCACCCTGTCGCCCGCGACCTTGAGATCCAGCTGGCGCCGCGCCTGTCTCAGGGAATCCGCTCGACCGCTCACTTCCAGCGTGAGTCCGTTTAGCGTGGCCTGACCGGCCGCGATCTCGATCCATCGCATTTCCGGTCCGGCCACGGCCTCGACCCGCGCCTCGATTCGAAGGCCTCCGAGGCCCCTCTCCCAAGCCGGCGGATAGGCGAACCGGACGCTGTCCACGTCGGACTCCAGATTCATCGCGAGCCGTCCATCGGAGTCACGTCGCACCGACCCGCTCACGCTCAGGCCGTCCGCCTGCAGGGAGCGTCCGTTCGTGGCGTTCCGGTAGCCCAGGCGGCCATCCACCAGCTCGATGCCCCGGACGTCGAGCGACAGCGGAGCACCCGGCGTGGACGGCGCGTCCCGGGAGGCGGGCACGAAGTCGCCGAAGTTGGTTCTGCCCGCCTCGTCGACCTGAAGCAACAGGCGGGGCCCGACGACTCGAATCCGGTCGATCTCCACCCGTTTGCGCAGAAGCGGAATCAGCCGCGGGCGCAGGTGCAGCTCGTCGATGGTCGCGAGCGGCACGCCCTCGAAATCCGGCAGGTTCTCCACCCGGAGGCGCATCAACCGGACCTCGGGGCGCGGGAAGATGGACACATCCGCCGTGCCGATGGCGACCCGCCGGTTCAAGGCGGACGAGACATGCGGCTCGGCCCGGTCGGCGAGCGACGCCGGGTCCACCAGCGACCGGAAGACGAGGACCAGCGCCAGGTAGGCGACCAGGACTACGGCCAGCGCTCCCATCGACACGAGTCCCAGCTTGCGCACCCACCCCCGACTCTCGCTTCCCATGCTTCCCCCTGGTTGTCCGGCCGATGATGGCGGTTACCCGGGAACCCGGGCCCCACCACGGGCGTTTCCTCTCCGGCGTGGCACTCCCGACCACTGTTCTACGATACGGAATGGTCATGCGTTCCTGTGATCCGCTCGATGTGACCGTGCGGCTCACGCTTGCCGTGCCGGTCGCGGCCAACATACCGTGCGCCGGAGAGGCATTCCAAGCGGTGACGGAAAACGGGTGATGACGATTCCAGCCGAACAGAAGAAACGAGAGTTCGAGGACGAGGCCCTCGTGCATCTCGACGCCCTGTACGGACTGGCGCTGCGGCTGTCGGGCGGAGACGAGCCCCGGGCGGAGGATCTCGTCCAGGAGTCCATGCTCAAGGCGTACCGCGCCTGGGATCGGTTCGAGGCCGGCACGAACTGTCGCGCGTGGCTCATGACCATCCTCCGGAACACGTTCATCAACCAGTTTCGCCGTCAGAAATCCCGGCCGACCCCGGTCGAATTCGAGGCGGTGGCCGAGAGGCCGTCCTCGGATGCCCTGTTCGACGCGGATCCCGAGGGGCGGATCTTCGATCACATCATCGACGACCAGGTGATCGCGGCGATCGATGATCTCCCGGATGAGTTCCGCGTCGCCGTCGTGCTCTCGGACCTCGAAGGGCTGAGCTACCAGGAAGTCGCTGAATTGATGGACATCCCCGTGGGAACGGTGAAGTCACGCCTGTTCCGCGCGCGAAAGAGGCTGCAGGAGCGGTTGTACGAGTACGCCGTGGAGATGGGGTACCTGAAATGAGCGAAGACGGGATGCGCCCGACGGACGCCGGCGACCCAGGTCCGAAGGAGCTGAACTGCGAGGAATCGCTGGCCAGGGTCTACGAGTACCTGGACGGCGAGCTGGATGTCGCGGACCACGACGCGGTGCGGAGGCACCTTCAGAAGTGCCGGAATTGCTATCCCCACTTCGATTTCGAGAGGCTCTTCCTGGACTACGTGCACGAGCTGGGCGCGATGGAGGCATCCAATCCGGGACTCGAGGAACGCGTCCGGGCCATGATCGCCGCCGATCCTGCCTGAACCCCGCTTGACGTTGCTGGCGCGATCCGCCGGCAGTACCCTCAAGCACCTGCATTCGGCCGGTTTTCCATGGCTCTGCGGAGCCATCGCCTGGCCCGCGGGAGCGCGACCTTTCCCACCGCGCCACACATAACCGTCAACAGACGATGAAACGCCCAATGCGAGACCTGATCGATCGGCTTCTGGACGCCCGGGGGCCCTCCGGGTTCGAGACCCGCGCCGCGGCCGTCTGGCGCGAGGAAGCGGACGCCTTTGCGGACGAGACCTGGGGTGACGTTCACGGCAACAGCTTCGCCGCCATCAACCCGGGTGGCTCACCCCGCGTGATGTTGGCCGGTCACATCGACGAGATCGGCTTGATGGTGAACCACATCGACGAGCAGGGATACCTGTGGGTCCGGAACGTCGGCGGATGGGACGCCCAGGTCCTCGTGGGCCAGCGCGTCGAGATACTGTCGGCTTCGGGACTCGTGCCCGGCGTGGTCGGCCGACGCGCGGTTCACCTCATCCGTGGAGACGACTCGGAGAAGGCCGTCAAGCTCAAGGACCTGTGGATCGACATCGGCGCCGCGAGCGCCGAGGAAGCACGCGAGAAAGTCTCCATCGGCGACGTCGGGGTCATCCAATCCCAGTCGCTGGAGCTGACGGATGACCTGCTGGCCGCCCGGTCGATCGATGACCGGGTCGGAGCCGTGGTCGTGCTGGAAGCGCTCCGGCGGGCGGCCCGGAAGGGCTGTTCCGCGCACGCCGTGGCGGCTGCCACGGTGCAGGAGGAGATCGGGTACATGGCGGCCGGCGGAGCCCGAACGGGCTCGTACGGACTCGATCCGGACGTTGGAATCGTGGTGGACGTGACGCACGCGACCGACCACCCGAACGTGGACAAGAAGGAGCACGGGGACATCCGGCTCGGCGGCGGTCCGGTCCTGGCCAGGGGTGCGGCGATCAATCCCGTGGTGTTCGACCGGCTGGCGGACGCCGCGCGGAAGGCCGGGTTCGAGCCTCAGATCCAGGCCATCCCCGCCATGACCGGCACCGATGCGGACGCCATCAGGATGGCCCGCGCCGGCGTGGCCACCGGACTCGTCTCGATCCCGAACCGGTACATGCACTCGCCGAACCAGCTGGTGAGCCTGCGGGATCTCGACCAGGCCGCCGAAGTCATCGCCGACTTCCTGGTCGGGCTGTCGGACGGGGACAGCTTTCTCCCCGCCTGAGCGCGAGGCATTCCATGTGGAGAGCGAGCGGGTGAGTGACGGCAGGCGGGATACCGAAGCGGTCCACAGCCGGGCCGTCGAGGACTACCTGAAGGCGATCTTCAAGCTGCAGGGCGAGAGCGAGCCGGTGTCCACCACCGCCCTGGCCGCCGAGCTCGACCGGTCGGCGGCCTCCGTGACGAACATGGTGAAGGGACTGGCGGAGCAGGGGCTCCTGGTGCACGAGCCCTACCACGGTGCCAGGCTCACGGAGACCGGCGAGTCCGCAGCCCTGAAGATCATCCGGCGCCACAGGGTGATCGAGACCTATCTGATCGAACGTCTCGGCTACACCTGGGACGGAGTGCACGCGGAGGCCGAGAGGCTGGAGCACGCCGCGTCCGAAGAACTCATCGATCGAATGGCTCGTGCCCTGGGGGACCCCCTCGAGGATCCACACGGCGCTCCGATCCCCTCTCCCGAAGGCATCATCGAGCGGAGGGACCTCGTCGCCCTGAGCGAATTGCCCGAGGGAGCCGAGGCCGTCGTTCGTGAAGTCCCGGACGAGGACTCGGAGCGGTTGCGCGAGTTGGCCGCCGCCGGTTTCTTGCTCGGGACGGACGTCGTTGTGGTCGCCCGCCGGGGCGACGGGACGCTGGTCGTGCGGGTCGGTGGTAACGAGACGAAGCTCGACGCGGCTACGGCCGGCATGATCCGGCTCGAGCGCAAGAACTGACTCAAGTGGACGGTGACATGGCAGTGATCAAGGCGGACAACGATACCTGGACCGCGCAGCTCGGCGGTCCATCTCGCGAGGGGTACCGGACGGTCGTGTTCTTCTGCTCGAGCAACGGGCAGCGTCCGTATCGCGTCACCGAGGTGCCCGAAGACCGGTTCGCGTCACAGGATGATCTCGACGGCCTCTCCGCCGCCGAGGTCCAGGAGCTGTTCGACGGTACCGGCTCGATGGGCATCACGCGCGGATACGACTGAGCCCGCGTGGGCTACGTAGACCTCCACCTCCATTCCACCGCTTCGGACGGCGTCAAGTCGCCCTCCGAGGTGGCGCGCGAGATCGCTGCCCTCGGCCTGCGTGGGTTTTCCCTCACCGACCACGACACGGTGGACGGTATGGAGGAGGCAAGGGCGGAGGCGGAAAGCCTCGGCCTGGACTTCCTGGTCGGAGCCGAGCTGTCCGCAAACGCGCCCGGCCGTTCCATACACGTTCTGGCGTACGGCTTCGATCCCACGGACCCCGGCATGGAGGCCTTCTTCCGGGACTTTCGCTCCGATCGACTCCGGCGCGTCGACGAGATCGTCTGCAGGCTCCAGGGCCTAGGGACGGGCCTCACCCTGGACGATGTCATGGCCGAGGCCGGGGACGGAGTGCCCACCCGGGCGCACGTGGGACGTGCGCTCCTTCGAGGCGGTTGGGTGGCCGACGAGGAGGAGGCGTTCCGACGGTACATCGCGCGTGGCAAGCCGGCTTTCGTGGAAAAGAAGCCCACGCCGCCGGCTGCCGTCTGTGAGTTGGTACGGCGGGCCGGCGGCGTCACTCTGCTCGCCCACCCGGGACGCGACTACACGCAGGCGGAGCTGGCCCGCTGGATGAACGACGATTTCGACGGAGTGGAGATCCTGCACCCGCGAAACGGTCCGGGCGTTCGCCGCACGCTGGAGACGCTGGCCGATGAACGGGATCTGCTGCGGGGTGGTGGTTCCGATTGGCACGGGACAGTTTCGGGGGCGCCGCCGGGCTCGCAGCGCGTTCCCGAGAGCTGGATGCACGCGATCAAGGAGCGTTGTACCGGTATGAGCTAGGCCGGGAACCCCCGTTTGTTGTTTGACGGGGCGCGCGACGAAGATGCGAACGGAGACTTGAGAATGTCCGAGATACGCAAGGAAAGACTGGTCATCGTGGGCTCCGGGCCCGCGGCCTGGACCGCGGCGGTCTACGCGGCGCGGGCCGAGCTAGCCCCGCTGGTCTACGAAGGTTCGTTCAGCCGCACCATGATTCCGGGCGGGCAGCTGATGTTCACCACGGACATCGAGAACTACCCCGGGTTTCCGGAGGGCATCACGGGCCAGAAGATGATGATGGACTTCAAGGCACAGGCCGAGCGCTTCGGCACCCGCGTGATCACGGAGGACATCGTCCGCGTCGACTTCTCGGCCCGTCCGTTCCGCCTGTGGTCGGGGGCGGAAGAGGAGGTGGAGGCGGACACCGTGATCCTGGCCACGGGGGCCAACGCGCGCTGGATCGGCCTGCCCAACGAGGAGCGGCTCGCACAGTCGGGCGGCGGAGTCTCTGCCTGCGCGGTGTGCGATGGCGCACTGCCGTTCTTCCGCGACCGGAGGATCGCCGTGGTGGGCGGCGGCGACAGCGCCATGGAGGACGCGCTATACATGACCAAGTTCGCTTCGGAGGTGGTGGTGATCCACCGGCGGGACGAGCTGCGGGCGTCGAAGATCATGCAGCAACGGGCGCTGGACAACGAGAAGATCCGCATCGCCTGGAATACGGTCGTCACCGACGTCCTCGGAGACGACGAAATCACCGGGCTGAGGCTCCAGGATACGGTGACCGGCGAGGAGCGGGAGCTCGAGGTCGGAGGCCTGTTCGTAGCGATCGGGCATACACCGAACACGGCGTTCCTCGGCGAACAGGTGACGCTCAAGGAGAACGGATACGTCGAGACTCCGCACTCCTGGCGCACCGCCACTTCGGTGCCCGGGGTGTTCGCCGCGGGCGACGTGATGGATGACTACTATCGTCAGGCGGTCACGGCCGCGGGAACCGGCTGCATGGCGGCGCTCGAGGCCGAAAGGTGGCTGGCCCATGGAGACGACGGCTGACAGGCCGGCGGAACCCGCCGGACGCCTCGAGCGTATATGTCGAGCCCGGATCGTTGACTTGTCGAGCGGGCGGAAACTAGAGTGATGGGGGCCGGGCGCCGCATACCGCGGCTCTGGCCCGACAAAAG
>CAJIAC010000102.1_pt1 | contig 8737 bp, 10 predicted proteins | sample 9198961 | NCBI WGS metagenome assembly CAJIAC01 (sample SAMEA7708276, study PRJEB35096) | sediment metagenome | biome: marine neritic benthic zone biome [ENVO:01000025]; feature: sediment [ENVO:00002007]; material: shallow marine sediment [ENVO:03000034] sea grass bed [ENVO_01000059] ... | reverse complement strand
TGCAGCTATCGGAGACAGGAGAAGGCGCTTGAGAACTCGACCCGACACGCGGATTTGGCGATGGGCGCGGTTGGCCGCGGCAGGCCTTCTGATGCTCACCGCAGTGCCGGCCGCGCAGGCCCAAACGCAGCAAGCGGTGTCCGGCGTGCTCGTCAACATCTGGGAGGATCCGCTTCCCGGCACGGGAGAGCCCAGGCTCCGCCATTTCCTCTCCACGGCGGACGGCGAGCTGATACCCCTTCGAGTCTCGGCGGCTCAGCTCCAGTTCGTGGGCGGTGAGCTCGAGGCCGACGGCAGCTACGTCGAAGTCGCGGGCGACTGGCGCGGCCCGCGCAGGACGCCCGGAGCGACGTCCGATCGAGAGCTCGAGGTACGCTCGGTTCGGTATGCGGCCGCTCCGGCGGGGGCCTCGCCTCCCGCGCAGGGCGTGCCTGTCATGGGGGCCCAGCCCTGGATCACCGTGCTGTGCCGGTTCTCGGATTACCCGACCACGGAGCCGCATCCGCTGTCCTGGTACGCCGACCTCATGGGGGGCACAGAGCCCGGCGCGGACCACTACTGGAGGGAGCTCTCCTACGATCTGGCGAACGTGGCCGGCAGTGGCGCGCTCGGCTGGTACGATCTTCCGAATCCGCGCTCGCACTACGTCGACGATACCGCCGGCACCGCGAACCTCACGCTACTCAAGGAAGACTGCGCTGCGGTGGCCGATGCGGACGTCTACTTCCCCGATTTCGTTGGGATCAACTTCCAGTTCAACGAGAGCCTGGGGAACTTCTCCTGGGGCGGGGGCTCATACCTCAACATCGACGGGCAGAACCGGTTCTACCGGGTGACGTGGCTGGCCAACTGGGCCGACCACGTGACGTACATGCACGAGATGGGGCACGGTTTCGGACTGCCCCATTCCTCCGGGCCGTATGGCCAGGTGTACGACTCGAACTGGGACGTGATGAGCGGATCGTGGACGAACTACGATTCGTTCTGGGGCTGGCTGTCGCCGCACACGATCTCCTACCACAAGGAGATGCTGGGCTGGATCTCCGCTGGCCAGATCTATGAGGCCACCATGGGCTCCAGCCAGACGGTGACGATGCACCGCCTCTCGGACCTCGGGCTCGGCGGCGATTATCTGATGGCCCGCATCCCGCGCACCGATGGCACCTACTACACGGTCGAAGCCCGGCGCTTCGTCAGCTACGACGCGAATCTCCCGGCAGAAGCCGTGATCATGCACCACGTCACGGATCGGGCGTACGTGGTCGACCCGGACGGGAACCAGAACCCCGACGACGCGGGCGCCCGCTGGCTGCCCGGCGAGACGTTCACGGACCCGACCAGCGGGATCATCGTCACGGTGGATTCACAGACCGCGGAGGGCTTCGTGGTCACCATCACCGTGACGGACCCTGGACACATCGAGCTCAATCCGGCTTCGCTCGACTTCGCCATGCTCCAGGGCGCGAACCCGGCTTCGCAAACTTTCGCGATCGGCAACACCGGCATCGGGGATCTGGACTGGACGGCGTCCGATGACGCCGCCTGGCTCGAGCTGGACTCGACGACCGGATCCACCGTGGCTGGAGGGTCGACGGACGTCGGCGTGAGTCTGGTGGCGGAGGAGCTCGCCCCAGGCAGCTATGGAGCCACGATCACCGTGAGCGGAAACGCCGACAACACGCCGCAGACCCTGGCCGTCAGTCTCGAGGTCACGGCGGCCCCGGTGCTCACCCTGATCGCGGAGCCACTGGATCTCGAGGCCGTGGTGGACACCGATCCGCCGGTCCAGGAGATCCTGATCCGGAACGACGGGGGAGCCGATCTCGAATGGAGCGCGTCTTCGGATGTCGCCTGGATGACGTTTGCCCGGGGAAGCGGTACCCTGGCGGCCGGGGCGAGCGAGACGGACACGGTCTCGATTTCGGTTTCCGGACTCGCGGTCGGTGACTACTCCGGCATCCTGACGTTCACCGGCAACGCGACGAACTCGCCGCAGACGCTGGATGCGACGCTGACGATTACGCTGACGCCCTCCATAGCTCTCGCGGGAGCGCTGGAATTCGAGGCATACGAGGGAATGGACCCCGAGTCCCGGGATCTCACGATCCAGAACGATGGTGACGGCACGCTCAACTGGACTGCGGTCGCTGACGAGCCGTGGGTCTCGGTGTCGCCCGCATCCGGTTCGACGGGCACGGGACCGGGCGAGGCGATCGAGGTGACCGTGGACGGGACCGGCCTCGCGGCCGGGACGCACACCGCGACGATCACCGTGGCCGGAAACGCGGACGATTCTCCGCAGACCGCGGAGGTACAGTTCGTGGTCGTGGCTACGCCGTCGCTCGCCGCGGACGACATCGCGGATCACTTGATGGGCGTCCGGAATGCGCTCAGTCCGGATGAGCTCGAGTACCTCGACCAGACCGGGAACGACAACGGAAGCTTCGACGTCGGCGACTTCCGGGCCTGGATGCAGAGCGAGGGGCTGATGTCCCGGGTCCGGCCCGTGGATGATGAGGAGGTGGGCCCATGAGGAACCGACGCAAGATCTTCCTGTCCGTCGTTTCGGCCGCATTGATCTTCGGGTGCGGCGGCGACTCCACCGGGCCGCCCCCCGAGCCGCAGCCACAGCCGGGAGAGCTGAGCGTGACGCTGTCGAGCGGAGTGTCGGTGGGAGCCGTGGTTCTGACCGTCACCGGCGGGGCGATGAGTTCACCGGCGGCCTCGGGCGGCGCGGAGCTGTATTACGATCTCTCCGGTACCACGTTGAAGGCGACCGTCGTGGGAACCTCGCTCTCCGGCGACGTGCTCGGTTTCTCGGTCCCGGATGTCCGGGATGTAGCGAGCTACCAGGTCGTCGTCGACGAGGCGGCCGGAACCTCCAATCAGGCTCTTCCGCCGGGCGGAATCACGGTCTCCGTCGAGCGATAGTCCCGGGCGGGGCAGGCCGGATGTCCGGTCTGCCCCCAGTTATCCCCCAAGAGGTTACGGCGCCGTGACACCTCCGTGACGCATGGGTGCGATCCTGTGTTCGAACGGAGGACGTCATGGTATCCATGTGGATCGCAATCCTGCTGGTCGTCGCCTATCTCGGCACGCTGATCCTCGGGACCAGCGCGAGCTACGGAGCGCTGTACGACCACCTGTACGGCAGCCAGATCGGCCTCTGAGCCTTCCCGCAGGCTACAAAGCTTCCTTCAGTTTGTTTAGTCTGGTGAGCATGTCGCTGCAGGCGCCGGATCGGGCACCCGCGGCGCCCCCCCCATCGGAGGCTTGTATGATTCGCATGTTCGGAAACACGCTGGCAGTCCTTCTGCTGTTCACTTCCACGGCGCTCGCCCAGGACCACAAGAAGGCCATCAAGAGCGCGATGAGCGCCGGGCCGCCGTCCGTCTCGGCCGACGCCACGGTCATGGACTGGGAGATGAACGTCTTGCACCAGGGTACGAACGACTGGGTATGTCTGCCCGACCGCCCGGATACCGAAGGAGTGGATCCGTGGTGCGTCGACGGACCGTGGATGAACTTCCTGCAGGCCTACGTGAGCGGCACCGAGCCTCAGATCGAGAGAATCGGGTTCGCGTACATGCTCGAGGGAGACGCGGCAGTCAGCAACTCCGATCCGACGGCCACCGAGCCAACGGGTCCAGAGGACTGGGTGACCGGTCTGGGGGGCCACCTCATGATGGTCGTTCCGGACGTCGCCATGCTGGAAGGCATCTCCACCGACCACCGGAATGGAGGCCCCTGGGTAATGTGGCCCGACACGCCCTACGCGCATGTCATGATCCCGACCGAGGATCGATGGGCCAAGGCTGACAAGAAGAAGGGCTACTGATTCGACGCTGAAGGCGGCCCCGGAAATCGCTCCGGGGTCGTCCCTTTTTCGCCTCAGAAGATCCAGGCGTCCACCACGCGCTCGACGAGCGCCGCGGCGGCCCACGACGCGTCTTCCGGCCGCCGCGCACCACGGCCAGGAATGCAGCCGGCAGGTAGCCGACCAGCAGGCAGTGCACGACGGCTCACGGAGAGTCTACTTCGCCGGTCGGGTGGGCCGCCGCGTACCCCTCGAGCTTGATCGTCCACGCCCACCGTCCCGGGATCTCGCCGGGCGGAATGCGGGACAGGTCGATGCTCAGGACCCCGACTTCCCAGCTCCATGGCAGCTCACCGTCCCGTCCGAGCAAGGTGGCACGCAAGTCCTCCTGCGGCTCCGCGATCGGCAGGTCGAGACTTCCCTCGGGCCAATCGAAAGTGATCGCGTACAGGTCCCCGCCCCGCCGGGTGTAGGCCGCGTACTGACGATCCGAGCGGTACGTGGCACTGAGTCCGTCGCCCGCGGTCCGATCGGCCGCCGAGTAGAGATGCTCTGTCGGGACGACCGCGGGCTCGCCGCCGTCCGCTGCCCACTCCAGGCGTACTGACGCCTGGACCTTCTCTTCCCGGTACTCCACCCGGATGGGGACGCGCAGTCCCCCAACCATGCGGAGCGTGGGGCTGGCCCAGTCCGCACCCTCTTCCCAGGTGTCCACGACCAGCCGGCCATCCACCCAGACGCGCACGGCGTCGTCCGCCGAGGCGTGGAACGTGTACTCGCCTGAGAGCGGAGCGGACAGGTAGCCCGACCACTCCGCCGTGAAGTCGTCCTCGCGGATCGGGTGTCCCGGACCGTTACGGTTCCAGCTGAAGTCGACCGTGGAATCCACGCGTACCAGTGTTACCTCGCGCGACTCGCCCGCCGGACGCCACGGGCTCGACCCGTAGATCGCCTCACCATTGATCTCGAGCCACTCTCCCAGCTGCCGGAGCCGCTCCTGTTGCAGCAGCGGAATCTGTCCGTCGGCGCGCGGACCCACGTTCAGGATCATCCCGCCGCCACTGCCCACCGCCGCGGCGAAGAAGTGCACCAGCTGCTCCGGCGTCATGTAGGCGTCCAGCTTCTCGTTCCGATTGTAGCCGAACGAGCGGCCGATACCCCGTACCTCCGTCCACGGGCGATCGGTGAGCTCGATACCGGAGCTGTACTCGGGCGTGCGGAATCCGAGGTCGGAGCCGGCACCCCAGCGGTCGTTGACCACCGCGTCGGGTCCGATCGTATCGAAGTACCAGTCGATCATCTCGCGGGATCGAAGCTGCTCTGCCGTATTCAGCCACTCCCCGTCGGCGAAGATCAGATCGGGCCGGTAGGCTTCGACGAGCTCCTGGAACTGCGGGACCATGTGCCGGTCCACGTACGGACCGATGCTCTCGGGCGGGTCGGTGTACCAGCGGTGAAGCTCGTTCGTCCACTCGCCGAGCGAGTAGTAGAGGCCCATGCGCAGGCCGGCGGCGCGGACCGATTCCGTGAGGTCTCCCACCAGGTCCTGTTTCGGCCCAACGTCCACGCTGTTCCAGCCTGGTGCGTACGCGCTGGGCCACAGGGCGTAGCCGTCGTGATGCTTGGATACGAGGACCACGTAGTGGGCTCCGGACCGGCGGAAGAGGTCCGCCCATTCGTCCGGGTCGAACAGCTCCGCGCGGAAGAGGGGCGCAAAGTCCGCGTACTCGAAGTCGGCCCCGTAGTTGTCCTGCATGAACTCGATTCGGGCCGTGTCACCGGTCTGCAGGCCGCGCAGAAACCACTCGGCGTACTGCTCGGGGCCCGACCATGCGGGGACCGAGTAGACGCCCCAGTGAATGAAGATCCCGAGCTTGGCCTCGGTGAACCACTGGGGGTACGCGCGGCTCCGCAGCTCCTCCCAGGTGGCGGTTTCCTGACCGTCAGCCGGACTCGCAAACAGGACCCACGGGAGGGCGATGACGCTGAGTAGACGGCGAAGGGCAGGCGGAGCGTTCACCGGATCAGTGCCACTTGGCCCGACGGCGCCACAGCCAGAGCAGGAGCAACACGACGAGAGCGACCCCCAACGCCTCCTGCGGCAGTTCCGTGACCGACTCGGTCGTCAACCCGAACCAGCCGGCCTCGGTGGCGAGCCACACGAACAACAGTCCGGCTGCGATCAGCACGATGAACATTCCGCGTTCCTCCCTCCGGTTACACTGAGGGTCGTTACCGCGAGCCGTCGGGACAAGGGGAAGGCTGTTGCAGTCCGGCGTCGCCCGGTCACCCAAGTGGCCGGGCGGGCTTCGTTGCAGCTACCTTATGTGTTTGGCCTTCGAATCTCTCAAGGAGCCTGCCATGAATCTCGAAGTCCTCACTTCGTTTCTCGCCTGGTGCACGCTGGTCAACCTCGTGATCCTGATCCTGTGGTTCTTCTTCCTGACGGCCGGCGGAGGCTGGGTGCGGTCGATGCACGGGAAGTGGTTCGATCTCGCCGAAGCGGAGTTTGCGGCGACCCACTACCGAACCATAGCCTACTTCAAGGTCCTGTGGGTCATCTTCAACCTCACGCCGTACCTCGTTCTGCGGCTCTTTCTCTGATGGCCAAAGTCCTCGGAATCGGCGGAGTCTTCTTCCGCTCGGAAGATCCCGAGAAGCTCGGTGACTGGTACGCCCGCTGGCTGGGTGTGCCGGTCAAGCACCCGTGGGGCGCTTCATTTCAGCCGGCCGATCTTCCCGGCAAGGCTCTCGGCGTCTGGGCGCCGTTCAAGCAGGACACGGAGTACTTCGCCGCCTCCAAGTCCTTCATGTTCAACCTGGTGGTGGACGATCTCGACGGAGCACTCGCCCAGGTCAAGGAGGGCGAAGCGGAAGTCGTGGAGGGGATCGAAGAAATGGAATACGGCCGCTTCGGCTGGTTCTTCGATCCGGAGGGGAACAAGGTCGAGCTGTGGGAGCCTGCCGGCTGAGGAAGGGCGGTGACGTGGTGAAGAGGAAGGACCTTGGCCGTGTGGCCGCGACGATGGCGGCGTCCGTCCTGGCGCTGATCGGGCTCGCTTGTTCCTCGATCTCGTACACCGAGGACTTCGATGGCCAGGTCTCCATCGCCTCGGCCGGTACCTGGTCGTGGGAGGAACGGGCTGGTGACGGCCAGCTGGGTCTCTCTGCGGTCCAACCCTTCCTCCCGACCCGAATCGAGAGTGCGGTGAGCCGGGAGCTCGAGAACCGGGGCTTCACTCACGTCGAGGAAGGCGCCGACTACCTGGTGGCAGCCTACGCGCTTCAGCCGAGAGTCTCCAGCCGGCCCTCCAGTGCGCCGCTCTCGGACTTCGATGTGCGCCAGCCGTCCACGACGACCGAGTACACCGGTTTCGGCGCGGGCTTCGGAGCCTCCTATCGGGTCGGGTCTCCGTACGGCTTCAGCCTCCGCTTCGGATTCTGGCCGATGTTCACGTACTGGCACCTGTACTCCTGGTTCCTCGGTCCGCGCTGGGGCTGGGGGCGTCCCGATTTCGGGGATCGAAGCTACGGCTGGGATCCGTCCATTGGATACGGGGTCTATTCCATGGGCGGACAAGGGCGTCCGGCCGAGAGCGGGTCGGCCGAGGCCCGTCCGGGGACACTGGCCATCGACGTGACGGACGCCGTGTCGGGAGACGTGGTCTGGGAGGGCCGCGCCCGCGGGGCTCTTCTGGACATTCCGTCCGGTGAACAGCTGGACGACTACGTGGCCGAAGTCGTGAATCGAACGCTGGGGGAATTCCCGGCGGGCTGAACGGAGGCAGGGATGGGCAGGGTGGCAGGGTCTCGGGTCGCACGACGCTGGCAGCCGCGCGCAGGCCTGGCGGTTCTTCTCATTCTGGCCGGGTGCGGCGGGTCGACGGAACCGGAGCCCCCGGCCCCGCTCTCGCGCAGCAGCGAGCACTTCGAGTTCGAGTCCAACACCAACCGGGCCACCGAGGCCGAGATGGACTTCGGCATCCAGGAGGCCGAGGCGCACTGGGCCGCGATCTCCGCCCTCGTCGGCCCGGAGCGCACGCCGACCGCGAAGATCACCGTGCTCCTGGACGGCGACTACCGATCCGACCGGACGGGCGCGTACGTGGATGAACATGGACGCATCCACGTAACCCGGTACCGCGAGGACCTCGGGGGGTATTTCGGTCCGCTGGCGCACGAGATTGCGCACGCGATGCGCTACACCTACTGGCACACGTACAACGTCGGCCCGTGGGAGAACTTCGGGTACATCGAAGAGGGCTTCGCGGAGTACGCGGCCATCATCGCGGATCCGGACAAGAACGGCTTTCCGTTCTACGGCTACGACCCCGACGTGATCACCGGCGAGCGCCTGGTCCGCGGGGAGGGCATCCCGCAGCGGGTCATGCGCGCCCGACACGACCTCAACACCGCGTGCGAGTGGCAGACCTATCCTCTCCGGGCCTCCTGGTTCCTGTACGTGGAAGAGACGTACGGGCGGCAGGCCGTGCTGGACATCGCCTTTTCCACGGTCGAGACCACCGACGAGAGGATCGAGTCCGTGCTGGGCGCGACCCTGACGGAGGTCGATGCGGCGTGGGAGCAGTGGCAGCGGGACCGCTACGCGGCGATTCCCAACGCGGCCCAGATCGCGGCGCCTTACTTCGCGAAGTTCGCGAACGAAGGTATCTGCGAGGAGGGTGAGGACTGGTAGGGTAGTACCGCCGAAGGGACTCGCAGAAGAGCGGCTCAGGGTTTGGCCGGTTGACGATCGGCGCGAGATCTCCCATATTCATACAGATTGATCGTAAAATACGTACATATGATCGTAATCATCGTACAAACACAATGTACAAAGATGATGGGGAAGCCATGTCGGATCCGGTCGCGGAGGCACTGTTCGGAAAGGTCCGGCGCGCTATCCTGGCGCTCCTGTTC
>CAJIAC010000125.1_pt1 | contig 9082 bp, 9 predicted proteins | sample 9198961 | NCBI WGS metagenome assembly CAJIAC01 (sample SAMEA7708276, study PRJEB35096) | sediment metagenome | biome: marine neritic benthic zone biome [ENVO:01000025]; feature: sediment [ENVO:00002007]; material: shallow marine sediment [ENVO:03000034] sea grass bed [ENVO_01000059] ... | reverse complement strand
CGGGAGACCACGCTTCGCCGGTTACGCGACGCATTCCCGGATTCTCCGCCGCCGCTGGGCGAAGCGACGCATGGGGCTTTCCCGACTGACCACATCCTGTTCCGGTCCGGATCGGGTGGAGTCTCGCTGGTCGAGGACAGCTATGACCGTATCGACGGCAGCTTCGGCTCGGATCACTATCCGATTCGGGTCCTCATGCGCTTCGGGGACTGACAGAGGCGCGGGCCCCGGGAGACCACTATCTTGAGGGCAGTCGCCGCGCAGAAACCTGGAACATGGACTCGAGGTCGAAGCACATGATGAGAATGCTCACCGCCGGGATGACGGTAGCCCTTATGGTTCTCGTCGGCTGCCAGACTCCAACGGACGTAGAGGTTTCCGACCTCGAGGGCACCTGGCTCGCGAGTGAAGTGCGGATCGTCGACATCGAGATTCCCAAGGAGAACAACTTCGACCTGATCGACCTGGGGTATACCGCGGTCTTCGTCAGCGACGGAACCGGCGCGTTCCAGATCCGGCTGGAGAGCCCGGAGGACGAGACGGAATTCATCACGGGCACGCTGGTGATCGACGGGACGGACGTGGTGGTGGAGAGCGATGACGTCACCGGCACGGGCGAGGTCTTCCTCGAGGACGAGCAGGCCGCTCTCAGCCTCACGGGCGGGATCACGTTCGACTTCAAGGGCGACGGGACGGAGAAGCCGGCGAAGCTGCTGCTCGTGATGGATCGGGTGACGGCCGAACCGCTCTGAGCGCTAGTTCTTCTTACCCTTCGGCGCGGGCTTCGACGATTTGGCCGTGCCCGTGGCCTTCCGCGGCGTGCTGGGTCGGGACGTGGCCGTCGAGCGCCCCGTCGCCTTCGGAGTCGGACTTCGCTTCGTTTCCACCCTCGCCGGAGCGCGGCTCGGACTGCTCCTGGACGGGGTCGCCGCCGGCCTCTTCGGAGCCACGCTGGCGCGGGACCGGGCCGACGGCTTTCCTTCCTGTACGTGCACCTTCGGCTCGCGCCGGTCCTGCCTGACGTCTTTCTGCTGCGTCGACTTTACGTTCGTCCGCGTGACCGTCTCGATTCCTCCGACCGGGAGCACGGGATCGATGGACGGCCGGCTTCTCGGGTCCGCCGTCACTACGGGCAAGTCTCTCACCGGGTCGATGAGCGGCTGGTCTTTCGTGTCCCTCGTGATCGGGGGAAGCAGGAGCACCGGGTCGATGAACGCCACCGGGCGATCCGGCGATTCGTACGTCGGCGTCCAGGGCTCCCGGTTGCGAGCCTCCCACTCGGACCGGTCCCAACGCTCGGGTCGGAACGACTGGGCCGGGCCCTCCGTGTTGGCCATCGTCAGGCCTCCGCCCCACCCGGTGAACGGATAGGAAGACCCGAACACCGCCCCGAACGGATCACAGCCTCCCCCGTATCCGTACGAATGTCTCGGCCCGAGGAACCAGAAATTCCACGCGTTGACGTATCTCTGGCTCGGGAACCAGGCCCAGCCGAGCCCGGAGACCATGTTCCAGCTCGAATACGGATCCGGCAGCCAGCCTCCGCTCCAGCCCCACGGGGAATTGAATCCCCAGCCCACGCCGGAGCCATAGCCGGACCGGCACCTGAACATGGCCTGCCAGTCGTATCGAACGGTCGGGCGCCAGGCCCACATGCCGCCGGATCGAATCCAGATCCCGTTCCACCGAAGCTCGCGGATGGACGAAAGACCTTGACCCAGCGGCTGGATTACAGTGCTGGTATTGATGGGAGCCTGCGCGATTCCGGCGCCGGTGCTGAAAGGACTCTGGGAGATGCTGCTCGTGGGGGTGACGAGAAGAAGGCCGAGGCCCATGAGCCCCGCTCCTATAGCGCGTCCTGTCGATAGCCTGCGCATCCTTCACCTCCCGCCGCCGGACCGTCCGCCGCCCGGGCGCGTTCCAACAAATAAAATTACCCCGATTGGGGATGTTCGTTCCGTCGGCGCTAGCCTGTTGAGGCCTCACAAAGGTCGGATGTAAGCGAGTTCCTGGCTGCGGGTGTTACATGATGCAGAGGGTGCCGTACGCCCGGGGAAGGGAAATCATGCGATTCTCACTTGCGGGAGCCACATGTCTGCTTGCCGCGGCGTGTGTCAGCACCAGCGTCAAACCGGTGGACAACACTGCAAGGGCGCCCCGGCCACTCGATTCGGTGGAGGTGCTCGAGGAGGCGCCGTCCCGGGCCTACACGGTCATCGCGACCATCGAAGCGGGCAGTGACCTCGTATTCGACAGCTTCGACGACATCCGGAACGAGATGGTGGCTCAGGCCGCGGAGCTCGGCGGCGACGCGCTCATTGTCGCACCGGATTCCACGGAGACGCGGTTCATCCTCACCGGCACCGCCATGATCCAGTCGGACAGCCGTCGCTTGCTGGGAGGAGTGATCGTCTACGAGGGCAGCTGAGCGAGGCGCCCCGCCAGCCAACGGGGCACGGCGCCCATCCTGCGAAGTCCTACTCCTGCCCTTCGCCCATCGCTTCGTCGATCATCGCCATCAGCTCATCCCGCGTATACGAGTACGGCTGATCTTCGTTCAGCTGCACGAGCCGGCGAATGTGCGCTCCGATCGTGGCCGCGGCCTCGCGCTCGTTCGGGACGACCATGTAGCGGCGCTTGGGGCTGTCCGCCGTCAGGAAGTCGAGAAACGCGGCTGCGACCTCGTCCGGCTCCTTGAACTGGCTGCGGTCCGAGGGTGAGGCGAGCATCCGGTCGATCTGCTCTTTCGCCATGGACCCCTCGGTCGAGTAGCCTTTCTCGCGCATGCGCTCGACCATGTTCGCCATGATGTCCGACTTGTAGTTGCCGGGCTCGACGACGGCTACCTGCACCCCGAAGCTCGCCATCTCCACGGCCAGCACGTCCGTGTACGCTTCGACGGCGTGCTTGCTCATGGTGTACGGTCCGCCGAGTCCCCAGGTCACGATCCCGGAGATCGAGCCCGTGGTGGCCACGCGGCCCTCGCTCTCGATGAGAAGCGGCGCGAAGGCCTTCGTCACCCGGTACGGACCATACACGTTGACGTTCATCTTGAACTCGAGGTCCTCCTCCGTCACCTCGATCAGCGGGGCAAGGAGCACCACGCCGGCGTTGTTGATCAAGGCGTACAGGCCCCGCCCGCCGGCCGTCACCTGCTCCACGGCCGCGTCGATGTCCTCCTGAACGTTCACGTCCAGGCGCACCGCCTCGACGTTCTCCATCGCGTTCAGCATGTCGAGGTCCGCCTGCTTGCGGGCCCCGGCGTACACGAAGAACCCGTTGGCCGCCAGCACTTCGGTGGTCCGAAGTCCGATCCCGGAGCTGGCCCCGGTGATGAGGACCGCGCGGTCCTGGCCGAGGTCGGCGGCCGGCTGGCCAGTGTTCTGGGCATGGGCCGACGGCACGGCCACGGTTCCGGCCGCGATCACGGCCAATCCGAAGAGAGCGGCGCGGAGGCCGGCGAAGCGTATGCTCATGCGTAGGTCGTCCTTTCTGAGCGATTCTCGCGGTCGGTCCGCGAACATACGTGTTTCAGCGACCCCCAGTATGTGCACGTCGACCCGATTCACCAAGGGATTGCTCCGCTTCTGAGCCCCGAAAGAGAAACCGGCCGACCCCCGGGGGAGCCGGCCGGCTATATGCGATGCGAACGACCCGGCTACTGGACGGTGTAGCCCCTGCCTTCGAGGCACACGCTCGCGGCCTTCTTGAACTGCTCGATGGCCGCAGCGTTCTGATCCTCGGCGCCGGCCGCGCCGGCATACGACGCCTGCGCCTCGACTGACTTCTTGGCGCGCCTTCCTCCGATGCCTCCGGCTACGGCACCGATGGCCGCGCCAGTCCCTGCGTCGCCGGCGATGGCTCCAATGGCCACACCCGCGAGGGCTCCGCGAGCGGCTCCGCCCACGGCCGCGCCGGTCGTGGCGTCAGACGCCTGGTCTTCGGCGGCATCAGCTGCGGCCTGTGTGTCTACCGATCCGGCCTGGATCGACAGTCCAGTCTGGGCCTCGGCCCAGTCGGTGCACGCCGCCTCGTCCGCCTGCTGCTGCTCGGGAGTGTTGCCCTGCGCCGGGTAGATGACCAGCCCGATTCCGGACAACGACACCGTGGAACTTCCCCCATGGGTTGCGACCTGGGCACCGGCCTGCGTGACCGCCCCAAGCAAGAGCAATACAGTGATCAGGTACTTGTTCATCTGCGTCTCCTTCAGCCTGCTGTAATCGGGGTGATCGTCAGGGAGCGATGGACTGGTGCACGTGGCGAACTCTCCATTCGCCATTCTCGCGCACGAACACGAGCGTATGTCCCATCCCTACCGGGTCGGACGTCCACCCGGCTTTGTCCGTGTACGTACCTTCGGACACGGCGATCACGATGGCGACGTCGGGTGACAGGACTCGCACCTGGCTTGCAAGCAGGGTCTGGTCCTGCCCCTCGAGACCGGCGTACGTATCGCGGAACGTCTCCCTTATGTAGTCGACTCCGCCGAGCATCACGTCACCCGTGATAAGCGTCAGCTCGCCTTCTCCCTCGGCGGCGGCGAGCACGCGATCCGCATCTACGTTCCGAGCGCCTTCCATGGCCTCCGACAGGACAGCCTCGATGGCGGCTATGGTCTCAGGATCATTCGGATCGAACTCCACGGGCTGCTGACAGGCGGCCAGGAATCCGGCGCCGGCCAGTGTCGCGAGTATCAAGAACCGCATCGGTACGCTCCTGCGTTGGGTTTCCCTTCCGACGGACCTCAATTCCGCCTCCTTGTACGAGCGACGGTACGAGGCGCCAGTCCAAGGGTCAACAAGTTCGGCTCAACCCCGATCCGGCTCAGACTCCGACCCCACTCCAAACTGTCGGGCGACCACGAGCTCCAACCTTCCCCGCAGCTCCCGCATCTGATTTGCCGCGAGTCGCTGGCCCACGTAGCCGGCGAGGTGGATACCGCCGATGACCAGCAGCCCGGCCGGCACCCCCCAGTAGCCCCAGGCCGGCTCGTCCGACACCTGCTGCACGTAGCCCAGGGTGGCTCCGAACACGACCACGAAGACCATCACGAAGTACACGAACATGAAGCCGGTCCACACGTCGGGCCGGGGGGAGAAGCGGCAGCGCAACGTGGATCCGCCGGGCGAGTCCTCGATTCGGACGTTGAGGCGGGGAGACCAAACACGTCTCTCGGAACGCTCGACCATGAGATCGGCGTGCCGTCCGGCCGCCATGGAGGTTCCCTGCATCTCGGGTGTGCCCAGCCCCTCATGAAGCCTGAGCACCGTTTCATCCCCCGGTACCGGGAGCTCGACGCTGAACCTCGGGCGCAGTCGGGCGGCGTCCAGGCTCACATCAGGAGGATCGTGCATGCCCAACTATGGAACGAGGGGTGAAAGCCGTGCAAGGTGCGCGGGGCCGGGCTCGCCGTTCAGAGTGCCTTTGGGCACGTCCTCTGGAGCTTCAGGACCGCCGCGGCGAACGCCGCGCCGAGGCGCAGATAGCCCTCGGTATCGTAGTGCCAGGCGTCGTTGGAGGGATAGGCCAGGTTGTCGGTGATCGTGACCAGTCGCGCGCATCGGTCCGTCTCGGTGAATCGGACCTGGGCGCGCTGGACGGTCTCGATGTAGTCCATCACCGAACCGTCGTCGGCCATGCCGGAGTCCGTGACCTTGCCGATCACGACCGGAAGGTCTTCGTCACCGAGCGCCGATCGCAGCAGGTTCATGAGGCGCCTGAGGTTCGTCTCGTAGGCGTCCGCGGCTTCCTGGCTGTGCTCGGCGTCCGCCTCGCCCTGCATCCAGATGATCCCGGCCGGTACCAGGCGATCCGGGGTCCCATCTCCGTCGATGTCGGCCTGTGAGAGAGCGCTCTCAATGGTCCGGAGCGCGTGGTCGTACTGGTTTCGACCTTCGCCCTCCCGGTAGTCGGGATCCCAGCTCCCGAAGCCGACACCGGCAGCCAGTCCCGATCCGCCGAGCGAGTACTTGATGATAGCCACCCGGGAGTCCGGCCTCAGGTCGGCCAGGGTGGCGCCGAACGCGAGCTCTGGGCCGAAACGCGAGCCCGGCTCATTGGTCTGGCCGTCCGTGCTGAACCCGGTGCCGAATCCGGGGCCGAGCGGCGCCCACATCCCAACCCCGGCGGACGGATCGCCATCCAGTCCTGTCCGGCCGGTGAATATCATGACGCGCTCCACCGTCCCTCGCAGGTCCTCGGGCAACTCCTCGACGTAACCATGACCGTCCATATTGGACTGGCCCCCGAGGTAGTAAACGGCGTACGTCGGACCCTCGGGCTCCGCACACCCGGCTGCAGCCGCGAGAGCCGCCGCCACGATCCACGATCTAGTCGCTGGCCGCACGATTCACCTGCCTGTGATACCAGTGGTCACGCGACTCTCCCGTCGGACGGTACCGGAAGAACTGGAAGTCGGCGTGGTTGTCGGTGGGCGTTCCGTGGGAAGAGGCGTAGAGGCCCAGGAAGACGCCCGTGTAGTTGTAGCCCTCGATCACGGCGGGCGACAGGCGAACCCCGTCTACCCCCTCCGCGAGCGTGGTCCACTCCTCTCCGTCCCGCGAGAAGTGGAATCCGTAGTCGAGGTAGTCGCCCGTGATCCGCAGGTGGACCGCGGTGCCGTCGTAGTCCGTCTCTGCGATGGGCGAGATCTCGCCGTCGGCCGTGTGGTAGAGCCGAATCCGCCTGTCGCCCGGCTCACCGGCCAGCGTCATGACGTACGCGGACCGGTCGTTCTGGATCACGGTGAGGCCTGCCTCCTCCGCGGCCGAGGCCGGCTCGAACGTCATTCGCGCCCTGGCCTCGAACGTGAAGTCACGCTGCCGGATCCCCATGAAGGCGTATCGCGCCCTCTCTTCGATACGGCCGGGGAGCAGATTGAGACGAAGATCTCCCTCCGGAGTCAGGGCGGAGAACGTCCGCTCTGGGGTGCGCCGGAAGGTCCACTCGAGCGCGAGCTCACCCTCGAAGTCGTCCTTGAAGCTGGAGACTGGACGCTGAGTCGAACCGGCGAAGGGGGCCGGAAAATGGAGCTCGACCCTGCCGCTCTCGGGACTCACCACCGGGAAGGTCAGCTTGGGGTCCTTCCACCAGTAGGGCTCGGTCTCCCACGTGAGCGGAACGAGAAACGTCTCCCGGCCCAGTATGCCGTGCTCCCCATCAATGAGCCGCCAGCCGAGCGCGACCGCATACCAGCGACCGTCCTCCAGTTCCACGAAATCCGCGTGACCGACCCCGGTGATCGGATGATCGTAGCTGAGCTGCCGGTGACTGAGTATCGGATTCCGCGGGTTGTTGTCGTACGGGCCGGTGATCTCCGTGCTGATCGCGACGGACAGGGCGTGCTCGAACGCCGTGCCGCCTTCGGAGATCAGCAGGTAGTAGTAGCCGTCCCGTCTGTAGATGTGCGGACCCTCGGCCCACACTCCGCCGCAGCACCCTCTCCACAGGAAGTACCGGTCGCCGATCAGCGCCATGCGATCGATGTCCACTTCCTGCAGCCAGATCTCCATCTGGCCCGGGAACTCCGGATCGGGAGGGGCATGGTTCCCGACGTACCACACCCGGCCGTCGTCGTCGAAGAACAGCGACGGGTCGATGCCGGGGGCCCCTTCGAGCACGTGCGGCTCGGACCAGGGTCCGCGAGGGTCCTCGGCGGTCACGATGAAGTTGACCAGGGTGCCGTCGAGGTTGTTGGTGGTGATGACGTAGAACGTACCCTCGTGATACCGGATCGTGGACGCGTGAATCCCCGCACCCGAGGAGACGCTGTCCAGGTCGACCTGGGACACGTCGTGCAGCGCGTGCCCGATGAGATCCCAGTTCACAAGGTCCCTGCTGTGGTAGACCGGGATGCCCGGGAAGTACTCGAAGGTGGAGGTGACCAGGTAGAAGTCCTCGCCCACGCGCTGGATCGAGGGATCCGGAGAGAAGCCGGCAATGATCGGATTGCTGAATACCTCGTCCTGGTCCACCGCGTCGGAGGGCGGCCCTGACGAAGGCGCACAGGCGGCGGCCGCGATCAGCAGGATCAGGATTGGAACTGGATTCTGCGGAACTGACACGACAGGCCTCCTTCTCAGCCCCTTCGGTGGACGATGAGCCGCTCCGGACGATCGGCCGGGGATAGCATGGCCCCGCCAGGACCCGCTGTCGAGTGCGCGACCAGGGAATGGGTTCCGAGGTCAACGAGTCCATCCATTAAACGGAGCCCGATACAGAAAACCGAATTAGCGGTGATGAACATGACACATCCATTGGCAGTCTCGATCGCGGTCCTGCTGGCGACCTCGACCGGCGCGTGCTCGGGAGACGAAGTCATTACCAGTCCTGCCGATACGCTGCCCGCGATCTCCGGATATCCGATCGTCGGGACGGACCAGGACACCTGGTATGACCACCAGGATGAGATTCCGGCGCCCGGGGCCGGGGCCGCGTTCCACGGCCAGAACGCCGACTACCCGGGGACCGCTCCCTCGTACAAGGACAACGGCGACGGTACGGTCACAGATCTGGTCACCGGGCTCATGTGGTCCCAGAGCCCCGACATGAACGGGGACGGGGATGTCACCGCGAGCGACAAGCGGACCTACGCCGAAGCGACTTCAGGCGCCGCGTCGTACCGCGCCGGAGGCCATTCCGACTGGCGGCTGCCCACCATCAAGGAGCTGTACTCCCTCATCCTGTTCAGCGGCGTGGATCCCAGCGGGTACGAGGGCACTTCGACCGGATCGCTGGTTCCGTTCATCGATACGGAGTACTTCGACTTCGCCTATGGAGATACCGGTGCCGGAGAGCGCATCATCGACGCGCAGTACGCCACGTCGACCGAGTACGTGGACGTTACCGGAGGAGGGGAGGCGACCCTGTTCGGCGTGAACTTCGCCGACGGACGAATCAAGGGATACGGCCTCTCTCTGTTCGGGCGGGACAAGACGTTCTTCGTCCTGTACGTGCGCGGCAATCCGACCTACGGATTGAATGACTTCCAGGACAACGGCGACGGAACGATCACGGATCAGGCCACCGGCTTGATGTGGATGGTGGGCGACAGCGGCGAGGGGCTGAACTGGCAGGAGGCGCT
>CAJIAC010000035.1_pt1 | contig 9249 bp, 8 predicted proteins | sample 9198961 | NCBI WGS metagenome assembly CAJIAC01 (sample SAMEA7708276, study PRJEB35096) | sediment metagenome | biome: marine neritic benthic zone biome [ENVO:01000025]; feature: sediment [ENVO:00002007]; material: shallow marine sediment [ENVO:03000034] sea grass bed [ENVO_01000059] ... | reverse complement strand
CGGCTTGATGTCCCTGTGGATCACGCCGGCTGCGTGGATTCTCTCCAGAGCGTCGAGCAGATCCCGCCCGAGCCGGAACGCGTCGCGGCCGTCCAGCGGCCCGCTTTCCAGGCGCTCCTCGAGCGTCTCTCCCTGGATCAGGTCCATCACGCAGAAGGACAGGCCGTCCCGCTGATCGGCGTCGTGAATCGACACCATGTTCGGGTGGGTGAACGACGCCATTGTGCGCGCCTCGCGAATGAAGCGGGCCTCTCCCGTCGCCGTGGCCATGTCAGGCCGGAGCACCTTAACGGCGACCACCCGATCCAGTGAGGTGTCCCGGGCGCGGAACACGACGGCCATGCCGCCGGAGGCGACTTCGTCCTCGACTTCGTACCGCGGCGCCAGGGCGGCGCGCAGTCGTTCGAGCAGGGATGGCATTGACGGCTCCCGGAATGTCCAGCCGTGGGCCAGCGGCCGGTGCCTCGTGAGCCCATGAAGATTAGATCGGCGCGCCCCGACGAGCAACCGAGGGACGGCCCAACTGGTTGCCGAGAAACGAGGTGTCCGGGGCCCGAAACGTCGCGCCCCGCGCGTTCGGGGTGTAGTTTCGGCCTCGCGAATCCGCCGCGCTGCGGACACTTCCGGCCACCGTAAGACGACGCCTGACCCATGACCCTCCGATCCACGCTTCGAGCCTTCTTCACGACCGGTAAGGGCGTGGTCCGCGGCCTCACCGAGGAGGAGGCCGGCACCGATCCGTTAGCGCTGTTCGATCGGTGGTTCCGCGAAGCGCGTGAGGCCGGCCTGTACCTGCCGGAGTCGCTGGCGCTCGCCACCTCGACGGCGGACGGGAAGCCGTCGGTCCGGCAGGTGCTCCTCAAAGGGCACGACGAGCGCGGCTTCGTGTTCTACACCAACTACGACAGCCAGAAAGGTGAGGAGATCGCGGAGAACCCGCGCGCCTCCCTCGCCGTTCACTGGCCGATTCTGCAGCGCCAGGTCCGCGTGGACGGATCGGTCGAGAAGACCAGCGCTGCCGAATCCGAGGCCTACTTCGACAGCCGCCCGCGCGGGAGCCGGATCGGCGCCTGGGCGTCGGACCAGAGCTCCGTCCTCGGCAGCCGGCAGGAGCTGGAGCAGCGGGTGCGTGAGACACAGGAGAGGTTCGGGTCCGGCGACGTCCCGCTTCCGCCGTTCTGGGGGGGCTACCGTGTGGTCCCCGAAATGATCGAGTTCTGGCAGGGCCGGGCCAACCGACTGCACGACCGGATTCGATTCCGGCGCGCGGAAGAGGGATGGACCGTGGACCGGCTGTATCCCTGATCCTTTAGAGGGAGACGACGATGCGGGGCTTCGAGTGTGCGAAGTGCGGGAACACAGACTACGAGACCGGGCAGTTTCGCGCGGTCGGAGGAACGTTCAGCAAGATCTTCGACGTGCAGTCGCAGCGGTTCACGACGGTGACCTGCACGCGGTGTCGCTTCACCGAGGTGTACAAAGCGGACAAGAGCAAGCTCGAAGACATCTTCGACCTGATCACGAATTGATGATGAGATGATGAAGAGGATGACGCCCGTCCTGCTCGTCGAAGAGGTGGAGCCCTGCCTCGACGTGTGGAAGCGAATCGGCTTCGAGCAGACCATGCAAGTGCCGGAAGGCGATCGGCTGGGCTTCGTCGCCCTGCGGCGGGGACCCGTGGAGATCATGTACCAGGCCCGGGCCAGCGTGGCGGGAGACCTTCCGGTTCTGGCCGACCTCGACTACACGCGGGACGGCCTTCTGCTGTTCATCGAGGTAGAAGACCTCGACGAGGTCGTGGACCAGCTGCCGGGCGCGGAAGGCGTCGTCCGTCTCTTTGCGGAGCGCGAGACGTTCTACGGCTCGCGTGAGATCGGCATTCGCGCTCCGTGCGGCACGCACGTGGTGTTCGCCGAATTCCCCGAGGCTGAAGAATCCGGGGAATGAGGTGTAGTTGAAGGTAGCGCGTGGCGGAAGACCGCCGCGCGCGTTCTCTCAGCCCCCTCCGGGCGCCGACAGTCGCGCCCTTACGAGTAGACCGGGTTTCCCCGGGGAGGTAGCGGTCATGCGCAAGACTTGGATTTGCCTTCCGGCCCTGGCTCTCGCCGCGGCATGCGGTGGAGAAACAACGGGAACGGCGGAATGGACGGGAACCGTGGAAGACAGCGCGGGCGTGCAGATCGTCCGCAACTCTCTGACTCCCCTGTGGGGCGAAGGGGACGCCTGGGGCTTCGAGGACGTGATGACGATCGGCGAGGCTGCCGGCGACCCGGACTACCAGTTCGGGAACATCGCGCCGGGGGGCATCGCCGTCACCGCCGATGGCCGGATCTTCGTCGTAGACCAGCAGGCCCAGCACCTGAAGGTGTTCGGCCCCGACGGGGTCTTCCAGCAGACCATCGGACAGGGCGGCTCGGGTCCCGGCGAGTTCGGACCCGGCGTCGGCCCGGTCCTGATCGGTCGAGCCGATACTCTGATCGTGCCCGACCTCGGCAATCAGCGGGTCAACATCCTCAAGTCCGACGGCTCCGAGCCCGCGAGCTTCCGCATGAGCTTCGAGCAGGGGATTCCGGCCCGGTGGGACATGATGGGCGGCGGGGATCTCGTGTATCAGCTGCGCTCGCTCAACCTGCCCAACACGGAGCAGCGTGACACCCTGGACCTCATCGCGACGGCGAACTATGCCGGCGAGATCCAGGACACGCTCATGACCCCGAAGCGCGGGGAGTCGTTCTCGTTCAACGAAGATGGCCAACCCGTGCGGATGGTGTTCTCGCCGGAGCCGGTGTGGACGGTGGTCGGCGACGACGGGCTCTGCTTCGCGGTCAACGACGTGTTCCGTCTGAACACGTACGATGCGATGGGGGGATTGACCCGGATCGTCGAGCTCCCGGTCGAGCGCAAGCCAGTGACCCAGGCGGAAATCGACTTCTTCATCGAGACCGTGGAGCGGCTGGCGACCGAACAGGGCGCTCCCCCTCAGCAGATCGAGATTCTCCTCTCCACGTTCAACTTCGCCGAGTTCTTCCCAGCGTTCCTTCAGATGGTGCCCGGTCCGGCGGGAAGCCTGTGGGTGCAGCGAATCCAGCAGCCCACGCTGCTCACCGAGGACGAACGTGAGACCTGGAATCCGAACCTGGATCTAGGGGCATCCGAGTGGGACATACTGGATGCCGAAGGCCGGTACCTGGGCGTTCTCGACATGCCGCACCGGTACCAGCCGATCGCGTTCGCAGGCGACCTGATGTACGGAGTATGGCGCGACGAGTTCGACGTGCAGTACGTGCGAGTCATGCGAATCACCGGCTTGGACGCGCCCGTGTAGGCGCGGCGGGGCGGTGCTGACAATTGCTCAGTTGACACTTACTCAAGTGATTTACTCAGTTGACATTTACTCAAGTAGTTGAGGATGAGATGAAACAGACACTTGCCTGGATCGGCGCCGTGCTTTTCACGGCCGCATGCGGAAACGGAGCCGACGGCGGAGCCGCATGGTCGGGAACCGTGGAGGACAGCGCCGGAGTGCAGATGGTGCGCAACTCGCTCGAGCCAATATGGGGCGAGGGAGAGACGTGGGGCTTCGAGGACGTGATGACGATCGGCGAGGCCGCAGGGGATCCCGATTACCAGTTCGGTCAGATCGCCGGACTCGATGTGACGTCGGGGGGTCGAATCCTGGTGCTGGACAACCTGGCCCAGCACATAAAGGTGTATTCGCCCGAGGGCACGTTCGAGCAGACAATTGGCCAGGCGGGCTCCGGCCCGGGAGAGTTCGGACCGGGGGCGGCCATGCTCATGGTCGGCACCGCCGACACCGTGATCGTCCCGGACGCCGGGAACCAGAGGGTCAACATCATCCTCCTGGACGAGGGCGAGCACACGAGCTTCCCGCTCCGGTTCGAGGATGGCATTCCCATGCGGTGGCAGGTGTCCAACACCGGAGTCCTCGCCACCCAGCGGAGAGCGCTGAACCTGCCCAACCAGGAGGAAGTCAACGTAGATCTGATCGCCCGGCAGGCCTACGACGGCACGATCACGGACACGCTGGCGACGCCGCCCCGCGGCGAGACGTTCTCGTTCGGCGGCGGCCTGCCCGAGTTCCACTTCTTCTCGCCCGAGCCGACGTGGACGCTGCTCAACGACGGCACGTTCGTGCACGCGATGAGCAACGAGTACCGCATCACGGTGGCCGGCCCCGACGGTACTGCGGCCAGGATCATCACCATGCCGAGCGAGCCCGTGCCTGTGGCGCAGGAGGACAAGGACATCATCACGGAACTCATCATGCGTCTGATGGGCGAGCAGGGCGTGCCGCCGCAGGCGATGGACGCGATCGAACAGGGCATCAGCTACGAGGACTTCTTCCCGGCCTTCACGCAGATGCGGAACGGTCCGGAGCAGAGTCTGTGGGTGCAGCGGATCGGCATCCCGAGCGACATGACTCCGGACGAGCAGGAGAACTGGAACCCGATGCTCGACCAGGGTTCCGACGACTGGGACGTGTTCGATGCCGAGGGCCGCTACCTCGGGTTCGTGACCATGCCCGACCGATTCAGCCCGTTCTCGCTCAAGGGCGACCTGCTCTACGGCGTGTGGCGGGATGAGTTCGAGGTCCAGTACGTGAAGGTGTACCGGATCACCGGCGTGTAAGGCTGTCGGACTGCAGGACTGCCGGAATCCAGGCAACGGCGGGAGCGGGCGTGAGGCCCGTTCCCGCTTCTTCTGTGCCGAAGACATCCGGCGCGCTCACCCCAACGCCTCGAGAGCGTTGCTCACTCCAATGCCTCGAGCGCGCGGAAGTAGACGTCGCCTGGGATGTCGGCCTCACGCTTCCAGCGGGCGCCGGGCGTGTAGAAGTCAGGTTCGGCGCCGCGGCTGCAGGTCTCGTCAACCAGTGCCTCGACCGGATCAGCCGGGAGTTCCGGCGCCTCCGGCGGGCGTCCCATGTGCACCTGCCCCCGCGGATCGACGAACGCGGGCTGCCTGTCCCTGCCCCACCACTCGACCTTCCACTCCTCCTCGTGCACCAGCCGGTGATGGTGACTGCACAAGAGCAACAGGTTCTCCAGCTTCGTGTCTCCACCATCGGCCCAGTGCTCCACATGGTGGGCATCCGTGAACCTCGATCCGCAGCCCGGGAAGCGGCAGCCCCGGTCCCGCACCTCGAGAGCCCGGCGAACGGCGGGAGGAATGGTGCGGGTCTTTCGGCCCACATCCAGCACCGAACCGTTTGATCCGTGTCCGATCCGCACCACCGAAGCGTCGCAGGACAACCTGCGGGACGTTTCAGCTGAAACGCGTGTGCCGTCCTCCAGCTCGGACTGACCCGGCTCTCCCTCCGACCGCAGCGTCTCCGAGTCCACGTGCAGCATTACCTGGTAGCGCTCCGCCTTAGTGCCGCTGACCGGAGCGCTCCAGCCGAATCCGGCCGCCAGCGCCCGCTCCGCCAGTAGACTCAAGGCATCGGCCCTGCGCCGGGCCGACTCCTGAGAAGACGTTTCAGCTGAAACGTTTTCGGGGCTCTTCTCCCGATACAGAGCATCGCTCGCCGCCTCGACCGCCCGCATGAGAAGCGCTCCCTGCTCCGGGGTGAGCCGGCCCTGGACCAAGTACATGCCCTCGTCGTCAGGAAACACGGACAGGGCCCGACTGTCGTGCCGCTCCTTTTCCCGGTCGGCTTCCGCCTGCCGGCTTCCGAGCCTGTAGCTTCGGACCATGCGCTCCAGCTGCGCGGTCGTGCATCCCCGGGCCAGCTCCAGCAGGTCGTCCTCGTTATCCGGCGTGGCCACGCGGGTGAGTGCCCGGACTGCCGAGAAGCTGAGCTCGCCTCGGCTCATGGAAGCGCTGGTCTCGGGAAGCTCCGTCAGAGCCCGGGCCGCCCGCACCTTCTCCCTGGCCGCTCCGAGGTCTATCCCGGTTCGGAAGGAGAGCCAGTGCGCACAGGACCGGTGACCGCCGGCCTCCCAACCGCGCAGCCGATCGAACTCCGCGACCAGGACCAGCAGGCGGTGCGTGGCAGCGTGAATGTGAGCCGCCAGGACCACGATCTCTTCTTCCAGGTTCTCAATTGAGTCGACAGTCCCGTAGACGCTGACCGCCTCACGAACGTGGAGAGTGACGGGGATTTGAGTGGCGAACCGGACCATACTGAGCTCCTCTGCAGTAACCGAACAAAACCCGAATTACACCCTCAATATATGCCCAGTGTTTTCGGTTCTCGAGGTTGAATTGCAGGGCACAAACGGGCCATGAGAGGCCTTGTGGCTCGCGGGAAGCCGAGGACGGCCGACCGAGGGAGCGCAGGACGGCTCAGAGGCTGAGGCGAGCCGGGGGTCCGGTCGCACCCGAGTCCGCACTCCCAAATCCGTCAAGGCTGCTTGTGACAGTTCGCGGCGGTTGAGGAGCCGGGAGCCGGAGGCCGGCGCTCAATACCCCGAGCCGGGAACCGGCCCGACCAGCCTCAGCCCGCCATGCCCTCGCGCACCCGCCCGATCACCTCCGCCGCGTACTCGATCCCGGCCGGGGTGCGCGAGCCGTGCCAGCTCAGCATCTCCCCGTCCACGATGTGGAAGATCTCGGGCGCGAGTCCCGTTGCGCGGCTGATCTCGTCCACGTGCTTCTCCTGGAAGGGAAACGGCTCGCTGGAAAGCAGCACGGCCTCCAGCCCGGCCGCGGCCAGCTCCTCGGCCTCCACTACGGGATACCGCTTCGGACGGTCCGCGAACGCGTTCTCGCCCCCGGCGAGACCGAGCAGATCGTTGATGAACGTGTCCCCGCTGACGCTCATCAGGGGATCCCGCCAGATGAGGTAGGCGTATCGAACACGAGGCAGCCGCTCCGCGTCCTCCCGTGCACGCCGCGCTGCATCTTCGATCGCCCGCGCGATCCGCTCTGCGGCTTCCTCGCGAAGCAGCGAAGCGCCGATGGACCGCACCATCGCCGCCGTAGCGACGGCCGTCTTCGGAAAGCTCACGTGGCACGTGAGCCCGGCAGCGCGGAGGGATTCCGCGTCCTCGACGCGGTTCTCCTCCTCGTTCAGGAGCACGAGATCGGGAGCGAGCTCGCGGATCCGATCGACCTTAGGTGTCTTCGTCCCCCCAACCTTCTCGATCGCGCGGACGCCCGCGGCCGGATGCACGCAGAACTTGGTAACCCCGACCAGGGAGTCGCCGAGGCCGAGGTCGAATACGAGCTCGGTGAGGCTGGGACACAGGGAGACGATTCGCATGCCCCCACGCTATGCGGGCAAGAAGAAGCGGGCCAGCGCCGGGTGGCGCCGGCCCGCGATGCACCGACCGGACTCGATCCGCCGACAGGCGCCGGCAGCGGCAGGTCAGTGCGTGCAACCCTAGCTCATTAATGTAACCCGAACTCGTCGGTTTAGCCCGAACGCAAGCTCGACCCGACCCTGTCAGTGCGTGCCGGCTCCGATCCCGATCCACGGATCGGGCGGTGGGGTCTCGGCCGTGTGCACGGGGAGCACCTGGTAGTCCACCCCGGGCTGATCGCCGGTCAGGGACTTCAGGAAGCCCGTGATCTTCTGGACTTCCTCGACGGTGAAATCCTTGCCCAGCTGGTCCCCCTGGGTTGCGTCCGTTTCTTGCTCCTGCGGTTGGATGCGCGGGCCATGGGCTTCAGCATCCGTGCCACTTTCGAATGGCCGGACTCGCGCGGAGCGTAGACGGTAGACACCTTAGGTGGGCGCGGTTTTCCGGGCACGAGGACGGTCGTACTCCCTGCCCGGCCGCACTTCCGCGCAGAATCGGACGGGCGTTTCCGGTCGGGTGGCGCCATATCGTCCCGGAGGGTGAAGAGTGCGGACGCCGGCTGTGTATTCATAGCAGACACCGAACTCGAGGTCTGCGACCATGTTGATGTACTCGACGTGCATATTCTGCAATCAGTCCCTTGGGACCAACGAGGCGATCGAGATCTTCCCGATCGGCCGTCGTATCTCATTTGATGCGGCCAAGGGGCGGCTGTGGGTGATCTGCCGGAAGTGCGAGCGCTGGAATCTCTCTCCCCTCGAGATCCGCTGGGAGGTAATCGAGGAATGTGAGCGGCTGTTCCGTGACACCCGTCTTCGCGTTACCACCGACAACATCGGGATGGCCAAGCTCCCGGAGGGACTCGAGCTGGTCCGGCTCGGCAAGCCGATGCGCGGAGAGTTCGCCGCCTGGCGCTACGGCGACCAGTTCGGCCGCAGGCGCAAGCGCTCGATCATCTACACCACTGCCGGGGTCGGGGCGCTCGGGCTCGTGGTGGTCGGCGGGGCGGCGCTGGGCGCCTCGCTCGGCGGAGCCTGGTACGGCTACACGCAGATCATCCAGGGAATCATGAACGAACGCGTCGCCTCCCGCCTGCGCCACCCGGAGACGGACGAGAAGATCAAGGTGCAGCTCAAGCATCTCGAGAAGTCGCGGTTCGTCCCCACGGGAGAGCCCGGGGAATGGGAGCTGCACGTCCAGTACGCGCCCGGATGGAGCAGCGGGTTCAGCAGCGGAAAGAGAGACCCGCTGGTGTACGAGGGTCAGGACGCGATGGACGTGGCGGGAAAGCTCATGGCGCGCGCCAATCGTTCCGGTGGCAACAAGCAGACGATCGGTAAGGCCGTCGAGCGCATCGAGTCCGTCGGAGACCCGGAGTCTTTCCTGGAAGAGGCCGTACGCGAGTCCGAGCGCCTCCGCCGCGAGAAGGCGGGGAACAACCCGAAGAAGCTGGCCAAGGCCACGGCCGGGTCGCTCGCCAAGCTGCCTAAGGACATCCGGCTCGCGATCGAGATGGCCACGCACGAGGAGGCGGAGCGCAGGGCCATGGAGGGAGAGCTGGAGGTCCTGGAAGCGGCCTGGCAGAACGCGGAGGAGATCGCGGGCATCGCCGACAGCCTCCTGCTTCCCACCGAGGTCGAGGAGTTCGTCACGGCGGAGAAGGACCAGGCCGCCGCGGAGCCGCGGATCGTCGTCCCGGCCGGCGCCGGCGTGTCCGCGCCGGGTGAGCGCTCGGAGGACGCCGAGTGATGCGAAACGAACTGGAGGCCCGCTTCCCGGTCGTCGCGGGACTCAAGCTCTCGGCGCCCGAGCTGGTCGTCGCTATCACCCTGCTCTCGCTGAGCGCCTATTTCCTGCTGGCCGGACTGGCGGACAGCTGGGCCACCGGATCCGGCCTGATGAACGAGAGCGGACTCGCGGTAGGTCGCGACTTCACGATGTTCTGGTCGGCCTCGGTCCTGGCGCTGGAAGGCAGTGCCGG
>CAJIAC010000064.1_pt1 | contig 9403 bp, 6 predicted proteins | sample 9198961 | NCBI WGS metagenome assembly CAJIAC01 (sample SAMEA7708276, study PRJEB35096) | sediment metagenome | biome: marine neritic benthic zone biome [ENVO:01000025]; feature: sediment [ENVO:00002007]; material: shallow marine sediment [ENVO:03000034] sea grass bed [ENVO_01000059] ... | reverse complement strand
CTCGACCTCCATCTCGCTCTCCTGGTCAGCGTCATCCGACCCGGAGACCGGGGTCGCCGGCTATCGCGTGTTCCGGGACGGAACGCAGATCATAGAGACCACCGGGACGACGTTTCTCGACACCGGCCTCACTCCGGCCACAGAGTACACGTACCGCGTGCGTGCGGTGAACGGACAGGGGCTCGAAAGCGACCGAAGCGACCGCGCGCAGGCCACGACTCTGGATGACTCGCCGCCGTCGATACCAACGGATCTGACGGCCACGGCCGCGGGCACGGACGAGATCGACCTCGACTGGTCCGCCTCGTCAGATCCGGAGACCGGCATCCTTGGTTATCGCGTCTACCGCGATGGCTCCGAGGTGGGCACCACGGTTCAGACTTCGTTCACGGATACCGGCCTCAGCCCGGCCACCCAGTACCAGTACCGCGTCCGCGCCGTGAACGGAGAGGGGCTCGAGAGCGGGCTCAGCGATCCGGCCACGGCGACGACCCTGGATGCGACCCCGCCTACGACGCCCACTAACCTGTCCGCGTCGCCGGTGGGAACCGAGCGCATCGACCTGACCTGGTCGGCCTCATCGGACCCCGAGAGCGGAGTCAGCGAATATCGAGTGTTCAGAGACGGATCGGAGGTGGGCACCACGGGGCAGACCGTGTACCAGGACGACGGTCTCTCACCGGCGACGGAATACGACTACTATGTGGTGGCCGTGAACGGCGACGGGCTGGAGAGCGATGCGAGCTCGACGGTGACGGCGACCACGTTCGACGGCACCGGGCCCACGACGCCGACGGAACTGACGGCTGCCGCCGCGAGCCCGACCCAGATCGATTTGACCTGGTCGCCGTCGGAGGACCCCGAGTCGGGGATCGCCTCCTACACGGTTTTCCGGGACGGAGCGGAGGTGGGCTCGACGACGGACACGTTCTACCAGGACACGGGCCTCGACCCGGCCACGACCTACGAGTACACCGTATCGGCGATAAACGGTGATGGGCTGCAAAGCGGGCTCAGCGATCCGGCCTCCGCGACCACGCAGGACGGGTCCGGGCCCACCGCGCCGACGGATCTCGCGGCTGAACCCGTGAGCCAGACTCAGATCGACCTCACGTGGACGGCATCGGAGGATCCTGAGTCCGGCGTGGATCGGTACAACGTGTACCGGGACAGCGCTCCCATCGGAAGCGTGGTGGGAACGTCGTTCGCGGACAGCGGGCTGGAACGAAATACGACGTACGTCTACTCCGTGGCAGCCGTGAACGGAGAAGGCATCGAAGGAGAGCGTAGCCAGAGCGTGAGCGCGAAGACCTTCCCATCCGAGGACCAGATTCCACCGGCGCCCCCGACCGGCCTCCGGGTGGTGACGCCGTGAGCGCCCCGGTGACGTGCTCGAACGGGCGCTATATCCGGTGCCTCGCGCGGATTGCGGCCGCCCTGACGGCGGTCACCTTCGTCATCTCCCCCGAGCCCCTGATGGCGCAGGAGACGGGGCTCAGCAAGAGCGCCCTCGTTCGAGTGGTGGTGTCGTCCGATACGCCGGCGGACAAACTGGCCACGGTCCGCTCGCGCTGCCTCAGCTTCGAGCCCACGGAAGGCGATTGGCAGGATCTCAGGAATCTGGGGGCCACCGAAGAGCTGATCGACGCGGCCCGGCAGTGCGCAGCGGACGCGCGAGCCGTGACCGTGGCCCTCAGCGCGAGCCGGACCACGGTGCAGGCCGGTGATACGACGCTGGTCACCGTGGACCTAAGCCGGGCCGGCCAGGTGCTGTCCGGTCAGTCGCTGACTCTCACGGGAGCCGGAGGCCCGGGCGCCGGCGCCCGCATCACGCGCACCACCAACGCCGCCGGGAGAGCCTTCTTCAGCATCCCGGCCGGGGAGAGCCTCGGCTCGACCCGCTACACCGTCGCTCTCCAGGGAGTAGATCTGAGCGGTCCGACGCGAATCACCGTCACCACAGTGGCTGACGTGGCCGCCGCGGCCTCGACCGACCCGCCGGCACTCGACTTCACACTCGGGGCCGAGGTACCGGAGGTCGGGGTCGAGGTACGCGATCGATTCGACAACCCGGTGAGCGGGTTGGACGTGGAGTTGATCGCCGGCACCGATGCGGCCGCCGCCGTCATCGCGTCGGCCACTACCGGTGCGGAAGGCTCGGCAATGCTGCGCGTCGAGGGCGATCCGCCCGGATCCGAGACCACGTGGGGCGTTCGCGGAGCCGGAATCTTGCTCGCCACCATTCCCGTGAGCGTCGATACGACGGACGCCCCCGCCGTCGCGGCCGTGCCGGTGGCCGCCGCGCCGTCGCAGGCTCCGGCTGACGCGGCCGTAACCGCCGGGCTGGCCAGCCTTGCAGCGGGTGAAAACGCACTGGCCGAGCAGAGCTTCCTGGATGCCCTCCGTCTGTCGCCAAGGCGGGTCGACGCTCAGAAGGGCCTCGCCGAGTCGCTCCTGGCCCAGGGGCGAGCAGAAGAGGCGGTGACGTGGTACGAGTTGGCAACGCGACAGAATCCGGCGGACGCCGACGCCTGGGACGGCCTTGGCCGAGCCTACTCGGCAGCGGGCCGCCGGGACGATGCGGCCACAGCCTTCGCCCGGGCACACGAGATCGACCCGAGTCGCGAGGAGCTGCAGACCGAGATCGCCGATCTCGGCCGCCCACCGGGATACGTGACGGGGACCCTTTGGGGAGGAGGTACCTCGGGGACCGATGAGTCGGGCGGCCTGCGGCGCGCCGCGCTGGACGTCTCGCTGTCGCCCGCCGTTTCACTGAGGGGAGGGTGGGACCGATCGCTCGTTCCCCACAGCCCGGAGCTGGTCCGGGGCCCGGACGAATGGGACGGCTGGTACGCGGGGGGCGCGTGGAGTTACGGAGCGGGCCGGCGACTCGAGACGGCCTTCGAACTGGGTCAGCGCAAGCAGACATTCGCTCCGGTGGATGACTCGGCGAGCCTCGAGCAGAACATGTATCGCCTGACCCAGACCGTGCGGTTCTCCGACGCGCGACGCGCGACGGAGCTCAAGGTCGGAGGATACCTGGGACGCTGGTTCGATCGCGATGACTGGATCGTATTCACGCGGTTCAAGACGCCGATCGGCCGGCAGCTGAGCCTGGTCGCCTCCGGTAGCTACGGAGAGACGATCGGCAACAACTGGGTGGAATCCGGACGGCACCAGGACAAGGACGGCAGGGTGTACGCGGGCGTCGCGTGGGAGACCGAGAAGGGCTTCCTGGTTCAGCCGGTCCTCGGCCTGGGCAGCGTGAGCAGTGACCGCTCCGACGATCTCTCCGGGACTCTCCTGGACCTGCTCCTCGAAGCAGGGGTGCCGATCTCCCGTGGAGCCCGAATCCAGGGCTTCTTGCGACATCAGCGGCCGCCCGGAATCGAACCGTACACCACGTTCGCTCTCGGACTCGGATTCAGGGCGGGTTGGGCGGGCGGCTGACCCGACAGGCTCGCATATCCCATACACCCGGCTCGCTAAACTCCCCGAGCGTGCCGGGTGTTCTGTTTTGAGTACCGGGCCTTCTCCGAAGTGGGAGAGGTCCCTCCCCAACTCCGCAATCACGCGAGGCGACATGAGAAGCGCGCGACCGTTGTGTGCCTTCCTTCTGACGTTGCTGGTCGCCGCAGGCTGCGCGTCGGCCCGGTCCCAGGAGCCGGGCGGCTCTCCCAACGGCAAGCCGTCGGACGACGATGAGAAGAAGACCTATGCCGAGATCGTGACCGAGGAGGCCGTGACGGACTCGGGCCTGTTCGTGCTCCACACGGTCGACGAGAAGCTCTACTTCGAGATCCCGGTCCACGTGCTCGATCGCGAGATGCTGCTCGTGTCGCGGCGGGCCCGCACGGCGCAGGACCTGGGCTACGGCGGGATGAAGAACAACACGCAGTCGGTCCGCTGGCAGAAGAGCCGGGACCGGGTGCTGCTGAGGATCGTGTCCTACGAGAACGTGGCCGCCGACTCCCTGCCCATCTATGAGGCCGTGAAGAGCTCGAACTTCGAGCCTATCGTGGCCGCGTTCGAGGTCGAAGCCTGGAACGAGGACAGCACCGCGGTCGTCATCGAGGCCACGCCACTGTTCGTCGAGGACATCCCGATGCTCGGGCTTCCCTCCTATTTCCGGGACAACTTCAAGGTCTCGAGCCTGGACAAGGACCGGTCGTATCTCGAATGGACGAAGTCGTTCCCCGAGAACATCGAGATCCGGCACGTTCTCACCTACAAGGCCAAGGAACCCCCGGCGAACTCGTCCACCGGGACCATCTCGCTGGAGATGAACCAGTCGATGATTCTCCTTCCGGAAGAGCCGATGCAGGCACGGCTGTTCGACGAGCGCGTCGGGTTTTTCAGCGTGCGCCAGGTGGACTACGGTCTGAGCGACCACAAGGTCGTGGACCGGACCTACATCACGCGGTACCGGCTGGAGCCTTCCGACACGGCGGCCTTCCGGCGCGGTGAGCTGGTAGACCCCGTGAAGCCGATCGTGTACTGGATCGACCCCGCGACGCCGGAAAAGTGGCGCCCCTACCTGAAGGCGGGCGTCGAGGACTGGCAGCAGGCCTTCGAGCACGCCGGCTTCAGTAACGCGATCATTGCGAAGGACCCGCCCTCCGCCGAGGAGGATCCCGAGTTCAGTCCCGAGGACATCCGCTACTCCGTGATCCGCTAGTTCCCCTCGGACGTGCAGAACGCGTTCGGACCGCACGTGCACGATCCCCGGTCGGGAGAGATCCTGGAGAGCGACATCGGTTGGTATCACAACGTCGCGAATCTCCTCCGCAACTGGTACCTGATCCAGACGGCCGCCGCGAACCCTGAGGCACGCTCGGTGAAGTTCTCGGACGAGGTCATGGGCAAGCTGATCCGATTCGTGGCTGCGCACGAGGTGGGGCACACCATCGGATTGCCGCATAACATGAAGGCCAGCTCGGCCTACCCGGTCGACTCGCTGCGTGCCCCCGGATTCGTGTGTCGCATGGGCGTCGCGCCCTCGATCATGGACTACGCGAGGTTCAACTACGTGGCTCAGCCCGAGGACGAGGGGGCTTGCTTCGACCCGCGCGTGGGGCCGTACGACGACTTCTCCGTGATGTGGGGCTACCGGCCGATCCTCGACGCGGACTCACCCGACGCCGAGATGGAGACGCTGGACTCCTGGATCCGGGAACGCGAGGACGATCCGACGTTCTGGTTCGGGGATCCGAGCGCCGTGGACCCGACGTCGCTAACCGAGGCTATCGGCTCCGATGCCATGGAGGCGGGCGCCCTCGGAATCGCCAACCTGCAGAGGATCCTGCCCAGCTTGATGGACTGGACCTACGAGGAGGGAGAGGACTGGGCGGAGCTGGAAGAGCTCTACAGCCAGGTGACCGGACAGTGGAACCGCTACGTGGGGCACGTGGTCGCGAACATCGGCGGCGTCGTCCGGACCCGGAAGCGGCAGGGCCAGGAGGGTGTGATCTACGAGCCGGTGCCTGAGGCCACACAGCGGCGGGCGATGCAGTTCGTCACCGACGAGGCGTTTGATCCTCCCACCTGGATGATCAACGAGGAGATACTCGGACGCATCGAGAACGTGGGTACCGTGGAGCGCATGCGGCGCCTCCAGGTCGGCGTGCTCAACAACGTACTCCAGGCCGGCCGTATGCAGCGGCTCATCGAGGCCGAGGCCAGGTTCGGGGACGACATGTACTCGCTGACCGAGATGATGGGCGACGTGCGGACCGGTGTGTGGACGGAGCTCAGCGCGGGAGGCGGAATCGACACCTACCGCCGCAACCTCCAGCGCGGGTACCTGGAGCGCATGGACCAGTTGATGAACGGGGACGGACCGTCAGGGCCCTCGTTCGCGGGAGCGGAGGAGTACTTCACCAGCGTGAACCTGTCCCAGTCCGATATCCGGGCGGTGGTCCGGGGTGAGCTGCTGGCACTTCAGAGACAGATTCGGAGCCGCCTTAGCGCGGGAACGAATCGAATCACCCGGCTCCACCTGCAGGATTCGCTGGCGCGCATCGAGGACGTCCTGGACCCCGAGGCGTAGGTCGATCGCGTCGCAGGACGCGGCGGACAAAAGGAAGAGGCCGCCCCAACGGGCGGCCTCTCTTCATCTACCACCTGCCGCGGGCCGGTCCCGGCCCGCATTCCTCGCGCGGCCTATGGCTCCAGCGCGACAGAGACCTCGGAGAAGACGGCCATCGGCATGCTGAAGCCCATGGTGGAGATGTCGCCTCCGCCCTCGCCGCTGCCCTCGATCGCCAGCAGCACCCCGCGCGCGGAGTCCCAGAAGTAGAGCGTGCGGGCGTTCACTTCATTGACCAGGTCGATCTCGGACGGCGCCCCCTGTGGCATGCCCGAGCCTTCCATGTGAACCACGCCTTCGGAGACCAGGAGCGTCGCCGGAATGTCGTTCCAGACAGTATCGCCGGCCATGGCCATCGTTCCGTCGTACACGGACTCACCCTCGAGCCCGCCGCCCATCGGAAGCGTCACCCGGTGAGCCCAGCTTCCAACCGCCATGTTGCCTCCGGGCGGAAGCGGAAACAGGACCGCGGACACCACCCGCTGCATGTCCGAAACCGACAGATTCTCACGTGCGAAGTCCGGCATCTCGGTAAAGGTCAGAGACCCGTCCGGCGCCATTAGCCCCCTGAACGGCTTCCCGGCCAGATCCTCCGTCAGATCGGTGGTGGCTCCGCCGAAGTCGCCGCCGGTCTCGAGCACCAGCGACTCCACGATGATCGTGAACGGGGTCCCATCCTCCGCAGCCGGCTCGAACTGCAGCGACATGCGAGCCTCGCTGCTGTACGTCGCCCCCTGAACTCCGCCGGGCGTCTCGATCTCGTTACCGCCCTCACTGGTGAGCGTGTACATGAGCGGCGCGTCGGTCGGCGCGAATTCGTAGATTGTATCTCCACCGGCGCAGGCACCGACCGCCAGGAGTAGGGCACAACCGGCGGGAACCGCCACGGCGGGCCGGGTATGGAATATGGGTCGCATGATGTATCACTCTCCGCTGTTGGACCGGGCGCCGAGCCACGGACTCGGGGCGCGTACCCAATAAGGCTAGCGCTTCCCGCGGCCACCGCAATGGCGATCCGCGGGACCCCGGGCTCGCAGGAGGCAAAGGCCGCGATGAAGATCCGCCGGGAAAGCCTCGAAACGGGCCGCGTGCGTGGGCCGGCGGTCTCCGGGACTTTCTACCCATCCGGAGCGTCCGCGCTCCGAAGCGCGTTGTCCGATTGTCTGGACGAAGCGGCTCGGGTGGAGCCCGGAGGCAGACCGAAGGCCCTCGTCGCACCACACGCGGGCTACATGTACTCGGGACCGGTCGCAGCTACCGCGTACGGCACGCTCGCCCCCTGGAGGGATGAGATCCGGCGCGTGGTCCTCGTCGGCCCGAGCCACCACGTGGCGTTTCGCGGCCTCGGGACGAGCTCAGCCGAGTATTTCCTGACGCCGCTCGGACCCGTTCCCCTGGACCTCGGCGCCAACCTGGCGCTCCAGGAGCTCGGCTTCGTGCGCTGCCGGGATGACGCGCACGCCGCCGAGCACAGCCTGGAGGTCCATCTCCCGTTCCTCCAGCAGTGCCTGGACGAGTTTCGCCTCGTCCCCCTGGTCGTCGGCGAGGCCTCTCCAGTGGAAGTGGCAGAGGCATTGAACCGAGTGTGGGGCGGTGACGAAACGCTGATCGTCGTGAGCACCGACCTCAGTCACTTCCACGATTACGAGCGGGCGCGGCAGATCGACGCGGAAACGGGAATGGCGATCCGGCGATTGGACACCACGTCGATCGATGGGGAGCGCGCGTGCGGATTCCGGGGACTGAACGGATTGCTCGCCGCTGCGCGGGAGCGAGATCTCGTGGTGGCGGCGCTGGACGAGCGAAACTCCGGAGATACGGCGGGCGACAGACGCCGGGTGGTGGGATACGGGTCCTACGCTCTGTGTCCCCCGCTATCGCAGGCGACCTGATCCGATCCCATCCATGCGGATTCCCGTGCGGATCTCCCGATCTTCAATCGCTCGATTCCGACGCGGGCGAACGGGTCAGCTTCTCGACCCTTCGCTCCAGGTCGAGCATCCGCTGGTGCAGAGAGTAGCCGCGAACGTTGCTCACCACGGCAAGCACCATGGCAATGAAGGAGACGAGGAGCGCCCCTCCGGCGATCAGGGCTTCCGACATGTGGTCCTCCGGTCCGGGGATCGGGCTCGGCCTTATGCTTGAAAGATAACCCGGAGCGCGGGGATCAGCGCGCGCCCCGGAGGTCCTTCAGGATCCGAGCCGCCGCCAGGTAGCCGGACGTGCCACTCGCTCCGCCGCCCGGATGCGTGCCCGCGCCGCAAAGGTAGAGGCCGTCGATCGGTGTCCGGTACCGGGCCCAGCCGGCGACCGGGCGGGCGAAGAAGAACTGGTCGAGCGTCATCTCACCCTGGAACAGGCTGCCCTCCTGCAGACCCCACGTCTCTTCCATGCCGAGGGGGGAGAGGACGTGCCGGTGCTCGACCGCTCCCGGCAGATTGGGCGCGTACCGGCCCAGCGTCTCGATCACCGAGTCCGCCAGAGCCTCTTCCTGCGCAGAATCCCACGCACCCACGCGCAGGTCATACGGGGCGTACTGCACGAGGACGGACATGGCGTGCTTCCCCGCCGGCGCATGATCCGGCTCGGACACCGTGGAGATCACCGCCTCGAGGTACGGCTTCTGCGAAACCCGCCCGTACTTGGCCGCATCCGAAGCCCGCTCCACGTAGAGCAGGCTGGGGCTGATGGAGATCGCGCCCGCGAGGTGAGGCCCCTCGGCCGGCATCCCGGTGAACCGGGGCAGCTCGCCGAGCGCCAGGTGGACCTTGGCCGCAGCTCCGCGATACCGAACGGCGCGCAGGGCACGCGCGAACTCAGGGGTCAGCTCCGCCGAGTCCGACAGGCCGAACAGGGTGACGCCGGGCCCGATCCCAGAGGCTACCGTGGAAGCGGAGATCTCGGTTCCGTCCGCCAGCGCCACGCCCGCCACCCGCCCTCCGCGCAGCAGCACGTGGCTCACCGCGCTCCCGGTCCGAATCTCGGCCCCGGCCGCCTTCGCGGCCGAAGAGAGCGCCTCGGCCAACCGTCCAACGCCTCCGCGAGGACGCACATAGGCCACGGGATTGCCCGACCCGGACTCCGCCGCTCGCCGGAAGAGGTTGAAGGCCGTGCCGACGGCCATCGGTCCATGCCAGCCCCCCTGCACGGAAATCCCCCCGAGCGCTCCGCGCAGGGGCTCGGATTCGAACCACTCGTCCAGGAGCTCGAGGCAGGACATCGGGAGTACGCGCAGCACCTCTTCCATCTGGCTGCGACCGAGCCGTCGCAGACCGAGTCCGAGCTTTCCCAACACTCTGAGGTCGGAGCGCGACG
>CAJIAC010000133.1_pt1 | contig 9482 bp, 9 predicted proteins | sample 9198961 | NCBI WGS metagenome assembly CAJIAC01 (sample SAMEA7708276, study PRJEB35096) | sediment metagenome | biome: marine neritic benthic zone biome [ENVO:01000025]; feature: sediment [ENVO:00002007]; material: shallow marine sediment [ENVO:03000034] sea grass bed [ENVO_01000059] ... | reverse complement strand
TACGCCTTTGCCAGGTACATCCGCTCGACCTGCTCGAACGGAATGAACTCCGTGATCTCGATGGCGTTGGAGGACTGCGCCTCCAGCACCTTGAGCTCCTCCGGCGTGAACAGCACGTATTGCTCGCGCGCGAACTCGTATCCCTTCACCAGCTCGTCGCGATCGACCAGCCGCTCCTCGCTCGCGTCCCAGTAGCGCTGCCGTACCCGCGAGCCGCTCTTGGGATTGATCCAATTGAACGAGACCTTCTGGGAGTTGTCGGCCGTCGAGAACAGCTTGACGGGAACCGACACGAGCCCGAAGGAAACGGTGGCCGAGGCGATGGGGCGCGCGCTCATACATCACTCCTGTTTCACTGGACAGTCTATTAAAATAGGGTACATCCATGTCTGAACGCGATCCCCTCGTCCGTTACAGGGACAAACGAACCGCGGGCGAGACCCCGGAACCCGGCGTCTCACCGCCCGCTGCGGATTCCGCCGACGGCTCGGCCGAAACAGCCGTCGGAGGCCTGTTCGTCGTCCACAAGCATGCGGCCAGCCGGCTGCACTGGGACCTGCGCCTTGAGCTGGGAGGCGCCCTCACCTCGTGGGCGGTTCCCAAGGGTCCGTCCCTCGATCCGGCCGAGAAGCGACTCGCGGTCCACGTCGAAGACCACCCTCTGGAATACGTGGATTTCGAGGACGTGATCCCGGCTGGCAACTACGGCGCCGGCCCCATGATCGTCTGGGACCGCGGACACTGGGTGGCCCTGGAGGACCCGGCAGCCGGATTGGAGAGCGGCAAGCTCCTGTTCGAGCTCCGGGGATACAAGCTGCGGGGGGTATGGACCCTCGTGAAGCTGAAGAAGACGGAGAGCGAGTGGCTGCTGATCCGGGAGAAGAGGACTCTGTCCCGCGCCGAGCTGGCCGCGGCACCAGAGGCGGATGCCGCGATTCGCGAAGAATCCATCCTCAGCGGACTCACCGTAGAAGAGCTGGGCCAGGGCGTCGAGCGGGGCGCACAGCTCTCGGAGCGGGCCACGGAGCTCGGAGCCCCGCGGCGCTCGGTGCGGGCCGAGCGTGTGAAGGTGATGCTCGCCCACACCGCGGACGCGCCGTTCTCCGATCCGGAGTGGCTGTTCGAGCTGAAGCTGGACGGATACCGGATGCTCGCCGCCCGGGAAGGCCACGTGTGCCGGCTGCAGACCCGGAACGGGAACGACGCGACCACCTGGTTCCCGGAGCTGGTGAGGGTGCTCAAGGCCCTCCCGGTGGATGACTTCGTCATGGACGGCGAGATCGTGCTGCATGACGAAGCGGGACGCCCCAGCTTCCAGCGTCTGCAGCGCCGGGCCCGCATTCGGAGACCTATGGACGTGAAGCGGGCCTCGCTGCGGCAGCCGGCGACGTTCTACGCCTTCGACCTCCTCGGCCTCATGGGCCACGACCTCCGGTCCCTTCCGCTCGAGGATCGGAAGGACGTCTTGAGGGATCTTCTCCCGCCCGCCGGACCGCTTCGATTCGTGGATCACTTCGCCGGCGTAGGCGAGGCCCTGTACGAGCAGGTTACGGCCCTGGGACTCGAGGGAGTCGTCGGTAAGAAATCTGGTAGCCGGTACCGCGCCGGCCGGTCCAAGAACTGGCTGAAGGTCAGGGCGACCCGGGCGGCGGACGTGGTCATCGTCGGATTCACCGAACCCAAGGGAAGCCTCATGGGTCTCGGCGCCCTGCACGTCGCCGGGCTGGAGGGAGAACGACTCGTCTACCTGGGACGAGTAGGGACGGGGTTCAGCTCGAAGCAGAGGAAAGACCTGCGCGCACAGCTCGAGGCGCTGGAGACCGACGCGCCCGCCTCGGAGGGCACGATTCCCGAGGGGGCGGACCACTGGGTGCGGCCGGAACTCGTAGCGGAGGTCCGCTACCTGGAACGGACCGAGGACGGATTCCTCCGGCAGCCGTCCTTCTCGCACCTGCGCGAAGACAAGCAGCCGGGCGAGTGCGAGGCTCCGCCGCGACGCGGCCCTTCCTCACCGGGCGCAGACGGCAGGGACTTCGAAGACGACTCCGCGGGGTCGGATGTGGCAGGATCCAGGGCGGATGCCCGCGGCGACCCGAAGCTCTCGAACCCGGACAAGGTGTTCTGGCCCGACGACGGTTACACCAAGAAGGATCTGTTCGACTATTACCGGGCCGTCTCTCCGTGGCTGCTGCCCTATCTCGCGGACCGACCGCTGGTGCTCACCCGCTACCCGGACGGCATCGACGGTAAGTCGTTCTACCAGAAAAACGTGCCGGTATCCGCTCCCGAGTGGATTCGGACGGTGCGAGTGGAGAGCGAGGGATCCGACAAGGAGATCGAGTATTTCATCGCCGACGATCGGGCTTCCCTGCTCTACATGGCGAACCTCGGCTCCATACCTCTCCACGTCTGGGCCAGCCGGGCAGGCACGCTCGACCGACCCGACTGGTGCGTTCTGGATCTCGACCCAAAGGGCGCTCCCTTCGAGCACGTGGTTCGGATCGCGCGGCTGCTGCACCAGGTGTGCGAGGAGATCGAGCTGGACAACTTCGTGAAGACGAGCGGATCCACGGGACTGCACGTCATGATCCCGCTGGGGCGAGCCTTCGACTACGAGCAATCCCGGACTCTGGGGGAGCTCCTGGCCCGCGTCGTCCTTCAGGAAGCCGGGGAGATCGGGACGATCGCGCGGGCCATGCAAGCCCGCGAAGGCAAGGTATACATCGACTACCTGCAGAACCGGCGGGGGCAGCTGCTGGTCGCACCGTTCAGCGTCCGGCCGGTCCCCGGGGCCTCGGTGTCCACCCCGCTCGGCTGGCACGAAGTGAATCGAGGGCTGGACATCCACAAGTTCACGCTCCGAAGCGTTCCCAGGAGGCTGTCCCGGGGCAAGAGCGACCCACTGCGCCCGGTTCTCGATCGGACGCCGGACCTCCCGGCGGTGCTGGCGCGCCTTTCCGGCTACCTGTAAGGCGCCGGACCCACAAGCGGAGGGACCATGCAGATTCTCGCCGGAACCAGCGGATTCAGCTACAAGGAATGGAAGGGTCGCTTCTACCCGGAGGACCTGGCCGCAGATGGAATGCTGTCCTACTACGCCGGGCGCCTGCCGTCCGTGGAGATCAACAACACCTTCTATCGCCTGCCCCGCGAATCCGTCATCGAAGGGTGGGCGGCGCAGGTCCCGGACACGTTCCGTTTCGTGATCAAGGCCTCTCGCCGGATCACGCACTTCAAGAGGCTCAAGGGCGCCGACGACGAGACGGGCTACCTGCTCCGTACCGTGGGACTGCTTGGGGATCGCCTGGGCGCGGTCCTGTTTCAGCTGCCCCCGAACATGAAACAGGACCTCGAGCGCCTGGACGTGTTCCTCTCGGGCCTCGGCGACCCCGCGCGGGCGGCCTTCGAGTTCCGACATGCCTCCTGGTTCGACGGGGGCACGTACGACTGCCTCAGGGCTCACGGGGCCGCATTGTGCACGGCGGACACCGACGAGGAGGACGCGGAGATCGTCTCCACGGCCTCCTGGGGATACCTGAGGCTGCGCAAGGCCGACTATCCGGGCGATTCACTCGCGGACTGGGCGCGCCGGGTGGAGGACGCAGGTTGGGCACGGGCTTTCGTGTTCTTCAAACACGAGGACGACGGCGCCGGCCCCGAGATGGCCGAACGGTTCCTGGACCTGTTCGAGGACCGCTGAATGGAAACCCTACCGTGCGCGCTGGCGGATCGTGCTATATTATGCCGCTCGCAACTGAGGGCGGTCCGGGTTCAACATCCGAGGAGCAAGAAATGGCGAAGCACAATTTCCTGGTCGAGCGCTACCAGATCACGCTGGGCGACCACCCGAAGACCTTCGGCGGCACCGAGGTGCGAGCCCGCGGCGTGGTGGCCTGCTTCGGCGAGTTTCTGCGGCTGATCTACTACTTCATGCCCGAGGGCGCCGACACTCCGAACGCGATGTGGAGCGAAGACGCGCGTCTGTGCGTCGTCTTCCTGCCGTTCAGCGCGATGCCAGCGTTCGTGGACGTGCTGCGCAACGAGAAGCCCATCTACGGCAACATCGACACGGACGCTCCGGGCGATGCCTTCATCAGCACGCTGCACGAGCCGGTCGGTGAGGAGGAGAAGAGCGGCGGGTTCTTCCGGCGCTAGATCCGAGACCAGCGGACGTGAGAAGGCCCGGTCGCCGTGAGGCGGCCGGGCCTTATTGCGTCCCTCGGGCCTGGGCCCGCGAGCTACTCCCTTCGCATGGTCGCCGTAGTGGTGAGGTTGATCGTTCCCGGATCCGAGGCTCCGGGCGCGAACAGCCTCACTACGGGTCCGATGAAACGGAACGTGTAGGGCACGGCGATGTCGACACTGACAGCATCGCCCGTGTCGCACGGGGATCCCGTGCAGCTCCAGGTGACCGTCGCCCCACTGATATTACCATCCGAAAGGCGCGCGTTGGCCCGCGCGAGCGCATCCGCTTGCGTGGCGGTAGGGAGGACACCTTCGCGCGCTCCTTCTCTGGCGGCGTTCGTGATCACCTGCTGGACGTTGTAGGCCCGGGCGAACTCGAAGATACCTACCAGGAGACCGAGAAGAATCGGCAGCGCGATGGCGACCTCGACGAGGGCCTGCCCGGCATCGCCGAGCCGGAGATGCCCCCGGTCACGGCGAACTCGTCGCCGCGCTCTGTTGTTGATCGTCAACACTACTTCCCCCTGATTCGTCGTTTTGGCCGCGACCACCAAGATAATCACTCCGTTGGAAACTCCCAACAGGCGACGGACAATCGTAGCCACGGTTCCGTAGAGCGAAAGGTGTGCCACCGGGCCCGTTCTCGCCATTGAGGGCCGTTCCTGGTGGGCCGGGAAGGCCGCTTAAGCCCACCGTGGCGGGGCCTGGCGAGGCCAGCGGGCGCTTCCGGCCCCGTGCGGCGCGCCTCCCAGCTCCCCTACCCCTACCGCTTTTCAGGGCCACTGTTTGCAGAGTGCGGCAGATGGGCACGGCGCCCCTCCGGCCGGGTCGGCTACTCGGGCGGACCGTCTCCTGGCGGCGGGCCTCCATCTGGCGGCGGACCACCGTCCGGACGCGGGCCCCGCGGGCGTCCGGCCCCCGGCCGACCACGGCGGCCCTCCGGCGGAGTCCCGGGCACGCGCATCCGGATTCTCTCCAACCTCGAGATCTGCTCCTCGTCCAGCACTTCCGCGAGCTCGGCCATCACGGAGTCCGAGAGCTGACGCATCTCTCCCCTGTGCTGCTCGAACAGGCCCTCGAAGCGAGGCGCCGCGCCGTCCAGCACCTCGCGAATGGCCGCGCGCTGCTCCTCGTTCCGGGGCTCGATCACCCGCTCGACCATCTGCCCGAATCCCGGGCCCGTCCTCATGCGAGCGATGCTTCGCATGCGCCGATTCTGCAGGGCGCCGGAAGCAAAAAACCCGATCAGCATCCCTATGGCCAGCACGGCCAGGAGGAGAACGGCCGATTTCGTCGTGGTCCGCATTGCAGGCTCCTCAGCCGCCCAGGGTCATGGCCGATTCCAGCGTGACTTCGGGAAGTCCGAGCATCGCCTCGATGACGGTGCCGGAGTAGGCTCCGCCGATCGCCGAGTAGGCCCCGAGCGCCACGACGATCACCAGTGAGACGACGGCCACGCGCGCGAACATCCACCGCAGGGCCTCGTACCTCAGGTCGGAAACGGAGGTCGACTCCGCACGGATCCTGGCCATCACACGGGTAGCGAAGAAAGGTTCGAAGGCAGGCGCCGCTGTTCGCTCGACCGCCGCAGACACCTTCTCGATCCACGACAGGCTCGCCTGCAGCTCCGGGTCCGTGCTCAACCTGGTGCGCACGGCAGCCATGTCCGCCTCCGGAAGCTCTCCGTCCCTGTACCGGATCAGAAGCTCGCGGTCATCCATCCCAATACTCCTTCAAGTCGGTTTCCAGCCGGTCCATCGCCCGCGCCAGGCGCGACATGACGGTACCCACCGGTACGCCCAATATGTCAGCCGTCTCACGCGTCGAATAGCCGTCGATCATTCGCAGGACCACCACCGCGCGGTGAGGCGGCGACAGCCGCTCCACAGCGGCCCGCACCCTCCGGTCCTGGTCGGACCGCTCCAGCTCCCCTCGAGGATCCACCGCCTCCTCCGGCCAGGTCCCATCTCTTTCCTCCCGGCTGACGAAACGCGATGATTGTCGCTTGCGCTTCTTCAGAGCCGTAAGTGAGAGGTTGATCGCGATCCGGGTCATGTACGTCCCCAGGCTCGAGTCTCCGCGGAACTTCTCCAGCGACCGATACAGGCGTATGAACGTCTCCTGGCCCACATCTTCCGCTTCATCCCCCGGCCCCAGCATGCCGACCACCGTGGCCGCGACTCGGCCCTCGTACCTCTCCACGAGAGCCCGAAAGGCCCGGTCGTCGCCGGCCCGGGACCGGGCGATCAGTTCACGATCGGCTACCATTTCCGCCCGCTCCGCCATCCCCCTGCCTTCGGTTCGGGCCCTGGAGTGGCCAGAAAGGGTCCCCTCCGCCGCTGATCGTTAGACGCGGCCCGGGAGATTTCTATTCCCACGGCGCAGTTCGGACCCGCCACCGGAACCGGTCGAGCTCCACCCGTCCTGTGAGGCCGAAGTCGACCCCCTCGGATTCCAGGCGATCTCGCTGGTCGGTCCTACCGGAGGACCGTTCGCTGATTTCGCCGCGCGCGTTGATCACACGGTGCCACGGGACGTCGGACCCGGCCGGAAGATCGTGCAGCGCGTAACCCACCTGGCGCGCGTGCCCACTCATGCCCGCAAGAGCCGCGATCTGCCCGTACGTCGCTACGCGACCCGGCGGGATCCGGCGGACGACATCGTAGATACGCTGCCGGACGGGACTCCGTCCGGCGTGAGGCTGCGGGCGCACGGTCCTCTACATTCGCTCGTACAGGGCCCGCAGTCGGTCCCTCGTCATGCGGCGGCTCCAATCGGGCCCAAGGGCGTTCTCCCACAGGGGCACCATTCCGAGAGACACGTCCATCATGCGCTCCATGTCATCCTCGGACAGGCCGCGCGTCACGCCGACGGGAAGGTCCACCCCCGCGCGGTCCGCCATCCTGTGGAATTCGTCGACTCCCGCCGGATAGAACTCTTCCAGGTGATTGAACGCCACGCAGTTCCCTTCCCCGTGCTTGAGGCCGAGCACGTAGGACAGGCCGTAGGATGTGGCATGCGCCACTCCGACCTGTGAGTATGCGATGCTCATTCCGCCGAAGAACGAAGCCATCATCAGCTTCTCGTCCGATTCGGGCGTGCGCTCGCCGAGGAAGACCTCCCGGCACAGCGCCAGGGCCTTGGCGCCGTACGCCTCGCTGAAGGCATTGAGGTACGTGCCCTCCAGCGACTCCACGCAGTGGATGTAGCAGTCCATCCCCGTATAGAAGCGCTGTCGATCCGGCGCGTTCGCGATGAGGTCGGGGTCCAGCACGACCTGGTCGAAGACGGTGTAGTCCGAGTTCAGCCCCAGCTTCTTCTCCGGTCCGGTGAGAACTGCGGTACGCGACACTTCTGCGCCCGTTCCGGAAAGCGTCGGGATCCCCACGTGGTACACGGCGGGTTCACGAATCAGGTCCCACCCCTGGTATTCCGATGACGATCCCGGGTTCGTCAGCATCAGGGAGATCGCCTTCGCGAGGTCCATGACGCTGCCGCCCCCGATCCCCACGATGCCGGCGGGGTGGTCGCCCACGGCGGCCCGCACGCGGTCGGTCAACTCGTCCACGTACGACGTCTTCGGCTCGACGTCGACGTTGGCCCACAGCAGTAGATCGTTTTCCCGCACGGGCATGCGGGCTGCCAGGGGTTTTCCGTCGAACACGTCGTCCACCACGAACACCATGCCGCCAGGACCGGGCGCCCTGCGCTCGGCCAGGATCTCGTCCAGCTGATCGAAGCAGCCGCGCCCGTACACCACGCGCGAGATCATGGGGAAGTTCTTGAACATCTCAGGCCTCCAGGGCCGCCGCGATGCGCTGCTGGATGGATTCCATCTCCGCATCCGTCCACGAGAGCTTCACGAGCATGGATATCGTGCGCGACATGATGTCATCCGAGCGGCTGATGTCCTGCGCCGCCAGATCGGGCTGCGGATCGAGCAGCGTGAGCGGCGAGCGCCCCGGAGTCCGAAGATCCCTGAGGTGGTCCCACTTTCGTGGATAGTGCCAGTTGTTGTTGTACCAGTAGAAGCAGCCCGGCACGCCGGCCGCGGCCAGGGACTGGGTCCACGAGCGGGCCGTGTCTTCGTCCGGTGCCAGAACGGAGAGAAACGTGGCCGAATCACCTGCAGGGTCCGGGATCTTCCGGAACCGAACTTCTCCGGAGGCTGCGAACGCCTCACGCAGGCGGGCCTTGTTCCGTCTCTGCACCTCCAGCATCCGGTCCAGCTTGCGAAGCTGAGCCAGGCCGACGGCCGCCCCGAGCTCGCTGATTCGGTAGTTGGTCCCGAGGATGGGATGCCCTTCGGCCCCGCGATCGCTCCCGACGTGGTCGTGACCGTGGTCGGCGTACTGCTCCGCCCGGTGATACAGCGCAGCGTCATCCGTGACCACCGCGCCGCCCTCGCCGCACGTGATCGTCTTCACCGGGTCGAAAGAGAAGCACCCCATGTCGCCGAACGTGCCCAGCGCCCGGCCCTCGAGGCTCGCCCCGAGAGCCTGGGCCGTATCCTCGATGAGGGCCACTCCGGCCTCGCGGCAGACGGACTGGATCTCGTCGATCCGGGCCATGGAGCCGCACATGTGCACGGGCACGACCGCCCGCGTCCTGTCGGTCAGGCGATCGGCCACCGACCCGGGGTCGAGGCACAGGGTCTCGTCGATGTCGGCGAAGACCGGGATGGCTCCCGCTGCCAGAACTCCCTCGATCGTGGCGATGAACGTGAACGGGGGGACGATGACTTCGTCGCCGGCGCCGATACCGCAGGCCGCCATCGCGATATTGAGCGCTGCCGTGCCGCTCGAGCACAGGTGGGCATACGCAGCTCCCAGCCGCCCCGCCAGCTCCTCCTCGAACGTCCGGGCCTTCCAGTGACCGTTCCTTGCATCGTCGAACCCGTAGCGAAAGAGGACCCCCGTCTCCAGGACGTCGCCGACCTCCGCTCGCTCTTCGTCACCGAACCACTCGAAACCTGGCACCTTTTTATCCTCAGTCGTTTATACCTGTTTTACTAATGTACTTTCTTAGCTTTTCGAGATCCGCTTCCGTGTCGACGCCGACGCCTTCGTAGTCCCACTCCAGGATCCTCATCTTCCAGCCCTCGTCGAGCACCCTGAGCTGCTCCAGGCTCTCCGTAATCTCGCTGTGCGAGCGCGGGGTGTCCGCCAGGCGAAGCAGGGCGTCCCGGCGATAGCCGTAGATCCCGATGTGCTTCCAGGCGCGCAGCCCCTGCGGCCACGGAGCCCCGGCATTCAGCTCACTGCCCCGAGGCCAGGGAATCGGGGCCCGCGAAAAGT
>CAJIAC010000078.1_pt1 | contig 9737 bp, 6 predicted proteins | sample 9198961 | NCBI WGS metagenome assembly CAJIAC01 (sample SAMEA7708276, study PRJEB35096) | sediment metagenome | biome: marine neritic benthic zone biome [ENVO:01000025]; feature: sediment [ENVO:00002007]; material: shallow marine sediment [ENVO:03000034] sea grass bed [ENVO_01000059] ... | reverse complement strand
TGGAAGCAGGGAGACCGCCACCGGGCGTGGATCGTAGGCTTGACGCTTGGGGCCGTCCTTCCGGCTCTGACCGTGCACGAGTACCTGGTCGATATCGGCGTGTTTCGATTCCCATACGTCCTGTCTTTCGCCTTCGTCGGCATGCTACTCGTCCTGTCGTTCGAGCTGGCGGGAGATGTAGTCCGGAGTGCCCGGCTGTCGGAAACGGTCCTCGAGCAGGAGCGGCGCTGGGGGAGTCTCATGCAGGATGTCCGGTTGCTCGTCGCGGGGCTGGACAGCCGTGGACGCCTCGACTTCGTCAACCCGTTCTTCGTCGAGGTGTCCGGCTACGAGTCGGCGCAGCTGCTGGGGCGGCCCTTCGCGGAGCTCGCGCCGCCCGATGAACGCCCGGCGGTAGAAGCATGCATCCGAGACTCTCTGGCCGGGGCGGCCGATACGCACGTGACTCGTTCGCTGATTACGTCGGCGGGTGAGAGGAGAACCATCCGCTGGACCAACGTCTCTCTGTCTGACCCGGTGCATAGGGCCAGCGGCATGCTCAGAATGGGAACGGATGTGACAGAGCAGCTCGAGGCGGAGGCCGATCGCGATGTGGCGATCCGGGAGCTCGACGAGCTGCGTCGCCAGCTCGAGGACGAAAACGTGTTTCTCCGCCGGGAACTCGAGGTCAGCCACGGATTCGCGGACATCGTGGGCGAGAGCGATGCCCTGAAGTACGTGCTGCATCGATTGGAGCAGGTCGCCGAGACTGATGCTACGGTCGTGATCGAAGGAGAGACCGGAGTCGGAAAGGAGCTCGTGGCTCGCGCCATTCACCGACGAAGCCTGCGCGCCGAGCGACCATTCATCACCGTGGACTGCGGAACTCTGCCGCCGAGCCTGATCGAGAGCGAGCTGTTCGGCCATGAACGAGGCGCGTTCACGGGGGCGACCACCTTACGGCGGGGACGGTTCGAACTCGCCGATGGTGGCACCGTCTTCCTGGACGAGGTCGGCGACCTGCCACTCGACCTTCAGGTGAAGCTGCTGCGCGTGCTGCAGGAGGGTGAGATCAATCGCATCGGCGCATCCAGACCTCGATCGGTGGACGTGCGAGTCATCGCCGCGACGAATCGAAATCTGGAGCTGGAAGTCCAGGCCGGGCGCTTTCGGGAGGACCTCTTCTACCGCCTGCACGTGTACCCGATCACGGTTCCGCCGCTGCGGGATCGCCGTGAGGACATTCCGTTGCTCGTGGAGCACTTCGTGCGCCGGCACGCGTCGGCGATGGGAAAGGACATCGAGACCGTACGCGGCGACGCGATGCATCGCCTGACCGAGTACGACTGGCCCGGAAACGTGCGGGAGCTGGAGAACGTGCTTGAGCGCTCCGTGATCCTGTCCTCGGGTCCGCAGCTGAACGTGCACGCGGGGTTCGAGATATCGCGGCCCGGCAAGCCCCCCAGCGTTCCCGCTTCGAACGAGGCCTCGCTCCCACTCGATGTGGTGGAGAGGAACCACATCATGACCGTACTGGAGAGCACGGACTGGAGGATCGAGGGAAACGATGGCGCGGCCGCACGGCTGGGATTGAAACCGAGCACCCTTCGCTCCCGCATGAAGAAGCACCAGATCCGCCGCACCTCCTGACGGCCCGGGCTCATCCCCTGCGCTCGGTAGGCCAACACCCACGAAATATCGCGGATACACGAAATATCGCGGCCGAAGCCTGGTCCTGTTCAGGAGCGCTTTCCGCGTCATGTCCTTCTAAAGTTATAGTTAATAACTATTTACATGTCTCTAAACAGGTGGCACGGGCTCCGTCGTGTCTGGCACGGCTCGTGCCCCGCAAACTCATGAACGGCGACCACACCGGGGCGCTGACGGCATCTGGAAGGAGGCCACAAATGAGATGGCAACACGGCGGGAACTCAAATTGGCGCGTCGCGATTCTGGCGACGGCCGCGATAGCCCTCCTTAGCGCTTCAGCCGCGAGCGCGCAGGACACCCAGGAAGACACGAAGCGCACACTCAACGGCCATGATTTCATTCCGTCAGCTCGGTTGTTCGATCCCTTCATCGTCACATACGTGAAGAACAACACGGGCGCAGGCACCGCTTTCGACGTGGTGACCGAAGTCGAGGACCTGGACGGCGAAACGATCAGCTTGACGGGTGACGTCACGTTCCTCGGAATCGGTTTCGGCTACCAGCAGGCACTCGCGGACTGGGTGGCGGCATATATCAACGTGGGTGGCGGCGGCCGGTTCGGTACGGCCGTCGAATCCGTCGTGGCCACGGGACTGAACGCCTACGTGGACTTCGCACTCGGAGCGAAGTTCCGTTTGTGGCACAACGAGCGCTTCTACCTTTCGGGCAACTTCGACTACGCCAACACCGGCGTGAGCAGTGTCAATATCCTGAACTGGGTGAGCGATGTCGTGGAGTCGGGGGACATCACGGACTCGACGCTCGTCACTACGGGGAGCACCGGTAGCCTTCGCGGCGGCTTGAACGTGGCCTATGCTCCGGCACCCTGGCTCGGACTCACCGGACTCGCGCTGTTCGGGCTCGGCAACGCCGTGGGTGACCTGGATAGCGAATTCGCGTTCGAGGGAGCCCTTTCGGCCGACATCGACTTCGGCGCCATCAGCTCTGTGCCGATTGGTCTTCTCCTGGGATTCAACTCGAACTCGTTCTCGGCGCAGGGCGGGGACATCACCGAGTCGATCGACTCGTTCATCTGGGGGATCTTCTACACGGGCCGGAAGGACTTCAGCATCGGCCTCGAGTTCCAGAATTCGACGCTCCCGCTGCGACAGGCGGACGAGACGATCCGAGCAAGCGAGATGAGCATCAATCTCAGGTACTGGTTCTGAGGTCCCAACCGACTCTCGCGAGTGAAAGGTGTGATTCGATGAACCGAATGCGCACGATACGAGCGCTACGGGTCGGCTGCCTGGCAGCCCTCGCGCTGGCCGCGCCTACCGCGGCACCGGCTCAGGAGGCCGATTTGGGACTCCTGAAGAGCCTGGAGAAGGCAGGCGTGGCAGGACCGCTGGACCCGGGGCTGTATGCGGGCCAATGCAACTTCAGCAACATGCCGGGGATCATCTGGTGGGGTACGGAATCGGAGATGACGGTGGAGCGCCTCGCTTCGCTGGCGGCTCCGATCTACTGGTTCTCGCCCGATGAGCCGCTCCTGAGGGGCGCCGAGGGGCGGGACATCCGGATGCCGGCTCACCTCCCGTTCGAGGACAGCGCCTCGGCCCCGGTCGTCTACTACCAGCTGGACGAGATCGTCTCGCTCAAGGACAACGTGGGGGAGTTCACGCTGAACCCGGACGACAAGGGCCAGTCGGTGATCGATCTCGCCCAGACCACGCTCATGCGACTGGGCTACTTCGCCTATTACCCCTCCGAGGCCGGACTCGGGGCTCACGAGCATGACCTGGAAGCGGCCGAGCTCAAGATCGGCATCATGAAGACCGATGGCCCCGTCCTGCCCGAGCTCACGGAGGCCCGGTGTGACCAAGTCAATTACGTGCTGGTCGTGACCCGGGTGATCGGGAAGGCCCACGGGATCGAGTTCTTCTGGAACATCAGCGAAGTAAACGCCGAGACGAAGATGCCGTTCACGCTGTTGGTGGAAGAGGGCAAGCACGCGGTGGGCACGGACAAGAACGGGGACGGCTACTTCACGCCGACCTACGACGTGAACGTGCGGGTGAACGACGCGTGGGGCACACGCGACGTGATCTCATCCGGCGGTCTGCTGCAGGGCGGCTACCAGTCGTGGATGACCAAGGTGCGTTATCCGGAATACCGCATCTTCCCCCCGCTGCCCGAGGACAGCCCCCTCCGCGCGAAGCTCGCCAGGAAGAGAGGTGCGGAGAACTGGGAGACCGAGAACGCCGTGTACGAGCTGCGGGTCCTGCCGCCCGCGGAACTCGGGGCGTATGACGAGCACCTGTACCGGTTCATGAAGTCGAAGGAAGTCGAGGACTGGCCGAAAGAGACCGAGAAGTCGGACGTGCAGGGCTTTCTCGACTGGGCCGAGGACGGCACGGCCAAGGGCTCCTTCGCCATCTCGCTCCTGTACGACGGTTCACTCGGCTTCTCCTGGGTGTTCCCGTTCTTCATCGTGAAGAACTGGGAGGTGAGCCTGAGCGGCGGCTTCATCATGCACCGCATGTACCTCAAGGACGACGGCCTGCGCGACTTCGGCTGGCAGCTCATGTACACGCCCTCGGCCTCGCGCTGGTTCGACACCTACTTCGGGGCCGGCGTCGAGTGGGACGCGGAGCCCACGACCGAGGATCCGAGCGTGTGGGAAACCCAGACCGACTTCGTCCTCGAGACGGGCTTCAAGTTCCGGGCGAACGTCGAGGCCATCAAGTGGCTCTCCTGGGCCACCCCGTTCTGGGGCGTCCGTTTCGGGATCAAGAACTACGGATTCGCGAACATCGACAAGCTGACGTACGTGATCGAATTCGGAGCAGGGGCCTTCTGAGAGGGGTGTCGACATGATCGGGTTGGAGATCCACATCGACATCGCGCCGGGCAAGCGCAAGGAGTTCCTGCAAACGGTCGAAACACTGCTCGAGGAGCGTCCAGTGGCGGACTCGGCCTGCGCCGACCGCGCGGTATTCGAGCGGCACGGCGAGCCCGACCGGTTCCTGTGGCACGAGAACTGGGAGGATCGCTCGGCGCTGGAGACTCACCTTGCCTCGGCTGAATTCCGCACGCTGCTCGGCGCCCTGCGCGTGTTGGGGAAGACTCACGACCTGCGGGTTGTGAGCCCGGAGTCGCGTGAGGACCTCGGGGAACTGCGGGCATCGAATACCGACTGAGGTCGGCAGCGCCAACTCCGGAGGGAAATACAATGGAAGTAAGCAATGGGCTTCTCGTCGCGATCCTGTTCGTGACCTTGCTGGGCCTGGGGATCGCACACGTCGTCGTGGCCATGGCCGGAGTGGTGGGCGGGGACCGCGAACGCCGTCCCGACGCGCTGCTGGCGGCGTGGACGGTGCTCCTGCTGCTCGTCTACCTGAAGCTGTTCTGGCACACGATCGACCTGCTCAACGTGGAGCAATGGCAGTTCACCGAGTTCCTGTACGTGATTCTGGGGCCGATGCTGCTCTTCTTCGCGACGAGCGTGCTACTGCCGGGGGCGGAGGTGCCCGCATCGGTCAGCGCACGGGAGCACTACCTGTCGGTCAGCCGACGCTTCTTCACGCTCCTTGCGCTGCTTCAGCTGTGGGTCATCGGAGTGGACCAGCTGCTGGGCAGCGGTTTGACGACGGCGACCGCGGTGAACGCCGTCGCAGTGCTGCTGCTGGGCCTGCTGGCGTCCACTCGCCAGATCAGGGTCCACACCGCGTTGACCGCGCTCCTCGCGTTGCTGTTCATCGCGTCGTTCTTCGTTCCAGGGGTGGGTGCGTGACTACAACCAGGGGATGGGTCGGGGCTTTGACGCTGGCGCTGGCCACGCTGATGCTGGCCGGTGCCCGCACGCCCGCGCATGCCCAGGAAGCCGCTGCCGCGGTGCACGAGGAGGACACCGCCTGGTTCCGAGTCGGCTCCTCGCGGAACTGGCTCTTCCGGAGCTTCCTGCAGGACGAAACGGACGACGCCAACACGCTCGGCCTCGAGCTCGAGAGCTACTTCACGTTCGGTTCCCTGCAGATCAAGAACATCGCCTACCTGGAGGTGGCCGATCATCCCCGCCCCATCCCGGGGCAGCCGCAGGGAAATCCGGCGCCCGAACTCGGTTCTGATACGGGGATCTCGGATCTGCTTACGGGCTTCTGGTTCTCGAAGAAGGGCGAGCACCACGAGGGGCACCACTTCGCCCCGGGCGTGGCCTTCCAGTTTCCGACCGCTTCGTCGCCTGTGCTTGGCAGCGAGAAGTGGTCCCTCGGTCCCAGCTTCGACTACGAATACGCGGGTGGGCGCTGGTTCGCGGGCGCCATCGCGCTCCAGATCTGGTCGGTGGCCGGCGCCGAGGACCGCGAGGACGTCAGCATGCTGATGATCAAGCCGTTCGTGTACTTCTCGCTGTCCGACAGGTGGGATCTCATGTACGTACCGTACGGGATCACCGTCTACTGGCTTAAGGAAGCCGGCGAGAAGGTGTACGTCCCGCTCGGGGGCGGCGGCCAGTACAAGACCCACCTGGGCTCGCTGGGCCTGAACCTCAGCGCTCAGCTGTTCAACAACGTGATCCGACCGACCAAGGGAACCGTGTGGGACCTGCGGTTCCTGGTCGAGCTGGTGTTCTGATCTCTCTCAACATGACGGAGGAGTGAAGGTGAGATTCCGCAAGATTGCTTCCCGTGTTCTGCCGCTCGCGCTCATCCTGACAACGCCGGCGCTCGCTGGCGCCCAGGACCCGGTCGGCATGGTGCCAACGGACGAGGACGCGGCGATCGTGAAGGCGCCAGGGTACTCGCCGTACGCCGGCCGCAACTTCCCGACGAAGGTGTACTGGGGTGACACGCACGTTCACACGAACAACTCGCTCGACGCCCGCGGCTTCGGCGTGATCCTTGGGCCGGAAGAGGCGTTTCGTTTCGCCCGCGGCGAAGAGGTCATGTCGAGCCACGGCGAGCCGTTCAAGCTGCGCCAGCCCCTCGACTGGCTGGTAGTGGCGGACCACTCGGACGGCATGGGCGCAATGAAGGAGATCATCGCGGGCAATCCACGGCTGCTCGCCGATCCGACGGTACGCGGGTGGCACAACGCCTTCAAAGCCGGGGGTGAGGAGGCCTTCAACGCCACCATGGAGGTGATCAACGCCTTCGCGCTCGGCAACACGCCTGAAGTCGTGCTGGACGTGGACTTCCAGCAGACCGTTTGGGACGAGTACATAAACATCGCCGAGGACTTCAACGAGCCGGGCCGTTTCACCGCGATGATCGGCTACGAGTGGACCTCCACGGAGGACGGAAACAACCTCCACCGGAACGTGCTGTACCGTGACGACGGGGACGTGGCGCGCCGCATGGTGCCGTACACCACGGCCGAGAGCTTCAATCCCGAAGAGCTGTGGAGGTGGATGGCCCGCTACGAGGAGGCCACGGGCGGCCGGGTCCTGACCCTGGCGCACAACGGCAACATGTCCAACGGGATCATGTTTCCCTACGAGACCAACCCGGACACAGGCGAGCCACTGACGGGCGACTACGCGGCGCAGCGGGCACGCTGGGAGCCGCTGTACGAGGTCACCCAGATCAAGGGGGACGGGGAAACACACCCCATGCTGTCCCCCACCGACGAGTTCGCCGACTTCGAGACCCTGCAGCTCGGCAACCTGAACCTCACCGTGGTGAAGGAAGACTGGATGATCCCGCAGGAGTACGCCCGGGAAGCTCTGAAGCAGGGCCTCAAGATGGAGGGCGAGCTCGGGACGAATCCGTACCAGTTCGGCATGGTGGGCTCTTCGGACACGCATACGGCGCTCTCCGCCGTGGAGGAAGAGAACTATATCGGCAAACACGCGGGCACGGAGCCCTCGCCAGAACGCTGGAGCCACCCGATGGCCAAGTTCGCGGGCCGCCAGTACGACGGCTGGGCGATGTCGGCGTCGGGATACGCCGCCGTGTGGGCGACCGAGAACACGCGCGAGGCGCTGTGGGACGCCATGAAGCGCAAGGAGGTCTACGCAACCACCGGACCGCGCATCCTGGTCCGATTCTGGGGGGGCTGGGAGTTCGAGGCGGAGGATGCTACGAGCCGGCTCCCGGCCGAGATCGGCTACTCGAAGGGCGTTCCGATGGGCGGAGAGTTCTCGGACGCGCCGTCCGGTGCCGCGCCCACGTTCCTCGTCGCGGCCCTCAAGGACCCGTACAGCGGCAACCTGGATCGGATCCAGATCGTGAAGGGCTGGCTGGACGATGACGGCGAGACCCGCGAGAAGGTGTACGACGTGGTGTGGGGCGATGCCGATCGCCGTTCGCCCGGAGCCGACGGCAAACTGCCGCCGGTGGGGAACACCGTGGACCTCGAGAACGCCACCTGGACCAATACGATCGGCGATCCGGAGCTGATCACGGTGTGGGAGGATCCCGACTTCGATCCGGACCTGAAAGCCTTCTACTACGCCCGCGTGCTCGAGATTCCGACTCCCCGCTGGGTGGTCTACGACGCCAAGCGGTACGGGGTCGAGCTGGGCGATGAAGTTTGGACGACGCTTCAGGAAAGGGCCTACACCAGCCCGATCTGGTACACGCCATGACTACGATGACCGACCGGAGGAGTGTAATGATGCGCAAGACTGTGTTGCTTGGAGCCCTGCTATTCGCGGGCCTCGCCCTCGGCGCCTGCGCGCCGGCCGACGGGACCGGCGAGCAGGAATCCGAAGCCATCGCCAAGTACGGCCAGGAATTCGAGGGGAAGATCGCGAAATCCTACGAGGAATCGGAGGAATGGTGGCCCTCGACGCCGAAACCACCGGAGGGTACGCCCAACGTCATCGTGTTCCTGCTGGATGACACGGGCTTCGGGCACATCGGGAGCTTCGGCGGCCTGATCGACACGCCGAACATCGACCGGCTGGGGGAAGACGGACTCCGATACAACAATTTCCACACGACAGCCCTGTGCTCGCCGTCGCGGGCCACCATCATGGCCGGCCGCAATCACCACCGCATCGGCCTCGGGTCGCACTCCCTGACCGCGATGGGATTCCCGGGCTACAACGCCTTCCCGCCCGAGTCCGGCAAGTCGGTAGCGAAACACCTGCAGAAGGCCGGTTTCGTCAACTACGCGATCGGGAAGTGGGACCACACACCGCTTTACGAGGTATCCGAGAGTGGTCCCTTCGACCGCTGGCCGAGCGGCGAGGGCTTCGATCACTACTACGGCTTCATGGCCGCCGACGCCGACAACTACCGTTCGCTCGTGTGGCGCGACCACTACCCGATCGAAGACTGGGAAGGGAAACCTGGCTACCACTTGAGCAGGGCCATGGCCGATGAGGCGAGCCGGAACATCACGTCCCACGTCTCGGTCTCTCCCGACAAGCCCTTCATGCTCTTTTGGGCCCCGGTCGCCATGCACTCGCCCCACCAGGCGCCCCAGGAGTACATCGACAGGTACAAGGGCAAGTTCAACATGGGGTGGGACGGGGCCCGGGAGGTCATCCACAAAAAGCAGCTCGAGATGGGGGTCATCCCGACCGGAACGAAGCTGACCACCCGCACCGCTGACATCCCCGCCTGGGACTCCCTGCCGCCGGAGGAGCAAAAGCTCTATGCGCGCCAGATGGAGGTCTTCGCCGCCATGCTCACCCACGTGGACGAGCAGATCGGGCGGGTTCTCAAGACGCTGGAGAGAACCGGCCAGCTCGACAACACCCTCATCTTCGTGACCGCCGACAATGGCTCCTCGGGCGAGGGCGGCCTGACCGGCAGCTTCAACGAGACCTACGTCCTGAACGGCCTCCAGACCCCTCTCGAGGCGAACCTCTCCCACTACGAGGATTGGGGCGGTCCCTCGACCTACCCCCACTTCCACGCGGGCTGGGCGATGGCCGGCAACACGCCCTTCCAGTACTTCAAGCAGATCGTTCACCGCGGCGGCATCCAGGACGCGCTGGTCGTGCACTGGCCGGCCGGGATCCAGGCCAAGGGCGAGGTCCGCAACCAGTACCACCACATCACCGACATCGCGCCGACGATCCTCGACGTGACGGGGGTGCCCTTCCTGAAGGAGCTCGACGGAGTAGAGCAGATGTCCTTCGACGGCGTCGAGCA
>CAJIAC010000156.1_pt1 | contig 10071 bp, 9 predicted proteins | sample 9198961 | NCBI WGS metagenome assembly CAJIAC01 (sample SAMEA7708276, study PRJEB35096) | sediment metagenome | biome: marine neritic benthic zone biome [ENVO:01000025]; feature: sediment [ENVO:00002007]; material: shallow marine sediment [ENVO:03000034] sea grass bed [ENVO_01000059] ... | reverse complement strand
TGGGCTACTACGAGGCAGTAGGGAGTTCGTCGGATCGCGTGCTCGTATCGACACACGGCTACACCCACGAGGGCAGACCTTTGATTCACGCGGTCGTGACCTCTCCCGCCAACCAGGCCCGCCTGGAATCCATACGAGCACGAAACCGCACGCTGTCGGAGACCCCGGAAGGCGTAACATCAGCGGATCTTTCCGCCATGCCCGTGATCGTCACTCTCGGTTACAGCGTACACGGCAATGAGGCCAGCGGTACGGAGGCGGCCCTGCTCACCCTGTACCACCTGGCGGCTGGGCGGGATTCGGGAATGGAGGCATTCCTAGACAGCGCGGTGATCGTGCTCGACCCGTTGCTGAATCCGGATGGAAGAGATCGTTTCGTGGACTGGGTCAATCGGAACCGGGGGAAGACCCCAACCACGGATACGCAAGACCGGGAACATCGAGAGCCGTGGCCTGGTGGACGCACCAATCACTACTGGTACGACCTCAATCGCGACTGGCTCCCGGCAAGGCAGCCGGAATCCCGAGCTCGACTGGAGCTGTTCCATCAGTGGCGGCCCCAACTCATGGCCGATTTCCACGAAATGGGCGGCAACTCCACCTACTTCTTTCAGCCGGGAATCCCCAGCCGCACCCACCCGAACACCCCGGATCTGAACCAGGAGATCACCCGGCAGATCGCCTTCTATCATGCGGACGCTCTGGATCAGCTGGGACAGATGTACTTCAGCGAGGAAGTCTTCGACGACTTCTACTACGGGAAGGGGTCGACGTACCCCGACGTGAACGGCGCGGTGGGCATCCTGTTTGAACAGGCGAGCTCCCGGGCGCTGAAGACCGAGACCTCGAACGGCCTTCTCACGTACGCGCACACGGTACGGAATCAATTCGCGACGTCTCTTTCCACGCTGCGTGCTGCAGCCGACATGCGAGTCGACCTGCTCTCCATGCAGCGGGACTTCTATGCCACGGCAGGGGAGTTCGCCGAAGAGCGGGGTAGAGCGGCCTACCTCCTCGACCTCCGCAGGGGCAGGGAACGCGCTCTTGAGCTGGCTGCCCTCTTGACGGCCCACAGAATCGAGCTGTTCGAGATCGCGGAGCCCGTGTCCGTCGAAGGGCTCGATGTCCGTCCGGGTGAAGTCCTGCTCATTCCAGCGGGTCAGAAGCAGGCGCGCCTGATCGATGCAGCGCTCAGCGCTTCGACCGAGTTTTCGGACTCATTGTTCTATGACGTGTCGGCCTGGACCCTCCAGTATGCGTTCGACGTGGACGTCATCCCTACGGACCGCAGAGGTCTGCCGCTGGGCGAGGCCTGGAGTCCGGCGGAGACCACGGCGTCCCCTCCGTTTCCATCGGCCGCCGACGCCGTCGCCTTTCTGGTCGAATGGGATGGCCTCGCCTCGGCACGGCTTCTGGCTCGACTTCAGGATCGTGGCCTTAGATGCCAGATCACCACGAGAAGCTTCTCGGTCCGTACCTCTGAGGGCGAGCGTGCGTTCGGCCCGGGTGTCTTGCTGATCCCAGCGCAGCAGGCCGGCTTGGAGCGGGCGGCCACGAGGGACCTGGTGATGGAGGCGGCGCGCGAGTCCAAAGCCCGTGTCTACGCCGCGGCGACGGCCCTCACACCCGAAGGGCCGGATCTCGGTTCCGGGTCCGCTCGCGAGCTTGAGGCCCCGGCCGTCGCGCTGCTGACCGGATCGGGTACCAGCGCCACGCGAACTGGAGAGACGTGGGAATTCCTCTCCTCCACGCTCGGTCTGCCCGTGTCATTGCTCGACCTGCAGAGGCTCGAACGCTCGGACCTCGAGCGGTATCGGGTCATCGTGTTTGCGGGTGGCAGTGCTGGAGACTCCGCGCTCGCAGGTCTTGGGAGCTGGATTCAAGGCGGTGGGCGCCTCGTGGCCCTCGGCAGCGCAGTGGACGACGTCATCGAAGCCGGGCTGATTCAGATGACCCCGAGGCCGCTCGACCTCGATTCCCTCACGGCCGACGTCCGGTGGGCAGATCGCTCGGTCGCAAGGGCGGCCCACCACGTGGGCGGGGCGATTCTCAGAGCGGAGCTCGATCCTACGCATCCGCTCGCATTCGGGGTCGGGGATGTCGTGCCGACGTTTCGCTCGAGCAGTGATTTCTACGATGCGGAGGCGGCGGATGCACTGGGCCGCTACTCGGAATCGCCGGTACTCGCCGGCTACGTGTCGGGTCCCCGGCGCTCGTTGATACCGGGTAGCACGGCAGTAGCGGCTGCGCGCAGCGGCCGAGGCGCCGTGATTGTGATCCTGGACGAGCCGGTTTTTCGGGGCTTCTGGATGGGGAGCGCGCGAATCCTCTCGAACGCGGTCTTCCTCGGAGGCAGCTTCTGACGCTGGGGAACGGAGGCTGGACCCGCTAGGAGTCGCGCATGGAGACGGCCTCGGAAAAGCCCCGAACACGCAGCGCATACCCGAACGCTCCGACGACCAGAGAGAGCCCGAGCAGTACGGAGGGGATGGGTCCCGCGTCCTTCTCCTGAAGCATCAGAGCGGCAGCCACGACGACGACGACGAATACCAGGCCCACGGCCGAGGTATATCGTCGGCCCGGGGCGATGGGGGTAAGCACGGCAGAGAAAAGATAACCGGAGGCGAGAGCGGCGTAGGCCGCCAGGAGCAGGCGAAGGAAGCTCACCGAACCTGCGGAGGCGACCGACACCAGGAGGTCGCCTAGATGATAGAGCGCCCACCCGGCCAGTCCCGAGACTGCGAGGAAGGCCATCCAGCGGAGGAGCCGAACTTGCTTCGCCTTCAATCCGCGCCTCCTGTTGAAGCTGCGGCGATACCCGGCGGTCGAACCGGCCGAGAGACGGATGGCAACACAATCGGAGATTCGCGCTGCCCCGTCAACCGTTGCCCCCTCGCCTGACCGTGGCCCCAACCGCTTGCGGCCCCCGTCTCGGTTCGCGACCTTCAGCTTACTCTGTAACGTACCACCTCAGAGCATCTTCAGGAGATTCTTCCTGTGAACCGGTTGGAGGCCGAGGGTCGGATTTCAGGGGGGGCAATCGCGCTAGGGGCGATGGCGCTCGCGGCGTGTGCATCGGCCGCCCCAGACCGGTCCAACCTCGACGCCACCCTTTGGGTGCAGACCTCCGCCGAGTACGACGCCGTGGCGCGATCCGTCTACTTCGCGGCGGCTCGGCACCTCCCCGTGCTCCTGGCGGACTCCAGCCTGACGGCGGCCCTGGAGCAGCAGCAGGGATACGAGGATCTGCCGGCGGCCGTGATCCTGGATGTGGACGAAACCGCCCTGGACAACTCGCCGTACCAGGCCCGCCTGCTGGAAAGTGGAGAGGCGTACGCCAGCGATACTTGGTCGCAGTGGGTGGACGAGGGAATCGCGGAGGCCGTTCCGGGAGCAGTGGAATTCGCACGGCGGGCGAAGCGGCTGGGGGTCACATTGTTCTACGTTACCAACCGGAGATCACACCTGGAAGCGGCCACGCGAGCCAACCTGAGGGATGTCGGGTTCCCGCTCGGCGAAGACCAGGACGTTCTCCTCATGCGGGGAGAGAAGCCGGAGTGGACTGGCGCCAAGGGCAGTCGCCGGGAGGTCGTGTCTGGAACACACCGGGTGGTGATGCTCATTGGTGACGACCTGAACGACTTCATGGATGCGGACGGCCTCTCCGTCGCCGAACGAGACTCACTCGCTCTCCTGCACGGTGCATACTGGGGCGAACGCTGGCGCATGCTGCCCAATCCGACCTACGGCTCGTGGGAGCGGGCCCTCTACGGCTCCGATTTCGGACTCGACCGGGCGGAGCGCACCGAGATGAAGGAGACACACCTTGAACCGAGAGGTGAGATCGATGAATAGGAAGCTTGCGGGATTCGTGGTGGTCCTGCTCCTCGGCTGCGGAACGGCGGACGAGGAAGAGGAGGTCACACCCGAGGCCCAGGCCGAGGCTCTTCGGGCAGCCCGGGCCGACTCTGTTGCGCAGGCCATGGACATGTACGACCCCACGGTGTTCGACACGCTCGCTTGGGAGAGCGATAATGTTCGCTGGGAGCGGGGTGGCGTGGTCTGGTCCTTCACGTGCCAGAGGTGTCACGGAGCGGACGGAGCCGGGAAGGGCCCCGACGCGGTGACATTTGACATCGTCGTGCCGGACATGACGGTGGTAGACTGGACTTACGCAGGCGATGTGCCGGCGATTCGGGAGAGGATATTCGTGGGCCACGACTCAGAAATGCCGAGCATGGGTCTGATCGGGCTGTCCTATTCAGATGTCGATGCGGCGGCGCACTATATTGACGACCTGCTGCGCAGCGTCGAGTAGGCGAACTTCTCGAAGCGAATTCTGGGCGCGGGGCTGACCTTCAGAGGTCGGCCCCGTTTGTTTATCATGGTGACGTGGGGCGACGAGTATCCCAGAGGGGGGACCATGAGAATCAGCGATGTCCTGGACCGTAAGGGTAGTGAGGTCGTAACCGTTCCGCCGGAGAGATCGGTACACGAGGCGATGAAGGTGCTGGTGGAGAACAACGTCGGCTCGGTCATCGTGGTCGACGGTGAGTCTCCCGTCGGCATCCTCACGGAGCGCGACGTGCTACGCCTCGGTGCAGCGAACCCCGAGTCACTGGCAGACACCAGCGTGTCCGATGCGATGACCCGGGAGCTGGTGGTCGCGACGCCGGGAGACCTCGTGGAATACGCTGCAGGTGTGATGACCTCGAACCGGATTCGCCACCTTCCGATCATGAGCGAAGCTCGCCTGGTCGGCGTGCTCTCGATCGGCGACGTGGTCAAGGCGATGAAGCAGGAGAAGGAAGTGGAGAATCGCTACCTGCGGGACTACATACAGGGTGCGGTCCGCTGAGCTGGCGGGTGGGTCGAGCTCAGCTCAGCTCGGTGAACCGATACACGATGTAGCTCTTGCCCGCCGGAACATCCACGTCGACGTATCCTGACTCGACCAGTTTCTTCAGCTCGGTCTCTACCTCTGCGAACGTCGCTCCGGTCGCCGCGACCCCGTCGGTGACCGAGATCGCGCCTCCGTGGGTCACAGCCGCATCGAGGAGCTGGTGGCGGAGGGGCTTTCCGACGCTCACCGGAGCCGGGGTCATGTGGCTCATGAGCTGCCCGACCACACGTGGATGGGCTAGGTAGCCTTCGCGGATGTTCGAGTCCTGCACCAGCGACTTCATGCGAAACAGGTCGATGAACTGGCCGATTCCGAAGAGTCCGAAGGTGAGGAGGTAGAGGATTCCGGTTCCGTACTTCCCGAGATAGATCCGGTGGATGCCGGCGAGGCCCACGAAGACCAGACACCAGAGGGCATAGCCCAGGCCTTCCCGGTACGCCCCCTCTCCCGATTTCGACACCAGATCGTTCAACGTCCGCCCTCAGCCAGTATGAAACGGCTACCGTCCACCTAGTACGCCTCGGGGTTCACGAGGGTTTCGCCCCGTGAGAAACTAGCCCGCCCCGCCGCCCGAGGCCATTCATCCCGCGGGTGCCGAAGGTTGTCAGGCGGAGGTCCTGAAGAGGAGGATGTCGCCGTCTCTGACCTCGTAGTCCTTGCCCTCGGATCGAATGAGTCCACGCTCCCTGGCCGCCTTCATCGAACCGAGGTCCCGAAACTCGTCGAACCCGATCGTCTCAGCGCGGATGAAGCCGCGCTGAAAGTCGGTGTGCACGCGGCCCGCCGCCTCCGGCGCCAGAGCCCCCGCTCGCAGCGTCCAGGCCCGAACCTCGTTGTCTCCTATGGTGAAGAACGTCTGCAGCCCCAGGAGCCGAAAGCCGGCCCTGACGAGCCTTGCGAGACCGCTCTCCGTCATTCCATGCTCCGCCAGGAACTCGGCTCGTTCGTCCGGCTCCAGGGCCAACAGCTCGGCCTCGAGGCTCGCGCATACCTCGACCACCTCGGCCTCCGGGTCGTAGGTGTCAACCGCTTGCCGAAGCTTCTGCGTGTGGGGGGAGCCGAGTTCCAACTCATGCTCGTCCACGTTGGCAACGTACAGGACGGGTTTTCGAGTCAGCAGGCCCAGCGAGCGCACCAGCTTCTCCTCAGCATCCTCAAGCGGGACACGCCGGGCGGGCACACCCGAGTCCAGGGCATCCCTGAGCCGGCGAAGGGCTCCAGCGAACACCTTGCCCTCCTTGTCTCCGCTGCGTTCCCGACGCTCGGCCTTGTCCAGGGCCCTCAGCACGGTCTCCAGATCGGCCAGCTCGAGCTCGAGCTCGACCACTTCACGATCCACGCTCGGATTCTCGAGGTCGCCGGTCGAAACCACCGACGGATCCTCGAAGCAGCGCACGACGTGGGCAATCGCGTCGACCTCTCGAATGTGTTGGAGAAACTTGTTGCCAAGACCTTCACCGCGGGACGCTCCCGCCACCAGGCCCGCGATGTCCACGAACTCGACGACGTTGGCGATCACGTTGGGCGGCCGGACGATGTCTGCCAGCACCTGCAGGCGCGAGTCCGGGACCTCCACGACGCCGACGTTGGGATCGATGGTGCAGAACGGGTAGTTCTCGGCCGGTACGGCGACCGACGTCAGCGCCTGGAACAGCGTCGACTTACCAACGTTGGGGAGTCCGACGATGCCTATCGATAGCTTCGACATATATGAGGACGACACCTGAATAGCGGAGCGGCGATCATCTGCGCACCTCCGTGACACGCATGAGGGGCAGCCAGAACGTGCCGAAGATAGCACTGCCGGTCGGCTGGGGAAGTGCTTGCCGAGCCGCCCGACTCGACTACATTGTCCGCGCCGTATCGTGGTGGGCGTAGCTCAGGCGGTTAGAGCGCCAGGTTGTGGCCCTGGAGGTCGCGGGTTCGAATCCCGTCGCTCACCCTTTCTCATCCTCCCGCGCATCAGGTAGCGACGGGATCTCACAAACGTCCCAGGCGTCGCGGGTAATTCGCAGGCTTCGCCTGCTCAATGTCTCGCTGCGCTCGACCACGAATCCCGTCGCTCACCCTTTCTCTTGGTGCAGATGCGAACATATAGGCATCAGGTCAATGCGCACCCGCGACTCCGGAAGGTTACTCCTTCGGTGACGCTCTGCGTTTTCCTCGCGCTCCCGCTTGGCGCCTGCGGTGGAGATGGCCCCGCCGGCCCTTCCCAGCCAATTCCGGACATCGTGGGCTCGTACCAGGGAAACTGGACCTACGTCCTCGCCTACGCTCCCCCCGGTGGGGACGAGGATCTCGTGTGTCCGGGCACCCTGGTCATCGCCTCGCAGACCCAGAGCGGAACGTTTACGGGGGCATGGACCCAACTCCTCACGAGCGAGGACTGCAACGACGCCTCCGGTACTCTCTCCGGGATCGTGGCGCCGGGCGGCGCCATCACGGTCGTGAGCCTCAGCTCGGAGGGGGGAGGGTCGGGAAGCACCCTTGAGGAGGTGACGGGGGGCGAGTGCGTGGCCACGCGCTTCGACGACGGATACCGCGGATCAGCCGGCGCCGGCAGCTTCGAGATTTCGTACGCGATCAGCGGGGAGTGTGGCCCCGGCCGAGCGGTCAGTTGGGTCACAGCCTTCGCTGGGTCCTCGGTTCCAGACCCGCCAGCCGGTCCGTAGAGAGAGGAATCGAGACCCATAGCGATAGCTCTTGCTCAGGGCCTTGTGCCGGGAGTCACAACCACCTATACTCGCGGCTCCTCGGCAGCCCGAACAGGTTCCGAATCGGCCTTTCGGGATAGGGGTTGACACCCGAAGAGGTCCGGGGTAAAATGTGTATTCCGCGCGAGACGTGGCGCAGTATCCACGTCCGGGCGGTTGCTTTTTGAAAAGATGGTGTGAGTGGCGTGTGGGCCTCGAGGCGCGAGTTTCACTTCTCGCGTTTCCATGAGGAATCAAAGTGAATTTCCGAACGCAGCAATCGGCCGCAAGGTCGAGACCGGCGTTCCAGAGTCCAAGAGGTGCTTCAACCGGCCTGGCCGGAGGGAGCATCCGAGCTCTTTCATAATCCATGGAGAGTTTGATCCTGGCTCAGGACGAACGCTGGCGGCGTGCCTAACACATGCAAGTCGAGCGAGAAAGTCTCCTTCGGGAGGCGAGTAAAGCGGCGAACGGGTGAGTAACACGTGAGCGATCTACCCGGCGGCGGGGGATAACTCAGGGAAACCTGAGCTAATACCGCATACAGCACTGGCTTGGAAGCCGGATGTGAAAGTTGGCCTCTCGAAGAAGCTGACACCGTCGGATGAGCTCGCGGCCTATCAGCTTGTTGGTGGGGTAACGGCCTACCAAGGCGATGACGGGTAGCTGGCGTGAGAGCGTGGCCAGCCACACTGGGACTGAGACACGGCCCAGACTCCTACGGGAGGCAGCAGTGGGGAATATTGCGCAATGGGCGAAAGCCTGACGCAGCAACGCCGCGTGAGGGATGACGGCTTTCGGGTTGTAAACCTCTTTCAGTGATGACGAAAATGACGGTAGTCACAGAAGAAGGTCCGGCCAACTACGTGCCAGCAGCCGCGGTAACACGTAGGGACCGAGCGTTGTCCGGATTTATTGGGCGTAAAGAGCTCGTAGGCGGTTTCGTAAGTCGGATGTGAAAACTCAGGGCTCAACCCTGAGACGCCATCTGATACTGCGATGACTGGAGTCCGGTAGAGGAGCATGGAATTCCTGGTGTAGCGGTGGAATGCGCAGATATCAGGAGGAACACCAATGGCGAAGGCAGTCTTCTGGGCCGGTACTGACGCTGAGGAGCGAAAGCATGGGGAGCAAACAGGATTAGATACCCTGGTAGTCCATGCCGTAAACGTTGGGCACTAGGTGTGGGGTCTTCTAACGGATTCCGTGCCGTAGCTAACGCATTAAGTGCCCCGCCTGGGGAGTACGGCCGCAAGGCTAAAACTCAAAGGAATTGACGGGGGCCCGCACAAGCAGCGGAGCATGTTGCTTAATTCGAGGCAACGCGAAGAACCTTACCTGGGTTTGACATTTAGGGAAAAGCCATAGAGATATGGTGTCCTTCGGGGCCCTAAACAGGTGGTGCATGGCTGTCGTCAGCTCGTGTCGTGAGATGTTGGGTTAAGTCCCGCAACGAGCGCAACCCTTATCCTATGTTGCCAGCACGTTATGGTGGGGACTCGTAGGAGACTGCCGGGGTCAACTCGGAGGAAGGTGGGGACGACGTCAAGTCATCATGCCCCTTATGTCCAGGGCTGCAAACATGCTACAATGGCCGGTACAACGGGCTGCGACACCGCGAGGTGAAGCGAATCCCTGAAAGCCGGTCTCAGTTCGGATTGGAGTCTGCAACTCGACTCCATGAAGTCGGAGTCGCTAGTAATCCCGGATCAGCAACGCCGGGGTGAATACGTTCCCGGGCCTTGTACACACCGCCCGTCACACCACGAAAGTGGGTAACACCCGAAGTCAGTGGCCCAACTCTTTGAGAGGGAGCTGCCGAAGGTGGGATTCGCGATTGGGGTGAAGTCGTAACAAGGTAGCCGTACCGGAAGGTGCGGCTGGATCACCTCCTTTCTAAGGAGTCTTGTCTGTTGTCCATCACATTCCGTGGTGGCTAGATCTGCGCATGAGCGACGCTTGCGTCGTGAACTCGCAGCGAAGATACAGATTTCCCAGTTGATGCACTGGTTATTCGACTCGAGTCACGCACTCGAGGCTTGGAGCGGAAGCCCTTCGGGGTGGTACCTCCCGCCTCGGGGCCTGAGCTCGAGTCCCACGTCCTCTCTTTCGTTTTGAGGGAGCGGGTCTACCCCGCCCGCCGGCACTGCCCTTGCGGCATCCAGCGGCCTCTGTCACTCACACACCCGGTCCTCGTGGCCGGGTGTTGCGACGTCCAGCCGGATGTTGCGCCGTGAACCTTGAGAACTGCATAGCGAGCACGAGCATCTATATAGATACTCCTTGAGCCGTCTTCGGACGGTTTGAGAAACAGTGTTGCATCGTCACCGCTGGTGGCGATGCATCCCAATCACAACGTAGAAATGATTTCAAGCTACGAAGAGCCAACGGCGGATGCCTTGGCACCGACTACCGATGAAGGACGTGAGTGGCTGCGATAAGTCTCGGGGAGCTGCCGACTAAGCATTGATCCGG
>CAJIAC010000012.1_pt1 | contig 10633 bp, 10 predicted proteins | sample 9198961 | NCBI WGS metagenome assembly CAJIAC01 (sample SAMEA7708276, study PRJEB35096) | sediment metagenome | biome: marine neritic benthic zone biome [ENVO:01000025]; feature: sediment [ENVO:00002007]; material: shallow marine sediment [ENVO:03000034] sea grass bed [ENVO_01000059] ... | reverse complement strand
TTCTCTGCGCCGCGCGCCCGCACGGCCACGGTGCCCGCCTCGAGTTCCCGTCCGCCGACCACCAGGAGATAGGGCACCTTGTTGAGCTCGCCGTCCCGGATGCGGTAGTTGAGCGTGTCCGAGCGAACGTCGAGCTCGGCAAAGATGCCCGCATCGCGCAGGGCATCCACGATCGCCGCCGCCCCCTCCGCCTGCTCATCGGTGATGGGCAGGACCCGCACCTGCTCCGGAGCGAGCCACACCGGGAACGCGCCCGCGAAGTGCTCGATCAGAAAACCGGTGAAGCGTTCCAGCGTTCCGAAGATGGCACGGTGGATCATCACCGGTCGGTGCGGCTTGTTGTCCGCTCCGATGTACTCCAGCTCGAACCTCTCCGGCAGGTTGAAATCGAGCTGGATCGTCGCGCCCTGCCACTCGCGGCCGATGGCGTCCTTGAACTTTATGTCGATCTTCGGTCCGTAGAACGCGCCGCCTCCCACGTCCACGCCGTACGGCCGGCCGACCCGGTCCAACGCCTGTCTGAGATCCGCCTCGGCCCGGTCCCACACCTCGTCGGCCCCAATGCGATTCTCCGGCCGGGTCGAGAAGTCGAGGCGATAGTCGAGGCCCAGTGTACCCATCACTTCGTCGATCAGGTCGATGCACGTGAAGATCTCATCTTCCACCTGGTCCGGAGTACAGAACAGGTGACCGTCGTCCATCGTGAGCATGCGGACGCGGAGCAGACCGTGGAGCGTGCCGGACCGCTCGAAGCGATACACGTTGGCGATCTCCGACAGCCTCAGCGGGAGGTCGCGATAGCTGCGCTGCCTGGCCGCGTAGATCATGGTGTGTCCGGGACAGTTCATGGGCTTCACGCGGAACGCGTCCCCTTCCCCGTCCTCCTGCATGCTCGGGTACATGTTTTCGGCATAAGCCGGGAGGTGGCCCGACCTACGGAACAGGGCCTCGCTGGCAACGTGCGGTGTGTAGACGAACTCGTACCCCTGCTTCAGAAGCAGATCTTCGATCCATCGCCTGAGCGCCATCTGGATGCGGGCGCCCTTCGGGTGCCACGCCACCAGACCCGGCCCGAACTCCTCGTGGAAGCTGAACAGATCCAGGTCCTGGCCGAGCTTCCGGTGGTCCCTCTTCTTCGCCTCCTCGAGCTGCGTCAGGTACGCGGACAGCGACTTCTTGTCGTAGAACGCCGTTCCGTAGATGCGCTGGAGCATCTGGCGCGTCTCGTCCCCCCTCCAGTACGCCCCCGCTCCGGACAGCAGTTTGAAGTGCCGGATCTCCCCGGTGGACGCGACGTGAGGACCGCGACACAGATCGGTGAACGGACCGTCCGTGTAGGTGGAGATCGTCTCTCCTTCGGGGATCTCCGCCAGGCGCTCCAGCTTCAGCGGATCGTCCGAGAACAGGTCCTCGGCCTCGGTCCGGTCGATCTCGCGGCGGTCGAAGGTATATCCCTCCGCAACGACCTCGGCCATGCGGGCCTCGATCTTCTCCAGGTCCTCCGGCGTGAACGGTTCGGGCACTTCGAAATCGTAGTAGAAGCCGTTCTCGATCGGGGGTCCGAAGCCGATGCCTGCGCCCGGGAACAGGTCCCTCACCGCCGTCGCCAGAACGTGAGCGGTAGAGTGACGCAGCGCATAAAGGGCATCCGGGTCGTCGTCACCGCGCGTCACGATCGCCACATCGGCATCGGGAGGCAGGGGACGATTCAGGTCCCACAGCTCGCCGTTCACCTTCGCGGCGACCGCGGCTCGGGCCAGACCGGCACCGATGCCGGCAGCCAGGTCCGCGGAAGAGGAGCCGACCGGGAGTTCCTTAACGGATCCGTCGGGGAGGGAGACCCTCAGCATGGAATCGCTCATCGCATACCCGTCGATGATTCGAGTGATCTTGGACGGCCCGGCAACTTGCGCGCAGACCGAGAATCGAGGGAAAGAAGGTAGAATGCGCCCGCCGAGTTGACCAGCTTCCCTACCCGGCGGCGCGGTCGGTCCGTGTTCAGTCCTCTTCCGGCGCCAGCTCGATGCGATCCGGCAGGTTGGGAACCATGCACAGGAACTCGAACGGCTCGGCGGCCGAGGCGCGGTACCAGTGAGGAACGCCGGCAGGGATGTACACGACGTCCCCAGCGGCCACTTCGTAGGTCTCTTCCCCGATGCCGACGCGGGCCCGGCCACGCAGAACGTACTGCTCGTGTTCGACGGTATTGGTGTGCCGTGGCATTCCACCTCCCGGCTGCATGATGAAGCGCCGCATCTGGAAATTCGGGCCCGTCTCCGGCCCGATAAGCACCTGCCTTTCCGTTCCCGATCCGGCGGGTACCGGCTCGGTCGGGAGATCGTCGGCTCGCCGTACGTGCACGGGTGGGCTCCTCTGCGAAATTGTCGGTGTCGGGTGACGAATTAGTGGTCCCCGGAGACGCCATCGCGGTCGCCGGTGGGACCGGACGCCTCGCTCAGTCGCGCAGGATTCCGTACCGGCTCACAGTCACGCGGTCCGCGCCGAGGACCACCCACACCTTGGCCCCGAGCGCACCGGCCAGACGTTCACTCACGTCCAGACGGACCGTGTCACCGTCCTCCTCGCGAAGGAAGAAGCCGTTCTCGTCCTCCGCGAGGATGCCCACGATCGGCACGTCGCCATCCACCGACAGGATTCGATACTCAGAGACGACCAGGGCATCTCCGTAGTCCGACGTAGCGGCTGTCCCGCTGGCCCATACCACCGCCCCGGCGGCCCTTCCGATCTCGTCCTCGTAGTCGCCGAGCACCACCACACTGCTCTCGCCCTGGAGGACGGTTCGAACGGCCCCCTCACTCCCGAGCCGCCGCACCGTACCCCGGGCGGTCGCCTCGGCCTCGCCCACCGCCGGCCCGCTCTCCACCACAGCCTTGCGGGAGCAGGATGCAGAGAGCACCACGAGAGCCAGGAGCCCGAATCCGGCAAGAACGAATCGCATGCGCATCCCCCATGTGTCATACGTGCGCCGACCGCCGGTACCCACGGGGTCCGGTCAACGGCCTGCCCAAACTACACTTCCTCGTCCAGACCCTTCCACAGGTCGAACCAGAATCCAAGGTACTTCCACTGGCCCCAGTCTGCGTAGATCGCTGCGGCCTCCGAGTCCGGAACGCTGCGGCCCCCGAAGTAGCGACTCGATACGAAGGCCCGGTAAACGGAATCCACGGCCAGGTAGTCGTAGCGTCCGAGGAGCATCAATAGCGTTGCCGCCGCGTACGAACCGACCCCCTGGATGTCCAGCAGGATCCGCCGCAACTCTTTCGTGCTCGCGTCCATGTCGCGCAGGGCCTCCAGGTCAAGCTCCCCCGAGGCGACCCTCTGTGAGAGCTCTCGGATGTAGGGCGCCCGGTAGCCCAGTCGCACCGGGTCCAGCGTACGTCCGTCGGCGCCGGCGATCGCCTCGGGTGTCGGAAACGCGGCCGGTAACCCGGCATCCGCGGGTTCACTCAGCGGTCCAGGCTCGCCCAGAACCTGGACCAGCCTCCTGATCATTCCCTTCGTCCCTCCCCATTGAACGTTCGTGGTGCAGATCGTCTTGATGGCATCCTCGAACAGAGTGGGAGAACGGAGGAGTCGGCCCAGTCCCGCGCTTGCCTCCCTCCAGCGGGGACCGGCCCGACGACACAGGTCGTGAAACGGCGCGAGATCCTCGTCCAGCCGCAACATGAGCCGGACCGACCGGCGGATCGTCCCCGCCTCACGCCCGGTCAACTTCCCCGTGTGCTCGACCCCGACCCGTACGCGCGGCCTCTCCCGGCTTCCTGCGCCCGCCAGGGTGACGTGCACGATCCGTCCGGGACCCAGTCTCTCGGTCCGGGTAAGCACGGATGGACCCGGATCCCAGCGATTCGGCTCGAGGACGGCCCAGCCGTGGGAGTACACCGTTCCGGCGAAGTCGAAAGGCGCCGGAGCCGCCGTCGTGATCTCGGTGCGGTGAATCGTCCGCTTCTCCTTCTCCGTCTCCCCTCGACCCGTCACGTGCCGGACACCCACCACTCCAGCCGCACGCCACGAGAGACGGCCGAGTCCACCGCACTTTGCGTCCACATGGCGACCGCAAGGACCCTGGGGCGTCCCGTGTCAGCGTCTGTCGGTACCACGCCCAACGATCCACGGGCGAGTCCGTATCGGGGCCCCGGGAGGCCGGCCGGGCCCTGGCCGGCCTCGCACGCCCGGGCGCCGAATCGCCCCAGCAAGCCTGTCAGGCCCTCCGGATCCGAACTCTCGACCCAGACCTCGGCGATTCCGCTGCTTCTGTTTCGATGCGTCAACTGTCCCGCCGTATCTGGAATCCGGTTCCGGACGTAAACGAAGAACACGGGATGAAGGGGGTGACCCTCGGGAAATGACACCGACTCCACGGCCTCGCCGCGGACCACCTCGACCGAATCCGATAGTCCGCCGAGGCGGAGCAGCACCGAGTCGGCGGGCCCCGCATCGAGGGCCACGAAGGCTCCACCCTCGCCACTCGCCAGAAACCGATCGTAAGCAGCCGACAGCTCGTCAGCCCGTCCCGCCCCCGTCGCCATCAGCTCGAGGGCCGAGCCGTCCGAGAAACGGATGTGGACGTTCCGAAGTCCATTGTCATGCACGCGTCCGGGCTTGAGCGAGAAACCCAGCCGTTCCTCGAACTCCCGTGACGCAGAGGTAAGGTCATGCACGGCCAGTACTACGTGATCCAGCCGGACGGCCGCGGCGCGCGCTTCGCATGGACCGTCCTGCGCAGCCTGGAGACCGCCGGCGCATGTCAGCAGGCCTCCGGCGAGAAGCAGGGACGCGGACCGGGCCCTGAGGCTCAATAGACGCGTTCCGTGCCGTCTTCCATCACCCGCCGCACTCGCACCTGGTTGTCCGTCGACATTTCGAGCAGCCACAAGCTGCCGTCGGGACCGACCATTCCGCCGGAGGGAGCCCAACCGTCGGGCGACCGGGCCACGATCTCCGTCGTGCCATCCCGGTCGATGCGGATTACCGCCGCTCCGGCGAACGCGGCCACGTACAGTCTCTCCTCCCCGTCCAGCCATAACCCGAGCAAAGCGTGCCGGTCAGCGACCTGCATGACTCGGGGAGCCATGGATGCCAGGTCGGACTTCCACACGTGCGCCTCCTGACGCCGGGGATCGGCGCGCAGCAGATCCCGCCCAGCGGTGATCGCGATTCGGCCGTCGGAGAGCGGAAGGGCGAAGCCGGGCTCGGACCTTGGGAGAGAGGTTCGGTACACGCTTCCCGTGGCCCCGATTCGGACCAGGGCGGGCCCTCGCGAATGCTGGAGGATGTAGGCCACCCCGAAGCGGTCGCGCACGAAGCCGAAGTCACCGTAGTCCCAGAGATAACCGGCCCGCCTGGGAATGACGTCGGTGAGTGTGCCATCCGGGTCGAGCCTCCAGACCCGGTGATAGGGCCGCCCCGTCGCGTCGTCATTCGTGGCATCTTCACCGTACAGGCGATCCTGGGCGTCCAGGTACAGCTGGTGTGTGTGGACGCCGATCACCACCAGCGTCCGGTTCCCGGTCGGAGAGATCCTCCAGACGTTCTGCAGGTCCGAGTAGTAGACGAACCCGCGGCTGTCCATCACTATGCCGACCGGCGGGTGGGCATCGCCACGCGCGGGCGAAGAGAACGCCGCCACCGCGGCCACGATTGCGATCACTCTTTTCATCGGGACGATCCTCCTCAGTCCGCTTGCAGGGTCCAGTGGACTTTGCCGCCCGCGAGCGGCGCCCGGCAAGCCGGTACGTGTGCGGCTCCTACTCCTCCGACCAGACTTCCGCCTCGAAGAGGCTCAGCTTCGCATCCGGGTCCAACCAGCTCGCGGGCGGAAGCCCGGCCTTCGAGCAGACGCCTGAGAGAAAGGCGCTGCGGTCCCAGCCCTGCTCGATCGGCACCTGGGGCAGCAGCAGACCCGCGCCTCGCGGACTCGACAGCAGAAGCCCGTGCACACCTACCCGCACGTCCTCCGGCCGAGCCTCACGCATCGGTCCCAGAGCGCTGATCTCGAATACCACTCGGGGGAGCTCATCGAGGGTGACGGGCGGGAACCGCGGGTCTTCCAACGCGGCCGATGCGGCCACCCGCCGCACGCACTCCGGCAGTGGGCGCCGGGCCGGAACCTCGCCCCGGCACCCACGCAGCATCCCGGTGCCTTCGGCTCGCAACGTCACGAAGGCGGCACATGGCTCCGTCATGTCCCGAAGGACGCCCTCCAGGATCGGCGGCGGCTCTTCGCCGAGGCTCCGCCGGACGCTGTCCCGCGCAAGGGCCAGGAGAGCGGCTTTCGCCGCGGGTTCGACCGGCATCAGGGCGAGCTCGAAGGCATCCGCTCGAATCGGGCTACCCAGCCACCGCCGGGGGCGAGCGTCACGTCAAAGGGCTCGCCCGCCTCGATCTCCACAGACAGGCGCCGGTAATCCTGCGGATTCCGGGAGGCATTTATACCGTCGCGAAACACCTCGGCGGACCACGTGCCCTGGCCGAGGAAGTCCGTGGACAGCGACAGCTCGCGTGGGTCCCAGTCCGTCATCGCTGCCACGTACCATGAGTCTCCCCACCTGCGGGCCACGGCCAGGTAATCGCCTACGGCCGCCTCGAGGACCCGCGTCTCGTCCCATACGGTGGGGACGGCGGCCATGAACTCGGTGCACTCGCGTTCGCGAAGGTAGTGGGAGGGCGAATCGGCGAGCATCTGCAGCGGACTCTCGAAGACCACGAGCATCGCCATCTGGTGCACCCTCGTGCCGAGGCTCATCGGCCGGTCGAACACTGCCTTGAACTGGTCCTCGGTGGCGTTGAGCATCGCCCCGGGCGAGTAGTCCATGGGTCCGGCCACCATACGAGTGAACGGAAGCGTGAGGTTGTGCTCGGGCGTCGGGTGCGGGCTCCACTTCACGTGTTCCAGCCCCCGCACGCCTTCCCGGGTCACCACGTTGGGATAAGCCCTTCGCAGTCCCGTCGGCTTGTAGGCTCCGTGGAAGTCCACCAGGAGGCGGTGTCGTGCGGCGGCCTCGGCCACGCGCCAGTAGAACTCGACCATCGGTTGATCGTCGCGCTGCATGAAATCGACCTTGATCCCGGCGGCGCCCCAGGCTTCGAACTGATCCAGCGATTCTTCGAGCCGGTCGTCCAGGGACTTCCAGACCACCCACGGGATGAGCCCGACATTCCGCTCCGCAGCGTAGGCGAAGAGCAGCGGGAGGTCCACGTCCGGATTCCAGTCCGTCAGATCCGCTGGATCCGACCAGCCCTCGTCAAGGATGACGTATTCCAAGCCATGATCCGCTGCAAAGTCGATGAAGTAGCGGTACGTGTCGGTATTCACTCCGGAGACGAAGTCCACGTCGGTCACGTTGAGGGCGTTCCACCAGTCCCAAGCCACCTGCCCCGGTCGGATCCAGCTCGGATCCTCGATCCTGAGCGGAGGGGCCAGGCGCCACACGAGGGTACTGCTCACCAGGTCGGCGTCCTCCTCGGCCACGACGAATACCCTCCAGGGGAACGTCCGCTGGCCCTCCGTCTTCGCCAGGAAAGGCTGCCGCGATACCACGCGCACCGTGCGGTCGTTGACCTGTTCTTCCTCGGCCGGATATGCCGGAAGAACGCCTGCCAGCGCTGCCGATCCGGTACCTGCCAGATACAACCCGGGATACGACCGCAGATCGGCCTCGGTGATCGCGACCTTGGGGCCGTCCGGCCACCCCGCCAGAACCGGCAGACTGGCCATCAGACCCTCCGGCACCTCGCTGGCCCGCAGTCGCTCGTACAGCCGCTCCGAATGCGTCAGGAAGCTCTCCTCGCTCGGATACCAGAGAGATGGATCGCCGGCGAAGTCCACCCGGAAGTCCTCCGCTCGGACGATGAGCGGACCCTCGACATCGGTCCGGAATCGGTACGCGACTCCGTCGTCATAGGCGCGCACATCCAGTCCCCACCCCTGTCCGAGATCGAGCGACAAAGCGGTATACCGATCGTGGATGCGGGAAGCCTTTTCCGGCACGATGGGCTCCAGCCACTCGTCTACGTCACGGATGCCCACCAGCACCGGAGAGGCCCCGGGACCGACCGCCGGTCCGTCCATGATCCGCATGCCAATGGCCGAGGCGGCGACGAGCTCGCTTCCAGCCAGGGCGATCCGGTAGGTGAGCTGGTCTCCCGCCACGAGCGACAGTGAGAGGCGGCCGTCCGGCGAGGTCACTTCCCAGGCCTGATCGCCCTGTCCTGCGGCGGGGGCGGCGGACGCCAGCAGGAGCGCCAGGAACACCACGCCCGGCGAAATGCTCTTCATCAGGACCTCCGGTCTCCGGGTGGCGCCGTCTTCCGATACGATCCGTTGATCGTGATTCTCCAGCCCTTCTGCGTATCCACGCGCACCTCTGCCGTGGGGGCGACCGGCACCAGACCGGCCGACTCGAGGGCGCGGTCGAGCTCGTCGGCTTCGACCAGGTAGTGCGTCCCGGAGTGGAAGCCCGCGTAGGCGTGCTCCTCGCCCTCCACACGGCTGATCGCCTCCCCGTGCGGGCGTGAGCGAGGGCTCCACGACGCCACCAGAAGGCGGCCGCCCGGAGCCAGACAGCGGCAGATTTCCTCGATGGCGCGGGACCACTGAGCCTGGCCCGTAGCCTGATGCAGGACACCGAGAGCGAGGGCGAGGTCGACCGAGCCGTCCTCCAGGAATCCGAGATCCTCCATGCTGCCGCTTCTCACCCTGAGCGCGGCCTCTCGCCCGCCAAGAAACGCGGCCACTCGCTCCCGGGTGCGGTTCACCATCGCCGAGGACGAGTCAACGGCGACCACGTCGAATCCCCGCTCGACCAGCGCGACCGTGTTGCGGCCGGCAGCGCATCCGATGTCGAGCACACGCACCCCGCCGGGCTCCGGATATGATTCGAGCAATTCGAGAAGGCGCACGTCGGGCTCGCGATCCGTGAAGCGCTCGACGGCCTCGGCGCTCTCCCAGAACGAGTCGGCTTGCATGGCCATCATCGCGTCGTGCCCGGGGGCGGCAGGAACTCGGGGGGGATCTCGTTCCCCGCCCGTTCCTGATCGAAGATCCAGCTGGTGATCCACCAGCGGGTACCGTCGTGGTAGAGCTGGATGCTGTTGATCCCGCGACCGAACACTTCGCCGGCCGGCTCGCGACTGGACGCGTACGTACTCCACACGTGGGCGACGTTGCCGAACCTCTGCACCGTGCGGTGGATTTCCCACTCGAAGAACGAGGCGGCGTCTGGATCGCCGAAGCGGTCGTGATACTCGCCGAGCGTCATGGTCCTAATGACCGGCACGCCCTGGTCATCGACACCTGTGATGGCGACCAGCGCATCCGGGTGGTGAATCCACTCGTCACGCGCGCGGTCGGGAGCCGTGCCGGCTGGACGTGACACGACCTCGTAGTACGCCGTCAGGATACCGTCCAGCGACTCCACGTCCTCCGCGCGCCCTCCGCCGACCTGACCGAGAGCCGGCTGGGCCGCCAGGGTCGAGAGGAAAAGGGCGGTCAGGGCGAATCTCATTTCACCTCCTGTGGATAGGCCGTGCCGGCTGGGCAGGATCAGCAGTCAGACTGGCGCCTTACGATCGTAACGATGTCCTCAGGCGTACGGGCGCAGAAGTCGGGGGCTTCCGGCCAACCTTCCGTCGACTCCCCTCCGTACAGCGCGGCGATGCTCCACATTTCCAGTTTCGGAGCCTTCTCCGCGATCTCGTCGCGGGCGCGCGCCACACACAGGGCATCCGTCGGGTGATCCCCGATGTAGAACGCTGCGCCCTCGAGTACACTCAGCCGATCGAGGCAATCCAGGAGTCCATCCGGGGCCGGCTTCTGCCTCCCGGGCGCCACCTCTTCGTAGCCGAGCACGTGGTCGAATCTGCTGCCGAGACCAAGGGGCTCGAGGGTGGCCGTGATGATCCGGCGAGAGTTCTGCGATACGATGGCGTGGGGCAGGTGCTCCAGCGAATCCAGGGCTTCGGTCACACCCGCGAACGGCCGGACGGGAGTCGCATCGGAGAGCTGCCTTTCGGTCCACATCCGGCCCGCCAACTCCAGCATGTCCTCTCTGAGACCGAACTCGCCCTGATAGAAGTCCCGCCAGTTCGTGCACCGGGCCACCGCATCGTCGTAGTCGGCCACGGAGATCAGAGCCCCGAAGTCGCGCCACGACCGGCCGGTAAGGCCTTCGATGATCGAACGGTTCACGCTCAGATTTCGGTGGCGGGAATCGACGAGTGTGCCGTCGTAATCCCAGATGATCGCGCATTCGGTCACGGTCACTCGCCGAATCCCGGCACCGGCAGGTCGTCGCGCGGCAGCTCGTTCACGACGGACACTACCTTCCACTGGCCGTCGGTTCGGATGAGCGACCACAGGTCCACGCCCGGACGGGCCGGGCGGCCTGTGCCGGGTATGCTGGACTCGTACACCACGTGCACGTGCGCTATGTCTCCGAACTCCGTCACCGTGGCGGAGGTAACCGTCTCCAGGAATCCGCTCACTCCGGCCTCTTCCAGCTGGTTCTGGAAACGCAGCCAGTCGAGGAGAAATCCGTCCACGCTCATGACCTTCAAATCGGGCGGATAGCGGAGGACGACGATGGCCTCCGGGATGAACACCTCGCGAACG
>CAJIAC010000110.1_pt1 | contig 11184 bp, 9 predicted proteins | sample 9198961 | NCBI WGS metagenome assembly CAJIAC01 (sample SAMEA7708276, study PRJEB35096) | sediment metagenome | biome: marine neritic benthic zone biome [ENVO:01000025]; feature: sediment [ENVO:00002007]; material: shallow marine sediment [ENVO:03000034] sea grass bed [ENVO_01000059] ... | reverse complement strand
CGGCCAGTGGGCCCCGACCACGACCCTGGACAGGGCGACGAGAGTCATGAACACGAGGAGAGCCGTGCGTGCGGACCGCCGCTCCATCACCGGCACGAGGGCGCCCGCGAGCGTCAGCGCCGCCGCGGCGTGCCCGGAAGGCATGGCCTTGGCGCGGAGCTCCGGCCCGATGATGGTGATGGCGTCGGCCCCGAGGACGGCGGCCGGTCTGGGCAGCGCGAGCCACGGCTTGAGGGTGTGCGTGACTGCGGTGGTGACGATCGCCGCCACGAGGAGGCCCCAGGCCCATTGGGGGCGGTACCAAAGGATGGGAAGGGCGAGGGCGAGCAGCACGAGAGCGTCGCCGAAGATCGTGATTCCGGCCCACACCTGCGGACCGGTGACGGCGCTCCACCCGTTCAGGCGATAGAACCAGGCGTCGTTGGTTCCGGTGGCCCAGAGAGCCAGGAAAGCCGCGGCGAAGGCCAGCGGCGGTGCCCAGCTCCAGGCAGTGGTCTCGTGGTTTCGTTCGCGCATGGGCGCCAACCTACGCCCACTCGCCGGCGATACGACAGCGAAGGTCGCTCCCGGTCGCGGTCGCGGCCCGGCCTCTACTCAGCGGGCAATCCCGTCACGAGCGGCTCGCCGTTGTAGCCGCGCAGCCGGTACACGAACGCGTTCTTCACGTGCGCCCCTTCGCGCTCCACACGGATCGTGTCCGCGGGCTCGATCGAGTCGAACAGGCGGCCGAAGCTGGCCTCGGGCTCGGCGTACCAGTTGCTCACGGCCACGTAGTAGGCGTCGTCACCGACCTCCAGCGGCTCGCGGCGCTGGTTGATCCACCAGTACTTATGGGCGGCCCCGAGGGGACCCGCGACCAGAAGACGGCGTCCGAGCGGCGTGGCCACGTAGTAGTCGAGGTGCGCGGCCGGAAACCACCGGTACGACATCAACGGAGCGTCAACCGACATGCGGCCGGTTTCGGTATCCCGGGCCAGGATCGACGCGACGCCCTCCCGCACCTGGTCCATCCCGAACATGTCCATCGTGGGATCCCGCTCGCCCCGGCGCGTCTCGGGCTCGTCCTTCCCGTAGCCCTCCGGGACGAAGTTGATGGCGACGGTCACGGCCGCCAGCATCACCACGAGAAGGACCATCGATGCGTTGAGGCGGAGCGGGACCGCGGCGAACCCCTGTTTCCGGGAACCGCCGAACCGCCCTGCCCAGTAGGCCCCTGCGAGCGCGATCAGCGGCAGGTAGGCCGGACCCGTCCAGTGCGGCAGGGTGGACCGGAACAGAGAGAAGCCGGTGAACACGAGCCACAGCGGAAGGCCGTTCAGGAGAAGGATGCGAAGATCGGACCGCTCGACCACCCGCGCTCCCCGGACCAGGGCGACAATCGCCGTCGCGATGAGGAACCAGGTGACCGGGTTCTGATACAGGATCTGCCCCCCGATCTCCGTCCCGAGGTAATCGAGTCGCAGGGACAGGCCCGGCGCCACGCGCCCGGTCTGGTAGGTGAACGAGATGAAGTCGTTCTTCAGGTTCCAGACCAAGATGGGAGAGGCCACCAGGACGGCGAGCCCCATGGAGGCGTACATGGCCGGCTGCCGGAGCCAGCGCCGGTCGTACAGGAGCACGTAGAGCAGGGCGCCGAGGCCGATGAACACGCCCTGGTACTTGGAGAGGATCGCGAGCCCGATCGTCAGTCCCGCCAGCAGCACGAAGCGTTTCTCGCGTGGACCGATCCCATCGGCCGGGAGCGCCTCGAGCAGCAACCACAGCGACAGGAGCCAGAACACCACCAGCGGAGCGTCCGGGAGGATGATCACCCCCGCCAGCACCGAGCCGTACACCGCCGACGTGTGCAGGATGGCGGCGAAGAGTCCCGCGCGCTCTCCCCCGATCCGGCGTCCGACCAGGTACATGAGCCAGGTCGCGACCGCGGCGCCGATTACGGCCGCCAGGCGGATGAACAGCTCCGAATCGAGAGCCAGGTTCAGGGTGAACAGCTGGATCACCCACCCCACCATGGGCGGGTGGTCGAAGTGGCTCCAGTCCGGAAACGCGGCGTAGGCCCAGTAGTAGACCTCGTCGTTCCCCAGTTCCGTGGCGAGCGCGAACCGTATCCGCACCAGCGTTGCAATCACGATGAGACCGATGACCGCGCGCCGCGCGTACGGATCGGTCCGGCCGCCGTTCTCCTCCACCGTGATCAGCCCCGGCCCAGGGCGGAGAGAAGCTCGTCCGCGGGCAGCGTGTTCAGCACGTCGGCCGGTTCCAGCCACGCCCGTCGTGCCTGCTCCACCCCATACGGCATCAGGTCCAGGTCGGCGATCGAGTGGGCGTCCGTGCTGATCACGATCTTCACGCCGCGCTTCTTCGCGGCCATGAGGTCGATGTCCCTGAGGTCCAGGCGATGCGGATGGGCGTTGAGTTCCATGGCCACGCCGTGCTCGGCGGCGCAGGCCAGGATCTCGTCCAGCGCGAAATCGAACGGATCCCGGCGGTTGATGATCCGGCCCGTGGGATGCGCGACGATGTTCGCCAGCGGATGCTGGATCGCCCGCAGAAGGCGCGCCGTCTGCTTGTCCGCCGGAAGGTCGAAACGCGAGTGCACGGCGACCACCACCAGGTCCAGCTCCTCGAGCGCCTCGTCCTCGGTGTCGAGCGTGCCGTCCGCCAGGATGTCCACCTCCTGGCTCTTCAGCAGGCGGATCTCGGGGTGCCGGGCCGCGACCTCCTCGATCTCCTTCCACTGCTCACGGAGCTTCGCGGCGTCCAGGCCCCCGGTCATCGCCAGGGCCTTGGAGTGGTCCGTGAGGGCCACGTACTCGTAGCCCCTGGCAGCGCACGCCGTCAGCATTTCCTCGATCGTGTTCTTCCCGTCCGACCACGTCGAGTGCATCTGGAGGTCCCCGCGCAGATCCTCGAACTCGATCAGCGACGGGAGCTCTCCCCTCTCCGCCGCGTCCAGCTCCCCCCGGTTCGTGCGCAGCTCCGGCGTGATCCACGGGAGCCCGACCGCGGCGTACACGTCCTCCTCCGTGGCGCCGGCCACGCGGTCCCCCAGCTCCCGGCCCGTGGTGCTCTCTTCACCTTCACCTTCGTCTGCCAGCTCGAACACCCCGTATTCCGAGACGCTTAGCCCCTTCGCCAGGGCTCGCTTCCTCAGCTCGACGTTGTGCTCCTTGTTGCCCGTGAAGTAGACGAGAGCCGACCCGTAGCTCTCCGCCGGGAGGATGCGGAGGTCCACCTGGAGGTCCGAGGTGAGAAGCACCGTGCCCCGAGTGCTGCCCGACTTCTCGACCGATCGTACCTGCGGGTACGCGACGAAGCGCTCCATCACCGGTTCCGCCTCCGAGGCGATGGCCAGGAGGTCGATGTCCCCCACGGTCTCCTGACGCCTGCGATAGCTGCCCGCCACCTCCAGGCGCTGCACCCGCTTGTCCTGGAGCATGTACTCGATCAGGGGCTGCACCAGCTCGTCGGCCGAGGAGAGCCGGAAGCGTCCGGTGCGCTTCTTGTGACGCTCGATCGCCTCCAGGATCTTCTCCTCGCTCTTCTTCCCGAACCCGTCCAGCTCCGCGATCTGGCCTGCCTCTGCCGCCTCGGCCAGCCCGTCCATCGTGGTAATGTCCAGCTCGTCCCAGAGCTTGCGGACCTTCTTGGGCCCGACCCCCGGGAGCTTCGTGAGCTGCACCAGCGAACGCGGCACTTCCTTCGAGACTTCCTCGAGGATGGAGAGCTTGCCCGTGGTCACGAGCTCGGTGATGTGCGAGGCCATGTCCTTCCCGATGGCGGGGAGCTCGGTGAGGTCTTCCCCCGCCTCTACCATCTTCCGGATCGGATCCGGACTCTCCTGTATCGTGTAGACCGCGTTTCGATAGGCCCGGATGCGGAAGGGGTTGGTCTCGCCCTGGATCTCCAGCAAAGTGGCCATCTCGGTGAGGATCGCCGCCAGCTCGATGTTCTCCATGGCTACTCCGCCTCCGCCAGCAACGCCAAGAACCCGGCCTCGTCCACCACCGTGACCCCGAGCGCGGTCGCCTTGTCCAGCTTGGAGCCCGCATCGGCGCCCGCCACGACGTAGTCCGTCTTCTTGCTCACCGAGCTCGTGACCCTGGCGCCCAGGGCCTCGGCCCTCTTCTTCGCTTCCCCGCGGCTCATGCTCTCCATCCCGCCCGTGAACACGAAGGTCTTCCCGTCGAGCGCTCCGCCCGCGGGCGCGGCCTCGGCGGCCTGCACCTCCATGCGCTCGGTGAGGCGCGCGAGGTTCTCCGCGTTGTGCGGCTCTGTGAAGAACGCGGCGATGCGGGCCGCCATGATCGGACCCACGCCGTCGACCTCCGCCAGCGCTTCCTCGTCGGCGCTCATGACCGCGTCCAGCGTTCCGAAGTGCCGGGCCAGCGAGCGCGACACGGCTCCGCCCACTTCCGGAATCCCGAGAGCGGCCAGGAACCGGTACAGCTCGGGCTTCGAGGCCGCCTCGATCGCGGCGACCAGGTTCCCGGCGGACAGGGCGGCGAAGCCCTCGAGCTCCACCAGCTCTTCGGCCGTGAGGTCCAGGAGATCCGGAAGCCTATCGACCAGTCCCTCGTCCACCAGGAGTCGGGCCGTCTCCTCGCCCAGGCCTTCGATGTCGAGGGCGCCGCGGGATCCGAAGTACTGGATCCTCCCCTTGAGCTGCGCCCGGCAGCCGAAGCTGTTGGGGCAGACGGTGAACGGTCCGCGCTCCACGAGCACCGTGCCGCACGAGGGGCAGACTTCCGGCATGCGGAAGGCAGGGGCCCGCTCCCGGCCCTCCTCCTCGACCCGGCCGATCACCTGCGGAATGACGTCTCCGGCACGCTGGATTCTCACCAGGTCGCCGGGTCGCACGTCCTTCCGGGCCAGCTCCTCGCGGTTGTGCAGGGTAGCGCGCGTCACGGTCACCCCGCCGATGTTCACGGGCTCCATGATGGCCACGGGCGTCACCACGCCCGTCCGGCCCACGCTGGCGAGGATGCGCTCGATGCGCGTCTGCTCCACCCGCGGCGGGAACTTGAAGGCGAAGGCCCAGCGGGGGTGACGCGACGTGTACCCGAGCTCCTCCCGCGCCGCCAGGTCGTCCAGCTTGACCACCACACCGTCGATCTCGAACGGAAGGTCGTCGCGGTCTTCGTCCAGGCGGGCGTGATAGGCGAGGATCGCGTCGGCGTCCGAGGCGCGCTCGCTGTGGTCGTTCACCAGGAAGCCCCAGTCGCGCAGCGCGTCCAGCGTCTCCCATTGGGTCGCGACATCGTGGCCCGAGCTTGCCAGAACGTCGTACGCGTACGCCTCCAGGGGGCGGGACGCGGTGATCTTCGGGTGGAGCTGGCGCAGCGCGCCCGCGGCCGCGTTGCGGGGATTCGCGAACGGCGGCTTCTCCTCCGCGATCAGGCGCTCGTTGAGGGCCTCGAAGGCATCGAGCCGGATGATGACTTCGCCGCGCACGGCCAGGAGCGCCGGAACAGGGCGGGCTCCTTCCCGCAGCCGAAGCGGGATCGAACGAATCGTGCGGGCGTTCTCCGTGATGCCCTCGCCCCGGATCCCATCGCCCCGCGTGGAGGCCCGGACCAGCACCCCGTTCTCGTACACCAGCTCGATGGACAGGCCGTCCAGCTTCGGCTCCACCACCCAATCCACCCGGTCACCGTCGCCGAGCCCGCGCTCCACCCGGTCCGCGAAGCGCCGCAGGGCCTCCTCCGTCTGATCCGAGTCGAGGCTGAGCATGGGCGCCTCGTGCTCGACCGAGGGGAACGAGCTCAGAGGCTCGCCACCCACCCGCTGCGTGGGTGAGTCCGGCGTGAGGAGGTGGGGATGCTCCTGTTCCAGGGACTGGAGCTCGCGGAACAGGGCATCGTACTCGGCGTCCGTGATGGCCGGCGAATCGAGCACGTAGTACTGGTGGTCGTGACGGCGGATCTGCTCGCGCAGGGCTTGGATCCGGTCCGCGGCCGACTGACGGTTCATGGGCGTCCAGGTCTCTGTCGAAACCGGCTCGGGGCGCGTGACGTTCTGTCCCCTGCCGGGTATACTACGCGAACTCTTTCAGCCGGTAGACGTAACCGGAGGCAGAATTGACGACATCGCTCGAGTTCACGGATGAGGTCGCCGCGGCGACCGACCACATATACGAGAAAGTCAAAGGTAGCATCCCCCGCTTCGAATGGGAGATGCACGCACCGCTGATCGCGGAGATCAATCGCGTCAAGAAGGATAAGAACGCGGTCATCCTCGGCCACAATTACATGGTCCCCGAGATCTTCCACGGGGTGAGCGACTACGTCGGCGATTCTCTCGGTCTCTCGATCATCGCGCGGGACTCCGAGGCCGACGTGATCGTGTTCTGCGGCGTGCACTTCATGGCCGAGACGGCCAAGATCCTGAACCCGTCCCGGACCGTCCTGATCCCCGACCTCGACGCCGGTTGTTCGCTCTCCGAGAGCATCACGCCGGAGGACGTGCGGCTCATGAAGGAGCGCTACCCCGGCGTTCCTGTGGTCACATACGTCAACACGCCCGCCGCCATCAAGGCCGAATCCGATATCTGCTGCACGTCGGCCAACGCAGTCGCGGTGGTCGAGTCGCTGGGCGTGGACCGGGTGATCTTCCTGCCGGACGAGTACCTGGGACGCAACGTCGCCAACCAGACCGACGTGAGCGTGATCACGTGGGCCGGTCGCTGCATCGTGCACGAGCAGTTCACGGTGGAGGAGATCCGGGCCTACCGCGCGCAGTATCCGAATATCGAGGTAATCGCCCATCCCGAGTGCTCGCCCGAGGTGTGCGCGGAGTGCGACTTCGTGGGCTCGACCACGGCCATGATCGACTACCTGGACGAGGCGAAGTCGAACCGGGTGATCATGGTCACCGAGTGCTCGATGTCGGACAACGTGGCCGAGGCTCATCCCGAGCTCGAGTTCGTGCGGCCGTGCACCATCTGCCCGCACATGAAGAAGATCACGCTCGAGAAGACGCTGGCGTCTCTCCTGGAGATGAAGCACGAGATCTTCATCGAGGAGGAGATGCGGCTGAAGGCCCTGCGCTCCGTGGAGCGGATGCTGGAGATCGGGCGCAAGGACTGATGCGACGCATGTGGGCGATCGGATGGCCGTATCTCCTGGTCGTCCTCCACTCCGTTGGATTCTCCGCGCTGGCCATGTCCCAGGTCGGCCTCTCGCCCGCGGTTCAGGAAGCCGGCGAGCGCACGGGCCCCCGCGTCGCCATCACGTTCGACGACCTCCCCTGGAACGGACCTGGCTATTCAGAGGAAGAGGTCGCGGGCCTCACGGACACGCTCCTGGCAACGCTTGTGCATCGCGGCGCTCCGGCCACGGGCCTGGTGACGTGTCGCGGAATCCGCGATGGGGCGCCGATTCTCAGGAAGTGGCTCGACGCCGGCATGGAGCTCGGCAACCACTCCACCTCGCACTGGGATCTGAACTCGACGCCGGTGGACGAGTGGCTGGCGGACGTGAAACAGTGCGACGAGGCTGTGTCGGGGTTGATCGGAGAGCCCGTGCGCTGGTTCCGTTATCCCATGCTGCACCAGGGCGACGAGCGCTCGGTACGCGACTCGGTGGCTCACTCCCTCGAGAGCTGGGGCTATTCCAACGCTCACGTCACGATCGACAACTCCGAGTGGCTCCTGGCCCGTGCGTACGACCTGGCGATGCAGGCGAGCGACACCGCCGAGGCGGACGCGGTCGCGGACGCATATGTCGCCCATCTCCGGGAGGCGGCGGAGCACTTCCGCGAGGCGGGACGGGAGAAGTTCGGACGCGAGGTCGATCACGTCCTGCTGCTCCACGCGAATGCGATCGCGGCACGGCACGTCGGCGACGTGCTGGACGTGCTCGAGGCGGACGGGTTCTCGATCGCTTCCCTGGAGGAAGTCCTGTCCGACCCGATTTACTCTCGCGTGGACGCGTACGTGGGCCCCGTCGGTCTGTCGTGGATCTACCGCGCCGCGCCGCTCAGCCCCGACGACCCTTGGGACGACATCGCCGAGGCGGCGCTCGACGAACGGTTCCGCTGGCGCTGAGGTCCCTGCTCAGCGGGCAATTTCTGCCGCGCGCGCCCATACCGCGTCGAACATCTCCCGCGTGAGGCGGCCGGTGAACGTGTTCTGCTGGCTCGGGTGATAGGAGCCGATGAGCACGAGATCGCCGATCTCGACCTCGGCTCCGTGAGCGAACTTCGGCTTTGGGGACGGAACGCCGTGGCCCGCACTTCTGAGCACCCGCAGGATCGCGTCCCACGCGAAGCCCCCGAGGGCCACGATCGCGCGCACGTCCGTAAGGGCCTGCAGCTCGCGCTCGAGGTACGGCTGGCAGGCGTCCCGCTCGGCGGTGGTCGGTTTGTTGGCGGGCGGCACGCAGCGGACGGCTGCCGTGAGCCACGCCCCGCGCAGCTCCAGCCCGTCGTCCCGCCAGGTGGACTCGGCACGGTTCGCGAGGCCCGCCCGGTGCAGCGCCCCGTACAGCCACTCCCCCGACCGGTCGCCGGTGAACATGCGGCCGGTGCGGTTGGCGCCGTGCGCTCCGGGGGCCAGTCCCACGATGAGGATTCGAGCGTCGGGGTCGCCGAACGAGGGAACGGGGCGGCCCCAGTACACGTCGTCCCGGTAGGCCGCCCGCTTCGTCCGCGCCACCTCCTGGCGCCACTCGACCAGGCGAGGGCAGCGGGAGCAGGCGGTGACCTCGGCGTTCAACCGGGTGAGCGTCGCGGGCAAGTGCGCGGCCGTCACGCGATCGGAAGCTCCACGTCGAGCTGCTCCTTCGGTGTGTCCAGCACCACCGACGTGTTGGTCCCCTCGATACCGGGCAGCCCGAGCATGCTCTTGATCTCCCGGTTCATCTGTGACTCGTCCTCGAAACGGCCGATGACCATCACGTCGAAGTCACCCGTGATCTCGTACACGTGAGTGAGATGCGGATGCTCGATCAAGGACTGGATAACGTTGGGCAACGCTTCGCCGCGGGCCTTGATCCGGGTCACGGCCACGAGGCCGAGGCCGAGCGCCCGGTAGTCGATCAGGGGCCGGTAGCCCCGGATGACGCCGCGGTCCTCCAGGTCCTTGAGTCGGTGTCCCACCGTGCTCGCCGCCACGCCGAGCTCTTCGGCCAGCTGCCGGTTCGAACGGCGTGCGTCCGTCTGCAAGGCGCGGATCAGTCGGATATCCAGGTCGCGATAGGTCACGATCGCCTCTTGGTTCTATTGACTCCCGGGGCCTGTCCCGGAACTGTGAGCCGGCGCGTTCACTGAAGGAGTCCGCGCCCTCGGGGCCGGGTGGCCGCACCACTTATCGCACACTCGTCGCGCGCAGTGCTGATTTTCTTCTGTTTTCGTGCCCGGCACAAGGCAACTCTGGTCATTTGAATGGAACACGGTCCTTTCATGAATAGGCTCGCCGTCTCCCTGGGGCTCGGGGCGCTCCTCGCTGTAACGTCAGGCCCGGCGCGCGCGCAGGAAGCGCCCGGGGACGCCACCGCGCCTCCGGCCGTGTGGTTCCCGGGCGAGTTCCTCGTCGCCCCACTCCTCGCCAACCCCCTGGAGGTTCGTCTGGGTGGGGACCTGATCGCCGTGGACCGTGACATCGAGGACTCGATCGAGGGCACGAACCTGGAGGCGAACGTGGCGATCGGGGTCCGCATCCCGGTCGTTCGATTCCAGGACGAGGTCCCGGGCCGCCCCGCGATCGAGCTCGGTTTCGAGGTCGGCGTGTGGTCGCGCTTCTTCATGGAGTCCGTCGAGAGAGAGCAGATCGCGACGGACTACCGCGTCGGAATTCCGCTGGGGCTGCAATACGGCGTGCTCGACGCGCGGCTCACGCTGCTGCACGTGAGTTCACACTTCGGAGACGACTACCTCGACGACAACCCGCAGGACGACTTTCAGAGCTCGCGCGAGGGCTTCGAGCTGCTGCTCGGAATCCGCACCGCCTTCGACGGACGAATCTACGTGGGAGGCGACCTCAACCTGGGACGCAGCGAGGACTTCACGGGAACGGGCCAGCCGGGAGACCCCTTCGTCATCTTCACCACGGTGGAGAAGTGGGCCTTTCGCTTCGGCGCCGAGTGGGACCCGACGCGGTGGGGCGACAAGAGGATCGCCCCGTTCGCCGCCGCGAACTTTGAATACACCGAGTTTACCGAGCGCTTCGCGACGCACGTGGTGGCGGGCGCAGCCTTCCGCATCAAGTCGGTCCGGCTGCTCCTGAACGCCGTATTCCACGACGGCCCGTCGCCGATGGGTCAGTTTCGGACCGTGGACGAGCGCTGGCTGGGCGCGAGTGTGACCGTAGAACTGTGACGCGGGAGGGGCACATGCCGGAGCAGAACGCAGGGAATCTGGAGTTGAGGCTGGCGGAACTGGAACGGGCGGGACGCCGCGATCGGCGGCTCGGACTGGCCGGTCTCCTGACGGCCGCCGTGGTCGTTCTCACCGCCTGGTCGCCGGCGAGCCCGCAGGACTCCGGCCGAATCATCGAGATCTCGGCAGGCTCCAATCACACGTGCGCCCGTACCTCGGGAGGACAGGTCTACTGCTGGGGATCCAATGAATTCGGGCAGCTCGGAACCGGCACCACGCGCTTCAACGACCCGACCGGACGGGGCCGATGCCTTTCCCCGGACATCCAGCCCGGGACCTACGCGCCGGCGGAGAGCAGCCCGATGATCGACTGTTCGTCGCGGCCGGCGCGGGTGCTGCTGCCGTAGCTCGGAGGCAGGTCAGGATCCATCGTCCGCTGGCTGAATAGCGAGCGGCCGCCCCTCCCGGGACGGCCGCCGCCAGCCTTCTCTACCCCTCCAGCATCTCTACTGCTCGAGGATCTCCATCAGGACTTCCTGGGCCCGCGGATCCCCCGACTGGCCGATCCAGAAGATCGCGTGCTCGCGAAGGTCCGGGTCCTCTTCCGTCCGGGCGATCTGGAGCATCTTCTCGAAGGCCGCCTCGCTGTCCACCTGGGTCAGCGTGAACAGGATGTGCTCCTTCATCTCGGTGTTGTCGCCCGCCGAATCGTACATCTGGCTTAGCACGCGCGCGTCCACGTTGCCGGTCTGGCCGGCCATGAACAGCGCCATCTCGCGCACTTCGTCCTCCTCGGTCTCGTCGCTGAAGATCGAGATCAGCCAGTCGCCGTCCACCGCTCCCGGCATCTGCGTGAGGGCGTAGAGG
>CAJIAC010000099.1_pt1 | contig 11619 bp, 13 predicted proteins | sample 9198961 | NCBI WGS metagenome assembly CAJIAC01 (sample SAMEA7708276, study PRJEB35096) | sediment metagenome | biome: marine neritic benthic zone biome [ENVO:01000025]; feature: sediment [ENVO:00002007]; material: shallow marine sediment [ENVO:03000034] sea grass bed [ENVO_01000059] ... | reverse complement strand
GGTGGACCTCGTCACGGTGGAGCGGGCGGCGATCTTCGTGGACCAGGTGGAGGCGGCGCTCGAAGAGGCGGGAGAGCTGGTGGCCGGCATCGAGGCCGGCGCGACCCGGTCCGAGGACTGGACCGAGATCGGCGAGATCGTGGCCGGAGCCAGGTCGGGCCGGCAGAGTTCCGAGGAGATCACGTTCTTCAAGTCCGTCGGCCACGCGGTGCAGGACATCGTGGCGGCCGCCCGGGTGATCCGGGGCGCCGCCGGCTCGGGTCTCGCGCGCACAGTGGAACTGTGACATGAAGGCCCGTTTCGACCCGCCGGCGGACTGGTCTCGCGTCGAGACGATCGACGCGCACACCGCCGGCGAGCCTCTCCGCGTCATCACGGCCGGGTGGCCGGAGCTTCCCGGCGACACGATCCTGGCCAGGCGCCGGTACGCCGAGGAGAACCACGAGGCGCTGCGACGGGCCCTGATGTGGGAGCCCCGCGGGCATGCGGACATGTACGGATGCATCCTAACGGAGCCCGTGACGCCCGACGGTGACGTGGGCGTGCTCTTCCTGCACAACGCCGGGTACTCCACGATGTGCGGGCACGGGATCGTCGGGCTCGTGAAGGTGGGCCTCGAATGCGGCCTCCTGGATCCCGGCCGGCTCGAAGCCGACGAGACCGGCCGTCCCATCGTGCAAATCGATACTCCGGCGGGGCGGGTCACGGCGACCGCGCACCCGGCGGCCGGCGGCGATCCCCGCCGCGTGGAGCGTGTGTCGTTTCGAAACGTGCCGTCCTTCGTAATCCGGGCCAATGCGGAAGTCGACGTGCCCGGCTTCGGCATCGTGCGCTGCGATGTCGCGTTCGGTGGAGCGTTCTATGCCTACGTGGATGCGGCGGACCTGGGCCTCGAACTCTCCCCGGAAGCGAACTCCCGGCTGATCGATGCGGGACGCCGGGTGAAGCAGGCCGTCACCGAGCAGGTCCCGATCGTCCACCCCGCCGGAGCTGCCGACCTCAACTTCCTGTACGGGACGATCTTCGTTGAGCCAGGCCGGGGCGACGCGCACAGCCGAAACGTGTGCGTGTTCGCGGACGGTGAAGTGGACCGCAGTCCCACGGGGACGGGAGTCAGTGGCCGCGCCGCCATCCATCACGCCAGGGGCGAACTGCCCCTTGGGGAGACGATCACCATCGAGAGCATCATCGGGTCCTCGTTCGACGTCAGCGTGGTGGAGGAGACCCGCATCGGCCCGCTTCCGGCCGTCATCCCCGAAGTCTCGGGAACCGCCCACATCACGGGCCGGCACGAGTTCCTGATCGATCCGGACGATCCGCTGCGCGAGGGCTTCTTCCTCCGCTGAGCGATCGAACCCGAGGAGGCACGACGCACATGGAGACGCCGATTCCGTTCGCCGGTTGTTTTTCGGACGAAACCGATCCGACGCTGCCCCTGGCCTTCGTCGGACTCCCGTGCGACCGCCAGTCCACGTTCCGCCGGGGCTCCGCGGAAGGTCCCTCGCGCATCCGGCTGGCCTACGACGGCCGAGGCTACAACGCCACGACCGAGTTGGGAGCGGACCTTTCCGGCCTGGTGTCGGACGAGGGGGACTGGCGACCCTCGGGAGAATGGGAGTACACCCGGGAGGAATACCGGGCCGGCGCGGAGGGCCTCTTGATGGGCGAGGCCGTACCGTTTTTCGCCGGCGGGGACCACGCGGTGACGATTCCGCTGGTGGAGGCGCTCGAGGTACTCGACGAGCCGGTGCACGTCGTGCAGATCGACGCCCACCCGGACCTGTATCCCGAGTACGACGGAGACCGGTGGTCCCACGCCTGTGTGGGCGCGCGGATCCTGGAGATGGAGCACGTCGATTCCCTGACCCAGATCGGGATACGGACCCTCAATCAGCCGCAGCTCGAGGTGGCCCGCCGGCATGCGGGTCGCCTGACGGTCTTGGAAGCGCGGGACGCACCGTTCCGGCCATCGGACCTGATGCACATTCCGGACGGCGCGCCGGTCTACCTGACGGTGGATCTCGACGGGTTCGACCCGGCGTTCGCACCGGGCGTGTCCCATCCGGTGCCCGGCGGCCTGACCCCGCGGCAGGTGCTGGGGCTGATCCATGAAGCGCCGTGGCGGCTCGTGGGGATGGACGCGGTGGAGGTGAATCCGTCGCTCGACGTGGGCGATCGCACGGCCCTTCTCGCCGCCCGGCTCCTTCACGAAGCCATGGGCCGCGTGCAGGAGCCGGAGGGCTGACCGCCGGTCGCGCCGGGCCGCGGCTACTCGCTGGGAGAGTAGAGCCCGTTGAACTGCTGCGTCCAGTTCTCTCCGCCGTCCGGGGACGTGTCCCACGTCTGCCTCACGTTTCCCCCCTTCAGCGGCTCCCACGTGATCCGATGCAGGACCTCCCCGCCATCGGGCCCGGGCCTCGTCCCCTCCAGCACCATGCTGCCGTCCACCAGGCCTCCGTCCAGCTGGAGGAGCAGGCCGCCGTTGTCGACCCAGGTCTGGTGCCAGGTGTCGCGGGCGGCGTCGTAGACGTTGAAGCTCTTTCCGGCGTAGGGACCGGCGTTGCTCTTCCACTCCTCGAGGAGCACGCACCCGCCGAGTATCGAGGTGATCTGGTTGACCCCGGCCACGTTGCCCTGGGCGTTCGTGACCTCCCAGGTGCCGACCCAGAAGTCGAACTGCCGGTGCGCGTCGGCCGCACACGGCGGCTGCTGCGCCTGCTGGGCGGGTGCCCCGGGAGCGACGAGGAGCACGGCGAGGGCGGCAAACAACGCGGACAGGGAACGACGGTCGGACCCGGAAACGTACATGCGACCTCCTCTGGGGCGGTGAACTGCGCTGCCGGCGAACCGGCGGACGGACTCTACACCCGGCAGCGACCCGATTGGTTCCTGGCGGGGGCGCGGAGCCCTTCCGCGCATTACAATTCTGCCGACGCGCACTCGAACCCGGAGCCATTCATGATGACGCGCAAGGCCATGAGGCGGTGCCAGGCCTCGACCGTGGGACTCGCCGCGGTACTGCTCCTCGGGGCGCTGAGCGCGTGCTCCACGTCCGCGCCCAAGCAGACGGGCTTTCAGCAGATGCTCGGAAGCCAGCTGACGGCCCGCGAGGTGCGCATCCGGACGACCGAGTACGCGATGACCTTCTCGCAGACGGTGGAGGTCATGGCGGACAGCATCATGGCACTCACGAACGACCGCGAAGTCGCGCGCCAGGCGCTGATCTGGAAGAGCTACGCCGTGTCCGCGATCTACCGCTCCACGACGCTTCCGGATCCGCTGATGTCCTGGATCGACAGCCGGGTCCTCACCTACCAGATGCTGGACTATTTCGAGACGGGGAAGGGCCGGGACCTGTTCGGGGAGCAGCAGCACCTGGCTCTCGCCGCGGCGCGGTTCGTACTCGCCGAGATGGACCGGTCGGTGGACTTCTCCGGACAGAAGCTCGACCCGGACATGGACAGGGAGATCCGCCAGTTCGCGACCGAGAACCCGCTCACGAACCCCTACTTCTTCAGAGTTTCGCCCGTCGAGCAGCTGGCATCCTACCTGGGCCAGGAGAGCGTCTCGGGTCTCCAGGCCGTGGGAAGCATGACGGAGACGATCGAAGAGCTCAGCATGCGGCTCAACACGTATTCGGAGCTCCTGCCGCGAACGGGACGGTGGCAGGCCGAGCTCATGCTGGCCGAGCTGACCGACTCCGCCCGCGTTACCGCCTACCTCGACGTCCTGAACCGGATCGAGGCGATGGAAGCGCTGAACACGTTTCTTCGGAGCGCTCCGGAGCTGGTCGACGAGCAGCGGGAAAACCTCCTGGACGCGGTGGACTACCAGCGGATCGCGTTCGAGGACGCGCTCGAGCGGCACGTGGCGGGGGCGACGGACGAGCTTCTGAGGGGGATCACGCCCGAGCGCGAAGCGGCGATGCGCGAGCTCGACCGTGTCCTCGACCTCCGGATCGGCGAGGCCGTCACCCGGCTCGACGGCTCCATCGCACAGGCCGTCATGGACATCGACGACGCCCTCGTGCGAGCCGTGGACCACCTGTTCGTCCGCCTGCTACAGCTCGTGGCCATCGTGGGGGTGGTCGCCGTCCTGATCGTACTTCTGCTGCGCAGGAGGTCCCGTTCTGCGCCGGCCGAATAGAATCGGCACGTACGTGTACCCGATGAACGGAAGGGAGCCGCTCGGCGGCCCGTGAACCGAAACCGGACGGATCTGGAGCACGAACGAGATGCAGGCCAGTTGGCCGAAGCCGGCCTCGTACGTCGAGCCCAGGGCGGGGACACCGATGCTTTCGGTGAGCTCGTTGCCATCTACATGCAGCGGTGCTACTACGCCGCCCTCGGCATGGTCGGCTCGCCTCCGGATGCCGAGGACCTGTCGCAGGAGGCTTTCGTCCGGGCGTTCCGCGCCCGGGCCCGCCTGGATCCGGGCCGCCCGTTCTATCCCTGGCTGTACCAGATCCTCAGGCGGCTGTGCTACAACTTCACCCGGGACACCACGTCCAGGAGAAGGAAGCTGGAGCGGGCCGGGGGATGGCTGGTGGCTGAGGCCACCGTACGGGCCGCCTCGGACGATCCGGAGCGCGTCCGCGCCACCGAAGCGCTGCGGGAGCGGCTGGAAAGAGCCATCGGCGAGCTGCCGCTGGCCCAACGCGAGGTGTTCGTGCTGAAGGAGTTCGAGGGTCTGAAGTATCGCGAGATCGCGGACCTGCTCGACGTGCCCATCGGCACCGTCATGTCCAGGCTCTACGCGGCACGGCAGAGGCTCGCGGCGCGGCTGGAAGGACTCGAATGAGCGATCGCGCGGACAGGATCGAGCGGAACGAGGAGCTCCTGATGCAAGCGCTCGACGGTGAATTGGGACCGGATGGGCGCAGGGAGTTGGACGGGCTCCTCGCGGACAACCCGGAGCTGCGGGAGGAGTGGGAGCGCCTCTCGAGGCTCAAGGAGGTAACGGGGAACATGAAACTTCGAAACCCGCCGGAAGAGCTGTGGGCCGGGTACTGGACCAGCGTGTACAGCCGGTTCGAGCGCGGTCTCGCCTGGATCCTGGTGTCGATCGGCGCGATCGTGTTGCTGTCCTGGGGCGCCTGGGAGTTCGTGCAGGACCTGATGGCGGACGGCGACCTTCCCACGTTCGTGAAGTGGAGCATCCTCGCCCTGATCGTGGGTCTCGTGATGCTGCTGGTGTCCGTGCTGAGGCACCGGATCTTCGTGAGCCAGTCGGATCCATACAAGGAGATCGAACGATGATGATCACGCCGTCGGCCAGCGTAGCCGGCTACCGGATCACGGAGACCCTGGGCCTGGTGCGGGGCAACACGATTCGCGCCCGCCACGTGGGGAAAGACATACTCGCTGGCTTTCGGAACATCGTGGGCGGCGAGGTCGGCGAGTATACCAAGATGATGGCCGAATCCAGGGAGCAGGCGCTGGACCGGATGGCCGCGGAGGCCGAGACGATGGGGGCCGACGCCGTCGTCAACCTGCGGTTCGCGACGTCCTACGTGATGGGCTCCGCCTCGGAGATCCTGGCATACGGCGACGGAGTGAAGCTGGAGAAGGAACCGGAAGTCACGGGATTCTGATCGGAACCACGCCCCCGCGGGGGCTCAGCCTAAGAGGAGCATGAAATGATACAGCACATGAGACGTATCGCCATGGCCGCCTTCGTGGCGCTGGCCTGTCTCGCCGTGTTCACCCCGGCCGCGGACCTCTCGGCCCAGGAAACCACGATGACCGGCGACTGGACCGGGATACTCACGGCGCCGGACGGCACGGAGATCGAGCTGATCTTCAAGGTCGCCGAGGGCGAGGACGGGGCCCTGAGCACGACGCTGGACGTGCCCGTGCAGGGAGCCGCCGGCATCGTGTGCACGGAGACGTCCGTCGAGGGCGCGGAACTGCACATCTCGGGGTGCGAGATTCCGGGCGGCGGCGGGTTCGACGGAGAGCTGAACGAGGAAGGCGTCATGTCCGGCAACTTCAACCAGGCGGGGATGCCCTTCCCCCTGGACTTGATGCCGGTCGCCGACGAGTAGGACTCGCGGCAAGAGAGTGACTACCGGGGGGCGCCGCTCTGGCGCCCCTCGCGCATCGGGAGGAACCGGTGAACCGATCGGGAAGAGACGTGGCACGGACGGCGGGAGTGCTGGCCACCTTGAGCCTGGCCGGACTGGGGCCGGCAGGCGCTCAGGAGCCGGCCGAACAGAAGGGCGTCGTCGGCCACTGGGTCGGAACGCTGAGCGCGATGGGCACCGAGCTCCGGCTCGTGTTTCACATCGAGCGCAACGGGGAAGACGGACTCTCGGGGACGATGGACAGCCCGGACCAGGGCGCCTACGACCTGCGGCTCTCCTCGGTGACGGATGAGGACGGTGCCGTCGTGTTCTCCCTCGCCTCTCTCGGGGGCGAGTACAGGGGACAGCTCTCAAGCGACGGTTCCAGCATCGAGGGAAGCTGGTCCCAGGGCGGCGCCACGTTTCCCCTTCCGCTGGAGAGAAGCACGGCCGAGGCCCTGGCGCCCGAAAGGCCGCAGGAGCCGCAGCCCCCGCTTCCCTACGAATCGGTAGACGTGCAGATCGATAATGACGAAGCCGCGGTGCGCCTGGCCGGCACGCTCACGATACCCGCGGGGCAGGGGCCGCACCCGGCGGTCGTCCTGATCTCCGGCTCCGGCCCCCAGGACCGGGACGAAACCGTCTTCGGTCACCGACCGTTCCTGGTGCTCGCCGATCACCTGACGCAGAACGGCGTCGCGGTGCTCCGCTACGACGACCGCGGGATCGGCGAATCCACCGGCGACTTCGGTATCGCGACCACGCTGGACTTCGTGAGCGATGCCCTGGCCGCGGCCGCCTTTCTCGCGGACCGCCCCGAGGTCGATCCCGCCAAGGTCGGGTTCGTGGGGCACAGCGAGGGGGCGATCGTGGCTCCCCTGGCCGCCAACCGAAGCGATGGAATCGCGTTCGCCGTGCTGCTCGCCAGCACGGGCGTGGACGGGCGCGAGCTCCTGGTCATGCAGGGGAAGGCCATCAACCGCGCCTCTGGCGTTCCGGAGGCCGTGCTCGAGGAGCGCGCCCGGGTGCAGGCGGAGCTGCTGGACGCGGTGATGGCGGCGGACGACAACGTCGCCGCTGCCGAAGCCGCTCGCGCCATCCTGGCATCGGCCGGGGTGACCGGGGCTGCGGCCGAAGGCCAGGTCCGGGCGCTTCTCACGCCGTGGATGGCCTTCTTCCTGACGTACGATCCGCTGCCCGCGCTCAGGGAGACGTCGGTACCGGTCCTGGTGCTGAACGGCGAGCTGGATACCCAGGTGCCGCCGGCCGAGAACCTCGTCCCCGTGGAGCAGGCACTGCTCGAAGGAGGGAACGGAGACGTGACGGCGGAGGTCATGCCGCGCCTGAACCACCTCTTCCAGACGGCGGAGACGGGAGCGCCGGCGGAATACGCGGGAATCGAGGAGACCTTCTCGCCGGTCGCGTTGCAGCGGATCTCGGACTGGATCCTGGAGCGGATGTGACGGTCAGTCCTCGCGGTCCTTCTTCCGACCCTTGATCCCGCGATGGAGATCGAGGGTCCTGGACTCGAGGTAGTCCACGATCACGTCGGATCCACCCTCGTCCAGGATCGTCTGCGCGTCTTCGTGCTTCCTGAGCCCGTACAGGTTGAGCCACTTCTCGAAACGCTCGCCGATCTGGATGACCGCCCGCAGGAACGCCCCGCGGCTCTCGGCCGGCATCACCATGTCGGCGATCACCGCCGCCAGTGCGAGCGGCGCGAGCACGATGTCCTTGAGGCCGTCGATGGCGAGCTTGACTTCGAAGACCCCCAGGTCACGGGCCAGCTTCCACCGGCTCTGGTACTCGGGGAACGAGGGCGGGGACTCGTCCCGGCGCTGAGGTGGGTGACTTTCGTTCATGTCACGATCTCGCGTTCGGCCCCACCCAGCTTCCGCAGGTCCTCGCCCGATGGGTGCTGGAACACTCGCAGGCCGAACTCCGGCACGATCGCCAGGATGTGATCGAAGATGTCCGACTGGATGCCCTCGTACTCCGCCCACTTCGTGGTCGCGGTGAAGCAGTAGATCTGGAGCGGAAGTCCGTCCGGCGTCGGCTCGCGCTGCCGCACCAGGAGCGTCATGTCCTTCCGGATCCGCGGGTGTGCCTTCAGGTAGTTGAAGATGTACGCCCTGAACGTGCCAATGTTGGTGAGGCGGCGTTCGTTGACCGGATCCTTGCCGGCCTGCTCCACGGGCCGGTTCACCTCCGCCAGCTTCTCCTCCTTCTCCGAGACGTAGTCCCTGAGAAGCTCGAACCGTTTGAAGCGGTCCGTCTCGTCCTCCGTCAGGAAGCGGATCGTGGACTGGTCCACGTACAGGTCGCGCCGAATGCGCCGGCCCCCGGCCTCGGACATGTATCGCCAGTTGCGGAACCAGTCGCTGATGAATGCATGCGTCGGAATCGTGGTGACCGTCTTGTCCCAGTTCTGGATCTTGACGGTATGGAGCGCGATCTCGACGACGTCGCCGTCCGCGCCGTACTTGGGCATCTCCACCCAGTCCCCGATGCGGATCATGTCGTTGCTGGCGATCTGGATGCTGGCCACCACCGAGAGGATCGTGTCCTTGAACACCAGCATCAGCACGGCGGTCATCGCGCCGAAGCCGCCCAGGAGCACCAGCGGCGACTGGCCGATCGCGATGGCCACGATGAGGATCGCCCCCATCACGTACAGGAAGATCTTGAACAGCTGCAGGAACCCCCGGATGGGTCGGTCTTTTGCCATCGGGAGGCTCTCGTAGATCTGGCCGGCTGCGTTCAGCAGCCCGTCGGCTGAGCGCAGCACGGTCCAAACCATGAGCACCAGCGCGATGCTCTCGATCGTGGCGTACACGCCCGGAGGGACGTTCGGTACCAGGTTGATCCCGTAGTAGACGATGGCCAGCGGAATCAGCTGGGCCAGCCGGCGGAACACTCCGTGATGGGCCACCACGTCGTCCCAGTCGATGGGGGACTTGGCGGTCAGGCGCTCCACCAGGCGCACGAGGTAGCGCCGGGCCACCACGTTGGTGATCCACGCCACCGTGAGGAGCACCAGGAGGCCCGCGGCGGTCTCAACCGCCGGGTTGGCGGCGAGCCATTCGCGGGCGGCGGAAATCCAGTCAGGCTGGGCGGTCGACTGAAGGGAAGACGGCATGGGTCCGGCTCCATCGATTTCGGGCGCTGTGTCGGGGCAGGCCACGCAGTAGTTTCCGGGCACTTCGGCGTACGGTACAGGATTCTCGCGGTCGGGACTTCCCCCGGCAAGGAGCAAGGATGGAGGCGCATGGGCCGATTCCCCCATCTCTCGACAGGCGTGGTTTCGTGCGGTGCATGTCGGCGGGCGCGGCGGGCCTCGTGCTGACCCGCGGCGGCCTGATCGGAGGCTCCGCCGGTCCCGAGCCGCTGTTCGGCATCTCGCTCGCCCAGTGGTCTCTTCACCGGGCGCTGTACGACGGGAAGCTGGACCATCTCGATTTCCCTCGGGTCGCCCGGCGCGAGTTCGGAATCGACGCCGTGGAGTACGTGAACACCTTCTTCGGGGACCGGGGCGAGGACCAGGGCTATCTCCTCACGCTGAGGGACCGCTGCCAGGCAGAAGGGGTCCGCAGCCTGCTCATCATGTGCGACGGGGAAGGGCGCCTGGGCGACCCGGACGACGCGGAGCGGGCCCGGGCCGTGGAGAACCACTACAAGTGGGTCGAGGCGGCCATGGTCCTCGGGTGCCATTCGATCCGGGTCAACGCCGCGAGCGAAGGGAGCTGGGACGAGCAGCGGGACCTGGCGGCCGACGGACTGCACCGGCTTGCCGAGTTCGGGGACGGTTACGGGATCAACGTCATCGTGGAGAACCACGGCGGCCTGTCCAGCAACGGGCGCTGGCTGGCCTCTGTGATCGAGGCGGGAGACCATCCCCGCCTCGGCACGCTCCCCGACTTCGGCAACTTCCGTATCAGCGAGACGGAGCGGTACGACAACTACCGCGGCGTGGAGCAGCTCATGCCCTACGCCCGCGCCGTGTCGGCCAAGACGAACGACTTCGACGAGGCGGGCGAGGAAGTCGCGCTCGACTACGAGGCGCTGATTCGGATCGTGCTGGATTCGGGTTACCGGGGCTGGATCGGAATCGAGTACGAGGGTAGCCGTCTGCCCGAGCCGAAGGGGATCCAGCTCACCAGGGCCCTGCTCGAGCGGGTGCGGGAGAAGCTGACGCCTGAATACTCCTGAGTCCGGGCGGCTCTCGAACCGCTACATTCTGCGTTTCTGGACCCCGCTCGCCGCAACCTGGCTCATGATGGCGGCGGAAGGGCCTTTCCTGGCCGCGCTCATCGCCCGCCTTCCCGATCCCAAGTACAACCTGGCGGCGCACGGGGTGGCGTTCGCGTTTGCGGTCCTCATCGAGGCGCCGGTCATCATGTTGATGAGCGCCTCCACGGCCCTGGTCGAGGACGGGAGCAGCTACCGGAAGCTCCGAAACTTCGCCAACGCGCTGAACGTGGGCTCGACGGCGCTCCTGCTCCTGGCCCTGATCCCTTCCGTGTTCGACTTCGTGATGCTCACTCTGATCGGACTGCCGCCGGAGGTCGCCGAGCTGACGTACGGAGCGCTGTGGCTCTTTCTCCCCTGGCCCGCGGCCATCGGCGTGCGCCGCTTCGTGCAGGGCGTGCTGATCCGTTCGGGACGCACGCGCCTGGTGGCGACCGGCACGGTCATCCGCCTCACCGCGATGTCGGCTACGGCCCTCCTCCTCTACCTGTTCACGGACTTTCCGGGGGCCTGGGTGGGCGCCGCGTCGCTGTCCGTCGCCGTGGTCACCGAGGCCATCGCGGCCCGCTGGATGGCGGCTCCGGCGATTCGGGATCTCCTGTCGGGCCCCGAGAGGAGCGACCGGGCGGGCAGCCCTCTGAGCTACCGGCGGATCTCGCACTTCTACTTCCCGCTCCTCCTGACCTCGGTGATCGGGCTGATGGTGCACCCGATGCTAACGTTCTTCATGGGCCGGGCCGCTTCCCCGGTGGAGTCGCTGGCCGTGTTCCCGGTGGTGCACGCCTTGTCGTTCATCTTCCGGGCCCTGGGGCTCAGCTTCCAGGATGCGGCGATCGCGCTGCTCGGCCGCGACAACGAGCACTTCCCGGAGCTGGCGCGGTTCGGAGCCGGTCTCGGCCTGGCGGCCACGGCGGGACTGGCGGCGGTCGCTTTCACCCCGCTCGCCGACGTGTGGTTCGTCACCATCTCCGGTCTCAGCCGCGAGCTGGCGGACTTCGCCCTCACGCCGACCCGGATCCTGGTGATCCTGCCTGCCCTCTCGGTACTGCTGTCGTTTCAGCGGGCCGTCCTGATGCAGTCGCGGGTCACCCGGCCGATCACCGTGGCCACGATGATCGAGGTGAGCGCGATCGCGATCCTGTTCACGGTGGGGGGCTGGTGGATCGGGTGGGTCGGGGTCACGGCTGCATTCGTATCGTATGTGGGCGGCCGGGCGCTCAGCACGGCCTACCTGATGCCGCACGTGCGCAAGGTGCTGCCAGCGGATTGACGGGGCGCGGGTCTAGGCCGGGCCGAGGCGGAGCCCG
>CAJIAC010000053.1_pt1 | contig 11845 bp, 5 predicted proteins | sample 9198961 | NCBI WGS metagenome assembly CAJIAC01 (sample SAMEA7708276, study PRJEB35096) | sediment metagenome | biome: marine neritic benthic zone biome [ENVO:01000025]; feature: sediment [ENVO:00002007]; material: shallow marine sediment [ENVO:03000034] sea grass bed [ENVO_01000059] ... | reverse complement strand
GTGTGCGGACCCGATGCCTGCGAGTTCACGTCGAACGCGCTCACGGCGTAGAAGTACGTGAAGTTGTTGACGGCCTCGGTATCCACGAAGAAGAACGGGATTCCGGTGTCCAGCGCCGGGTTCGTCGGACCGGCTTCGTCATCCACGATCACGTTCGTGACGTTCGACGCGATAGCGGACAGGTCCACGAGCCGGGCCACGCCCGCTCCCGGAAGACCGCCGTCCGAGCCGTTGTTGAAGATCATGTCCAGGCTGTTGATCGACCGGGTGAAGAACGTCCCGTCACCAAAGCTCACGGAGCAGTTCTCACCGGCCACGTAGCCGACGACATCGGTCTCGACTCCGCCCACGTCGCGCGTCGTACCCGCGTCCTCATCCGGCGCCACCGTCTCGCAGGTGTAGTCTTCGAAGACGCTGTCGTCCTTGTCGAACTGGGCGATCAGGCTGAGCTGGCCCGGATCGTTCCCGCGCCATATCCGGTAGCCCTCGACGTCGAACTCCCGGTAGTTGGGGTTGAACAGCGGACTGGTCTCATCGCTGGCCACCTGGAAGAACGGGTCACCCAGCGTTTCCGTCGGGCTCTGCTCCCAGATCACCGTGACGTTGTCGTCACCCGGTACCAGGTAAAATGCCGGGTTGTCGGGCGCGAAACCGAGCAGGAAGGCGCTGTCGAAGATCGACTGCGCCACCAGGGCCCGGCCCAGGAGGCTGTTCGGAACCGTCACGACCGAAAACTGATCCAGCTTGTTATCCGGCCCCTCCAGGGTCCCCGTGAGCCTGCCAGCCGGCGCGGCTCCCGTGTAGGCCACCCATCCAGCACCCCGCTCGATCGGCTTGATCTCTACGGCCGCGCCGGTCCGCACATCCGTGCATCCGGTGAGGTCGTTGCTGGCCACCGCTGCCGGCGTGCAGCCGCGCGCGCTGGTGAATCCCGGGTGGAACGACGGGTCGCCCGGGGGATTCGCATTGGCGTCGGCCTGGTTGACGGTCAGGCCGCTGGCGCTGCCGTCCGGCAGCGTAGCGACGGTGGCCGCCGCGATGTAGGAGACCACGATCGTGGCGGGCTCGTCTTCCGGACCGAGCTCGAACGGACCGGAGGACTGGAAGAACCGCGTGTCCTCGGCCTCCTGATAGATGAAGCACACCGAACGCTCCGTGGTGTTCGGATCTCCCGTGACCACCTCGGGCTCCAGATTGCACGGATTGTCTCCGGCGGCCGGCGAGACCTTACCCGACAGGTAGCGCCACAGCTGCTTGTCGTTCTGCGGGTCCGGGAAACCGAAGCTCGCGTTCAGGTTCGCCGAGAACAGCGTCAAGCCCACCTCTTCGGGCGGATCGCTGCCCGGGCGAATCGGGCTCTTCAGGTACTTGACCCCGATCAGGCCCGGCGCGTCCGTGAAGAACGGCGGGAAGAAGATGTCCGGCGTGTAGGAGAACTCGGGGGCGTTGAAGCCGCCCGTGTACGAGATTCCGACGTCGAACGGAAGGACGGCCGTGGAGAAGTTCTCCGTGGCGTCCGACACGTCCATGTCCGTCGCGAACGCTGCGTACAGTTCGCCAATCAGGTATCCGTCCTCCGGAAGAGCGTTGTCGCCGCCGAAGAACAGGGTGTTGTTGAGACGCTTGAACTCGTCCGAGTCCGACACGTTCTCGAAGTTGTAGAGGAAGTAAATCAGCGACTCGTTACCGGCCGGGTAGTTCCAGGCCAGGCTCCGCTGGGTCACTTCGATCCCGAGCGGGTGCTCGCGACCGGAGATCCTCGACGGGTCGCCGTCCCAGTACTTCACCCATGAATCCTGCTGCGAGGCGGCGCTGCGCCCCCACAGGATGGGCTGGAACAGGTCGCTGACCGGAACCTTGGCCTCTTCGGGCCACTCCGCGAGGTCGTCCGGGTTGAGTGAGTCGTAGATCGGCGTCACGGCCGTACCGTGCTGCGTGGTCCCCTTCGGATCGAAGAAGAACGCCGCCGTCGTATCGTTCGCCCACGGGCCGCCATCCGCCTGGATGATGCCGGCGACCTGCAGGCCGGTGTTGAAGATGTACGCGTTTGGCGTGCCTACGGGCCAGAATCCACCGCCGCCCGTCGGACTGTCGAACACGTCGGTGCACACGGCTCCGACGTTCGTCAGGCCGCACTGCAGCTGGTTGCCCGTAAGCACCGCCGTCGGTCCGGCGAAGAGCGAGAACGAATCGTTCTGGCCCCTGGCACTCTTTGCCTCCGGAGAGACATCGCCGATAGCCGTCGTACCGGCCGCGAGCAGGAGCCCCGTAAGGGCCCCGCCCCAGACCAGCCTTCGACCGCTTCGGCCGAGCCGTGCAAACATGCTGAGTCTCATGGCCACTCCTGGTCTTCTGGGTAGCGGGGAGCGGTCGGGCCTTGACCGCTCCCCTAGCCGTTAAACCTCAGCGCCTCTTAGAAGGCGATCCTAAGGCCGAGACGGAAGAGCTGATCCGAACGCTCGAAGCGTACGTTCTGCCCGAAGCCATTCTCATAGCCCTGGCTGAACGCCGTTTCCTGCTCTTCCACGGTGAAGATGCCGTCGCCGTCACCCCACCGCTCCTCGGCGCGCATGAGCATGTATTTGTTGAAGTCGGTCTCCGGCGATTCGACGGCAATGTCGAAGTCGCGGATCAGGGCGTCGCCATCGAGGCGCGTGTCCGAGAGCGCGGTCAGGAGCTGCGCTTCGCGGTACTGCTCGTTGACGGTGTTCCCCGTCTCCAGGAAGACCTGCGTGTTCGTCGTGATGTCGAACGGATTCCGCCAGTCCACGAAGGCCTGCAAGTTCCAGCCCCTGCCGATCTGGAAGCCCTTCGTGAAGCGGAGATTGAACGACGTGGTCCAGCCCGTCTCCAGGTTGCTGATCGAGCTCTGCGGACGGCCTTCGAGTCCGGCGAAGCTCGGCGGGCCCACCTGGCCCCGACCGGTGTTGATCAGCTTCGTGAACGGCAGACCGCTGCGCAGGCGCAGGATCGCGAACACGCCGAAGTCGGACAGGATCGATCCCATGGTCGAGCCCTGCATGTAATCGACCGGGAACGCGAGGCTGCTGGTGAGCGAGAAGTTGTGCTTCCTGCTCTGCTCGAGCGGCAGCAGTACCTCGGGCGGATTCTCGGGCTGACCCGTCAGAAGCGCCAGGTTCGACACGCCTCGCAGGATCAGGCCCGTGTATGTGAACGGATCGGAGCCCGTACCCCTGGCGTCGATGAAGCTGTAGGCCAGGCTGTTCACGGACAGGTTCCCGAAGGCCTTGTCCAGCTTGGCCTCGAACCCGTTCGACTCCGTGAAGTCCGCGTTGGTGACCACGTTCAGGAAGACCGTTGCGCCTTCGCGGTTCGGGTCCTCGAACGGAAGCTTGCGGGCGGCCAGAGCCGAACGCTGCTTTTTGTTGAACGCCGAGATGTCCAGCACAAGGGACTGGCCGATCAGCTGCCGGTATCCGAACTCGAAGGTCCGGGTGCTCGGCATGTCGACGTCACGACCCCAGGTGGCGTTCGTGTTCTGGTTCACCAGGTCGGAATTCGTGTTCTGCAGGAAGCCGACTGTCTGGCTCGCCGTATTGGCAATACCCGACGCAAAGCTCGTGGTCGTGAAGAACGCCGGAGTCTGCACGAACCGGCCGTAGCTCAGGCGGAACGTGGACGTCGGCGTGACCGGGAAGCTCGCCCCGAGCCGCGGGCTGAACTCGGACTTCGTCGAACCTTCGATGAAGTTGCTCTTGCATGGCGCGGTCGGATCGAAAGAATCCGGGCCGCAAGCGTTGAGCGGAACGTAGGTGCCCGTCTCAGAATCGAAGCGGGTGAAGCCCTGCCTCAGGCTGTCCGGCACGTTGAAGACGTAGCCCGGAGTGCGCGAGTACTCCACGCCTGGATCCAGGTAGTCCCAACGCACGCCGGCCTCGAGGACGAGGTCGCCGATGTCGAGGCGATCCTGCAGGAAGGCTCCGATCCGGGTCGGCTTGGACCGCTCGGGAAGCGGGACGCCCGCGTAGAGCGGAATGTTGTTCCCCAGGAGGTCGATGTCGAGCCACTCACCGCCGAGCTTCAACCGGTTGAACCGGCCGATCTGCCAGTCCAGGGTGCCGCGCAGCTGGAAGCGGTTCTCGTTGACCTTCTGCAGTCCGCCATTGCCGTAGCCGTTGATCGAATAGCCGGTGCGCATCCCGTACGGATTGGCGCGCAGGTTGTCGGCCAGCCCGGTCAGCGACTGCGAGGCGCCGAGCTGATTCTGCCGCGGATAGAACTGCATGCTGTCCCGCGGCACCGCGTTCGAACGGTACGCGTTGAGGTATTCCTCATTGAAATCGAACGCGTCGAATCCGGTGATCGTGAAGTCATCCGGAATCAGGAACTCGGGGTTCCCGAACGTGAAACCGAGGAACGGATCCCTGTTGTCCTGCCACCAGCTGTTCGTCAGCGTCCCGCTGGTGAACCGGTCCGTCTGGTAGCTGGCCCTGATATCCAGGGCGAGCTGCTGGTCGGCCGTCTGGGTGATCGTCTGGAACCAGCCCAGAGTGAACACGTTCCGCGTGTTCAGGTTTCCGTCGTAGTTGTCGGTCCGGAAGCTGTCGCCGAATCCGCCACGACCGTAGCCCTGACCCCGGTTTCGCGTGAACGCGAAGTTGACCCGGGAGCCCCTGGGGAGCTGCCAGTTCAGGTTGAACGTGAACAGGTCGCTCTGGCTCCAGTTGTTCGGATTCGTCCGACCGTTGTCCCACGGCGTGAAGTTGAAAGCCGTGAGGTCCACGAAGTCGTTGGCTCCGGGCGTGTTCGACGAGCGAAGCTGTGAGAACACCGCCGCTTCACCGGCCGTGCACAGGCTCGCGTACTGGGAGCCGCTCGGGCACGTGTCCACCCCGTTGATCACGAAACGCTCGGGAGCGTTCTGGGTGTGGTTGGACTGCTGGCCCGAGGCCGTACCGGCGAAGAAGAACGTCAGCGGACCCGCGATCGGTCCACCGAGCGTCAGCTCGAACCGGTTGAAGTTCGTGCGCCAGTTGTTCGGGCCGAGCTGGTCCGTGAAGAACTCCAGCGAACCCGTGAACTGCGGACCGCCGGAGCGGGTCACGAAGCTCACCACGCCCGACTGGGCCTCACCGAACTCGGCCGCGAAGGCGCCCACGTTCACGTCGACCTGCTCCAGCGCGTTCGTCGGCAGGCTGACGTTGTTCGCCTGCGCCTGACCGAACGAGCGAATGAGCACGCCGTCGATGAACACGGCTTCCTCGTTCGCGCGACCGCCCCGGATCGTGACGCCCGAGTTGGTCTGGATCACGCCGGGCTGGAGGACCACGATGCTCGTGGCGTTGTCCAGCGGAAGCTGGTCAACCACCTCACCCTGCACGATCGACTTGGTGGATGTCTGGTCTCGTGGAACCAGCGGGTTTCTCTCACCCTCGACCGTAATGGCCTCGAGCTCGACCGCCGTCTGTTCCAGTTCGAAATTGAGTGTCGTTGTCTGACCAGCCAGGATTCGCTGTCCTTCAATCACGAAAGGCCGGTAGCCGATGAACTGAGCCCGTACGGACTGCAGACCGGCCGGCACTTCGTTGACGAAGTAGAATCCCTGGTCGTTGGTCAGGTTGCCCAGCGTCGTGCCGTCGACGAGGACCTGCGCTCCCGCGATCGGAGCACCCGTCCCCGCATCCGTTACACGACCCTGGATCTTTCCAGTGCTCGCCTGACCGAACAGCGGACTAATCGCGAAAAGCGTCAGTCCGGCCGTAGCCAGGCCTGCCCGAAAAGCCCCTCTCAACCAATCACGCAGCATGGATCACCCTCCTCAGGGCATTAAGGAGATGAGTCGACCGTGACGCGACCACGAGACGAATGCCCGCTCGCGGCCCTTCGCGTCGTAAACGCGTACGGGTCGACTAGTGAATGAGAGACGACTGATTTGGAGGACCGGTGAGGCCTCCTGGGTACGAACGAAGGTGGAGCCGATAGTTCCCTCCCCTTGCTGGAGGAATCGGATCGCCGAGCGGCCGCGTGCCGGTCGGCCTCCTGTCGAGCCTCGCGATGTTCATCCGACATGATCGCCCCATTCCGTTTCGGGACGTCGAACAATCCGAGGGACAGCCTCTATGGTGCCAGTTGCTTCGTTCTATATAAAGCGCACCGCCCGTGCGCGTATGCCTCAACCACACGACCCCCTGAGGGCCATTGTCCATTTCGAGAGTCCGGAAGGTTAGGAAGGCGGACTCTCGCTATGTGCGACCCGGAACCGCAGTCCTGTTCCGAGCCAGGGAAGAGCTTACGGACGCACCGAACAGGTGTCAATAGCCCGCGGGCTCCTCACAGCGTCTTCACGACGGCATCGCGAACCGACGTAAGTAACACTGTCTAAAAATGGTTGGGAAAGCTGAGGCCCCGCGAAGCTCGTGTCAACCTGAGCCAGGTTCCCGCCGGTTGTCGAGGGGCAATTGTCGGTCACCCGGCAGTCTTCACGACCAGTCGCAGGAACCTCCGCTTTCCTCTCTGGACAACGTACGAGCCCTCGGATACGTGACACTCGGGGTCATCGATCACGGTCCCGTCGAGCTTCACCCCGCCCTGCTGGACCAGCCTGCGGGCTTCGGATGACGACTTGGCGAGGCCGGATCGTGCGAGCGCATGTCCGATCCAGATCGTGCCCCCGGGATCGACCTCGAGCTCACAGGTCTCGAGATCTGCGGGCACGTCCCTGCGGCGGTGGACGCGATCGAACGCCTCCCGGGCCTCGGCCGCAGCGTCCGCCCCGTGGTACCGGCCGGTCACGGTCTCGGCCAGCCATCGCTTGGCGGCCAGGGGGTCCGTCCTCGCCTCCCGCAGCCGCCCATCCCGCTCTTCGCCCACGGCGCCCGAGGCGAGACGGATCCACTCCTCGAGCAGGGAGTCCGGGATCGACATCGTGCGCCCGAACATGTCGGCCGGAGGCATGGTGAGCCCCACGTAGTTGTCGTACGACTTCGACATCTTGCGCTCGCCGTCGGTGCCGCGGAGCAGGGGAAGCGTGACGCACACCTGCGGCTCCTGCCCCGCCTTTTCCTGCAGCGTCCGTCCGAGCAGGAGGTTGAACTTCTGGTCCGTCCCTCCGAGCTCCACGTCCGCCTCCAGGGCGACCGAGTCGTAGGCCTGCATCATGGGATACAGAAACTCGACGATTGAGATCGGCTTCTCCTCCGCGTACCGCACCGAGAAGTCGTCGCGCTCCAGCATGCGCGCCACGGTATACTGCGACGTGAGCCGCAGGATGTCCTCGAGGCGCAGGGGCGACAGCCACTCGCTGTTCTGGCGGATCTCCGTGCGATCCGGGTCGAGCACCTGGAAGACCTGGGCCCGGTAGGTCTGCAGGTTGGCCTCGATCTCTTCGCGGCTGAGCATGGGTCGGGCATCGCTCTGCCCCGAGGGGTCTCCCACCAGGGCCGTGAAGTCGCCGATCACGAACACGACGCGGTGGCCCAGCTCCTGAAAAGTCCGCAGTTTGTGGATCGAGACGGCGTGGCCGATGTGCAGGTCCGGCCGCGTGGGATCGAATCCCTGCTTCACGATCAGGGGCTTCTTTTCCGCTCGGGAGCGCTTCAGCTTCTCGACGAGCTCCGGCTCGGGTACGATCTCGGCGACACCGTCGCGGATCCGTTCGAGCTGCTCGTCCGCCGGGAGAAACATTCGCCGTCCAGGTTCGTAGAAGTGGCACCGCGATACGTCAGGTCACCGGAGCGCACAGCATAGATATGGTGGAGAGCACAGGCAACAAGAGATTCAGGCTTCCGCGCCCTGGAAAGAGGGCCGGGTGGATCCTGCTCACGAGCCTCCTCGCAGTGGCCGCGCTGGCGGGCGGCGCGGCCTGGGGCGCCTGGTCGCACATCTGTGATCAGTGTCCTTCCATTGCGCAGATCTACGCGTTCGAGCCCAAGGAGGCGACGCGGGTCTATGCGGCCGACGGAACGCTCCTGCACGAGTTCGCAGTAGAACGCCGCACTGCGATCCAGTACCAGCAGATCCCTCAGCACGTCGTGGACGCCTTCGTGGCCGTGGAGGACAAGCGCTTCTGGAATCACGGGGGAATCGACTACCTGAGGTCGGCTCGCGCGGTCGTCGAGTTCGCCTTCGCCGGGTACGACGCGGCAGGAGGCAGCACGATCACCCAGCAGCTGGCAGGAAACATGTTCGCGTCGGTGGTGAACCGGCAGGACATCTCGGTCCGCCGGAAGCTGCGCGAGATGCGGGTGGCCAAGTCGCTCGAGCAGGCATACACGAAGACGGAGATCATCGAGGCCTACCTGAACCAGATCAACTTCGACGGCGTGTACGGGGTTCAGAATGCGGCGCAGAGGTACTTCGGCAAGCACGTGCGCGACCTCAATCTCCCGGAGGCAGCGACCCTGGCGGCCATGCCCGTGGCTCCACGCCGGTACTCTCCGACGATGAACCCGGAGCGGGCCCTCGCGAGGCGCAACCTGGTGCTGAGCGTCATGGCCAATCAGGACATGATTACCGAAGAGGAAGAAGCGGCGGCGCGCGCCTACCCGCTGCTGGTGAATCCGGACGGGCGGGACGAGATTCCGGCTCCGTTCTTCGTGGAATGGGTGCGGCGCATCCTGATCGAGCGCTACGGAACGCAGATTTACGAATCCGGCCTCCGCATCTACACGACCCTGGATCCGGGGCTGCAGGCGGTGGCCGACTCCGCGGTCCTCGCGCAGCTGGAGTGGATCGAGGAGCAGCCGGGATTCCGGGCACCCACGTACCGGGAGACGCGGGCATGGCCCGCTGACAGCCTGGCCGGGCCCAACATGCCCTACATCCAGGGAATGTTCATCGCGGTCGACCCGTTCAACGGTGATGTTCTCGCCCTGGTCGGCGGCCGGGACTTCGGGGACTCGGAGTTCAACCGCGCCACCCAGGCGCAGCGGCAGCCGGGGTCGTTGTTCAAGCCCTTCGTGTATACCGCCGCGGTCGAGAGCGGGATGCCGGCCTCGGAGGTGATCTTCGACACGCCCATCGAGTTCCCGCAGCCGGACAGCTCGATCTGGTCGCCCAGCAACTTCACCAACGACTTCCGCGGGCCGGTCACCATTCGCGATGCCCTGGCTGCATCGATCAACGTGGTCGCGGTCAAGGTGGGACTGCGGGTCGGGCTCGAAACGGTGGCCCAGTACGCGCACCGCATGGGAATCACTTCGCGCGTGGACCGGGTGCCATCGACCGCGATCGGCTCTCCGTCGGTCCGCCCGATCGAGATGGCCGAGGCGTACACCACGTTCGCGAACCTCGGCATCCGCGTCACCCCGCGCGCGATCCTCCGCATCGAGAACGCGGCGGGTGAAGTGCTGTGGGAGGCGCCCGTCGCGCGCGAAGAGGTTCTCGACGAGCACACCTCCTGGATCATGGTGTCGATGCTGCGGGACGTCGTGGACCGGGGCTCGGGCATACGGGTCCGGGCGCTGGGCGTGCCGCGCGAGATTCCGGTGGGCGGCAAGACGGGCACCACGAACGAGCTGACGAACACGTGGTTCGTCGGCTTCACGCCCGAGCTCGTAACGGTGTCCTGGGTGGGATTCGACATGCCGGCCCGGATCCGGGAGGATGCGCAGGGCGGACGCGACGCCGCACCCATGAACGCGGAGGTCCTGAAGTACTTCTACGCGGACCGTCCACCGCCTCCCGCGTGGCCGCGGCCCACGGGGCTCATCGAGCGGAGCGTCGACCGCACCACCGGAATGCTGGCCACGAGCTGGTGTCCGCCCGAGGCCGTGTACACGGAAGTCTTCATTCCGGAGACGGAGCCGAGGGAGCCGTGCGACGTGCACGGTCCGTGGGGCACGCGGGACTGGGCGGACAGCCTGGGCGTGTTCGCCGACTCGCTGGCTCCGCCCGTCTCGGATGACTTCGAGTTCTAGTCCGCGGATCCCTCAGCGGGAAACCGGCGCCAGACGAGCGGCATTTCCGCCGGCGCTTCCTGGCCGATCTCGTAGGCCAGCTCGAGGCGCCGCGCCGCTGCTGCAGCCGCTTCCTCCGTGAGCGCATGGATGACGGCCACCGGCTGGCCCGCGCGAACGGTGTCCCCCCGTTTCGCCCGAAGCTCGATGCCGACGGCGGGGTCCACATCGTCCTCGATGGTTCGCCGGCCGGCGCCCAGTTCAACGGACGCCAGTCCAATCTCGTAGGCGTCCGCCCGGGTGACGACGCCGTCGCTGGGTGCGTTCCAGGCCACCTGTATCGGAGCCGCCGGCAGGATGCCAGGATCCCGGATCACGGACGGATCCCCCCCCTGCCTCTCTACGAGCCGGGCGAATCGTCCCAGAGCGCGCCCATCGTCGAGCATGGCCTCGAGCTCCGTGCGCACCTCGGAAGCGTCGACGTCCGGCCCGGCCGCCCGCACGCTCTCGACCGCGAGCGCGACGGTTACTTCCCTCAGATCAGGCGGGCCGGCCCCACGCAGGCACTCCAAGGCCTCGGCCGCCTCGAGGGCATTGCCGACCGCCGAGCCGAGCGGCTGGTCCATGGCGGTCATCAGGGCCGTGGCGCGCACTCCCTCGGAATCAGCCAGCTGCACGAGAGTCTCAGCCAGGCGAATCGCGTCCTCGGGATCCCGCATGAAGGCGCCGGAGCCGTACTTCACATCCAGCACCAGGGCACTGATCCCCTCGGCAACCTTCTTGGAGACGATGCTGGCGGAGATCAGGGGAATGGAAGGAACCGTCGCGGTCACGTCGCGCAGGGCATACAGACGCCCGTCCAGCGGCGCGATCCTCGGTGTCTGACGGATCATGGCACACCCGACGTCCGCCAGCACATCGTGAAACTCGTCGAGATCGAGATCGGTGCGGAAGCCGGGTATCGACTCCAGCTTGTCGACCGTCCCCCCGGTGTGACCGAGACCGCGCCCGGACATCATCGGCACCCTCAGCCCGTATTCCGCGAGCAGCGGAGCCAGCACGAGGCTCACCTTGTCGCCCACGCCGCCGGTGGAGTGCTTGTCGACGGCCGGCGCACCCCCGTCGCTCCGAAAGTCCAGTCTCTCGCCGGAATCGATGATGGCCCGCGTGAGGGTCGCGAGCTCGGCGCCGCTCATGCCGTTGAGGAGAACGGCCATGAGGAAGGCCGACATCTGGTAGTCCGGGACCTGCCCGGAGCCGTACGAGCCGAGGAACTCCGTGAGGTCCTCGCGGCTCACCTCGGCGCCGTCACGCTTGAGCGCGATCAGCTCCTGGGGAAGCATGAGTCTCCTGGTCGGGGGGAATCAGGTCCGGTTCAGCTCCGGAGGCGATCCCGGCTGCGGTCTACCGCCTCGGCGAGACGATCACCCGTCCGATCGGCCTTCTTTCGGGCCCGCCGCGCCAGGCGCCGGGTTTCACGGCCAGCTTTGTCCGCCAGGTCACGTGCATCGTCGCGGGCTTCCTCGAGGGTCTCCCCGGCCGAGTCGGTCCACTCCTCCGCCTTGCGGGCGATCTGCCGCCGGGTGCGGGCGCCGCTCTGGGGCGCCAGCAGCAGCGCCGCCGCGGTCCCGATGACGGCGCCGACCGTCAGGCCGGCCAGAAACCCGAGGGCCTCCCTGTATTCATTGTAGTCGGTCTCCATGACTTCCTCCGATAGTGCGAACGATCCGGGGCAGTTAAGGTGGCGCGATTGATCCCCCCTGCCAATAACCTGCTGGCCGCCGAATGTGCCCTTGCTTGCCGGGCGCGGGGCATCCTCTAGTTTCATGGCCTCCGGTGGACCTTAATGCGGACGGAACATGATCGACTATCGACTGGATGGTGAAGTGAGGATTCCCGCACCCGCGCTGCACGCGCTGTCCGCTGAGGCGGACCGCGGGGGGGAGGCCGTGGCTGCGGCGGTACGGGCCGCCGGCCGCGCAGCCGGC
>CAJIAC010000008.1_pt1 | contig 11897 bp, 12 predicted proteins | sample 9198961 | NCBI WGS metagenome assembly CAJIAC01 (sample SAMEA7708276, study PRJEB35096) | sediment metagenome | biome: marine neritic benthic zone biome [ENVO:01000025]; feature: sediment [ENVO:00002007]; material: shallow marine sediment [ENVO:03000034] sea grass bed [ENVO_01000059] ... | reverse complement strand
GAGCATTTCGAGGACGCGGTCATCATGTCGGCCCAAACGGCGCTTCGAAACGCCATCGGGAAGAACGACCTGGCCCACCTCCTCTCCGAGCGCGACCGACTGGGCCACGAGGTCCAGGAGGTCCTCGACGAGAAGACCAGCGGCTGGGGAATCACCATCCAGGCCGTCGAGATCCGCGACATCATCATCCCCAAGGGTCTGGAAGACGCGATGTCCCGGCAGGCGCAGGCCGAGCGGGAGCGGCAAAGCCGAATCATCCTCGGCACCGCCGAAACCGAGATCGCCGAGAAGTTCGCCCGCGCGTCGGAACACTACCGTGACAACCCCGTCGCCTTGCACCTGCGCGCCATGAACATGGTCTACGAGGGGCTGCGCCAGAAAGGCTCGATGATCATCGTCCCGTCGTCGGCGGTCGAGACGATGGGACTGGGCGCGCTGGGCGGCCTGACCGCCTTCGGGCAGGTAGAGGGCGCCGGCGAGGCCCCGGCGACTGGCGTGCCCCCGGCGGGCGACACGCCGACGGAGACGGTCTGATGAAACCGGCAACTACCGCTGGGGCGTTTGTCCTCGGGCTGATCGCCTTCGGGCACCTGCTGCGTTTGCTGTCCGGCTGGGGCGTGACGGTCGACGACAAGGCCATACCGATGTGGCCGAGTGTCCTGGTCTTCATCGTGTTTGGCACGCTGTCGGTGAGGATCTGGCGGGAGAGCGGGTAGCGCTGACGCACGCCGCCTGGTGGCAGCCATCGCCGCGCCCCGTACATTGAGGAGGAAGCCTGCCGGCGAGCCCGCCCGACCCTCCTGGCCGTCTCGCCACTACCCCGGATGGAGGCGTGCCGATGGCCTTCTACGAGTACCAGTGCGAGGAGTGCAAGGCGACCTTCACGGTGAGCCAGCTGATCTCGGAGCACGACAAGATCAAGAAGGATCCCCGCTGTCCCGAGTGCGGGAGCGAGCATACGCACCAGCTCCTGAGCGGGTTCTTCGCGAAGACGAATTCGAAGACGTAGGCCCGGAGTCGGCGTCGTGCGGACTCTGGGTCTCATCATCGGGCTCGCGACTGCCACGCTAGCGGTCCAGCAGGCAGACGACTACACCGAGGCCCGGCTGGCCATGGTCAGTCGACAGATCGAGTCAGCCCTCGGGGGCCGGGAGCCGGTGCGCGACACCGCAGTGCTCCGGGCCATGCGATACGTTCCGCGCCACCGGTTCGTGCGACCGGGCGACGAGCGCCGCGCCTATGCCGATCGCCCACTCCCCATCGGCCACGGTCAGACCATTTCCCAACCCTACATCGTGGCGGCCATGACCTCGCTTCTCGCCGTTCGCCCCGGCGATGTCGTGCTCGAGATCGGTACGGGTTCGGGCTACCAGGCCGCCGTGCTGGCAGAGATCACGGACAGCGTGTACACGATCGAGATCATCGAGCCTCTCGGGGTACAGGCCCGGGATCGTCTCGATGCGCTGGGCTACCGGACGGTGCGCAGCCGCATCGGCGATGGGTACTTCGGATGGCCGGAGCACCCACCGTTCGACGGAATCGTCGTCACGGCGGCGGCGAGCCACATCCCGCCGCCCCTTCTCGAGCAGCTCAAGCCGGGCGGGCGAATGGTGATCCCGGTTGGTGCCCCGTTCCAGGTGCAGGCCCTGATGCTGGTGGAGAAGCAGCCGGACGGAAGCGTGATCCAGTGGAACACGGGCGCCGTCCGCTTCGTCCCTCTGACGGGCGGCGAGTGAGTCGCGCCGGGAGGGATCGCCTGGCACTCCCGGTCGCTCTCATCGGCGCCACCGGCATTGCGTTCGAAATCTCCCTGGTGCGCATCTTTTCGATCGCCCAGTGGCACCACTTCGCGTATATGATCATCAGCATGGCCCTGCTCGGGTTCGCGGCGAGCGGGACCGCCCTCGGATTGCTGACCGATCGTATTCGCGGCCGCGAGGACACGCTCCTGCGCACCGGGGCGTTCCTGCTGGCCCCCTCGCTGATCGTATGCTACGAGATCAGCCAGGCGATACCGTTCGAGACCCTCCAGCTAGCCTCCCGCCCGGGCCAGTGGGGGCTCCTCCTGGCCACATACCTGACGCTGTCGATTCCCTTCTTCCTGGTGTCCTGGTGCATAGCGGCAGCCCTCCTTCTGCGCCCGGGCAGCGTGGGAAAGGTGTACTTCGCGAACATGTTCGGTTCAGGCCTCGGCGCCCTGGGCGTGGTGATCCTGCTGTTCGCGATCCCTGCCGCGTCCGTGCCGTACGCCCTCGCATTAGTCGCCCTGGCGGCCTTCACTCTCCTGATGGGGCCCGATCGGCGCTGGCTCGGGGTTTCCTTCGTCCTGGCCACCGGGCTCGCCGGCCTCTTGGGGCTGCGCGGTCCGGTTCCCGTCCGCCTCTCCGAGTACAAGAGCCTGTCGTACGCCATGCAGCTGCCCGACGCCCGGATCGTGACCGAGAGCGAGTCGCCTCTGTCCCGCCTGACGGTCGTGCGCTCTTCGCTGATCCGCGAGACACCGGGCCAGGTGGCGGGATACCCGTTGGAGCGCCTGGGACCGTTCCCGGAACAGGCCGGCCTCTTCTTCGACGGCGGGGGCGCATCGCCGGTGCATCGATTCGATGACTGGGGTCAGCCTCCGGCGTTTCTGGAGTACGTCACCGGTGCTCTCCCGTACCAGGTGACGCGACGTCCCGGGGTCCTGGTGGTCGGATCCGGCGGCGGCACGGAGGTGCTGAACGCCCTGCGTCACGGCGCGTCGCGGGTCACGGCCGTCGAGCTGGATCCCGGAGTTCCGCAAGCGATCGAGAGCCTGGGCGACTTCGCGGGGGATCTCTACGGGCGCCCGGATGTCGAGCTCGTCCTCGCCGAGGGCCGGGGGTACCTGGAGGCGAACCCCGACCAGACGTTCGACGTCATCCAGATCGCGCTGCTGGACGCCTTCGCCGCCTCGGCTGCCGGCGTGCACGCCCTGAGCGAGAGCTACCTGTACACGGTGGAGGCCCTGACCCTGTACATCCGCCGTCTATCCGGGAACGGGGTCCTGTCGATCACCCGGTGGCTCAAGACGCCCCCCCGCGACGCGATCAAGCTGTTCGCCACGGCGGTCGCCGCGGCGCGGTCGGCGGGAATCGGGGAGCCAGCCGATCACCTCGCCCTGATCCGGTCCTGGAACTCGGCCACGCTCCTGGTCTCGCGCGCTCCGCTCGATCCGGAGCAAATCGACGCGATCCGGGCCTTCACCGAGTCACGTGGTTTCGACATCGCCTGGCTTCCGGGGCTCGATCCTGAGGAGGTCAACAGGTTCACGGTGCTTCCGGAGCCGGCGTACCACCAGGCGGCTGTCGCCGCGCTTTCCACGAGAGCGGAGGAGTTCTTTCGGGAATACCCGTTCGACGTACGGCCGCCGACCGATGACCGGCCCTACTTCTTCCGGTTCTTTCGGTGGAGGAGCCTGCCCGCCATGGTCTCGTCGGCCGGTCGTGATTGGGTCAACTACGTGGAGTGGGGATACCTGGTGCTTGCCGCGACCGTCGTGCAGGCCTTGTTCGCCGCGACAGTCCTCGTCCTGCTGCCGCTCGCCACGTTTGGCCGCGCACGAGGGACGCGAGGAGTCACCGGTGCCGTCGTCGCCTGCTTCGGAGCGCTGGGCGTCGCATTCATGTTCCTCGAGATCGCCTTCATCCAGAAGATGATGCGGTTCCTGCACCACCCGGTGTTCGCCGTCTCGGTGGTCCTGACGTCCTTCCTGGTGTTCGCCGGCCTGGGCAGCCTGTACGCGGACAGGGTGCGCTCGCGCCCGGTCCGGAGGGTGGCGATCGTCGTCCTGCTCCTGGCCCTGGTCTCGGTGCTCTATCTGTGGGCGCTCCCGCCGTTGTTCCGACTCGGCGCCGGGTGGCCGGCCGCGGTCCGAGTCGCAGCCAGCGTGGCGCTGCTTGCGCCGCTCGCCTTCCTCATGGGGATCCCGTTTCCGACCTGCCTGCAGGTGCTCTCGGACCGCTCGCGAGGCCCGGTGGCATGGGCGTGGGGGGTGAATGGCGCCGCATCGGTGATCGGCGTGACCGTGGCCACGCTCGTCGCGGTGCATGCCGGCTTCCAGGTCGTGGTGGCCGTCGCCATCATGCTGTACCTGATCGTCCCGCTGTCGCTACGCAGCCTGTCAGACAGGACCTGACGCGCGGTCCGGATCGCAAACCATGAGCTCCCGTCGTCGTTCAGCCGGGTGCCTCGGCCCCTTCCCTGGCCACCACGTATCTGAGGATCGTCAGGTACTGCTCCGGATCGCCCGGGCCGGACATCGTCGGACCGCGGATGTACTCCTCCTCGTGGGGTCCGGTGATCGCGTATCCTTGCTCCTCGACGAAACTGCGCAGTCGTTTAAGCGTCGGCTCCTCGCGAGTGTATGGTCCGACGTGGAGAATTTCGGCCACCTCGCCGTACTCCCAGGTCGTCAGCTTCGCCTCCAGACCGACCGGCGGCGTGTGGCGGGGGACCTCCACCATCTCCTCCGGCACCGGCATCCCGTAGATCCCCAGCCATTCGGACCGGGGCTGATCGAACTCCACCGGCCAGCGGGCTCGCGGCGCCGGCTGATCGGGTCCCTTGGGAGTGGCCGGACTCCGGTAATACAGCTGGAACAGCAGTCCGAACGCCTCGGCGCCCACGGTAGTCGGGTCTCCCCTGGCCTCCACTACCAGCATCGTCTGTGGCAGTCGCGTGACGATGCGCGGTTGCTTTAGGTCTTCGAGTTCCGGGGGGATCTCGGTTTGAGCCCCGAGAGGATTCGCGAGGACGAAGACGCCCAACGCGGTGAGAGCTGCCTTCCGCACGATTACCTCCATACCATTCCTCGACGTCGCTCGTCCATCCGGCTTGCTCCCCGCGATCCCCGCTCTACGGCTGGTCGACCCCCTCCGGCGCCGTGCGCACCGCCCGGAATCCTTCGTTCTCCCCGCCGTAGGTGGCGTCGTACGCGCCATACACCCGATTTCCCGCCGTGGTGAAAGTGTCGAGTCCGAATCCGCCCCGGAAGCCTGACCCGAGCGCCATCGGACCCGGCCAGTCCGCATTCAAAAACGTGAACGGCTGAGCGAGCTCGTCCACGAATCCCAGTCCGTGGGAGCCCGTAAACGACCGCCCCTCGGGCGTGCCCAGCGTCACGGTGCGCTCCCAGCGTCCGCCGAGGATCGCTTCCACGCCGTACGCCCCGGGACCTCGAGCGATCTTCTCGAACTCAAGCTCGGTCATCGGCCGGAGCCCCGCCCAAGCCGTCCACCCGATCGCGTCGGCCCAGGTGATGAAGCTGGCGGGGCGCTCCGGCTGATCCACCGTGATCGTGTCCCCGACCCGAATCGTCCCCCCGGACTCGCGATAGGCGGGATTCGTCGTGATGTCTCGGGATGCCAGTCCGCGGCCCGACAGCGTGCTCAGGAAGGCAGCGTACTGTCCCTCCGTGAGCTCCCGACGCATGACGTAAAAGGACTTGTAGCCCTTGGGGTAAGCGCTCGGAATGGGCCCGGCGCGGTCTCCGCCGTAGTCGCTCGCTGCGTAGTCCAGGTCCTCACCTTCCCCGACGGTGATCTCATCCTCGGAGCCTACCATCGTCGGTGCGCCGTCCGGCCCAAACAGCGTGCTCGTCTCCTCGGAGTCGCGGCCGTCTCCCACGGTGAACTTCCCTTCCGGAACACGGACCATGTCGATTCCAACGAGAAGGACCGGGTATCCGGCTTCGGGCATCTCGATCTGGCTCGTGGAGAAGTCCCACAGCAGCTCGACGGTCCACGATCCGCTCGGCGCCGCACCGTCCGAGGGCTCGAGAAAGAGGCCGGGGATGAAGAAGCTGCCGGTGGCCGGCCGCGCAACGAGATCCGTCGCGCCCGTTTCGGACCGGATCGAGTGCCCATCCGCGGCCCAGCGCACGTCCTGCCAGCCGCCGGCCGCGTTCTGGAACTTGGCGAACACCCATACGGCCGTCGCCGCGGGCGCGGCGTCGCCATCGGGACGGGACAGGGAGAAGACCACGGGCACGGTCTGCCCGTCGAGCCGGCTCACGTCGATGCTCGGTTCACCGATCACCGGCTGGGCAACGAGCGCCGCTGCGCAGGCCAGGGTGAGCCCGGCGCCTGCCGGCGCGCCGAGGAGATAGCGGATCATCGATCGACCTCCGTAGTTATCGAGCCCCATGGGGCCGCAGTGCTTCCATGAGGAAGTCCTGGATGCGGGGCCAGGAATCCGCCCGGGCCGCGGCCGTGGCCGCGGCCGTTCCGCCGAAGATCTGGCCGCGATTTCCGCCCGCGGATGTCGCGGGCAGGTAGTCCCAGAAGATAAGGTGACCGGAGCCCGGGTAGCGGAGGTGTTCGATATCGCCGCCGCGGCCCGCTGCCATCATGCGTTCAACCAGCAGGTCGGCCATGTCGGACGCGGGCCAGGAGCCGTCCTGCTCGCCCGAGACGAGGAGCACCGACGCGACGATATCGGTCACCGGAATCTCGGCCGCCGACCTCACGTCCGGCGCCGCTGCCTCGATGCTCTCCTCGTACAGCAGGCGAAGTTCAAACGGAGGCCCGGCGGCGAACATTGCGCCCGCCCGCTCGCCTACCGACCAGGGAATCGGTGTCAGCGCGTTCCCCCGCCAGCTCCAGGACGACCTCGTTTCCGGGGGCCCGTCCGAGATGCCGGGCCACACGAAGGCCGACGGCGAGATCGCCACGACCGCATCGATGGACGGATCCCGTGCGGCGAGGCTGAGCGCAAGCTCCGAGCCCTTGGAGAAGCCGAGTACGCCGACTCGGCCCGTTTGCGGGCGGTCCGCGAGCCACGATACGGCGGCGCTTCCATCCTCCAGGGGAATCTCCACGAGGTCGGCCGGCCTTCCTTCGTAGCGGAACACGGCGACAGCCAGGGCGGCGAAGCCTCGCGAGGCCAGCAATGCGGCGCGCCAGTTGGCGCTCGCCAGCCCTCCGTCGGAGCCCGCGAATACGACGACGCCCGCGTACGGCCCCTCACCGGTCGGCCTGAAGTAGGTGCCCACCACTTCGTCCGTGACTACATCCTCCCGGATCAGATCGCGACGGTCGAAGCGACGCGCTACGGTGTCTTCGTCCACGGTTTCGCCGTCGACGATCAGAGCGAGCCTGGTCACGTACTCCAGTCCCGGACCATGGCCGATCTGAGCGCCCTCCACAGCGGGCTCCGCTGACCAGAACAGCCCCATGGCGTCCGCACCTTCGTAGGAGCCACCTGGAAGCGGCTCGAGTTCGGACAGACGGCCGCGGCCATCGGTGCCGGCCGCGAACCGCGCCTCGGCGATCCACTCCCGGCTCCGCTGGTCGAGGGTCGTCGCGCGCACCGCGAACGACTGGCCCGACTCGAGACCGGAGACGGTCATCTCGACGCGCTCATCTACCAGAGCTTCCTGGTGGGACACGGAGATCTGAGCCTGCGCGTGCGCCGATGATGTCGTTGTCAGCGCGAGGAGCAGGGCCGTCAGAAAGGGCGCGGCGGCACCATCCCGAAGTCGCGCCTGCCAGGCTCGTTCTGGTGCGGTGCCCATTGTCGTGCTACGGCCGCGTGAACCCGAAGGCGTGCGTCCCGAATACCGCACCCATGTTCATCGACTCGGCGGCCTGTTTCAGCTCTGCCGGCACGTCGCCGCAGAAGAAGAAGGGCCCCGGCACCGCGATCTCGGCCAGCTTGGGGAAATGCTGAGCCGCCGTTCCCCCCAGGTGAAATCCAAGGGCCCCGCCGTCCTTGAAGACGTCGTGGACGAGGACCGAGCTCGACTCCTCAGAGAAGTAGCATTCCATCTTGAGCGCGTCGGGCTCGTTCGCTTCCATCTGCTTGAAGACGTCCTCATAGATGGCCTTGAGTTCGTCGAACTTGCCCGGGTGTGCAGTCCACCTGTACACGACCGTGATCTCGGTGCCGTTCATTCTGTTTCCTTGGCTGAGGGGATTCCGCCGGCTTCAGCACGCATTCGTACCGACTCCACTCTCGACCAAGTGCCCGACCAGGTCAACCGCGGGCGCGGCCAGTTCACCTGGCACTGCTAGTGACGCGGCGCGACTTACCAGTAGGTTGACGGCAGGGTACTCCTCGGGGGTCCCGGACATGGAGAACGAAAGGAACCAGGCGATGCCGAAGAGACGCTGGACGAGCAAAGACATACCGGACCAGACCGGACGGGTCGCACTCGTGACGGGAGCGAACAGCGGCATCGGGTACGAGACTGCAAAGGCCCTGGCGTCCAAGGGGGCGACGGTGATCGCCACGAGCCGGAGCGAGTCGCGCGGTTCAGCTGCGGTTGAGCGCCTGCACGGCGAAATGCCGGACGCGAAAGTCGAGCTCATGCTTCTCGACCTGGCGAGTCTGGACTCGGTCCGCGGGTTCGCGGAGGAGTTCCTGACGCGGTTCGATCGGCTGGATCTTCTGATCAACAACGCCGGCGTGATGATGCCGCAGACGCGGGAGGAGACGGAGGATGGGTTCGAGCTCCAGTTCGGCACGAACCACCTCGGCCATTTCGCGCTGACCCTGCTTTTGATGGACCGGCTCGTCGGCACCCCGGGCTCGCGGGTGGTCAACGTTTCGAGCTCCGCGCAGAACTTCGGCGGGATCGACCTCGATGATCCGAACTGGACCGCGCGGCCCTACCGCCGCATGCCTTCGTACGCGGCGAGCAAGACGGCGAACATGCTGTTCACTCTCGAGCTGCAGCGTCGGTTCGACGAGGCGGGCGTATCCACGATCGCGACGGCGGCTCACCCCGGGTGGACGGCCACCAACCTCCAGAAATCGACTCCGACGTTCCGGATACTCAACCCGATTCTCGCGATGAAGCCATGGCAGGGTGCCCTGCCGACCCTCTACGCCGCCGTCGCCGACGTAGGACCAGGCGGATACTACGGTCCGCACGGAATGGCGAACTGGCGGGGATACCCGGCACCGAACGAGCCGGCGGAAGCCAGCACCGACGCCGAGTCGGCGAGACGACTCTGGGACCTGTCGGAAGAGCTGGTCCAGGTGAGTTGACCGAATAGGCTACTCGTCGACGAACCTCTCCTGGAGCCAGTCGATGACCGCCTCGAACACCCACGGACTGCGCGTCCACAGCCGGTAAAACCGGTCCGGCCACTCGCCCTCACCGATGAGCCCGGCTGGGCGGGCCATGGCGTGATCGGCTCCTGGCAGGATGACGATCATAAAGTCAGGGTTTGTGGCCAGCTCGGACTCGAGCAGGGGCACGTTGTCCTCCGGCGGAACCACGAGGTCCGCCTCTCCGAACACGGCCAGGACGGGTACGCGAACGTCAGCCCAGTTCGGAGCATCGAATCCGACCCGTCGGCGGAAGTAATCCAGGTCGGGCGCGTCAAGGCTTTCGGGAATCAGGGCGTGCTCCGCCCAGCGGGACGCCTTCGCCGGCCCGTTGATGCGCTCGAACTCCTCCCAGGAAGCTCTCGATTGGGCCAGGAGCACCGTCTGCCTCTGGTACTCGAAGGCCTCCGCGTACTCGGCTTCGGAATACGTCTCACCCGAGTCCCTCATGTAGGCGGTCGTCACGTGGCCCTGCTGGTCGGCCAGCGACTCCGCCGGTCCCACCAGCGTGACGACGAACGCCACGTCCTCCCTCTCCGCTGCCACGTTGGGCACGATCCAGCCAGCGGCGCTGTTGCCGAGAAGGCCCACGGGGCCGAGGTCGTCTCTCGTAGCCAGGAGATCGAGCGCTCCGTGCACATCCTCGAAGCGCTCCGTGGTCGTGACCGCATCGTTGTCGCCCGTCGAGCCGCCGGTGCCGCGGCCGTCGAAGGCCAGCGCTGCGATGCCGCTGCGGGCCAGGAGCTTCCCCCAGGCCGCCGTGTTGCCCCGCGAGCCGTACCCGCGTCCCGGGACGAGGACTGCAACTGGCGGCCGAGCCGCGTCCTCCGGGAAGTAGATGGCTCCGGCGATGGTATCCCGACCGGCCCGATATCGGATTTCCTCCGATCGAATACCGGGAAGGTCGAAGCTGACCACCTTCTGCAGGTGGACGCGGGCGGTGACCGAGTCGTCTTCGGTGATGGTCCCCCGTAGGTGTCCCTCAGCGAGGTCCACGACGAGCCGCATCTCATCGCCGAACAGGCCCGACGTCAGCGTGCCGTCGTAGTCGCCGCCTGCGGTGTAAGCGAAGTCGTACGGAAATCGGTCGTACGCGTTGTAGGGAAGGGTGAGCATCGTGCGGAGGCTTCCATCCGCGTCGAGGCTGAAGTCGAGCTCGAACAGGGCGGGTGTACCCTGCTCGATGAGCGCACCGGCCCACCGGCCCAGCAGGCCATCCGGCACGGGCTCGGCCGCGGTCTGGGCAGAGGCCGGGGCCGCCAGCAGGCAGAGCGCGAGCCAGCTGCAAAGCGCAGGCGTCTTCTTCAAGGCCAAGAACTCCCCATCAAGTCGTTTCTGCCGGGGTCATCCAGACGAATACAACATAAACGACGGTTTGGCCAAAGTGCAGGTTACGGCGGGTCGGGGGCCCGCCGGGAGTCGCGTACTTGCGCTGTGGGGATACACCCGCAAGATGGGTCCACCGACGATGATGCTAACAGAAGAGGAGGCTCCATGGCACTTACGATCGTAGCCAGTATTCGCGCCCAGCCCGGCCGGGAAGAGCTGGTTGAAGCCGAGTTGCTCAAGCTCGTCGAGCCGACGCGGAATGAGGACGGCTGCCTCCAGTACGATCTGCACACGGACCACGAGACGCCGGGACATTTCCTGTTCTACGAGAACTGGGAGAACCGCGATCTCTGGCAGGCGCACATGAACTCGTCTCACCTCGCCGCCTTTGCAGCCGCCAGCGAAGGCGCGGTCGCCGAACTAACGATCTACGAGATGGGCCGCATCGCCTGAGCGCTTGACCTGCGCTTGACTTCACGGCGTCAGATTCGAGTCGGACGGCCGGCGAGCGAGGCTGCCCCACGGCAACCGCACTAGCCGCCAGGCGACACGACGCCGCAGGAGGTGCACCATGCTCGAGCGCACGATCTTCCACGCGACCACCAGGATGGCGGCGGTGGCTCTTCTCTGCCTCAGCGCGGCCAGCTGCTACACGCTCCGCACGTCGATACGGTACGGCTCACTGGACGCCCAGACCGCGATGAGCGAATCCGTCTTCCTCGAGCTGCGCTCCGAGCTTCCGAAGACGGTCTTTATCGCGGAAGAATGTGCCACGGAGCAGGACCTCACGGTCCGGCCAGCCCTGGACCGCCAGTTGGAGGAGGCCGGGTATACCCTCGTGGACTCACCCGAGGAGGCCACGTACGTCATCCAGATCAACCATCTGCGTCTAGCGGAGACCGAGCTGAAGGGCGAGCAGGACCTCGGAGATGCTATCGGCGGTGCTTTCGTTGCTGGTACCGCGACGACCCTCACGCTGGGTGCCCTCGGGGCGTCTCCTGAGGCGTCGACGGGTGCCGGAGTAGCGGTAGGAGTAGCCGCCTTCCTGTTGGATTCTCATACGAAGCACATCGCCCACACGCTGAGCACCGCCGTTCTCGTGACGGAGACAGTTCCCTCCACAGGGCCGGAGCCGGAACTCCGCCATCACGAGACCGAGATCGTGAGCGGCGCCTCGAAGATGAACCTCAGTATGGAGGAATCGCTGCCAGTCATGCTCGACGGGACGACGGAGTCCCTTGCCCACCTGATGCCAGCGGCCGCCAGCTGAGCGAATCGGGTCTGCAGGTGGAGTCCAGCCGACCGTGCCGCCGCCCAGCGATACGGCCCCATGACCGACACCCGGTTCGGAACTGCGGCCCCACGACTCCTCCCCGGGCGCGGTCAGCAGGCGGTATTCGGTGAGCTAGATGGGGCTGGCTCCGCTTCGTCGGGAGTACCGTGCCCCCGCATCCTGGTAAAGCGAGAACCGGAGTCTCGAAGGCTCACGGCGG
>CAJIAC010000065.1_pt1 | contig 12071 bp, 8 predicted proteins | sample 9198961 | NCBI WGS metagenome assembly CAJIAC01 (sample SAMEA7708276, study PRJEB35096) | sediment metagenome | biome: marine neritic benthic zone biome [ENVO:01000025]; feature: sediment [ENVO:00002007]; material: shallow marine sediment [ENVO:03000034] sea grass bed [ENVO_01000059] ... | reverse complement strand
CCGGGCAGATGGATGACCTGCCCTTCCCCCACCTGGTGTCTGAAGCCGTCGATGTCGATGAGGGCCACGCCATCCACGACGTGAACGAGGGCCTCGTGCGGCGTGGTGTGCTCGCTGAGGCTCTCACCCCCATCGAAGGCGAAGACGGTGACCGAACCTCCCGGCGACTTGACCAGTTGTCGGCTCACGACCGAGCCTGGCTGGTAGTCCACCAGGCTTTCGACTGATTGCGCGCCATCCGTTTCCATTTCTGTTCCTTCCCGTGTACGGGCCGCGACCGGAGCCGCTGGCGAGGCTATTCGAAGACCGGTGTCAGCCCCGACTGTCTCACGAGGGCCGAGACTTCATCCACCGATCGCTCATCCGCGATCTGGAACTGCTCCCTGGCTCCCGCTCCGCGCCCTCCTGCCGTCGATCCGTAACCCCCGGGGGCCGTGGAGACTCCGGCGCTCAGTCGGGTGACGCCGTAGCGCAAGAGCGTGTCTCGAAGCTCGGGCCGCTCCCTCGTGGTCAGCGTCAGGTGCGCTTCCGGGCGAGCGACACGCATGAACAGGAGCGCCCGGATGAAGTCGTCGTCGCTCACCGGTCTCGACGGCAGGTAAGCGGGATCCGCTTCCATCGCCTGAAAGCGCGGAAGCGAGAACCCGATCTCCAGGCCTGCGTGCTCTTCCCGCAGAATCGCCGCGTGGGCCGCCAGGCTCGCGAGCTCGGACCGGGGATCGGCCAGGCCGAGGAGCACGCCCATGCCCAGGTACTCGAATCCCGCGGTGGCCACGCGATGCGGCGCTTCGAGCCGCGTGGCCATCTCTCTCTTGCCCCCGGCCGCGTGTACTTCGACGTACGCGGCGGGATCGTACGTCTCCTGGTACAGGTGGTAGCCGGCGGCGCCCGCCTCCCGCAGCCGGCGGTACTGGTCCTCACTCAGGGACCCGAGATTCAGGTGTATCCTGGTGATCCCGGTCTGACCGAGAATCGCTCGCGTGGCGTCGCACACGTAGTCCACGAACGGGTCGCTCGGGATCTCGCCGGTCACGAGGTCGATGCTCCGTATGCCGCGAGCGTGGAGCTCACGGGCCTCGTCGACGGCCTCCTCCACGGACAGGCGGCTGCGCTCGTAGGCCGACGAACGACGGAAGCCGCAGTACACGCAGTCGTTCGTGCACGCGTTGCTCAGGTACAGGGGCGCGAAGATCCGGACCTCGTTCCCGGGTCGATCGTCCAGGCCCGGGCGCATCAAGCCCCCGAGCGAGTCGCACAGCTCTTCGACCGGTGTGGTGAACAGCCGCCGGATCTCCTGCCGATACTCGCGCCGTCGCTCGACGATGCGGTCGTACAGCCCCCCGGGCGCCTCGAGCTCGGCGCGAATCCTCCGGTCGCGTAGCCTCGATGCAGCGGCGCGCGCCAGGGCATAGGCATCGGCGGAGATGGCCTCGATCTCGGGCCTGGAGATGCCATCGAAGTGTATCCCGGCCACGCAGGTCACGACGCACCGGGCCGCAGAGCACAGCGCGTGGGCCGCGTGCCGGGCAATCGCCTCTTCCCGGTGCCCCTCGGCGCTCAGGCAACTTGTGTGAGCTCTTCCGCCGCGCCATTCGGAGAGCGCGACGGAGCCCACGTGCGCGTCCCCGCCGTGCACGCGACACAGGAGGTCGCGTCCGGCGCGCTCGACGGTGAGCTCGAAGGCGTGCGTACCCTCGGATCTCAGCCGGAACAGGTTCTCGTGTTCCACGCTCATGAAACGGAATCTATCACGGGGGCGCAGGACGGGCGTGACCCGGTCTGGCTGTGCCTGGACCCCGTGATTAGGCTGGTAGAGCGTGTAAGTTCGTCGGACCACACTCTCTCAGATGGAGAAAGCCCCGTGATGACTCGTTCGACCCGGACCGTCCGATTCGTGACGGCTTGCTTTCTATGGCTCGCGGCGCTTGCGGCGACGGCAGCGCCCGCCAGCGGTCAGGGAGGCCTCAAGATCTACATCTCGGCGGACATGGAAGGCGTGGTCGGCACGGTTACCGGCGAGCAGCTGGGGCCCTCCGGATTCGAGTACGAGCGGGCTCGCCGCTGGATGACCGAAGAGGTCAACGCGGCGATCCGGGGAGCGAGAGCGGCGGGCGCCACCGAGATCCTCGTCAGCGACTCGCACGGAAACGGACAGAACCTCCTGATCGACGAGTTGCCCGCGGACGTGAACGTCATCCGTTCGTGGCCCCGGCCGCTCTCCATGATGGCGGGGATCGATGAATCGTTCGACGGGGCCATCTTCATCGGATACCACACGAGTACGGACAACTCCACCGGAGTGCGAGCGCACACGATGTCCAGCGCACGCCTCACGTCGGTCAAGCTGAATGGCGTGCCGGTCCCGGAGACGGGTCTCAACGCTGCGGTCGCCGGGCACTTCGGGGTCCCCATCATCATGCTCTCCGGGGACGACGCGATCGCGGAAGAGGCAGCCAGCCTGCTGGGCGATCTCGAGACCGCCGTCGTGAAGAAGGCCTACGGATTCCATTCGGCCGAGACCATGATGCCCGAGGCCGCATACCGCCTGATCGAGGAGACCGCCGAGCGCGCCGTGGGACGAATCGGCGACTTCGAGCCGTGGGATCTCGGCGGGCCCATAGAGCTCGAGGTGAGCTTCAAGAACTATCGACCGGTAGAGGTGCTCGGGTACCTCGAGATCGTGGAGCGGATCGACTCACACACGATCCGGTATCGGGGCACCGACATGATCGACGTCAGCAACTTCCTGACGTTTCTCCTGAACTACGACTCGAGCGCCTCACCCTGAGTTCCGGGGGAGCTCGCGCCTAGCCGCCGCGGATCTCGAAGGGAAGCGGCTCTCGGTCCTCTGGGCACGCCAGATCGGGGTCCGTGTCCCGGCCCTGGATCAGGAAATTCTCAATGAGAGCGGCCACGCAGGGATCGACATCGTCATGCCCGCGCTGCGGGACGATGCGGACGGACGCGTTCGGCAGACTCCCGGCGATCCGTTCCGTGAACGAAGGTGGCGTGATGTAGTCCTCCGAGCCGGTGAGCAGCAGGACCGGCGTCTCCGACGCTACCGGAGCCCAGAATCCCTCCGGAGGCGTGCCCTGACCCCATATTTCGCATTCCCGGATTTCTTCCTCGAGCCACTCTCCAGCACCAAGGCGGGTGGGACGCCGGGCGCGCTCCCGGTCCGCGTCCGTCAAGCGCGGCAGCTCCTCCGTGCAGGCGATCGACAGATACACGCCCCGCGGGACGGGAGAGGGAGCGCCCGGTCGCTGCATGGCGCTGATCCGCTCGTAGTCGCCGCGGGACAGCTCGTCCAACAGGGCCGGCAGGGAGCGGGCGGCCCGGCTGTATCGCAGCATTCCGGCGACCAGGCCCGCCAGTGCCCTCCGGTCGAACAGGACCTCCACCGAGTCGGCGGGAGCGTCGGCCAGGGGCACCCGGAGCGGAACCGGGCGCTCGTCGAGACTCCGCGCCAGGTCCGTGAACCGCTGATCCAGATCAGGATAGGACGCTGTGCAGGCGAGGTCGGCGGCACACAGCGCCAACAGCTCTGAGAACGCCGAATCGGCCGCCACGAACAGGTCGGGCCACATCGACCACTCGATGGGCACGACGCCGTGAAGCACCGCCGCGCGGACTCTGCCCGGGTGACGGCGCATGTACACGCGGGCGAGCTTCGTGCCATACGAAGCACCCCACAGGCTGAGCTGTTCGTATCCCAGCCATTCACGCGCGGCGTCGAGATCGTCTGCCGCGTTCCAGGTGGTGTAGAGCGTGGGATCAGCGCGCAGTCCAAGGTCTTCTCGGCACTCGGCGAGGGCTCCGAGATACGCTTCCTGGTACCTCGGACCGGCGTCCGCGCCCCCTGCCACTTCGTGCGGTTCGGGAAGATCGCACTCCAGGGGGTTGGATTCCCCGGTTCCACGTTGATCCACCAGGACGATGTCCCTGTCCTCGCGAAGCCTGGGGACCGCGCTCGCGAAGAACGGGACGTAGCGCGTGGCCGGCACGACCCCTCCCCCAGCCAGGAACGTGACCGCGTCCGCCGCGGAGCCGGAATCACCGGTCGCCGGGAGTACGGCGATCCTGAGCCTCAACGCCCTTCCCCCTGGTGCGGCCCGATCCTCCGGAACCTCCAGGGCCCCGCACCACACCTCGCCAGTCACACCCGGCCACTCGCATGCTTCGAGCTTCCCCTCGAAACGGGCGGCGGGACTGCTCGGGTCCGGACGCTCGCCTATGTCTGCACATCCGGCCGCCACCAGGGCGCCCGAGGTCGCCAGGATGGCGATCGTCTTCATATCGTGTCTCCAGAACCGGGAATAGGCCCTGCGAGGCTACGCCAGGAGGCCGGCAAGCGAAAGTACGGGCCCGCTGAAATCCGTTGTCCGAAGCGTGAGTGGGCTTTACGCGGGGCGTGGTCTCCACTAATAGTAGGAGCGATGAGCTACTACGGTGCGTTTACCCGGTCTGGCGGCTTCGCCGCGTTTACCCGGCGGGATCCGGGCGGGAGATCGCGCACCTGACAGACGTTGGCCGGACGGTATGTGCACGACCCGCTCGACAGATCGAGCGGGTTTTTTTTGTGTCCCCTGTGGTGGAGGATCGATGGCCGAGCACCTGGAGCAGGTGAGGAAGCAGCTCGACGACGTGGACCGGGAGATCGTCCGCGCCCTGGCGGAGCGCTTCCGGCTGGTGGCCGAAGTGGCGGACGTGAAGGCCGGGGCTGCTCCCCGTCTCCGGGACAGGCGACGGGAGGAGGAGATCCTGGGTCGGGTGGCGGCGAGCGCGCGTGACGCGGGAATCGACGAGTCGTTCCTGGTGCGCGTGTACCGGGAGATCATGGATCACTCGCTGCGCCGGCAGCAGGCGATCCTGGAGGACGAGACATCGCCCGACTCACCTGCCGAGATCCTCGTGGTGGGCTACCAGGGCACGGAAGGAGCGTACAGCCACGTCGCGGCGACCCACCACTTCGGGGCTCTGGGAGGGGACATCGTGTACCGGGGCTACGACACGTTCGAGGAGATCGGAGACGCGGTACAGGCCGGGGACATCGATCGCGGAATGCTCCCCGTCGAGAATACGACGGCCGGGTCGATCAACGACGTGTACGACCTGCTCGCGGCCTTCGACCTGTCCATCGTCGGTGAAGAAGTCCAGGTGGTCGATCACTGCCTCATGGCCCCCGAGGGGGCGACCCTCGGCGGGATCCGCGAAGTGTTCTCTCACCCGCAGGCCCTCCTGCAGTGCAGCCGGTTCCTGGCCGGGCAGGCACACGTGCGGGCGGAATCCTATACGGACACGGCAATGGCGGCTCGGAAAGTCAGGGACGCTGCGGATCTCACGCACGCCGCGATCGCGAGCGAGGAGGCCGCGAGGCTGTATGGCCTCACGGTCCTCCAGAGAGGGATCGCGAACCAGGCCGAGAACTTCACGCGCTTCGTCACGATCGCGCGCGAGCCTCTCGTCGGAGGTCCGGTCGCCGGAGCCAAGACATCCGTGGTCTTCTCCGTTCGGCACGAGGGCGGAGCCCTGGCGGCCTGCCTGGACGTGTTCGCACGACACGGCCTCAACCTCACGAAGATCGAGTCACGGCCGCGGCCCAATTCACCCTGGCAGTATCTGTTCTACCTGGACTTCGAAGGCGACATGGCGGACGAGAACGTGGCGGACGTGTTCCGGCAGCTGGCCGCCCATACCACCTATCTGAAGTTATTGGGATCGTATCCGCGCTGGTCGCGCGAGGACCGGAGGCCGGCCCGGCCGCGGCGCCCGGTCCGATCAGAGTCGCAGACGCGCTCGGAGCCCAGGGTGGAGGAAGCGCCCGCTCCCGAGGACGTGGAGGCAGTGGTCAAGGCGGCGCTGGAGAAGAAGCCGTATCGACTGGCTTCGCGGGTGACCCGCGAGGTGGACACGGAGATCATCGTAGGTCCCGTCACGATCGGGGGGCAGCGCCCTGTGGTGATCGCCGGCCCGTGCTCCGTGGAGTCGCGGGACCAGGTCTTCGAGTGCGCGCGTACCGTCAGTGAGCTCGGCGGCGATCTCCTGCGAGGCGGCTGCTTCAAGCCGAGGACGTCGCCCTACTCGTTCCAGGGACTGGGCTACGAGGGTCTCGATCTACTCGCCGAGGCCGGACGGGAATACGGTCTGCCGGTGGTCACGGAGGTGCTGCATCCCTCGGACGTCGGCCCCGTGGCGGAAAAGGCAGACGTCCTCCAGGTGGGCGCCCGCAACATGCAGAATTTTTCGCTCCTCAAGGAGATCGGCCGCTCGCACCGGCCGGTCATCCTGAAGCGAGGCATGATGTCATCGGTGGACGAGTGGCTGTCCGCGGCCGAGTACATCCTGTCACACGGAAACCAGCAGGTCATCCTGTGTGAGCGCGGCATCCGGACCTTCGAGACGGCGACGCGTGCCACGCTGGACCTCACGGCCGTTCCGGTCGTGCGGGAGAGAAGCCATCTGCCGCTGATCGTGGACCCGTCGCACGCATGCGGAACGTCGCGCTGGGTGCCCGACCTCACGAGGGCGGCACTGGCGGCCGGTGCGCAGGGCGTTATGGTCGAGATTCATCCCGAGCCCGAGCGGGCTCTGTCGGATGGCCCCCAGGCGCTGCGGTTCGACGCGTTCGCGACTCTGATGGGACGAACGGAGCTGGCCCGGACCTGACGGGCCGGGCCGTTGAGAGCAGCGGACCGGGCTCAGCTCGAGCTCGGATCGCCCCTGCGGCAGGCGCCGTGCCGACAGGCGCCTCCCCGTCCGTGCCCCTGTCCCTGGTGCGCCGCGCCCTGTCCGTGGTGCGGGCATTCCCCGGCCCCGGCGCCGTGGTGCCCCTGGCCGTGCCTGCCCCCCTGGCATCCGGACCCGACGACAGGCCCGTCTTCCGGGACCTGGAGGCCTGCGACGTACTCGAAGAGGTCACGCGCCTGGGCGTCGGAGACCAGGCTCGGAGAGATCGCGGGCATCCACGCCCGCGGCGAACGCAACTGCTCCAGGAACGCCTCGAACGTCAGACCGGTTCCGGCGAGCGTGGGCCCGATGTCGCCGGCGGCGTCCGCTCCGTGACAACCGGCGCAGCCCGCCGAAACGTACAGGTCGGGATTCGGGGAAGCCGAGGGCTCCGGGTTGGCGGCCGAAATAACGAGCATTGCGGGGCCCAGCAGGGCCGCGACGAAAAGCATGCGCAGCACCGGGTCCTCCATGCGGTGCAGGTGATCCGAACCCGGAGGGATGGATCCGGTCCGGCTGCAAACGTGCGCCAGCGCGCGAGGGGTGTCAACTTCCGATTCTCCCCAACCCGCAGGAGGAGTGCATCCCATGAGAAAGCCCCGTCATCTACGGTGGATCGCAGCCCTGAGCGTCATCTTCCAGTGCGCGCTCGCGGGCGCCAGCCCGGGCGTCGCTCAAGAGGCCGACGGACCCCGCACGCTGATCGTTCCCGAGAACGTGTTCGACGCCGCTGGCGGAGAGTTGAGGCAGGGCTGGGGTGTCCTGGTCGCCGGCAACCGCATCGAATCGCTCGGCCCCGTGCAGGCGCTCGACGTGCCCGACGAAGCTCGGCGGATCGAGCTCCCGGGAGCGACCCTGCTGCCGGGCCTGATCGACGCGCATTCGCACCTGTTCCTGCACCCGTACGACGAGACCCTGTGGGACGACCAGGTCCTCAAGGAGTCCAGGGCCTATCGAACGCTGATGGCCGGTGTGAATGCCGAGCGCAATCTGCTCGCCGGATTCACGCTCCTCAGGGACCTTGGATCTGAAGGCGCCGGCTGGGCCGATCTCGGAGTTCGTGATGCCATCGCCGACGGGCTGATTCCCGGCCCCCGCATGCTCACCGCCACCCTCGCGATCGCCGCCACGGCTTCGTACGCGCCGGGTCCGCGCGGCTGGGACCCGGACCTGAGACTGCCGCCGGGAGCCCAGATGGTCACCGGGGAGACGGACATCCGGCGCGCGGTGCGCGAACAGGCCGGGCACGGAGCAGACGTCATCAAGGTGTACGCCGACTTCCGCCGGGCGGTCGGGACGGCGCCCACCTTCACCCTGGCGGAACTGGAAGCGCTGGTGGATGAGGCTTCCGCGGCCGGTCTTCCGGTCGCGGCGCACGCCAGCTCGCCCGAAGGTATGCGCCGGTCGGTACTGGCGGGGGCCCGCACCATCGAGCACGGCTCAGGGGGGACTCCGGAGGTGTTTCGCCTCATGGCGGAGCGAGGTGTGGTGCTCTATCCGACTCTCGCGGCCTCGGCGGCGTACGATGAGTACTTCAGCGGTCTCGACGGGGGCTGGGAGCTCGATGCGCCGGAGGGCGCCCTGAGTCCGAGGATCGCTCGTTCCCTTGCGGCCGTCCGGGATGCGATCGAATCCGGCGTAATCGTTGGCCTCGGCAGCGACGTGGGGGTCTTCCCGCACGGCGAAATCTGGCGCGAGCTGGCCTGGCTGGTCCGAGCCGGTCTCAGCCCTGTGCAGGCTCTGCAGGCCGCTACGGTCGTCAACGCGCGCGCGCTGGGCCTCGAGGGTGAGGTAGGCGAGATCTGGCAGGGAGCCCTGGCGGACCTGCTCGCCGTGGAGGGCGACCCGACCGCCGGCGTGGAGGCCATCCGAAACGTCGTCTTCGTGATGAAGGACGGGCGGGTGTACCTCGAACCGTGAGAATCGCCAGTTCCTTGACGGTCGGCGGGTGACCGGTTATCCGTTACCGCATGAATCTGAACTGGATGTCACCGACGACGCACACGAGCACCTCCTGGTGGTGGTGGCGCTGCGCGCACACGGAGGTGGCATCCGCCTGAGCTCGAACGCTCGCCGGTAGAATCTCAGCCCACCTTCGGACGCCTGGAGGTGGGTTTTTCGCATCCCACCTCTGGACGCCCCGGGTGACGAGAAGGGGACCATGCAGCACCCGTTCGACATCGCAGCCGACCTGGACACTCCGGTTTCGGCCTATCTAAAGCTGGCTCCGCTTCGGCCGCGCTTTCTGCTCGAGAGCGTCGAGGGAGGCGAGCGGCTCGGGCGCTACTCCTTCATCGGGTTCGGAGCCGCTCTGGACGTCCGCATCGGCGGCGGCGAGATCCGCATCGGCGACGAGGCCCGAGCGATCCCGGGTGACACGGCCGGCCTGCTGCATGCCCTGCGGGGGGCCCTGTCGAGCGTTCGAAGAGTCGAACCGGAGGTGGCGGACCTTCCGTTCGCCGGCGGGCTGGTGGGAGTCACGGGCTTCGAGATGGCGGGCCGGTTCGAGAACCTAAGGGTCCCCGCCGATGGGGACGGGCGGCTGGAGGCGCACTATCTCGCGCCCGAGTCGCTGCTCGCGTTCGATCATGTCTCGCGGCGGGTGGCGCTCCTCCATGCCGGACCGGAATCCGAGCGGATCGCCCTCCGGCGCGAAGTGGTCGAGCTGCTCAGGGGCCCGCTGCCAGCTCGGCCGGAGGCGGGCGGTCACGCGCCCCCCACACCGAGTCTCAGCCGCCCGGACTTCCTCTCGGGAGTGGAGCGCACCCAGGCCCACATTTCGGCCGGTGACGTATACCAGCTGGTGCTCTCCATCCGTTTCGAGGGACGATGCGACATTCACCCCTTCGAGGCCTACCGGGCGCTGCGGCTGCTGAATCCTTCGCCCTACATGTACTACCTCGACCTGGACGGCGTCTCGGTCGTGGGGTCGTCTCCCGAGGCTCTGGTGCGGCTTGATGGTCGGGAGGCCCAGCTCCGGCCCATTGCGGGCACGCGTCCCCGGGGCGCGGACGCGACTGAGGACGATGCCCTGGCCGCCGAGCTCCTGGCGGATCCCAAGGAGAACGCGGAGCACGTGATGCTCGTGGACCTCGCCCGGAATGATCTGGGGCGGGTCGCGATTCCGGGCACCGTGCGGGTCGACCCGTTCCGGACGATCGAACGCTACAGCCACGTGATGCACATCGTGAGCGGCACGCGTGGCGTGTTGTCCGCCGATCGGGATGCCTTCGATCTATTTGCCGCCGCCTTCCCGGCGGGAACCGTGGTGGGAGCGCCCAAGATCAGGGCGATGGAGATCATCCGGGAGCTGGAACCGGTCAGGCGCGGCATCTACGCGGGAACCGCGGGCTACTTCGGGGTGGGCGGATCCATGGACCAGGCGATCGCGATCCGCACCCTCGTCTTCCAGGACGGCGAGTACGCCTACCAGGCGGGCGCCGGGATCGTGTCCGACAGCGTGCCGGAGCGAGAGCACGAGGAGATCCTGGCCAAGAGCGCGGCGCTCGAAGCGGCGCTGACGCTGGCGGAGGAGGGCCTGTGAGACACGTCCTGCTGATCGACAACTACGATTCCTTCACCTACAACCTCGTGCAGGCGCTGGCCGTCCTCGACGCGAGGGTGACCGTGCGGCGCAACGATGAGATCAACCTGGACGAGGCGCTCGGGCTCGAACCGACCCACCTGGTGGTTTCTCCCGGGCCGGGCCGTCCGGAGGACGCGGGCGTGTCGATGGCCGTCATCGAGGCGATGATCGAGCGGTGCCCCGTCCTCGGGGTCTGCCTCGGCCACCAGGCGCTCGCGGCGGTGTGCGGAGCGACGGTCGAGTCGGCCCGGACCCTGATGCACGGAAAGGCCTCCACCGTCTACCACGACAGCCGGACGCTGTACGAGGGGCTGCCCAACCCGATGCGGGCCGGCCGCTATCACTCCCTCGCCGTAACGGAGGATTCGATTCCGGCGGAGCTCTCGGTGGCGGCCTATACGTCGGATGGCGAGATCATGGGGCTCCGGCACCGGGACCATCGGGCGGAAGGCGTGCAATTCCACCCGGAGAGCATCCTCACTCCAGAGGGCAATCGCCTGCTGCGCAACTTTCTCGACATGGACGCCGGGGGTGAAGCGTGAAGGACATCCTGGAGCGTCTCCTCGACGGCGGGCACCTCTCGGAGGACGAGTCGGCGTCGCTGCTGACCGCGCTGGCCGAAGACCGGCTGCCGGGAGCGGTGGCGGGAGCCTTCCTCGCCGCGCTCCGCCTCAAGCGGGAGACCCCGAGCGAGATCCGCGGCTTCGCGCTTGCGATGCGGGCGCTGGCGCGCCGGCCCATTCTGCCGGACGGAACGAGGGCCGTGGACATCGTGGGCACCGGTGGCGACGGCTCCGGCAGCCTCAACCTCTCCACAGGGTCCTCGCTGCTCGCCGCCGCCAGCGGCCTCGCGGTGGTGAAGCACGGGAACCGATCGGTGTCGAGCCGGTGCGGAAGCGCCGACGTGCTGGAGGCGCTGGGCCTCGGTTTGCCGTTGGACGAGACTTCGGCCGGAGAATGCCTGGAGGAGACCGGATACACGTTCCTCTTCGCCCCGCATTACCACCCGGCCATGAAGGCGCTGGTCCCCGTCCGGAAAGCGCTCGGAGTTCGGACCGTGTTCAACATTCTCGGCCCGCTCACGAATCCAGCGGAGCCCCCGTTCATGGTCGTCGGCGCATTCAGCCCCGAAGTGGCGGGCCTCATGGCCGAGGCCCTGTCGGGACTCCCGATCGAGAGAGCCTTCGTCGTGCACGGCGAGCCGGGTTGGGATGAGGCGACCCCCTGCGGTCCGTTCCTCCTCTACGATGTCCGACCCGGGAGCGTGTCCAGGGAGATCCGGGATCCGGCGGCTTTCGGAGTCCCGCGGTGTGAGCCCGCGGATCTCTCCGGAGGCGATGCCGCCGAGAACGCGGCCGCCCTTCGGCGGGCGCTGACGGGCGAAGCCGGACCCCACCGGGACGCGCTCTCTCTTGGGGCCGGCCTCGCCCTGGAAGTCGCGGGCGCCGTGGAGAGCCTCGAAGAAGGGCTGCGGACGGCCCACGACGCCATCGATACCGGCGCCGCGACCAGACTTCTGGACCGGCTCGCCGGATTCGGCGGAGAGGCTGCGTCCGGTGGGACTCCACTGTCGGATCTGCTCTCGCGGATGGCGGCCGCCTCGGAGCGCCGCCTGGCCCTGGCCCGGGCCGCGGAATCGCTGGACGAGCTGCGGAACCGCGCGATGCTCGCCGATGCCGCACCACCGCTCCGTCTGGACGGCGGATTCGATCTCATAGCCGAGATCAAGCGCCGGGCTCCGTCGTCCGGATCTCTGCGG
>CAJIAC010000032.1_pt1 | contig 12389 bp, 9 predicted proteins | sample 9198961 | NCBI WGS metagenome assembly CAJIAC01 (sample SAMEA7708276, study PRJEB35096) | sediment metagenome | biome: marine neritic benthic zone biome [ENVO:01000025]; feature: sediment [ENVO:00002007]; material: shallow marine sediment [ENVO:03000034] sea grass bed [ENVO_01000059] ... | reverse complement strand
TACGACTACTACGACTGGCGCCTGCTCTGGAAGATCGGCGTCGCAACCTCATGGGATCGCTGGAACCTCGGTCTGAACATCACGACTCCGAGTCTCCACCTGTTCGGGCAGGGTGACATCAGCTACGAGGTCGTCGGAATCCTGCGCGACCTGGAGACGGTCACGACGTCGTTCCAGACCGGATTGCCTTCCGGGTACGCGAACTCGTGGGCAGTGGGAGCTGGAGCGGAGTACAACGGCAATGGGTGGAAGGCGCACGTGGCGACGGAATGGTTCGACCGGGTTGACGTGACGATCCTCGATCCGGAGCCGTTTCAGTCACAGACCGATTCTTCCGTGGTGGTCGATGCCAACGTCACGAACGTCATGAAGAGCCTCCTGAACGTGGCGGTGGGATACGAGCACACCTTCAGTGACAAGTACTCCGGCTACGCGACGTTCTACACGGACCGGACCGGCGCCGAGCTGGGCGATTCTTCGGTGACCACGACCACGCCGTGGGACCTCTGGACTTTCGGGGCGGGCGCCATCTTCTCGGTCGGGCGGTCGGAGTTCACGACCGGTCTCACTTACAAGTTCGGCGGCCGAGAAGACATCGGGGACTACGACCTGGTCCCGGATGAGGAGTTTGACGACGACCTTCTGTCCAGAACCAGCGGCCGTTTCTGGCGGCTCACTCTGGTCCTCGGCTTCAAGCTGGAGTTCGCTCCGGACATCTGATGCAACTCGTTGCGGGTTGCGTCCGATCGTGGCATCCCGCTCGCGCCTTCCTCTCGACTGGGGCGCATCCGGTTCGATCCGGAAACGTGCCCTGATCCACTCAAGTCGACATCCCACAACAGCATAGGCGTGCGGTCCCTCCGTATGGACCTGCCTCTCACCGTGTGCGCGGGGGGCGGCCCCGCTCTTGCCGCTTTCCCCGGGTGAGAGCCGAGGTCCCACAGGACATCTGAGCCCGAAAGGCGAGCGACGTGCGGGTCCTGCACATTCACAGCGGGGTAGGGCACACCGGTGGCGGGGGTGGCATCGCGATGGAGCGATTGCACCGCAGCCTGCTGCGGCTCGGGGTGGACTCCAAGATCCTCGTGCTCCAAGACCGGGGATTCGGGCCCGACGTATCGCTCCTTCCGCGCGTCGAAGTGCTGTCGCTCGAGCGCCGGATAGGCTCTGTGACCCGGCGCCTGGGGCTGAATGACATCCATCGCCTCGGATCGTATCAGCTCGGCCGCCACACGTTCTTCCAGAACGCGGACCTGGTCCACTTCCACTGCATGCACAGCGGGACCTTCTCGTATCTGGCCCTGCCAGGCGTCGCGGCGGAACGCCCCGTGGTCCACACGCTTCATGACACATGGGCATTCACCGGGCACTGCGGCTACAGCTACGAGTGCGAGCGCTGGAAGATCGGGTGTGGAGAGTGTCCTCACCCGGAAGAGAACCCGGCGATCGCGCGCGACGCGACGCGGCTCGAGTGGAGAATGAAGACTCGCTCCTTCCTGAAGGCCGAGGTGCAGCTGATCAGCAAGTGCGCCTGGACTACGAGGATGGCACGGGTCAGCCCGCTGCGGCACCTGCCGCTGGCGGAGATTCCCTACGGCGTGAACACCAGCGTGTATCGGCCGAGAGGTACCGAGCGCAGCCGCGAGCTGCTGGGACTGCCGCAGGATCGGTTCGTGCTCCTGTTCTCCGCCCAGAACCTGGCGAGTCGTCGCAAGGGGGCCGATCTGCTGGTTCGCGCCCTGCGTGAGCTGCCTGCGGATCTGGCTCCACGCACGGTGCTGCTGACGATGGGAAAGCGGGGGGCGGAGCTGGCCCAGGGAACCGGCCTTCCGGTCCGGGATCTCGGCTACCTTTCGGACGACCACTTCAAGTCCATCGCGTACTCGGCGGCGGACCTGTTCCTGTTCCCGACGCGTTCTGACGTGTTCGGTCTCGTCTCCATAGAGAGCCAGGCGTGTGGCACGCCGGTGGTTTCGTTCCGCGTGGGTGGGGTGCCGGATCACGTGCGTCCGGGCGAGACCGGCTTCCTCGCCGAGCCGGAAGACGCTCTCGGTTTCCGGGATGGCATCGCCCTTCTCCTCCGCGGGGAGCCGGCGCGGCAGCGAATGTCCGATATCTGCCGTACAACCGTTCAGAACGAGTTCGACCTGAGCATCGAGGCGGCACGTCACGTCAACCTGTACGAGGCGATCCTGACGCAACGCGCGCGCACGCATCACGAAGGACCCGCTGTGCTGCCGCCATATCCCGAGTCCGGGGTCCCAGGAAGCTCGGTCGAGGCCGTCCGGCCGGCGCCCCAGAAGTCCTCCGCAGACCGGGTTGCTTCGGCGCCGGGAGAGGACTAGCGTCCCTCCATGTTCGAGCACGTCCTGGTCCCCGTGGACCTGACCGACCGCAATCATAGGGCCCTCGAGGTCGCGGCCCGGATGGCGGGCGATCCGGGCGAAGTCACCCTCCTGCATGTGATCGAGACCCTGGATCTGCCGTTCGACGAGCTGGAGGACTTCTACCAGCGACTGCACGACCGGGCGCAGGTGGAAATGGACCAGATGGCTGAGCCCCTGTCCACCAGCGGTGTCTCGGTGAACCAGAGGGTCTCCTACGGGAATCGGCTGCGCGAGATTCTCGCGTACTCGGAACAGAATGCCTCCGACCTCATCGTGATGAGCTCGCGGCGCCTCGAACCGTCGGACGCCCCCGCCGGGCTAGCGAGCCTGAGTCACCAGGTTGCCATCCTCTCCCAGGTGCCGGTTCTGCTGGTGAAGTGATCGCGCGCGTTTCGCGTCGGTATGTCTCATAATATCCCTGTCTTGTCGTCCTCAACGTCGCAAAATGCGACGACCCAACCTGATACTACCTGCAACATCTCTGCGTGATTGCACTTGCAGAGCGTCTCCCGGCCAGGACATCGATCCGGGGCGTCGGCTTCCGCTGGGGTCGTAACGATCTACAAGACAGACTGTTAGGGGATCTCAACCAGGCACCATCGGTGTTTGGCGCACGGCGCGCACGATTCTCGCCCGGTACTCGGCCCGAGAACATGCGTCCAGACCCGGACCGAAGCGGCGCGAACCAGCGGAGTCGACACATGATGCACCTCATTCGAGAGAAGATTTCGGGGACCCTCGCGAGGCTGCGGGACGACCGCGGCAGCGTCCTGGTCGTGGTCGCGAGCAGCATGCTCGCGCTCACGTCCGCCGTGGCGCTCGCGATCGACGTGGGGCTTCTGACCACCGCCCGGCTCGAGGCCCAGCGAGCGGCCGATGCATCGGCCCTGGCCGGCGCGGGCGCGTTCGTCCGGTCCCCCGGCAACGAGAGCCTCGCCCGGGAGCTGGCCTCGGAGTATGCAGGCCAGAACACAGTGCGCGGAACCCCGGTCAGCCTGCTCGAGGGTGACGTGGTGGTGGATACGGACGAGCTCACGGTGCAGGTTACCGTATTCCGCGTCGCGGACCGCGGAAGCGCCATACCGACCTTCTTCGCCCGCGTGTTCGGGATCGACGAAGTGGGGGTGGCCGCCACCGCCACGGCCGAAGCTGCGCCGGCCGGCGGCATCAACTGCCTGCTTCCGGTAGCCGTGCCGGACCGGTGGTATGAAGCCGGGGGACCCGGCAACGACCCGGACGACTACAACCCGGAGGACGGCGACGTCTACACGCCGTGGATCCAGCCGGAGACGGATCCGCCCGTATACAACGACAACTTCACAGGCTACGCGGAATCGGATCTCGGGGCCGAGATCGAGCTCACGACGAACAAGGCCAACGGAGGCCTGAACCCCAGCTGGTATTACCCGTGGCGGCCGCCCGGGCAGTCCGGCGCCAGCGACTATCGCACCAACGTGAGCAGCTGCGTGGATCCGACGATCCTGTACTTTGTGGGCATGCAGGTGGACACCGAGCCCGGCAACATGTCCGGGCCCACGATGCAGGGTTTCAAGGACCTGATCGACCAGGACCCGACCGCCCGGTGGAACGGCACCATGAAGTGCGTCGTCAGCGACGGGTACCAGGCGAGCAATGACGCCTCGAAGTGCCGCTCCAGCCCCAGGATCCGGCCGGTGCCCCTGTTCAACCCCACGGAGGAGCCGGACCCGGGCAGCAAGCCGTTCGAGTTCACCAACTTCGCCGGGATCTTCGTGGATGAGGTTCGGGGGAAGTCGGTCTACGGCCGCTGGCTCGGATACACCGGCGTGAATCCTTCGAGCCCGGATGAGGAGACCTCGGCCGGACCGCTGTTCAAGGTGCTGCGTCTCGTGGACTAGAACGCGATCGCGTCGCCGACCCGGTGTTCTACCGCCGGCCGTTCCTGCGTGAGCCAGGGGCGGCCGGTTTCTTCATCACGCCCAGGGCCGTCCGACCTGTCACCCGGGGCACTCCTCAGACGTTCTTGGGTAGCGGACCGGGTGCAGCCCGTGCACTCTCGGCTCGACCGGAGTCGATGACCGGCGGGCGGTTCCACCCGAAGGGCGGGTCCGATGAAGTCCGAGGACTTCCAGGCAGTCTACCGCGAGCTGTACCCCTCGCTGGCCCGGTACGTACACCGGTACACGGGGGATGCCGACGCTGCGGCCGACATCGTCCAGGATGCGTTTCTTCGGCTCCTGGAGCACGACCTGCCGCGAGAAGAGGTCCGGCCGTGGATCTTCGTCGTCGCCACCAACCTGGCGAGAGACAGGGTCCGTAAGAGGGATCGGAGGCGCCGCCTGCTGATCGCGAACCCGGAACCGAGGCGGACGGCGGCTTCGCCGCAGGACGACCTCGAGCGAAATGAGCGAATCGCCTCCGTGAGGCGGGCGCTGGATCGGCTGTCCGAGAGAGATCGCCAGATGTTGCTGATGCGTGAAGAAGGTTTTCGATACAAGGAGATCGCCGCCGCGGTCGGCGTTCGATCGACCTCCGTTGGAGCGCTGGTGGCCCGGGCGCTCAAGCGGTTCAGCGCGGCCTATGTCGCCGTGGGAGAGACCGATGCCGCATCCCAATGACGGGCAGCTGCTGGCCTGGATCGACGGCGAGCTGGAGCCCGGGGACGAGAGCGGTGTATCTCAGCACGTGGAGTCCTGCGCCCGGTGCAGCGGGCGCGCCGAAGTGATGCGCCTCGAGTCCGAAGGCTTCTCGCGCGCGCTCCTGGCGCTGGACGTTGAGGCTCCCGGACTCGCGGATCCGGGCCCGATCCCCGTGGCGGCCGCGCTTTCGCAGCCGGGCTCGCATCGGCTGAGACGGACGGGATGGTCGTTGGCGCGAGCCGCCGGCCTGGTGCTGGTGGCGGCGGGAGCCGCGGCGGCCCTTGTTCCGGGATCGCCGCTCAGGGACTGGATCGAGAACGCATTCGTCGCGGACCCGGCGACCTCGACTGGCAGCGTCGAATCCGCCGCGCCGGAGGAGGCTGCCGGTGACCCCGGGATCGCCGGCCCGACGGCCATCTCGGTCGATCTGCTCGGCGGTGAGCTGACCGTGAATCTGCGCGGCTTCGGCCACGGCAGTAATGTACATGTGAGGCTCAGCGGTGAGCGGCGCGCCTCCGTGCGAGTGGAAGGCGTGGGCGGAAGTCCCCGTTTCGTCACCGGTCCGGGGACGCTCGACGTGATCGGTTCGGGGGAGGGCGAGATATGGGTGGAGCTGCCTCGATCGGCCAGCGAGGGAGCCGTCCTCGTGGACGGGAAACCGGCGGTGCGCCTGGAGGGCGGCCGGCTGGTGATCTTGTGGCCCGAAGCGGATTCACCCCGCGGGGAAGCGGTGTTCCGGATCGGCGACTGACCGGCCGGACGGAGGGGGAGGGCTAGGATGAGTGGCCTTCTCGCGCTCGTAGCCGGAATTGGCCTGGCCGTCCAGGCGACCCCGCAGGCCTCGGTGCGGGGCCAGGTTCGTGCAGCAGCCGACGAACGGCCGCTCGTAGGGGCCGCCGTCAGAATCCTCGACCTGGACCGCACGGTGGTTACCGACGCCCGGGGCGACTACGTCATTCAGGGCGTGCCACCGGGCGAGCACCGCATTCGTGCCTCCATCATCGGCTATTCCTCTCTCGAAGTCGTGCTCAGCGTACCGGCCGAGGCGCACCTGGCCGTCGACTTCATCCTCACGGTCCAGCCCGTCGAGCTGCCGCCGGTCACGGCCGAAGGGGTTCCCGACGGCGTTCGAGATCCGACGGACCTTTCGCCCGAGCTGGCCCCGGCGACCGGAACCGCCGTAGTTCGAATTCTGGACTCCTCCCCCGGTGTGTCGGAAACGGGCATCGCGGCGACGGCGCTGGCCCTGCTGGCGTCGAGCCGCCCCTCGCCTGACAACATCCTGTTCGTCAGGGGCTCCGGGACGGCGCTGGACTTCGTGTTGATGGACGGGGCGCCGGTGCACTCGCCGCTGCAGCTCGGAGGGCTGCTCGACCCAGGCCTTCCCGCGACGGTGGCGAGCGCCACCCGGTGGCACGGTGGAGCTCCTGCCCGCTTCGACGGCGGCCTGTCCGAGGTTCTGACCCTCGAGACCGGAGGGAGTCCGGAGGGGCCGCCCACAGCGGCTGCCTTCCTCGACCTGGTATCGGCCGGAGCGACCTTCCGGACCGGAGGCGGGACGGCCCGCGCGTCGTTTTCCGCCCGCAGCCTGCACGGCGGTGGCTCGGGGGCGTTCGTGGACGGCTCGTTTCCGCAGCGGTATGCCGACGCCGTCACGCGAGTAGACGTCGGCATGTCGGCCACCGACACTTTGATCGTGAGTGGCTTCTGGAACCAGGAGAGCGTGGCTCTGCCTCAGACGGTGCCGTCCGGAATCGCCCCGGAGTGGGGCAACACGGCGGGGTCCGTACGGCTCCGGAGTCACCTGGAGGTGGGCCTGCTCGAGGCCGGGGTGGCGTCGGGCGAGTTCAGGAATCGTCTGCCGATTGGCGCGACGAATCCGGTGCTCGCCTCCGGAACGACGCGCCGCACGCGGGTCACGTTCGACATCCTGGGTGAACGCCAGCGGGTCCAGTACGGATTTGGCATCCACCTGGATCGGCTGGCTCTTTCCACCGTATTCGCGGAAGGCTCGGACGCCGGGCGAATTGAATTCGGCCAGGAAAACTCGGCGGTGGCCCTCGCCGGGTACTTCGATGCAGGTCTCCGGGTGGCGCCCGGACTCCGGCTATCCGCTGGCCTGCGGGGCAACCTGTACTCGGGCCGCCTCGGAGAGGCCGTATCTCCGCGCGCAAGCCTCGAGTGGAACGCGTCGCCGGCGCTCCTCGTGACCGTATCCGCCGGGCAGTTCCACCAACTCGTGGTAGCCCCGGACACGTCGGTGTCGGCATCGGCCGCCCTTCTCGCGTCGACGGAAGCGCAGCAGCTCGGCGCCGTGTTCACGACCATCGCGCCGGCGGAGGCCTCGCACGTCGTCGTCGGCTTCGCGCACTCGGCGGCGCCCGGCTCGCAGCTCGGTCTCCAGGGCTACTGGAAGACCTCCCGCGGCCTGCCGGTGCTCGGCGGCGCCGATCTCCAGGACGCCGGATTCGACATGTGGCTGACGCAGCCCGCGGGCCGCGTGATCCTGTGGGGGAACTACTCCATGGCGTGGGCGTGGACCGAACTGGTAGCGGGCGAGCGCACGGACATCTTCTCCGGCCGGCATTTCCTCCGAGCGGGCGCCGCGGCGGATCTCGGGCGCGGCGTCCGCATCGAAGGCGATATCGCGTACGGAGCGGGACTGGAGTTCGGTGAAATTCCGCGCCCCGGACCCTCGAATCTGTCCGCCGTGCCGGGGAAGGGGCCGGCCGTGGCGGAGGGAAGTCCTCCGTCCTTCGCCTCCATTCCGGGCCCTGGTCCGATCACGATCCCGGCCATTCTCGTCACGGTCCCGGAGGGCCAGTACATCCGGGTCAACCTGCGGGCAAGCGCCCGCCTGGACAGCCACCTGTTCGGCCGGCGGACGAGCTTCTATCCGTACGTGCGGCTGATCAACGCGCTGGACCGGGCGGACGCCATGTTTTACCAGTTCGACCAGGCCACAGATCCGGTCCCACAGGCGTTCGGGGCCGTGCCGATCCTCCCGGTGATCGGGGTGGAGTGGAGGATGTAGACTGCCTCCGGCCCGAGCTACGCGCTCGGGTCGCCTTGCAGGAGGAAGGAGACGTCGTCCCCCGGGTCGATCTCGGCGGGCTCCTCACCGGGGCGGAACAGCCGCCCTCCATGCCGGCCTTCCACGGTGGCAGAGTCTCCGCGGACTCTGAGCATCGCTCCCTCGCGCAGTCCGAGCACGGGCTGCGAGTTGAAGTGGTGGAACTCTCCGATTCGGGTCTCCCTGGTCTCACCCATGTGACGTGAATCGGGATCGGGATCCAGGTAGTGCGGGTTGATGTTGAAGGGGACGAGTCCGAGGGCGTCGAACGAGGGTGGCATGACGATGGGCATGTCGTTGGTGGTGCCGATCGTGAGTCCAGCCAGGTTGGAGCCCGCGCTCGATCCCATGTAGGGCATCCCGGCGAGAGCCCGGGCGCGAAGCGTCTCCATGACGCCGGCAGCGTACAGATCCCGGACGAGAACGAACGTATTTCCTCCCCCCACGAACACGCCTTCGGCCTCCCGGACAGCCCGCACGGGATCCTCGAACTCGTTCAGGCCCACGAGGCCAAGGCCCATTTCCTCGAAGCGTCCTCTGGCCAGGTCGGTGTACGCCCGGTGGGAGACACCGCCGGGGCGGGCCAGCGGGACGAAAAGAACGGACCGTCCCGAGAAGAACGACTGAATGTCCGATTCCGCGTACTCCAGGAAGCGAGTGCCGTGCACGGTGGAGGTACTGAGCAGCAGGATGTCGCGCATGGTCTGGCTCTCTGGCGTTCGGGGTCGATGCTCTGGTGGCCCGCCGTTTCGCAGGGCCGTGGAAACGTATCTTCGCCCGCCCGCGCTTGCGAGGTTCGTGGCCCGCCCTTCTGTTAGGGCGCATGCAGGAGATGGCGGTGTCACCGCACGACACGACCGAACTGGCCGCGTCCTTCCTCCAGGCCGCAATCACGTTCGGCCTGGTGATGGTGTGCGGCTACCTCTATGCGAGGTACCGCAAGCCATACTTCGCGATCTGGGCCCTGGCGTGGTGGCTCTACTCGCTTCGCCTCGCCGTCATCATCGTCTTTCTCGTCACCGAGGTGTGGGATCTTCTCTACTGGCACCAGGTCCTGACCGGCTGGACGGCCCTGGCGTTCCTGTGGTCCGCGCTCGTGTTCTCGCAGCGACTCGTGTGGAGGCGTGCCTACTGGGTGCTCGTTCTCTTTCCGCCGCTGTGGTCGTACATCGCGATCTACAGGATGGACAACTTCTTCCTGGCCGCGGGACCGGCGGTCGTCTTCCTGAGCCTGGCCACCCTGTGGACGGGTGTCATTCTGTGGAAGCACCACCGGCAGGTCGGATCGCTTCCCGCGGCCTTGATGGCCTGGTCGTTCTTCCTGTGGAGCCTGCACCACCTGGATTACCCGTTCCTCAGGGCGCGCGGTGCCTGGAATCCCTGGGGCTACTACCTGGACATCGTGTTCGAGCTGGCCATCGGGACGGCCATCCTGCTGCTCGTGGTTGAGGACCAGTATCGGGGCCTGTCCGTGCTGTCGGCGCTCTCCGCCGATCTTCAGAGCGGCCATCGCGAAGACGAGGTGCTGGATGCGCTCCTGGCCCGTCCCCTTACGCTGCCGGGGGTGCGCGGCAGCGCCATCTACCTTCTCTCGTCGGGGACCGTGCTCCGGGGCGTGGGATTGTGCTCCGAGTGGGAGGGATCCGGCCCGTCGGGGGCGGCGCGGGCGGCCATCGGGCGAGTCGTCGAATCGGGTCAGCCGGACGTGATTCGCGGCTGGGCCGAGGAGGGTGCAGGGCGCACCCACCCCTACATCGCCGCACTGCCCATCTTCCTGGGAGACGACGTGCGGGGCGCCCTGCTCGTGGTGGGCAGTGCCCATGACCCGCTCACGGTTCTGGACGACCGGTTCCTGGTCGCCCTTGGCCACCAGGTGGGGGCCGCTCTAGCGAACGCCGATCTCGTTCAGCGGCTCGAGGATCGGACGGCGGACCTGGAGAGGCTGGCCGGCCGCATGGTGGAGCAGCACGAGGAGGAGCGCCGCCGCCTTTCGCGTGAGCTGCACGATGAGAGCGCCCAGGTCTTTGCGGCCGTGAAGCTGCAGCTCGGGCTCCTCCGGGAATCAGCCACCCCTGAGCAGGAGCCGGCCCTGGAAATGGCCGTGGACCTCGTCGGGTCGGGAATCCGGAGCATCCGCAACGTGGCGCGCGACCTCCGTCCGTCGCTTCTCGATGACCTGGGGCTCCTGCCCGCCCTGCAGGCGCTCGCGGACGACTTCGAGGACAAGACAGGGATCGAGACGGTTCTCCTCGCGCCCGTCCGGCTTCCGGCCCTGACGGCGGAGGCGGAGCTGGCGCTGTTCCGTACCATGCAGGAGGGGCTCTCCAACGTGGCCCGGCATTCGGGAGCCGCCGTCGTGACCGTCACCCTCGAGGTGGACGACGGCGATCTGCAGCTGAGCGTACAGGACGATGGGCGAGGACTCGAGGAGGGTAACCCCGATGAACAGCTGCGATCCCGCACTGGGATACTGGGCATGCGCGAACGTGTGGCGCCGCTCGGTGGGTCCGTGGAGCTTCTGAATCCGGAGGATGGAGGTGCTCAGCTTCGAATCCGGATTCCCGTTCCGACGGGTGGAGATTCCGCTGGCCGGTCGGGGGCGTTAACGTCTTCCTGACCGCGATGACAGGAGGGGTCGGAATGAGTGACGCCAGCATCCGGATTCTGCTCGCCGATGACCACGCCCTGGTTCGCGAAGGAATCCGGCGTGTGCTCGAGGAGGAGCCTCAGTTCGATGTGGTGGCCGAGGCCGCGGACGGAGAGGAAGCGGTGTCCCTCGCGCGCGAGCATCGACCGGACGTAGCGGTGGTGGACATCACGATGCCGGGCGCCTCGGGCTTCGAGGTGACGGCGCGGCTGAAGTCCGAGGCCCCTTCCACGAAGGTTCTCATCCTCAGCATGCATGACGATGCCGAGTACGTGATGAAAGCCGTGCGTGCCGGAGCCCTCGGCTACCTCCTCAAGGACGAGGCGGGCCCCGCGCAGCTCCGTGAGGCCGTGCGGACCGTCCATTCGGGCAACTCGTTCTTCACGTCGGCGGTCGCGGCGCGGCTCGCCGCCGGCCTTCGCGGCGAGGACGGAGACAAGGGCCCCGGCCTGGAAGTGCTGACGGCTCGCGAGCTCGATGTCCTGAAGGGAATTGCCGCCGGGCAGAGCAACAAGCAGATCGCGGCGGAGCTCGGCATCAGCCGGCGGACGGTGGAGAGCCACCGCGAGAGCCTCATGCGGAAGCTCGACATCCGGACCGTGGCGGGCCTGACCCGATTCGCGCTCGACGCCGGCCTCCTGGACGACGCGGCTCCCTACTGACCCGCACCCCAGCTTCCCACGTCGTCCCTGTGTTCAGGTCGAATGCGGGACAAGGTGACTCAATCCGTAGTTTTTCGGACCAATTGTCGGTAGAATTGCGAATTTTCGTCCCAACCCCCCGCAGGTAACCTCTTCTCACGCTCTCCTTTGAGGCCGGCAGGGTGTCCATTCCGGGCGCCCGCCGGCAAGACAGGGTCCCCCTACAGGGCGTCAACGGAGGTTACTGTGCTCTATTCACCCGCTCGAGTGGCGGGAGGTCTAAACCGGGTCCTGTTCACCGGACTCCTTTTCGCATTCCTCCTCGCTGTTCCAGAATCAGCTTTCTCGCAGGAAACTCCCGAAGCCGAGCCCGACAGCGCGGCTGCGGAACCCGTCATCATGCAGCCGATCGCGGTCACGGCGACCCGCGATCCCAAGGAGCTGTTCGTGATCGCCGCGCCGGTGTCCGTGCTCGACACGGTCGCCCTGCGGGCGATCTCGCCAAATACGGCTTCGGATATCCTCAAGGGTCTTCCCGGAGTCGATGTCAACGGAGTCGGGACGAACCAGACGCGTCCCACGATTCGCGGCCAGCGCGGTCAACGAATCCTCCTCCTGGAGGACGGCCTGAGGCTGAACAACGCTCGCCGCCAGCAGGACTTCGGCGAGCTGCCGGCGATCGTGGACGTGAACAACGTCTCGCAGATCGAGGTGGTCCGAGGGCCCGCATCCGTTCTATACGGCACCGACGCCATCGGCGGGGTCGTCAACATGCGGACGTCCGAGGTGCCGTCGCTATCCAGCGGCGACATGTACGGCGGCCGCGTCACCTTTCTGTACCGGGACGAGGGCGAGCAGCTGCGCCCGACGGTGGATCTGTTCGGCCGGATCGGCAAGGTCGGCTTCCGCGGCAGCGCCTCGTACCGAAACGCCAAGAACTACTTCGCTCCCTCCGGGAGCTTCGGTGACATCACGCTGGGCGGGACGACCGAGGTAAACGACACTGGCGTCGAGGACCAGAAC
>CAJIAC010000016.1_pt1 | contig 12444 bp, 9 predicted proteins | sample 9198961 | NCBI WGS metagenome assembly CAJIAC01 (sample SAMEA7708276, study PRJEB35096) | sediment metagenome | biome: marine neritic benthic zone biome [ENVO:01000025]; feature: sediment [ENVO:00002007]; material: shallow marine sediment [ENVO:03000034] sea grass bed [ENVO_01000059] ... | reverse complement strand
CCCGTGTCCACGTCCCGCAGGATCCACTCGACCTCGTTCGAAGTGGACAGCCAGTTCATGTGCGACATCATGTCCGTGAATTCGACCGGCGACCGGTACACCGTGTCGATGGCCATGAACTGCATCACCTGCACGGGCAGGTCGTGAATGTTCACGGTGAGGAGGAGCTCGCGGTCCACGGGGGCGTCCACGTACTTCCGATACGGCTCGACCTCCTCTCTGACCTCCTCGATCACGTGCAGCTTGCGGAAGGTTTCGCCCCGGTCCGGCTCAGCGACCTCATCGGAGACGTGAACCGCGCCCAGCGTATCCACGACCGAGAAGAAGCGGCCCTGCATGTGGTTGAGGGCGGTGATGCGGTTCGTGACCACGTGCTCGCCCGCCTCCTCGAACATCACCTCGACCACGTAGCGTTGCGCGGGAGCGATCGCGACGCTGCGCACGAACATCTCCTTCTCGAAGCGGCCGATGTCCGCCCCTACCAGCTTCATGGGAGCGCCGCCGAACGAGAGGTTGAAGGTGCGGGTGTTGGAGACGTTGGTGAGGTAGAACCGAACCACTTCGCCGGTCATCGCGTCCAGCTCGTAGCTCTGCTCTCCATTGATCAGCAGCACGTTCCCGAAGCGCCCCATGATCGAGAAGTTCGCCGCTTCCGCCCCGAACGGTACGAGCTCACGGCCTTCGACCAGGATGTCATCCAGCGTGACGACCTGCTCGGAGTGCACCGGATCGGCGTAGGGCTCGCGGTCCGGGCGCACCAACATGTTGCCGTACAGACCCAGATCCTGCTGGATGTCCTCCCGCACGTGCGGGTGATACCAGTAGATGCCGTCGTCCGGAAAGCGAATCGTGTAGTCGAACGTCTCGCCCGGCTGGACCGGGTCCTGGGTGAGGCCCGGGACTCCGTCGAACCGGTTCTCCAGCCGAAGGCCGTGCCAGTGCACGGTCGTCTCCATGTCGATCCGGTTGGTGAACCGCACGTGCACCTCGGCGCCCCGCTTCACCCGGATCAGGGGGCCGGGGATCTGCTCGTTGAAGGCGTACATCACGAACGTCTCGCCGGCCACCATCTTCCGGACCAGCGAGGCCTCGAGGGCCAGGGTGTCGCCGTCCACCAGGTCCACGATCTCCCGCGGTCCGGCCATCGGAAGTGTGGCCGGGTCGATACCCTCACCCGGCAGGAATTCGGTCACCGAGGGGTGCAGTTCCTTCGCGCCCGGCAGCATCGGGTTGCGGATCATCGGCATGATCATCGAGGCCGACGGCAGGATCGGGATGTCGCTCGCTTCCCCGTGGTGCATGTGGTCCATGTCCTGGGCGCCGGAAGCCGGTGGAAGCGCCAGGAGGGTGGCCGACAGGATGCACGATATCGCGACGAACCGGCGGCCGGTTCGGATGGCGGACGATTTCACGGGCGCCAAGTACGCCCTCTCTGGTTTCCGATCATGTGTGTCAGCCTCGGAGCTAGACGGTCGCCCATCCTAAACGAACGGGCGAAACGTGTCTACCGGAACCGACGCCTCGAGGTTCCGCGACCGCAGCAGGATTCCCGGCTCTGAGGCTCCTCCACGCGTTCCACTCCGCGTGTTATGTTGAGGCGTCCGTGAACGAGCCTCCTGACGAGAGGGTGAGATGAGACTCGGCCCGATCGCCGCTTGGACATGCATCCTGGCCGCGGCTCTCGCCGGCTGCCTGCCGGAGGCAGACGACCAGGGAGAGCCGTCTTCCACGCCCAACGTGGTCATCATCTTCCTGGACGACGTGGGATACGGTGACCTGGGCACCTTCGGACACCCAACCATTCGGACACCGAACATGGACCGGCTGGCCGGTCAGGGCGTCAAGCTCACGGGCTTTTACGCGGCCTCGCCGTCTTGCTCTCCCTCGCGGGCGGCTCTGCTGACCGGCCGTTACCCCGTTCGGGCGGGCATCCACTGGGCCCTGGGCCCCGAAGAAGAGAACGGGATCTCGGCCGAAGAGTGGACCCTGGCCGAGGCCCTCCACGAGGCCGGCTACGCCACGGCGGCGATCGGCAAGTGGCACCTCGGAGCGCGGCCTGAGTTCTTCCCGACCGAACACGGATTCGATTCCTACTTCGGCCTCCTGTACAGCAACGACATGATGAAGCCGTGGGTTCAGACGGACCGCCCGCTGGAGCTGTATCGGGACACGCGGCCCATCGAGCATCCGGTCGACCAGGCCACCCTGACGCGCCGATACACGGAGGAGGCCGTCCGCTTCATCGAGGAATCCGCCGCCCGGGACCGACCGTTCTTTCTCTACCTTGCTCACTCCATGGCCCACGTGCCCCTCTACCGGTCGCCCGAGTTCGAGGGGCACAGCGCAGGTGGTAAGTATGGAGATGTGATCGAGGAGCTGGACTGGAGCGTCGGGACCGTTCGGCAGGCATTGAAGGGCGCCGGCGTGCTCAACAACACGCTGGTGTTCCTGATGAGTGACAACGGCCCCTGGGCCGAGATGCCGGACCGGATGTTCGCGGATGGTCACATCCAGCCCTGGGACGCCGGAACCTCCGGGCCCCTGAGAGGATCCAAGGCGTCGGTATGGGAAGGAGGACTCCGCGTGCCGGCGGTGGTCTGGGGTCCCGGCTTCCTGGCCGGCGATCATTCCGTCTCGGGGCTCGCCACCGTGATGGACGTGTTCCCGACGATCGCGGCCCTCGTGGGCCTCGAGGCCGCTCCGGGCCGTCCCTTCGATGGAAACGACCTGCTCCCGTGGCTGGAAGGCGGACCGACATCGCCCAACGAGCTCTTCTTCTACGTGTATCCGGACGTCGTGCGGGGGGTGCGGGACTCGCGGTGGAAGCTCCTGGTGCGCCGGGCGTCGCCGGAGGCCGAGCTCACCGAGGAGCTGTACGACATGGCCTCGGATCCCTACGAGCGTTTCGACCTGGCAGCTGAGCACCCCGACGTGGTGGAACGGCTTCGCGCGGAGATGGCGCGCTTCGCGGCGGAGAGTGGAGCCCGGCTTCCCTCAGTGGATTGAGCCGGCCATCCGGGATCAGTCGACCGTCGCCTCGACGGTGATAAAGTCGGGGATCTCGACGTCGGCCACACTTCCATAGCGGGTCCGTAGTTCCTGGATCCCCTCCGCTTCCCCGACGATGCTGAGGCGGTCCCCCGCCGCGAATCGCAGGCTGCCACTCGGAATCAGGACCTCGCCTCCCCTCCGCACCAGCGCTACCAGCGTGCCCTCGGGCCACGAGATGTCCCGCAGCCGCTCTTCCACCAGCGCCGACGAGGGCCCGTGATCCGACAGGTGGATGGACATGAACCGCTCGTCGCGGAGCACCGCCTCGCGGAGCTCCGACGGGTCGTCCGCGGCGAGCCAGGCGTCCATGAAGTCGTCGTCGTCCGCGCGTCCCGCGATGCCCGCCAGCAGCCGAAGGTGCTGCCCCGGGTTTTCCTCCGGACTGGCCAGGAAGAAGATGGCGTGGATCAGCGTGTCGTGGCGCTCGTCCGTGAACTGGTCGCCGACCTCGACCGTGATGCCCCTGATGGATCGCGCCAGGACCAGCTCGGGTAAGGTGGCGCCAGGCAGCCGGAGGTGCGGGAGCGCCGTTCCGTGGGACACCGGCGTCGCGCCGGTCTGTGTGCCGTGCAGAAAGCCGTCCATGAGGTGGCCGGCGCTCGCGGGGAGCCGCTGAGCCAGCCGCGCGGAGGCGCGCCGGGTCGCGTCCTCGAACGTGTCGTCGTCTCCGAGGTCCAGGGCGAACGCGCGAGCGACCACTTCGTCGAACGCGTCCTCGGCCCGGACGCCCTTCTCCTTGAGGATTCCCCTGAGCTCCGGGTCGAGGCCCTCGAACCGTCCCTGGCCCAGGCGTTCGAACCAGTGCAGGAGAGCTCCGCTCCGTACCACGTGGTCGCGGGCGTAGTAGAAGTACCAGGCGAGACACGCCCCCACGAGGCCGATCGCGAAGACGATCGGCATCAGTCCCAGGACGGCGATCAGCAGGGCCGGGGCCAGCAGGCCGATCAGTTGCACCCACGGATATCCGGGTGAGCGGAATCCGGGGTCGTACGCTTCGATGCGGCTCTCGCGCATCACGACCACCGCCAGGTTCACCAGGGCGAACACCATGAGCAGGAACGTGCTGGCGAGCTTCGCGACATTTTCCACGTCCAGGGTGAGGATCACCAGTGCCATCAGGGCGCCCGTGGCCAGCAGGGCCAGGGGCGGCGTACCCGTGCGCCCCACCTTCCCGAACGCTTCCGGAATCAGCCGGTCACGTCCCATGGCCAGCGGGTAGCGTGACGCGGCGAGGATGCCCGCGTTGCCTGCCGCGGCCAGCCCTGCGATGGCCGGAACGAGGGCTATCCCAAGAGCCACCGGGTGCGGCAGCCACGCGAACAGCCGCTCGCCGGCCGTGGCCACCGGAGTGGTGTCCGCATGGAACGTCTCGGGCGGGATCACCAGGGTCATCAGCCACACGCCCGCCACGTAGACCGCCGATACCGTCAGCAGCGCGAGGAACATGCCCAGCGGGAGATTCCGATCCGGGTCCTGCACTTCTTCCGAGATGCTGACCACCTTGACGGGGCCGGCGAACGAGATGAACACCAGCCCTATGGTGAAGGCGAGTCCTTTGCCGTACTCGCCCTCGTGCGCCAGGAAGGGCTCCGGATCGTGGTGGAACGCTTCAGCGCCGGGTCCGCCGCCCGCGGCCACCAGACCCTGGAGGAAGAGGATCGCGAGGAAGCCCAGCACGAGCACGACGAGTACTCGCACTAGCCCGCTGGATTCCTTGGCGCCCAGGAGGTTGAGAACGACGAAGAGCGCCGTAAGGCCCAGGGCCAGGTACTCGGGCGGCAAGCGCACGATCAGCGCCACGTAGTAGCCCATTCCGATGAGCGCGAATGCGCTCTTGAGGACCAGCACCAGCCACGTGCCCAGTCCTCCCACCGTGCCCACGATCGGCCCGAGGCTCCGGTCCAGGAAGTAGTAGACTCCTCCCGCCCGCGGCATGGCCGTGGCGAGCTCGGCCTTGCTCAGAAGCGCCGGGATCACCAGCAGGCTGGCGATGAAGTACGCCAGCACGACGGAGGTCCCGGTCTTGGAGGCCGCTATGCCGGGAAGGAGGAAGAAACCGGCGCTGAGCATGGAACCGGTCGCGATCACGTACACGTCGAGCAGGGTGAGCTGCTTGCTCAGACGATGTTCGTGAGCCTCGGCCATCCCGGTCTCCTGCAACGGTCGAAGGTAGCCCCGGCGATCGCCGGGGCCGGGGTCGCTCTCACCGGTCCCGCTGCGCGGGGCCAGGCGGCTGCAGGCAATGTAACGTGTCTAGTGCCAGGTGGCTCCCACCGTGAACAGCAGGAGGCTGGCGCCGTCCCCCTCGGTGCCGGTGTACACGAAATCCAGAGCGGGCGTGAGGAAGAAATTCCGAGCGAGCTGAATATCGTAGCCCAGACCGGCGCCGAGGCCGATCCCTCCCTTTTCATCCGTCACGGTCGCCGTCAGATCGTCGATCGGGATCTCGAGCTCCACCGTGCGCCCGGCGAAGCCGGCCCCGCCCTTCAGATAGAAGCCGCCCCTGGGGCTCGGGTAGTACAGGGCCGTGAACATCAGGGCGCCTCGCCCGACCCTCGTATTGTTCTCTTCGTTGCCCCAGCCGATGAGCTCGCCACCAATGATGAACTGCTGACTGGGGCTTCCGCCCATGCGCAGGAAGCCGGCCCCGCCGAACTTGGAGTCTCCGTCGAAGGCGTCATCACCGAACGCGGTTCCGGCCCCGAATCCGAAGCTGATCCAGAATCCGTCGTGCACGGCCTCGCGCTGGGCCTGGGCCGGGCCGGCGAGGGTCAGCAAGGCCGCCGCGGCGATCAAGGTTCCAATGCGTGTATGGTTCATGTCGAAGCTCCGGTAGGGATGAAGTGGATGCAATGATTTACCCCCTCTGCGGAGCCCCGTTCCCCGATTTCCAAGGTGGGGGCGACCTGCTGAATGGGACTTCCTGGAGACGGCCAAAGTGTCACACATCGCGACGAACGGACATTGCGGCTCCGCTCGACTGCAGCTTCGATATCTGGCCATTGCCGCCGTCCACCGTTACAAGGCGATACAGGTCACCCATTTACAGAATCGCCGAATTACCCGGTTTTCTGCATGTATTCGGGAGGTCCTGACGCACGTTTCTTGCAGGATAGTTCCGGTCAAACGGGCAGGTTGGGTTGTTCACGACCCCCGTCGCTCCGGCGACTGCCCCACGAAGTCAAAAGCGCTGCCAGCGGCGGCCAGACTCACGAAGCGATATGCGAGGGGGGCGTGAGCTGGTTTGTCGCTGGCGGTTTTTTGTCCCCGGTGGTCTATTGCGTGGTGTGGTGTTGCAGCGTCGTCCTCCCGGACGACGGGTTCTACAAGGAGGAGCCCCCATGAGTCCGCGAAACCTCCCCGCGATTCTCGTGATCTCGATGATCTCCCTGGCCCTCACGGCGTGCAGCGATCGCACGACTCCCGAGGCCGAAGTGGAGACGGCGGCCGCGGAGTACCCGAGAGAGGTGCTCCAGGCGCACATGAAGGATCATTTCTACAAGGCGACCGAGATGCAGGTCGCGGTCATCAACGGGGATCTCGAGGCGGTACGAGAGCCCGCCACGTGGATGGCAGAGCATGCCAATTCCGCTGCCATGCCGGAGGAATGGAGCCCGCACGCGGAGGCGATGCACGCAGCGGCTCGCGGGGCCGCGGAGGCCGTGGACCTGATGGCGGCCGCGCAGGCGACGGCGGCCATGGGCGCCGAGTGCGGGAACTGCCACAAAGCGCTCGGCGCGGAGGTCGGGTTCGCCGTGGATGCCGCGCCGCCCGAGGGAGAGGGAGCGGAACCCCACATGGGACGCCACGCGTGGGCATCCGGCCGCATGTGGGAGGGTCTGATCGCACCGTCCGGAGTGGTGTGGGACGGGGGCGCGGAAGTACTGGCCGAAGCGCCGCTCGCGCCGGCTGAGCTGTCCGTGGACCTGGACGTGCTCGCCGAGGTCTCGGAGATGGAAGGGTCGATACACTCAATGGGTGCCGAGGCCGTCGGACTCACCGAGCAAGCCGAGCGCGCTGCGGTGTACGGCAACTTCCTCGCGACGTGCGCCAGCTGCCACGAGAAGGCCGGTCGCGGCAAGATCTAGCCGATTGCGAGACGCGCACGATCATAGGGCCCCGGGGCGCTTAAGCGCGTCCCGGGGCTCCTTCTTTCCAACTCCTTTCCTTCTGCCCCGGCCACCGATCGCGCGGTCTTTTTATTGTCATTTCAATATGATATTTTGTCTGCCGTCGGACTCCAGGACGAAATGACACACGACCGAGGCCATACCGGAGGCTATATGATCTCCAGAAGATATTGGACGCTGGCGCTCTTGCTGGCGGCCATTCCCGCTGAGACCATCGCCCAGGAAGTCGATCTCAAGTTCGGCGGTCAGGTCAGGCCGCGCTTCGAGTACCGGGATCCGTTGATCCTTCCCGACGGAGGCGCCGAGACCTTCACTTCGATGCGCACCCGCCTGGACCTGAGGGCGGGCATGGAAGACAACCTTTCGGCCTTCATCCAGATCCAGGACGTCCGGCTCTGGGGCTCCGAGCTCAACACGCTTGGCGACTTCTCGGCCGACGGCCTGGACATCCACCAGGCGTACATCGACCTGGGCAAGGCCGTGGACGGCGGCTTCATGGGTCGTTTCGGTCGACAGGAGGTGAACTTCGGAGGCCAGCGCCTGATCGGATCCGTGAACTGGGCACAGCAGGCGCGATCGTTCGACGGGATCCGCGTCAGCTCCGGCGGAAGCGTAGGCAACGTCGATTTCTTCGCCGCCAAGCTCCAGGACAATCAGGTGCTCGACGTGGAGCAGGAAGCGGACCTGGTCTCGGGGTACGGCACCTGGGGGATCAGCGACACACAGGACCTGGACCTGTACTGGATCTTCGACCACCGCGACGACGACGAGGCGGATCCGGGCGAGCAGCAAACGAACCGGCATACGTTCGGCGCCCGCTGGGTGGGCAGCACGGCCGGGCTCACGTACCGCGCCGAGGGCTCGTATCAAGCCGGCACGCTGCTGGGAACGGATGTCAGCGCCTTCATGTTCGGAGGCCGGCTGGCTTACGGATTCGGTGGGAAGGGCAGCGTCACCCTGTGGTACGACTACCTGTCCGGGGACGGTGACCTGGGCGACGGGACGCTCAAGGTGTTCGACACCCTGTTCGCCACGAACCTCAAGTTCTACGGCTTCGCTGACCTGTTTCTGAACATCCCCCTGCACACGGGAGGCCGCGGACTTCAGGACCTGGCCATCAAGGGGACCTACAAGCCGCACGCCGCCTGGATGCTGCGGCTCGACCTCCACTCCTTCCACATGGCGGACAAGGGTCCGCTGACCTCAGGTCACTTCGGCGAGGAAATCGACATCGTCGCGAGCTGGAAGTACAACCGATACCTGAACCTGAGCGCCGGGTTCAGCTACGTGTTCCAGAACGACGCCTGGGCCGAGATCGGGCGGCTCACCAAGGACCTGGGCTGGTTCTACCTGATGCTGGACGCGAAGTTCTAGGCGGCCCCGGAGGATCGGCTCCGGGGCCTTCGCGTCCATGGCGGCTCCAGCGCCTCGATGGTGCGTTCAGGGAATCGTGATTTCGGGGCAGCGATCCTCCTCCTCGTCACGCTCCAGCTCGCGAAGCAGGCAGTTCACCGTCTGCTGGATCAGCCGCTCCACGGGGACCCCCTGCCGGGCGGCCTCCCCTTCGTATTCCCGGTAGTGGGTGTCACTCACTTCCGCCCACACCTGGACCTTACGCATGCGCCACCTCCATCTCCCTCGATTCCAGCTCGGCTCCCTCCTCTTCACCGGTGGGATAGGACGGCACCGCCTTGTGGCCATAACACAGGATTCCGCCTTTCCCCTCCTTCCGGATGAGACGAAACTCGAGGGCGACCGGCATTCCGATTTCGACAGAGGCAGGATCGCAGTCCGCCACCTGTATCATCATGCGGGCGCCTTCCGGCGTCTCCACGACGGCCAGCACGTACGGCGCCTCCATGAGGAAGTCGCCGGGCGGAACGTGCACGACGGTGTACGTCACGACCTTTCCCTCGTGCGATAGCTCGATGTTCTCCACATCGGTGCCGCAGCAAGCCGGGCACACGCCGCGTGGTGGATGCGAAACCCGGCCACAATTGCCGCAACGGGTCGCCTCCAAACGGTAGCGGGACGGAATCTCCCGCCAGTATCTCGGACTTGGCATGGTCGATCTCCTTTCCGCTCACACGGCCTGAAGGATGTGCACCACCGAGCTCGCACCGGTACCGCCCATATTCTGAGCGAGGCCGAACTCGGCGTCCGGCACCTGGCGCGCGCCGGCCGCACCCGAAAGCTGCTCGAAGAGCTCTACGACCTGGGCGATGCCGGTCGCGCCCACCGGGTGTCCCTTCGACTTCAGTCCGCCGCTCGTGTTCACCGGCAGGCGTCCACCGAGCGCCGTTTCCCCCTCGCGGGCGCAGTGTCGACCCTCACCCATCGGTGTCAGGCCGAGCGCCTCGAGGCAGCAGATCTCGGCGATCGAGAAACAGTCGTGCACCTCGGCGACGTCGACTTCGGCAGGGCCGATCCCGGCCATCTCGAACGCCCGCCCGCCGGCGAGCGCCACCGCGTCCAGGAAGGAAATGTCCGCCCGATCGGCCAGGGCCATCGAGCCCGTGGCCATCCCGGTTCCGCGAATGACCACCGGCCTGTCCGTATAGCGCGAGGCCTGGTCCAGGGGGCAGAGCACCACGGCGGCTGCACCGTCACTCACCGGTGAGCAGTGGAGCAGACGCAGAGGCTCCGAAACTGGTGCCGAATTCATGACCTGGTCCAGGGTCAGCTCGCGTGGAAACTGCGCATGGTCGTTGAGGGCGCCGTGCCGGTGGTTCTTAACCGACACCCACGCGAGGTCCTCCTCGGTAGTCCCGTGTTTCTCCATGTGCGCCCGGGCGATCATGGCATACAGGCCCGGAAAGGTCGCTCCGTTGTAGACCTCCGTTTCCTGGTCCGAAGCGGTGGCCAGGACTTCGGTCACATCCGCTCCGTCGTTCATCTTCTCCACGCCCGCGGCCAGCACGATGTCGCTGGCCCCGCTCGCCACTTCGAGGAAGGCGGTCCGGAGCGCCACGCCTCCCGAGGCGCAGGCCGACTCGATCCGGATGGCCGGCACGCCGGCCATTCCCAGGTGGTCGGCCAGCAGCGGACCCACGTGCTCCTGCCCCACGAATTGGCCGGCCGACATGTTTCCCACGTAGATCGCGTCCAGGCGCTCCGCTCCGGCGTGGGTCAGGGCTTCGCGCGCCGCTTCCACGAATAGGTCGCGGAGGCTGGCGCCCCAGAGCTCACCGAAGCGGGTCATGCCTGCCGCGACGATTGCTACATCACGCATCTGTACCTCCGCGTCACTCGTTGACGATGATTTTCTCGCGGTACTTGGCGTACTCGCCGTAGGTGACGTACTGGCGCGGGCCATCCAGCATCGAACGAACGCTGGGGGCCAGACCCCGGCGCTGCGGGAGGAGCCCGGTGGCCCGGAAGACGAACGAGTCACTACCCGCGCCCGACCCGAATGAAGTGATCAAGATCAGGTCGTCCGGATCGGCTACGTCGAGCACCGCCGCGAGTCCCGTGGGGGACGAGCCGGAGTACGTGTTGCCCATCGTCGGCACGATCCAGCCGGTGTCCATCTGCTCCCTCTTGAAGCCGAGCGACTTGCCGACTGACAACGGGAACTTGCCGTTCGGCATGTGGAAGACCGCGAATCTGAAGTCTGCTGGCTTGAGCCCGGTCTTCTCGAGGATGCGCCGCGTGGCAGCCGAGACGTGCTTGAAATACGCCGGCTCGCCGGTGAACCGTCCCCCGTGCCTGGGATAGAACTCGCCTTCCCGGCGCCAGAAGTCCGGCGTGTCGGTGGTGAAGCTGAACGTCTCGACCACTTCGGCCAGTGGGTCGTCCCGTCCGAACAGGTATGCGGCTCCGCCGGCCGAAGCCGAGAACTCGAGCGCGTCGTCCGGGGCGCCCTGCGAGGTGTCCGCTCCCACGGCGAGCGCGTAGTCGACCCGGCCCGATTCCACGAGCGCCAGGGCCACGAACATGGCCTCGGTGCCCGCTTTGCAGGCGAACTCGAAATCGGCGACATGGACGTCGGGCCCCGTTCCCAGGGCTTCCGCGACCACGGTCCCGCTCGGCTTCACCGCGTACGGGTGGGACTCCGAGCCGATGTAGACCGCCCCGACCCGGGAGGCTGACACGCCCGCCCGCGCCAGCGCCGACCGCCCGGCGGCCACGGAGATGGTGATGGTGTCTTCGTCGAAACCGGGGACCGATTTCTCCTCCAGGAGCAGTCCCCTGCGGATGGTGCCGGGGTCCTTACCCCACTGGCGCGCGATCTCCTCCGTGGTGATCCTGCGCCGCGGGATGAATGCCCCGTAGCCTGCGATTCCGGCCATGTCCACCTCCTCGCGCTCGGGTGCACGGCATACCGGGCCCGAGGGGGGACAAGTCCCAGGTCGAAGGTACGTAAGGGTTTCTCTATAAAGGTAACGGGCGCGACAGCGCCGCGCCCGTCGTCACCTGAGTGAATCGCGGACTCGGCGCGGGCCGAGCGACGCTGGTCAGGTTCCGTGCTTCACCCGATTCGACAGGACTTCCCACCGCGCCTCGACCTCACCCTGGATGATTTCCACCTGGCGATCGGTGAGGTGCTTGAAGCGGGCCTGGCGCCGGATGTACTCCTCGATGGCCCCACCCGGGTGATCGACGGTGAAGCGCCACGTGCCGCCGTTCTCGACTTCCATCAGCGGGAAGATGCGCTTCTCGACCGCCATGCGAGCCAGGTCGATCGTCTCATCGTTCTGCGTCTTCCAGCCCGGTGGGCAGGGCGCGAGGATGTGGATGAACCGCGTCCCGCGGATCGTGCGCGCCTTCTTGACCTTCTCCACCAGATCCACCGGATACGCGACCGAAGCCGTCGCTGCGTAGGGGATCCGGTGCGCCGCCATGATGGCCATGATGTCCTTCTTGGGCTGGTGCTCCGGATCGCTGGCCGGCGTGGTCGTGGTCCAGGCTCCCCACGGGGTGGCCGAGGAACGCTGGATCCCGGTGTTCATGTAGGCTTCGTTGTCGTAACAGACGTAGATGAAGTCCTCGTTGCGCTCGGCCGCCCCCGACAGTGCCTGCAGCCCGATGTCGAACGTGCCGCCGTCCCCGGCCCACGCGATCACCGTGGTCTCCGTGTCTCCGCGGGCCACGAGACCCGCCTTGATCCCCGAGGCCACGGCGGCGCCCGTCTCGAACGCGGTGTGGAACAGGGGCACGCGGAGCGACGATTGTGGCCACGGCCCGGCGATGATGCTCCAGCAGCAGGCCGGGAGCACCACCATCGTTTCGGGTCCCAGCGCCTTCAGCACCAGGTTCATGG
>CAJIAC010000066.1_pt1 | contig 12839 bp, 9 predicted proteins | sample 9198961 | NCBI WGS metagenome assembly CAJIAC01 (sample SAMEA7708276, study PRJEB35096) | sediment metagenome | biome: marine neritic benthic zone biome [ENVO:01000025]; feature: sediment [ENVO:00002007]; material: shallow marine sediment [ENVO:03000034] sea grass bed [ENVO_01000059] ... | reverse complement strand
GCAGCGTCATGGCAAGGCACAACCGGGACGCGCGCGGTGTCGATCAGCTCGGCACCCTGTGGCGCATCAGCTACCAGCCGGACTGGCTGAGCAGGGTGAAGATCTCCCGACAGCTTCCCGGGGACCGGCGGCGTTCCATGGTCACGCTGTTCCGAAACCCTGCGCGCCGAGCCGAAGCAGCCCCCGGGAGGGTCGTCCGAACGGGGATCTCCGCGGTGGACGGCTCCGCAGACTTCAGGGTCTCGGTTGAAGATCCGGAGGGGGTGGTGGAGTCGGTGGTCGTCGTCACGCGTCGGAAACGGGGCAGGAGGAAGGAGGTGGTGAAGTACGTGCTGGAGTCCCGTCTTCCGCCGCCCCGCCGGTGACCTCGGGCGCTCCCGCGAACGATTCTCCGCGGGGCCCTTAGAAGAGCTTGAAGCGGAGCCAGCGCCACGGCTTCCTGCGGAGCTCGGACTTCAGACTGTCCAGCCTGGCCTCGAACCCCGCCCGCTGCCTGGCGATCTCGTCATCATAGAGAGCCCGTCCGGCGGTTCCACGGCCGGCCCGCAGGTCCCGATCCAGGCGATCCATGTTGCTGGAGATACGCTCCAGGCGTTCCGCCAGAACGGTCACGGCCGAGGTCACGTCCTCCGCCTGCTCCTCGTCAGCCAGACTTCGCAGAGCGCCGAACATTTCCGTGAGCGCCGGTGCGAGCGAGTCGGCGGCCATCCTGGAAGGAAGGGCGTCCTCGGACCGCAGCGCGGCGTATACTTCGAGGGAATGGGCGGATACATGCCTCATTCGCCGGACGAGCGCGGTATCGCCCCTCAGGCCTGCCGCGGTTCCGGGTCCAAGTGTCAGTCGGTCCGTCAGCTCGCGGCTCAGCATCATGAGTGTATCTACGGCACCGCGCGCAGCCGTGGCCAGAGAGAGAAGCTGATCCGTTGAGCGAAGCGGAGGGACGGTCAGCGTGTCCTCGGAGTCGAAGGTGCCGTCGCCTCGGCCGCCCGGATCCAGCTTGAGGACGACCGGGGCCAGGAGAGCAGAGCTGGCGATCCTGGCTTCCGTGTCAGCACCGAGAGAAGGTATGGCCGCCCAGTGGAGCCGCGCTTGAATCACGACGCGGCTCTGCGCCGGCCCCGCCGGATCATCGAAGTCGACGCCGGTTACTCTTCCCGACGGCGAGCCCGCGACCCAGACATCGGCCCCGGGAGTCAGACCACGGGCCTCGGCCGCGAGCACCGTGATCTCCGGTCCCTCTGTGAGTGCCCGCCGAATCGTGTCCAGGAAGAACACGGTCGTGGAGACCACGACGAGGGCGACCAGGATGAGCACGCCCGGGAGGCGCGACCTCCATGAGTCGGATCCCCTGACCGGTCTCAAAGCCTTGCGCCGCCGGCGCACGACCGCGATCCATCACCGATCGTGAAATCGAGCCTGTGGAGAGTCATGCTTCGTCTCGGCAACATTGACTACAGCAATTGTTATCCGATCCACGGACCGGTATTGGAAGGGGACCGCCCGGCCTGGCTCGACGTCGTGGACGGCACGCCTTCGGATCTCAATCGCCGCCTGGCGAACGACGAGCTGGACCTCGCTCCCGGCTCCAGCATAGAGCTTGCCCGCCACTCACGCGAGTACGGTGCCCTCAAGGGTCTGTGCATCGGAAGTGCCGGTCCGGTCGAGAGTATCGTTTTCGTCACCCGGCGGCCTCTCGAGGCGCTGGACGGAAGAACCGTGGCACTACCGACCGCGTCCGCCACGTCCCGCTGCCTGCTCCGCATTCTCCTCGAGACCCGCCTGGAACTGAGACCACGGTGGATCGACTTCGACCAGGGCGCGCGGGATCCGCTCAACGGGCATCCGTCCGACCCGGACGCGGCGTTGTTCATCGGCGATGTGGCGCTCCGCCGGAACGTCCGAGAAGGCGAGATCGTTCTCGATTTGGGAGCCGAGTGGACCCGCTGGACCGGACTGCCCTTCGTCTACGCGCTCTGGCTGGTCACGGATCGGGCTGCCACGCTGCCGGAGACCCACGACCTGCACCGTCGATTCCTGGCCAACCGCGACGGAGTGGCTGCGAATGCCGCCGTCCTGGCCGATCGGGCCGGAGCGAGGTATGGATTCCCGGCGCCCCGACTCCGTTCGTACTGGAGCCGTATACGATACGACCTCGACGCGGACATGCTCGCCGGCCTGCAGCTCTTCCTCCAGCACGCTGCCGACCTGGGCGAGGCCCCGCCGGTCGAGCACATCCGGCTCATCGGCTGACGGCGCCGGCCTGACTGTCACAACTCCCCTTCACGATCTCACCCGTCGGGGCGAACGTGCGCTTCACTGCGCGCCCTGGACTGCGAGACGAGGAGGTGAGATGAGCCGATCCGTGAACCGAGTGATCCTGGTGGGGAACGCCGGCGCCGATCCCGATGTTCGGGAGACCCCGTCCGGGAGCACCGTGGCCCATCTGTCCCTGGCCACGAACCGGACGTACCAGCAGAACGGTCAGGAGCAGAAGAAGACGGAGTGGCACCGGCTGACGTTCTGGGCAGGCGCAGCTAGGACCGTCGAGAAGTGGGTTCGCAAAGGTACCCGGATGTACGTGGAAGGACGAATCGAGTACGGCTCCTACGACCGGGACGGGGTCATGATCCCCACGACCGACGTGGTCGTCCAGGAGTTCGTCTTCCTGGACCAGAAACCCAACGGTGACTCATCCGGGGCAGGCGTCGAGTACGAAGGATCGGACCTGCTGGATTGACGGACGTTGCGCACCTCGCAGGCCTGTCGCCAAACTAGATCCGGTTCCAAGGAGCAATGGAGCGGCGATGACGTCAGGCTCAGCGCAGGCCGATTCTGCACCCGGCGGACCGCTTGGCGGAGTCGCCGAGCGCGAGCAGCTGGATCCGATCGATACGGCGGTTCCGCCCTCGCGCCGGGTCCTGGTGACCGGTGCGTCGGGGTTCATCGCCGCGCATCTTCTTCCCCGACTGGCCTCGCGGGGCCATCGGGTGAGAGCCCTGCGGAGGGGAAGCGGCGGCCCGGCGCGCAGCCTCGCTCCGGGAATCGAGTGGATCGAGGGCGATGTCACCCGCCCCGAGAGCCTTGCACGGGCCACGTTCGAATGTGAGGCCATCGTCCACCTGGCGGGGTGCCGGGCGCCAGCGGCCGGCGGCAGCCTGGAGCAGGTCAACGTGACCGGCACGCGAAACCTGCTCGTCGCGGGTCTGGACTCGGGGGTGCAACGCTTTGTCTACGTGAGTGCCCTCGGAGCGAGTCCGGTCGCCGGTCCGTACTTTCGCAGTCGTTTCCAGGCCGAGGACGCGGTGATGTCGTCGGGAATCGAGCACGTCATCCTGAGACCCACCGTAGTGTATGGACCGTGGGACCATTTCGTGACCGCAATCCTCGAGCTGCTGCGCAGGTTTCCAGTGTTCCCGATGCTCGGGGATGGGACGTTCAGGCTCCAGCCCGTTGCGGTCGAGGACATGGTGGATGCGCTCACCCAATCGGTGGAGCGCCCCGATGTGGAGGGAGGACTGTACGAAGTGGCGGGGCCCGACCGGATCAGCTTCACTCGGATCGTCCGGACGGTGGGGGAAGTGGCCGGGTTCCGCCGGCCTATCATCCCCCTGCCCGACGGGATCGCTTCGCCCATGACCCGCTTCGCGCGTTCCGCCGGGTTCGCCACCCCGTTCACGCCCGAGCAGCTGGATGTGCTCCGGTGGGGCAGTGTGTTGAGCGGAGAGGACAACCCCCTTCGGAGCGTATTCCGGGTCAAACCGCTGCCGTTCAGGGATGCTCTGGAAGACTACCTGTCACCGGGATCGGAGCCCGGATACCACGCGGACAGTGCGTCATGACCGAGAGCGAGCGCAGGTCGGTTCCCGCGAATGGCGCGCACCACGCGGACGACCATCACGGCGCCGGCTTCCTTACGATCGGCAACCTGCTGTCGCTGCTTCGAATCCCCCTCGGGTTCATGTTCCTGGTGGTCAGTGAGCCCAAGTGGGTGGCTGCGATCGTGATCGTGGGCGCGGCGACGGACCTTCTGGACGGCCTGGTCGCCAGACTCACCCACACCGAGTCCGAGATCGGCGCACTACTGGACCCGTTTTGTGATCGGATCTTCGTGTTCCTCGCGCTCGTCTCGTTCCTCCCCACCGGCCGGATCGATTGGGCCGAGTTCCTGATCCTCATTCTCAGGGACATCTTCACCGGAGGGGTCTTCCTGGTCGGCCGGCTGGCGGGGAAGGAGATGCCATTCCACTCCAGGATGGGCGGGAAGGTGACGACGGCGCTGCAGGTCGCCGCCCTGCTCACGCTGATCTTCTACCCGGACTACGTAAAGGTGCCGGTCTACCTGGCTGGCGTAGCTGCCGTGTACGCCATCATCGACTACGGGACGGCTGGGATTCAGAAGATGCAGCCGGCGACTCCGCGGGCCATCGCGAATCCCTGAAGCACCGATCTGCGTCAGCGCTCCAGCAGGTTCGGCGTCAGCGGGGTACCCGGCCCCAGTCTCTCGATGCCCCCTACCACGACCTGTGTGCCGGGCTCGACCTCGCCGAGGACTTCGACCCAACCCGGCGTGCGCACGCCCAGCGTGACCTCGACCCTTTCCGCGGCTCCGTCAGCGTTCACGATCCAGATGTAGTCCGCTCCCTGCAGTGGAAGGATGCCGTCTTCGGGAACCACGACCGCATCGGGCCGCACGTCGGTCGCGAGTCGCGCCTCGATGAACATTCCCGGCTTCAGTGCCCGGTCCGCGTTCGAGACCCGAGCCTTCACCGTTATGGTGCGGCCCGGCAGCTGTACACGCGGGTCCACGAAGTCGACCGTGCCCTCGAACTCCCGGTCCGGGACCGAGGCGACCCGGAACGTGATGCCCTGACCTTCGGACAGTCGCTGAGCGAAACGCTCGGGCACCTGAAAGCTGGCGCGCTGGGGATCGACCGTCTGGAGCGAGGTCAGCGCGTCGCTCGACGTGACATAGTCGCCGAGACTCACGTATCGCTCGCCCACGACCCCGCCGAACGGGGCACGCACGACGGTGCGGTCGAGCCGCGTCTGCTGCAGCTGCAACTGAGCCGCGGCGCTCCGGAACGTGGCCTCAGCGATCTCGAGGTCGGCCTCGGAAGAGGCGTCGCGGGCCATCAGCTCCCGGGTCCTTTCCAGTGCCTGCTCGGCGAGGTCGCGCTCGGCCTCGAGGCGGGCCACCTGGCTTCGCAGCTCTGCGTCGTCGATCTTGAAGAGCGGGGTGCCCGCCCTGACCTCAGCTCCTTCCCTGGCGAGGATTCGCAGGAGCCTTCCCGAGATCTCGGGACGAAGGTCGATCGCCTGTAAGGCTTCGATCTGTCCGGTGGCCTGAATGGCATCGACCACCGTCTCGCGCCTGGCTTCGACCACGTCGACGGGCAGACCCATCGGCGGTCCGCCCGCGCCGGGAGGTCCCCCCTCGCCACCGGCCTCACCAGCGTCGCCGCCCGAACAGCCGCCCAGGACGAAAGCCAGCGCCAACCACAAGCCGACGGCGGAGTTCCTTCCGACGCGCCCACAACACACAGGACTCGAGTCCTTCATCTGTCGAACACCCTCCGCCCCAGAATGGCCTCCACCGCCGCAAGCGCCAGTCGCGTGGTGAAGCGGGCCTGCACGAGCTCCGCTTCAGCCTCGGTCTGCGCTACCTGCGCCGTAATGAGATCGAGGATCGTTGATGCCCCCGCCTGGTACCTTTCCTGCTGAACCCGGAGATTCTCTCGCGCCACGACCACGGCGTGCGCCGCGAGCTCTGCACTGGCCCGAGCCGTCTCGTACGCCTGGTAGGCGGCGATGATATCCCGGCCCACCTCCCGCTCACGATCGTTGCGGGCAACTTCCGCCACCTGACGCCGCGTGCTCGCTCTGTACACGTTCAGCTCGCGCACGGCGCCGTTCCAGATCGGGAAGTTCAAAGCCACGCCGTACGTTGTCCGCGTCGTGGCATCGGGGACCAGTGCGTCGTCGAATCCCGCCCACTGTCCGAACAGGCTTATCGTGGGAAGATACGAGCTTCTCTCGGACTTGAAGGCCTCGTTCGCCACGCGCGCCGCCGCACGCGCGACCTCCACGGTGGGGCTCGAGTAGAGAGCCTCGCGGTACGCAGAATCCTGCGCGATCGGCAGCGGACCGGTCGGGATCGAGTCGAGGGGAACAGCGTCCACCGGTCCCGAATGTCCGACTCGGCGCCCCAGCTGCAGACGGGACACCGTCACCGTCGCTTCCTGGCGAAGGAGGTCGACCTGCGCCCGGGTCAGCTCGAGCACGAGCTGTAGGGAGTCGGTCTGTACCGCCGCGCCCGACAGAACGCGCGCGCGCGCGACGGCCAGCTGCTGCTCCGCCCGTCGCACCCGCTCCGCGGCCACTCGGCGCAGCTCCACCTGCGCGATGACCTCGTAGTAGTCGGCTTCGGTCCCGAGGGCCGTCTCGAACCGCTGAGCCAGCTCGCCCGCTTTCGCACCCTCGACCTCTGCTCCCGCGCCCCTCATGTCGAAGATCTTGGCGCCGCCGCGGAAGATATCGTATTGACCGCCCAGCGAAGCCTGGGTGAGCTCATCCGTCAGTTCGCCCGTGCCGATGTTGAACTGCTCGGACGAGAACTTGGCGTACGACCACCGAAAGTCGATGCTGGGCAACAGAAATGCGGACCACGCCTGCCGGCGAACCCACTCGGCATCGCCCACCTGCCGCAACGCCGCCACGTAATTGGGGTCTACCTGTGCTGCCCTTCGAAGGGCCTCGGGCAGGTCGACCACGAGCAGGGAATCGGTCGCCTGGCGGCCTTCGTCTGCCCGGCTTCCGGTGTACGCCTCCGTTCCGGGCATGGAGGTCGCGTACTGGCCGAACGCCAACCCGGGTACCGACAGAAGACCCGCGACAATGAGAAACGCCCAGCCAGCGCGTGTCATTCGCCCGGTGCCGGTCATGGTGATGCCTCGACAGTCTCGACTCTACGCGGCATGGCCGTCCGCCTTCTCACGACGGCGCCGAGCGAGTCGAGGAGCACGTAGACGACGGGCACCAGGTATAGGGTCAGCACGGTCGAAAAGAAGAGGCCTCCGACGATCGCGTATCCCATGGGTCGGCGGCTGGCTGCTCCCGCCCCAAGGCCGAGGGCAATCGGCATCAGCGCGATGATCGTGGCCACGGAGGTCATGAGGATCGGCCTGAGGCGGATCCTGCCCGACTCCAGCATGGCTTCGACCGCGTCGAGTCCCTTCGACCTGGCACGGTTCGCGTATTCGACCAGCAGGATCGAGTTCTTGGTCACGATCCCTATGAGAAGGATCATCCCGATCTGACTGAAGAGGTTCAGCGTCGCACCCGTCAGCCACAGGGTGAGAAGCGCTCCCGTCACCGCCAGCGGAACCGATAGCAGCACCGTAAACGGGTGTACGAGCGACTCGAACTGGGCGGCCAGCACCATGTAGACCACGATGAGGGCGAGCACGAATGCGAAGTACAGGGCGTTGCCGCTCTCCTCGAATTCCCGGGACTCGCCGGCGAGCGCCGTGGTGCTGCCCGGGGGAAGAATCTCGGCCGCCGCGCCTTCCAGAGAATCCAGGGCGGCGCCGAGAGCGAGATCTGGCGTGAGCGCCGCCGTCAGGGTGAAGGACGGCACGCGATCGTAGTGGTTGATCTGTCTTGGCGACACCGTTTCCTCGACGCGAGCCAGAGCCGCCATATTGACGAGCGTCTGATCTCGCCCACGCAGGTAGATACCGGAGAGGTCTCCGGGCGTCGCGCGCTGGTCCGGCTCGAGCCTCACGATCACGTCATACTGCTTGTTGTTCAGGGTGAAACGGCTCACCCGCTTCCCTCCCAGCAGGGCCTGGAGAGCGCCTCCGATATCGCCGATCGAAACGCCCAGGTCCTCCGCGCGCTCTCGATCGTAGTGGATCTCGAGTTCCGGCTTGTTGACCCTGAGATCCGTGTCGACGTTGATCATGCCGGGAATCTGCCTGGCACGAGCCACCAGCAGGTCCATGCTGGTGGCGAGGGAGTCGAAGCTGGGATTGCGGACGACGAACTGCACCGGGCTTCCCCACCCGATGGCCGGGGGCTGGAAGACGAACGCGAAGATCCCGGGAATCCCGAACAGCTGCGGCTGTACCTCTGCGAGGATCTCTTCGACGCTCCGCTCCCTGTCCTCCCAGTCCACCAGCTCCGCGAAGATGAAGCCGCCGTTCACCGCCGCCTGGAAGCTGTTGCTGCCCACCACGCTGAAGGTGCCCTCGATCCCTTCAGTGCGATTCACGATGTCCTCCACCTGCTTCTGGTAGCCGTTCATGTATTCGAGCGACGACCCCTCCGGGCCCTGGGTGGCGCCGAAGATGAACCCGCGGTCCTCCGGGGGGAGGAACTCACGCTGCAGCACGCTGAACAGGACGACGGCCAGGCCGGCGACCGCCACCGCACCGAACACGACGATCGCCCGGTGCCGGACGGCGAACGTGAGCGTGCGCGAGTAGATGGCCGCGATTCCCGCGAACGCACGCTCGAATGCGTTGAACAGACGACCGTGGCTGGACGGTACCCGCAGGATCCGGGCGCTCAGCATCGGCGTAAGAGTCAGGGCCACGAAGCTGGACACGACCACTGCACCGGCCAGCGCGATCCCGAACTCGTTGAACAGCCGCCCCGTGGTTCCCTGGATGAACGCCAGTGGCGTGAACACCGCCACGAGCGCCACCGTCGTGGCGATCACCGCGAAGGCGATCTCTCTCGTGCCCCTGATCGCCGCCGTCTCCGGTTCTTCCCCGAGGTCCTCCTGGTGCCGGTACGCGTTCTCCATCACGATAATGGCGTCGTCGACGACGATGCCCATCGCGAGGATCAAGGCCAGGAGCGTGAAGTTGTTGATCGAGAAGCCGAGTACGTACAGGACCCCGAACGCCGCGGTGATGGATGTCGGGATCGCCAGGCCCGGGATGATGGTCGCGCGGATATTCCGCAGGAATACGAAGATGATGAGGACCACCAGGATGCCCGCCAGAATCAGTGCTTCCTCGGCCTCGCGGATCGAGCGTCGAACGAAGGTCGCCTGGTCGAACCCGATGGTCAGGTTGACTCCGGGAGGCAAGGTCGCCTCGATGTCTGGAAGTTCAGCGCGCACCCGGTCGGACACCTCGACCACGTTTGCCTTCGACTGCCGGATGATCCCGATCGCCAGCGCCGGCTCCCCGCTGAAGCGAAGGTAGGACCGCTCCTGCTCGGGACCGAGCTCCACTCGCGCGAGGTCTGAGAGCCGGACGACCTGTCCATCGCGATTGGATACGACAAGCCGCGCGAATTCGTCCGGAGTCTTCAGTTCTCCGAGGGACCGGACCGTGAACTCCCGCCGCTCGGACTCGATCCGCCCGGCCGGAATCTCCACGTTCCGCGTCCGGATGGCGGTTTCCACGTCCTGCACGGTGAGGCCGCGAGCAGCCAGCTCGGTGGATGACAGCCAGATGCGCATCGAGAACCGTCGCTCGCCGAATATGGCGGCGCGGCCCACTCCCGGGAGTGACTGCAGGCGGCGCTTCACGACGCGGTCCGCGATGTCCGAGAGCTGCATCATGTCGTAGTTGCCGGCCGTCATCGACATCCAGATGAATGGCTGGGAATCGGCATCCTGCTTCTGTACGACGGGTTCCTCGATCTGCTGCGGCAGGCGACCGCGCACGCGGGAGACCTTGTCCCGCACGTCCTGCGCGGCGACCTCGAGCTCCCGGTCCAGGGTGAACTCGAGCGAAATGTTCGTGGTCTGCTCCGCGCTCGAGCTGCTCATCGTGCGCACGCCGGGGATCGTGCTCAGCTCCTCCTCGAGGATGTCGGTGACCGTCGTCTCCATCACGCTGGCGTTGGCACCGCGCAGGAATACGGATACCGACACGACCGGCGGGTCGACGTCCGGCAATTCGCGCACGGAAAGGCGCGTGAAACTGATGGCCCCGAACAGGATGAGCGCTGCCGACACCATGGTCGTCAGCACGGGACGTCGAATCGAAGTGTCAGAGAGTATCAACGCGACCTCGCCAGCATGGTTCCGTCCGATGCAAAGACTCTGTTACAACACGCTCGCCGAATGTTCCGCTGCAATTAAGCGAAGTGGTTCGACGGCACGGAGCACCACCATCGCCCGCATGCGACCGAAAAGGAAGCTCTGGAGGGAGTCCTCGGCGGATCAGCCCAGCTCCAGCTGGGCCTGCGAGGACTCGGCGGGGGGCGACCCCGGCTCAGCGGCGGCGACGGATCCGCCTCGACCCACGGTTCGCTCGTCGTTTCGATCGCTGATCATGTCGGTGGGAATCGGCCTCGGGGCGTCGGTCAGCTCCAGATCCGGCACGATCCCGAGATGGTCCAGCACGAGTCGGTCCTGGGTCGTCACGATGACCTGGCGTTCGCCGGCCAGCTCGCACAGGAGGTCCCACACTTCGCGAGACCTCACTTCGTCCAGGTGCGTGAAGGGTTCGTCGATCAGCAGCGGGTGCCCGGTACCTTCGCCCGCCAGAAAGTCCGCGGCCCCAAGACGGGTGGCCAGAAGCGCCGCGTGCTTCTCTCCGAAACTGAGCGGTGGTGAGTCGAGGTCGACCTCTCTGCCGTTCATCTCGATTCTGGCCGCCGCGAGGTCCCCGTCCGCCCGCACGGGTCCCAGGTTGTCTCCCGAGAGCCGCTCCAGCCGCCGATTCACACAGGCCAGCAATCGATCCTGATCCGATGCGCGGAATTCCTCGTACGCGTCCCGCACCAGCTCCCATGCTGCGCGGCGTACGGTGACTTCGTCCTCGGCTTCCCGGATCGCATCGGTCAGCCGGTCTCGCTGCAGATCGAGGGCGAATACGTCCTCGGAGGCGCGGTCCAGGTCCCGTAGCTCGAGGTCCAGATGGGTCTCCTCGTTACGAAGATCCTCGCGCTTTGCCCGTCGTTCCAAGCGCGCTGCCTCGAGCGCCGGCACCGTCGGCTCGACTCCCTCCGGAAGCATGGGAGCCGAGGGCTGTTCGCGGAGCTGCAACTGCAGTCTGGCGAGCTCGGTGCGCGTCTCCTCCCTGGCGGCGTCCAGTTCCCGCCCGGGATCGGTCACCTCGGCCTCCGGACGAGCGAGACAGACGGCCGCCGCGGCCACGGCATCGGACCAGCGCTCTCGCGCCCGGCGCAAGGAGGCCTGTGCGTCTTCCTGACGCTCGAATTTGCGCCGATGGTCATCGAGGTTCTGCGGTGACAGCACGGGACCTGGAAGTCCGGCGCCGAGGGACGCCAGTCGGGAGCGAACTGCGGTCAGGTCTTCCTCCCATTTGCGCTGCCGTGCCCGGTGCAGCGCCTCTATCGCCGCGCGGCGTCGCCCCCGCGCGTAAGCGGCGAGTACGACGACGCCGATGACTCCGAGGACTCCTCCCACCGCGGCCGATGTCACGAGCGCCGCGAGCGTGCCGGTGACGACGAGAATCACGCCGGCGATGAGTAGGGCCCGGTGCGGAGGCCCGGCACCAGCTGCGGGCGTGCGGGGTTCGGGAGCCGCCTTCTCAAGCTCCTCCGCGCGGTCCCACAGGGCGGCGGCCTGACCCGCCCTCGTTTCGAAGTCTGCCGGATAGGTGCCCCCGGATCCGGCTGCTGTTGCCTCCGCCTCGCTCCGCCCGACCTCGGATCCAGCCTCGGCGACCCTTCGCAGCGAGTCGGACAGAAGGCCGAGCCGCTCCTCGGCACGCCCTTCCTCGGCGGCGAGGCTGCGGCGCTCGGTGATCGGTCGATAGGCCGCTTCGAGAAGCTCGATCTCGGCGTCGATCCCACGCGCCACCGTTCGCACCTCGGTAAGCCGATCCAGCAGCGGCTGCCTTCGCTCTCTGGCCTTCCGAGCGGTATCGAGGCGAGTCCGGATCGCTTCCTCCTCGGCGCGCAGGTTTTCGAGGGTGCGCGGCCGGTTCTTGCGTCTTCCTCCGAGTTCGAGCGACTCCCGGGTGAGCTCCTCGAACGCGCCGCGCAGGGCGCCCAGCGCGACCTCTACCTTCCGATGGGTGCCTGCCGCGGCCCGCAGGAGCTCATCGTCGAGCCGTGTGTCGACCAGCTCCCCCTGCGCGATCCACGCGGTTCCCCGATACGGCTCGAGGGAGCCGAACCCGATCCAGCCTCGGACCAGCTCCTGGTAGCGCCGACTTTCCGTGCGCACTCCGGCCGGGTTGCCGTCGCCGCGGAAGATCTCGTCACCCGAGTGAAGATCCGTGACGATCACCTCATCGCTGGCCAGATCGCGGTGCACGGCGATCCTACAACCATCCACCGAGTGCAGACGCACCTCGATCTCCGCGGGGCGCCCGGACCAGGGCCGACGGAGCTCCAGGAGGCGTCGTTCCTCCGGTCTCCTGCGGCTGAATCCGTACAGGCCGCGGAGGAACGCTTCCAGCAGGGTGGTTTTGCCCGTTCCGTTGCGGCCGGCGATGACGATCGGACGATCGGCCACGGGGATCACGAACCGACCGGAATGCCGTCCGTACTCGAGGCGCACCTCCTGGATGCGCGGGGCGCTCACGTCGCCCCCATCGCGCGCAGCGCTTTTCTGAGAGCCCGTTCGCGAAGGCGGACCTCATCGTCGTCCGCCGCCTGCCGGATGCGGTCCAGGCCGAGGCGGGCCACGTGGCCTACGACGTCGTCGCGCGACGCCAGCTGGCCGAGGCGGCGTGAGTCGTAGTATCGCGTTCGATCGCGGACATGCGCATAGGGGAACCGCGCCAGCAGGCCGGCACTCACTCTCTCTGGATCCAGGGCGAATTCCGTCTGGCCCGTGAGGGTCACCACGGGAAGGGCACCGGACGCCACCCCCGCAGCCACCCGCTCCACGACATCCAGCT
>CAJIAC010000042.1_pt1 | contig 12846 bp, 13 predicted proteins | sample 9198961 | NCBI WGS metagenome assembly CAJIAC01 (sample SAMEA7708276, study PRJEB35096) | sediment metagenome | biome: marine neritic benthic zone biome [ENVO:01000025]; feature: sediment [ENVO:00002007]; material: shallow marine sediment [ENVO:03000034] sea grass bed [ENVO_01000059] ... | reverse complement strand
GCCAGGTCGGCCACGGTGCGGCCCATGGTCGTTTCGACGTACCAATCCGCCAGGGCGGCCATGTACTCCAGGCCGCTGCGCACGATGTGTGTGCCCGAGAGGCTTCCATCGATCGAGCGTCCGACCATGATGTTGCCCATCGTGGAGTCCTCCCAGCCCGGAACGAAGATCGGGAGGTCCTTCTCGGCGGCGGCGACCAGCCAGGAATGGGCCGGATCGATCTGGTACGCATCCCGGAGTCGCCCCTTCAGGATCAGGCGATAGAAATACTCGTGCGGAAACCAGCGCTCTCCCGCATCGTCAGCGGCCTTCCAGAGACGCATCACCTCCCCCTCGAGGACGCGAAAGGCCTCCTCCTCGGGGATGCAGGTGTCGGTGACCCGGTTGAGCCCCCGGTCCAGCAGTTCGCGCTCGCGCTGAGGCGTCAGGTTCCGCCAGTCGGGCACCCTCACGTAGTGATCGTGCGCCACGAGGTTGAACAGGTCCTCCTCCAGGTTGGCCCCCGTGCACGTGATGGCATGGACGAGGTCCTTCCGGATCATCTCCGCGAGTGAGAGGCCGAGCTCAGCCGTGCTCATCGCCCCGGCCAGCGTCACCATCATCTGCCCTCCATCGTCCACGTGCCGGCGATAGGCCTCCGTGGCTTCGACCAGGGTGCGCGCATTGAAGTGTCGGTAATGCGTCTCGATGAAGCTGCGGACGTTCATGGTACGAATCCTGGAGCGGAGTTGGAGGTGTGCTTCCGGGCCAGACACTAGCCGCGAGCATTCAACCCTGCAATCGTGTCTCTTGCAGAGAGCGCGCCGGTCAGATCACGAGCGAACACGGAGCGAACATGGACGTCCAATTCTGGGGTGCAGCCCGCGAGGTTCCCGGCTCCATGCATCTACTCACCGTTGGCGGCCGTCGCATTCTCCTCGACTGCGGCCTGTACCAGGGCCGGCGCAAGCACGCGTTCGAGCGGAACCGCAACTTCCCATTCGAGCCCTCGTCCATACAAGCCGTGATCCTGAGCCACGCCCACATCGATCACTGCGGCAACCTGCCGACACTGGTCCGCGCCGGCTTCAAGGGGAAGATCTACTCGACCCCGGCGACCCGGGACCTGTGCCGGCACATGCTGGTCGATTCCGCCCATATCCAGAAATCGGACGTTCGGTACGTGAACCGGCGTCGCAAGCGGCAGGGAAAGCGCCCGTTCGAGCCCCTTTACATGATCGGAGACGCCCGGAAGGCACTGAGCCGCTTCAAAGGCGTCCACTACGGCCGCGCCTTCGAGCCGATTCCCGGAGTCCGGGTCACCTTCATCGATGCGGGGCACATTCTCGGGTCCGCCTCCGTGGTGCTGGACCTCACGGAGGGTGGCCGAACGCGGCGGCTGCTTTTCTCCGGAGACATCGGGCGCAGGGGTCTCCCGATTCTCAGGGATCCCCAGATCGCCCGCGATGCGGACTACGTCATCATGGAGAGCACCTACGGCGACCGGGAGCACGAGCCGCCGTCGCGCGCCCGCAAATACCTGCAGGAGTGCGCGGCCAGCACGTACGATGCCGGCGGGAAGCTGCTGGTGCCGTCGTTCGCGCTCGGACGCACGCAGGAGATCGTGTACCGGATGAACCAGCTGTGGGAGGAGGGAGATCTCCCTCCCATGGATGTCTTCGTGGACAGTCCGCTGGCCATCAACGTCACGGAGGTGTACGCCGATCACCCGGAGTGTTACGACCGTGAAATGCTCGACACCATGGCCACCGATTCCGATGGGGATCCCCTGGGCTTCCGCCGTCTTCGTTACGTCCGTGCCGCAGAGGAATCGAAAGGGCTCAACGCCCGAAAGGGCCCCGCGATCATCGTCGCGGCCTCGGGGATGTGTGAGGGCGGCCGGATTCTGCACCACCTCCGGAATCACGTCGGAAAACGGAGCACGACCGTGCTGTTCGTGGGGTACCAGGCCCAGCACACCCTGGGGAGGCGTCTGCTCGAAGGAAACCGCGAGGTGAGGATCCTGGGAGAGCCCACTCCCGTGCGGGCCCGGGTGGAACGGGCGGACGCGTACAGCGCCCATGCGGACCGGACGGGACTCCTGGACTGGGCCGAAAGCGTGCGCGACCGGGGCCGGGTGACCCACTATTTCCTGGTTCATGGGGAGGAAGACAGCGCGGAAGCCCTCGCGCGTGACCTGCGGGCGGCAGGAACGGCTGCCGTGGAAGTGCCCGAACGCGGCTACCGGTTCACGCTCGACTGAGGGGCGGGCCCCCGGTCACGACCCGTCGGCGGCCCAATCCTCCAGGTTGCTGCGTATCAGGCTGACGGCCTCGTCCACCGTCTCGACGCAGACAGGGATCTCCAGATCGTCGGGATCGGCGAGGTTCCCGTCGGCGCTCAGCCAGTGCTTTCGTCCCCAGTCCACGAGTTCCGGCCACATCCCCCCCACCATGATCAGGGGACGACGCTTCAGGTGGCCGACCTGGCAGAGCTGCCAGACCATGAGAGCTTCCAGGGTCGTGCCGATGCCGCCCCGCATCACCACGAAGGCGCTCGACAGCTGCACGAAGTGGTGCAGGCGGGAGAAGAACGTCCCGTGATGATACAGCACCTCGACGAACGGGTTGGGTGCCTGCTCGTGCGGCAGCTCGACATTGAGTCCGATGGAGTAGGTGCGGTTGGACACATCCCCCAGCAGCTCGCCCTCGTTCGCCGCCTGCATGAGGCCCGGCCCGCCGCCCGTGATGATGTCGCAACCCATGGCCGCCAGCTCCTGCGCCAGACGCCGTACCTCGAGGTACAGCTCGTCACCCGCGTGCATCCGGGACGAACCGAAGATCGTGACGCGATAGTAGGTCGGCCGGGGAGGCATGACTGCGGCGAGGCCATCGACGACGCTCCATAGCTCGCGCAGCGATTGCTCCATGGCCTTGTACATCTGGCGCGAGGCTTCCGGCGATAGCGCCGGGGTCTCGATACGCAGGGGCTGCGGCGTCTTGGGTGCCCCGTCTCCGTTCGGTGCGGTCATGTTCCTCTTCCTCGAGTTGGCCGTGTGCCGGAAGGTACGTCGGCGCGCACGTCCTCTCCAGAGCGCGTCAGCCTCGACAGAAAGGCGCCGTGGCTTCCCCGTGCCACGAGGTCTACCGTCCAGCCGTTGCGGGCTGAGAGAGCCGTGAGCGTCTCTGGATCGACGTACAGGTGGCTGAACGGGTCGCCCCGCCGACCCTCGAACTCGAGCTGAAACTGGACTTCGCCCACGTATCGCCCATCCTCTCGCAGGGCCAGGCGCAGCCCAGCGTCCTCCCTCCAGTCAGATGCCAACCGTCGCATGTCCGTGGAATCGGCGAGGACCTGTCCCCCCGGGCTCACCATTCCGTCGAGCGACTGGAGAAAGCGCTCGAGTCCCGAGAGAGTCTCGGCCAGTCCCCACCCGTTCATGAGCATCAGAATCGTGTCCCACTGGCCGGCCGGCGGCTCCAGCCAGCTGCCCGCCCGCGCGTCGCCGACCCCCCTCCGCTCGAGGAGGCCCACTACCTCCGGCAGGATCTCGACCGCGCAGACGCTGTGACCCCGTGCCTGGAGAGTCAGGGCGTGGCACCCCGCCCCGGCCCCGAGGTCGAGGACCGAGCCCCTGCAGAGCTCCAGCGCACGCCTCTCCAGGTCCGGCAAAGACTCGGGGTCGCGGAAGAACCATGAAGCCGGCAGCCTGTCGGTGTCTCCCAGATCGTCCACGACCAGGATCTCGGAGTCCAGGCGCCCGGACTCATAGGCGAGGAGCGCCCGAGCGTGCGGCTCCCAGCACGCCCGCACCGTGCCGCCGCTCTCTTCGCAGGGTATTTTCAAGTCAACCTCCAGCGAGGAGCTCATTGTGGATCTCGACTGCCCGTTCTGCGCGCCTTCGGCCGACCGCGTCTGGATCGAGCGTGAGCTGGTGATCGCGACGCCGGACATGTTTCCCGCCGCCGAGGGGCATACGCTGGTCCTGCCCCGCCGCCACATTCCAAGCGTCTTCGATCTGGAAGCCGGCGAGTGGGAAGACCTGTGGGATCTCGTGTCGGATGTAAGGGATGAGCTTCAGAGCGTCCACCGGCCTGATGGATTCACGGTCGGCATCAACGATGGGCTGGCCGCGGGTCAGACCGTGGCCCACGCACACGTGCACGTGATCCCGAGGCACATCGGCGACGTGGCGGACCCGACGGGGGGATTGCGCGGCATCCTGCCACACAAGGCCCGCTACTGGGAGCGCTGAGGCTTCGCGCGGAGGTCTCCGGACACTGCACCGCGAGGTGACTCAGCTGGGCGGAAAGTCCTTCAGGAGCTTCGCGACGGCGTCCTGGATCGTCTTCACCCGCTCCTCCGGTGACGCCATCTCGTCGATCGTACTCGACGCGCTGCCCCTCCAGATGAGCTCGTTCTTCTCCCGGTCGACGACGTCCAGAATCAGCGTTCCCTCGCTGTAGGTGCGAACCGTCGTGGTGGTCATGCCACCGCCCCAGTAGCCTCCCCACCAGCCCCCTGCACCGTATCCGTAGGTGTCGTACTGCTGCTGGTCCTGCGTGCCCGTGTGGTACGCGAAGAGAACATCCGCCGTGTAGACGTCGGCCTTGTCGAAGCCCTTCGTCGCGAGGTCCTCGTCCACCGCGGCGTACATGCGGCGGAGCATGATCTCGCTGACGCCGCCCTCGAGGTCCTGTTCCGTCCAGGCATACGTGGCGAGGGTGCTGAAGTCGTACGTCTCGTCCCAGTCGGACGTCGTCGAAATTCCGGAACAACCGGCTCCGACGAGCACGAGCCCGACGACCGCGAACCATTTCCTCATCGTATTCTCCCGCCCGTATTCGAGTGTGGATCGAGTCACAGTGTACGACCGCCGGCGGGGCGCAACAACCGCCTCCGTCCCATCGCTCAGGGCCGTGTCGGGGGCCTCGCGGAGCACCTTGTACCGTCCGTCACGTGTCGATATCATGCGGAGTTATCCTCACCGATCCTCGATCTGAGGAGTGGCCTATGCGACGGGTTTACTCCCTGTACGGCACCTCGGTCGGCAAGAAGTACACGATGGCCGTATCGGGTGCGATCTTCGTGTTGTTCGTGATCGTGCACATGTTCGGCAACCTGAAGGTCTACCTGGGGGCCGAAGCCTTCAATCACTATGCGGAGGGCCTCCGGTCCTTCGGCGAGCCGTTTCTCGGCCACGAGTGGTTTCTCTGGGTCTTTCGGGTCGGGCTTCTCGCTTTCCTGCTGATCCACACGGTAGCCGCGTGGCAGACGTCGCGGCAGAGCTGGGCGGCCCGGGGGGACAAGTACAAGAAGCACGAGAAGCTGGTGTTCCACTACGCTTCGCGCACCATGCGCTGGGGCGGAGTGGCCCTCCTCCTGTTCGTGGTGTACCACATACTGCACCTGACGACCGGGACGTTGCATCCCGATTTCATTCCGGGCGACGCCTACCACAACTTCGTCACCGGATTCCGCTCGCTCCCGGTGGTGGCCGTGTACGCAGTGGCCATGATCGCACTGGGCCTGCACCTGTATCACGGTGTGTGGAGCGCCTTCCAGACCATGGGCCTGGACGGACCACGCATCAAGAAATGGCGTGAGCCGGCTGCGCTGCTGGTGGCGCTCGTGGTGGTGCTCGTCAACCTGTCCTTCCCGGTGGCCGTGTACACCGGGATTCTCCAGTAGAAGGGAGGGAGACATGGAGCTGCGCTCGAAGGTCCCCTCCGGTCCGATCGACCAGAAGTGGACGAAGCACAAGTTCGACATGAAGCTCGTGAATCCGGCGAACAAGCGGAAATACCACGTCATCGTAGTGGGATCCGGACTCGCCGGGGCCTCGGCATCCGCCACCCTCGCGGAGCTGGGCTACCATGTGAGCTGCTTCACCTATCACGACAGTCCGCGCCGGGCCCACAGCATCGCCGCCCAGGGCGGAATCAACGCGGCCAAGAACTACCAGGGAGATGGCGACAGCATCTTCCGGCTGTTCTACGACACCGTGAAGGGCGGCGACTTCCGAGCCCGGGAGGCCAACGTCTACCGGCTGGCGGAGGTCTCCAACGAGATCATCGACCAGTGCGTCGCGCAGGGGATCCCGTTCGCGCGCGAGTACGGAGGCCTGCTGGCCAACCGCTCGTTCGGCGGAGCCCAGGTGTCGAGGACGTTCTACGCGCGCGGCCAGACCGGTCAGCAGCTGCTGCTCGGGGCGTACCAGGCACTTATGAAAGAGGTTCATAAGGGTCAGGTTAAATTGCACAACCAGCAAGAGATGCTGGATGTGATCGTGGTCGAAGGCCAGGCGCGCGGTATCGTCACGCGACACCTCGTGACCGGGAAGATCGAGGCGCACATCGCGGACGCGGTGGCGCTCGGAACGGGCGGGTACTCGAACGCCTTCTATCTGTCCACGAACGCCATGTACTGCAACGTGACGGCGGCGTGGCGGGCGCACCGGCGTGGAGCCGGATTCGCCAATCCCTGCTACACCCAGATTCACCCGACCTGCATTCCGGTAGCGGGGGACTACCAGTCGAAGCTGACCCTCATGAGCGAGTCCCTGCGCAACGACGGTCGGATCTGGGTGCCGAAGAAGGCGGGCGACGACCGGGCCCCGGGTGACATCCCGGAGGACGAACGGGACTACTACCTCGAGCGCATGTACCCGGCGTTCGGGAACCTGGTGCCGCGGGACCTCGCATCGCGCAGAGCGAAGGACATGTGCGACGAGGGGAAGGGCGTCGGTGACACCAAGCTCGGGGTGTACCTGGACTTCGAGGACGCGATACAGCGCCTCGGCGAGGACGTCATCGAGGCCCGTTACGGAAACCTGTTCGAGATGTACGAGCGCATCACCGGCGAGAACCCGTACAAGGTCCCGATGCGGATCTACCCGGCGCCGCACTATACCATGGGCGGCTTGTGGGTGGACTACAACCTGATGACCACGGTTCCCGGGCTCTACGCGATCGGGGAGGCCAACTTCTCCGACCACGGGGCGAACCGCCTCGGGGCCAGCGCGTTGATGCAGGGCGTCGCCGACGGCTACTTCGTGCTCCCGTACACGATCGCTGACTATCTGGCGCAGGCGAAGCTGGATCCCGTCGCCGAAGACGCGCCCGAGGTACGGGGCACGCTGGAGGACGTGGAGACCCGCACGAGCCGGCTTCTCGCCCTGGACGGCGACCGCACGGTGAACAGCTTCCACAAGGAGCTGGGGCGGATCGTGTGGGACGAGTGCGGGATGGCCAGGAATGCAGAAGGTCTGAAGGACGCGCTTGAGCGTATCCCGGCTCTGCGGGCCGAGTTCTGGGAGAACGCGAAGGTCGTGGGCGACGGGGAGTCGATCAACCAGACCCTCGAGCGGGCGGGACGGGTTGCCGACTTCCTCGAGCTCGCGGAGGTCATGTGCCTGGACGCGCTGGTGCGCGAGGAGTCGTGCGGGGGACATTTCCGTGACGAGCACCAGACACCGGAGGGAGAGGCGCGGCGTGACGACGAGAACTTCACGCACGTGACCGTGTGGGAGTACACGGGCGCCGACCAGCCGCCCCGCGAGCACCGGGAGCCGCTGGAGTTCGAATACGTTCCTCCCAGCCAGAGGAGCTACAAGTAATGAAACTCAAGCTTCACATATGGCGGCAGGCCGGTCCGGCGGCCCGGGGCGGGTTCGTTACGTACGAAACGGATGCCAGCGAGCACATGTCGTTCCTCGAGATGCTCGACGTAGTGAACGAGGATCTCGAGGAGAGGGGCGAGGACCCGATCGTGTTCGACAGCGACTGCCGCGAGGGGATCTGCGGTACGTGCGGCATGGTCATCAATGGCCGTCCGCATGGGCCCTGGAAGCGCACGACGGTGTGCCAGCTCCACATGCGCGAATACAAGGACGGCGACGAGATCTGGGTCGAGCCGTGGCGGGCCGATGGCTTTCCCGTCCAGAAGGACCTGATGGTGGACCGGGCGGCTTTCGACCGGATCGTGGCCGCCGGGGGCTACATCAGCGTCCGAACGGGAAGCGCGCCGGATGCGAACGCGATACCCGTGCAGCAGGTCCATGCCGAGAAGTCGATGGACGCAGCCGCGTGCATCGGCTGCGGGGCCTGCGTGGCCGCCTGCCCGAATGCCTCAGCGATGCTGTTTACCTCGGCGAAGGCGGCGCACCTCAATCTTCTTCCGCAGGGTCAGCCCGAGCGGTGGGGCCGGGTGCTGGACATGATCCTGACCATGGAGGCAGAGAAGTTCGGCACGTGCACCAACCACGGTGCGTGCGAGAACGCCTGTCCCAAGGAGATCAAGATCGACGTGATCGCGATGCTGAACCGCGATTACATGAAGGCGCTGCTGAAGGCGGGTTGATCCAGACGGGCGGCGGACGGTGAGCTTCTGCGAGGCCCAGCTGGGAGGGGCACGTGGCGGGCGGAGGCAGCGACGAGCGCCGCTCCCCACCCGCCCCGCTAAACGTCACTGGGACAGCCGGACCACCAGGTCCTGGGCCACCTGTCGGAACACACTCTCCAGCTGGTACGCATCCGGCGCGAAATAGACCCTTCCGCGGGGCTGCTCGCTGCTCTCACGCCGCTGCTCGTTGGAAAGACGTGACAGGTAGCCAAGGTCCGGCGTCGCCAGCTCGGAGGCCAGAGGATTGCCCAAAGCGATGACGTAGATGTACGCACCGGTTTCGCGGAGTCGCTCGGCTGCCGAGATGCCGCGGTTCCGTGCGATCTCCCTCCCACGCCGGCCGTGCGGGGGGGAGCCGCCCTCTGTCCAGATCTTGCAGTTCACCACGTTGCGGCAGGCATCATCGGGCGGGAACAGCCACTCGTCCACCGGGATCCGATCCGGGTTGTCGAAATAGCCGCGCACGACGTTCTTTTCCTCTGCCGCCACGGTCAGGATCCGCTCCGACCCTCCCACCCGGCCGCGGAACGCCGTAGGCCGACCGTCCGTGAAGAACACCACCACCTTCACGGCGCGCTCGCGGACGCTTGGACTCGTGATCTGCCGATGCGCCAGCTCGAGCCCTTCGCCCGTGTTCGTCCACCCAACGGAGTTCATGCTGCCGATCTGCCGTGAAACGGCGTTCTTGAACGGCGTCTGGAGGGGAATCCGCGTTGCGCCTCTCGTTCCAAAGGAGACCAGGGCCATCTGGTCGATTTCCTCGCTGAAATACTGGACGAAACGGTCCACGCTGCGCTGCAGATCGTCCCAGGCATTGGCGGACTCGAGCGAGCCCGACTGGTCCACGACCAGCACCAGGTCGATGGGAGGGACAACCGCCGTCGCCGTGGAGGCTACGTCCACGACATCCTGGCCCAGGAGCTTCATCAGCGCGGTCCGCATAGGCCGCCGGGCCGTCATCGTCACCGTCTGGTTCCCCTCGCCATCGACGCCGAAGCTCACCTCCACCGAGACCCGCGGATCGTCGATGTCGACCCCGTTGGCGCGAGAGACGGCCAATGCCTGGGTGCGGGCCGTCGACTCCCCCGCCCGCAGAGCCCGCGCCCCTGCGAGCACGCCGGCGTCCACCGCGCGCGACAATTCCGACTTGACCAGGAACGCCCTGCCCGAGTCGAGGGCGAGGCCCGCCATGCCGAGCAGGATCACCATCCCGCCGGCCACGATCACCATGACCGCCCCGGCGTCGCCGCGCAGAAGCTGCGTCCATCGGCGCAGTCGCTGGCGAAGCCTGGAAGCTGGAGACACGTGTGTTCGCATGGAAGCTCCTTTCGGACCTGTTCGGTCGAGGCGGCCTAGAAGACCGCCCGCTCGTAGATGGGGTCTGGAAGGGCGCTTTCGAAAAGGCGCGCGAACGGAGTGATCGGTTCGTAACGGTAGAAGACCTCTACCACGTAGTGGGTGTTACCGGACTGGAGACCATAGGACGCGAACGAAAGCGGGCTGTTCCCAACCGTCCCGAGGCGGCTCAAATCCGCGTACCCGCTCGTGGCCACCTGGTCCAGCACCACCGGCCCGTCACTGAGAACCTCCACCCGGGACACGACGGACCCTCCCCGTCGCGCCAGTCGGATCTCGGTTCCGCTGGACTCCACCACCGCGAGAACCGTATCCAGACTCGTGCCGCGTGAGGCGATGTTCGCTCCCTCGCGCGACAGCTTGGACATGGTGTGGGAGACAGCCAGCAGGTTCCCGACCTCGATCATGCCGAGGAGGAGGAACAGGATCAGGGGCAACATGATGGCGAATTCCGCCACCGCCTGTCCCCGCGAATCCCGCGCTCTTCGGAGCTTATCGAATGAAAGGTTCATTCCTCATCGCCGTTCGCACTGTGAAATCCACGGGAACGATGTCGTCCAGTCCCGGAAGGAAGAAGCGGTGCTTGAAGCTCACGCTGACGGTGACCACGTCCTCGGGTCCCCCTCCGTCCGGCGGATCGATCACGATCGAATCCGCGATGGCCAGGAGACCCACGTTGTCCCGCACCACCTGGCGGATGGTCTCAGAACGCGGTATCGGATCGCCCGACTCCGGGTCCACGAGTTGCCGGCCGGTCACGGCGTAGCGAGTCGCCTCGGCGACCGCGTGCTTGGCGGTCATGTGTGACAGACCAAGCCTGCCGAACTCGAAGATCCCGAAGATGAGAGAGAGCAGGACCGGAAGTATAAGGGCGAATTCGACCAGCCCCTGGCCGTGGCTCCCGCGCAACAATCGATGCGTTGCGCTTGCGCGATATGTGGCGCGAAGTCGCGCCGACCGTTGGCCGGCCCCGGGCAGCGCCCGAAGCCGGGTTTTCCACATTGCCATCGTCGACCTCCAATAGCCCCGCCTATTGCAGATCCGAGCGACTGGCCCGGTAAAATTCGTAAAGGGCTTGTAGAATGGGGAGATGGCACCAAAAAGTCAAGTGAGCCTTAAGGGCCGCGTCACGGGGGCACGTATTCGGCGGGCCGTCCGGCACCCACCCGGAGTGTGGAAAACGGGCCCTGGGGAGTGAGCTGGGCAGGGCCCGAGGAGGGGCGGCGACCTGCCTCACTCCTGTGTGGCGCCCGCACCACATTCGTCGGGGCTAGTCGTCCGGGTCCTCGATCAACACCTGGGTCCAGCGGTCCCGAAACAGGCCGATACCGTGGTGAGTGAAGGCGCAGTCCTCTAGGTTCTGTCGGTGCGGAGGGCTGTCCACCCAGAGGTCGATGACGATGCCGGGGCCGCGCACGGTGAGAGCTATGTTTTCCGCGATCGCCCCGTGCCAGGTGACGCCCCCCTCCAGGAGGCGCCGGGAGACGTCGGTCCCGTCCGGGGCCAGGTGGTCGAAGTAGTCCAGCCGGTACATGTCTTCGCTGTGGGCCTCCGCGACGCGTGCCGTGCCCTCGTGCCACGCGAGGGGCTCGCAACCCCTGGACTCCCGGTGCAGGTTCACCATCGAATGGAGCTCTCGAAGGTAGGTCCCCACCACGTCCGCTCCGGGCTCCTGGGCCGCGAGGCCGGTGGGTGCCTGGGACACGGCCGCCATAGCGAGGACGGATGCCACCCGCACCCCGATGCCCCCCCGGCTTCTCACTCTTCGGCGGCGTGCGGGTAGAGTTCCGCGGCCTTTTCCGAGGCCGTGATGATTCCCCGGATTAGCGCGGAGCTGAATCCCCGGTTCTCCATCTCGTTCAGTCCATAGATCGTGCATCCCTTGGGTGTCGTCACGCGGTCGATCTCGATCTCGGGGTGGTTTCCCGAGCTCAGGAGCAGCTCGGCCGCACCGCGCGCGGTCTGGGCAGCCAGGGCGAGAGCCTCGTCTGCATGGAATCCGATCTCGATCCCGCCCTGCGAAGCGGCCCGGATGGCCCGGAGAAAGAAGGCGATACCGCAGGCGCACAGCGCGGTGGCGGGAACCATCTGCTCCTCCTGGACCTCCAGCGTGTGTCCCAGCTGGTCGAACAGAGTGTGGGCAACGCCCACGGCTGCCGCGGAAGCCTCGTCTGCGGCGAGGCACGTCATCGACTGCCCGATCGCGATGCCGATGTTGGGCATGGCCCGCACCACGGCCACGTCGGGGCCCAGGAAGCGGCGGATCTCCGCTATGCTCACGCCCGAGACGGTCGAGACCACGATGTGCGCGGGCGTGATGGCCGGCGCGACCTCCTCGAGTACCCCGTCCAGTTGCTGCGGCTGAACGCAGAGAACGACCACATCCGACTCGCGCACCGCAGCAACGTTGTCCGAACCCACGGGGAAACCGTCGTCCCGAAGCGCGGACAGCAACTCGGGCCGCCTCCGGGTGAGAAGAACGTTGGAGGGTTCGAATTCCCTGGAAGAGGCCAGGCCGCGGGCGACGCAGGTCCCGAGGTTCCCGACACCGAGAATAGAAACGCGTTCTGAACGGCTCATGGGCAGCTCCCTGGACCCGTAATGCGTTCCTCCGGTGGCGAAGGGAACCGGAGGCTAACCCCAATCTGTGCGGTGATCGCCGCCGATGCACGAAAGCCCCGACCTCATGGCCGGGGCCCTCGTGTTGCCATATGCCGGCGGGCGGGGTTTGTCACGACCACTCGATCCGCATCCACACCCCGCACCCGATCACCCGCGCCCGCCGACGGCGAGGCGGCAGCGAGACCTAAACCGCCGCTTCAGTCAGTGAGACACTTCCATCCCCCGCAGGGTTGGCTCGGTGGTCTTCCTCGATGACGCGGCCGTCGAACAGGTGGATGGTGCGCTCGGCGTAGGCGGAGTAACGGGGGTCGTGGGTGACCATGAGAATGGTGGACCCCTCGGCGTGGAGCTCCTTCAAGAGCTCCATGACCGCCTCGCCGTTGGTGGAGTCGAGGTTCCCCGTCGGCTCGTCGGCCAGGAGGATCAGGGGGTCGCCGACCACGGCCCGCGCTGCGGCCACTCGCTGCTGCTGGCCGCCCGAAAGCT
>CAJIAC010000109.1_pt1 | contig 13068 bp, 12 predicted proteins | sample 9198961 | NCBI WGS metagenome assembly CAJIAC01 (sample SAMEA7708276, study PRJEB35096) | sediment metagenome | biome: marine neritic benthic zone biome [ENVO:01000025]; feature: sediment [ENVO:00002007]; material: shallow marine sediment [ENVO:03000034] sea grass bed [ENVO_01000059] ... | reverse complement strand
TTACCGCCGCTCCGGGCAGCCTTTCCCGACTGTCCCAGGTCTGGGCCGCGATCGATGCCGTGAGATCCGTCTCAGGGGCCAGTTCCTTCGGCAGCGAGCTCAGCAGCGCCCGCAACTCGGTCCCGAGAAGGTCTTCCTCCTGCGCACCGGCATCCGGTCGCTCTTCCATGTCTCTATGGTCCGTCATGATTCCTTCTTCCCCTCACCGCGTCCCAGCGCCTCCTCCAGGAGCTTTCGCGCCCTGTGGATCTGCGCCTTGACCGTTCCCTCCGCGAGTCCCGTCATCTCGGCGATCTCGCGGTATTTGTATCCTTCGATTCCGTACAGCACCAGCGCGGTACGGGCCGCTTCCGGTAGATCCGCCAGCGCCCGCTCCACGTCGATTCTCTCCTCCGTCCTGCCTTCCGGGGCAGACCGCCCGTATCTTCCCAGGTCGCCCGTCGATTCCAGCCTCAAGTGCCGCCGCTTTCGTGACCTCTGGTCGTTCAACACGACATTCACCGCCATCCGGTACAACCAGGAAGAGAAACGGCTCTCTCCCCTGAAGGTGCCGAGCTTCTCCCAGCACCGTACGAACGTGTCCTGTGTCAGTTGCTCGGCCCGCTCCCTGTCGGCACTCATCCGGAGGCACAACGCGTACACGCGGTCCACGTGCGTCCGGTACAGCTCCTCGAAAGCCCGCTCGTCACCGCCCTGCGCGCGGCGGACGAGAGACCCGTCCTCTTGGGAAAGCTGAGCCTGGGCCTGCTCGGCTGGGCTTATGTCCCTTTCCTCCGGCACGGCGGCGATCCGTTCTCTCGGCGTTAGGACATCGGGAGCACGTGAATTGTTTGTGTGCGGGCGCGGCGACGCGCAAGGGCGGCGAGCGCGAAGGTCACGGCCCTACGGGCCGACGGCATGCCTGTGGGCCGGATGTTGGACCCGTTCAAACATCTCCCGGGCGAGCGGCATCACAATTCCGTAGCGCCGAGGAATCGTCCCGACGCTGGACCCCCGACCGGAGGATGACGATGAAGTGGAGTGCCCTGAAACCGTTTGCCCGGCCCGCGATCCTGGCCACGGCGCCCCTGCTGGTGGCCGCCACGATCGCGATCGCCGGCCCCCCATGGATCAGCATCGAGTACCCACCCAACAGGCTGGACAAGGAGACGCGAGGAGCGCTGGCGCTCGTGCGCATCTACCACCACGAGAACGCCGCGCAGTTTCCGGTCGAGGGGACGGCGGAGGGCATCGTCGATGGCGAGCGCGTGTCGTTGCCGCTCAAGTTCACGGCAGTGGGTGACGAGGGCGTGTGGGCAGCCTGGGGCGACATTCCCGAGGAGGGCAACTGGGTCCTCGCGATTCACGGGATGGATGGAATCACCGAGGCCGAAGTCTCCATCCTTGCGGCACTGGCGGACGGAAACGAGGAGATCTCGTTCGTGAAGGTGCCGCGCAGCCGCCAGGGTAACTGGCCGAGGGCGGCGAACGATCGGGACGTCGAGTCGATGCTGCAGACGGCGGTGGTAATGGCCGAAGCACAGGGCCGGAGCCCGTTCCGCGCGATCACGGTCGGTGAGGCCGCGATGGGACTCGGCGGTGCGCTTCTGCTGCTCCCCTTCGGCCTGGCGGCGATTCGCCGCCGCGAGAGCCCCGAGTCGCTTTAGCGGGTTCGTTTCGTCTCGCCGCCTTTCCGGGCGGCGGGGCGGGCCGCTTAAAGGACCCGCCTTCTCCTCCAGGGCGAGTACGTCTATCCTGGAACATGAACGTCAAGGACTGGCACCCCGTGCAGCTCGTGCTCTTCTGGCTGCTCTCGGCCGTGTTCGGACTCCCGATCTGGCTGGGACTCGCGCTGCTTGGAGACTGGCTGGCGAGCCGCTATCCGCCCCAGGCCTGGTTCGAGCACATCCCGACCGGGTTGGCTTTCCTCGTCGTCTTCCTGGTGGTGGCGTCCGGGCTCACGGTCACGTGGAAATGGCAGGACTCACGGGGGTCGCGAACTTCCACCTGACCGGCCCTCGACTCTCAGGCGCTTTCCAGGCTCGCCTTCATATCGGCCAGGAGTGCCATGTAGATGGGATGGCAGAATTCGTAGCCCGCCTCGTCGTTGTTCTCCCAGCTCGACGTCCATTCGACCAGTGTCCCGCCGTCCGGACTCGCCTTCACGGCAACCCTGCCTACGTAGTCCCTGACCTCCTGGCTCGAGATCGGGGATGGGCCCTCATCGATCGAGTAGGCGAACGTATGGCCGGAGTCGTCGAGCTCCTGCAGCGTCTCGTGAAAGACGCCGTTCAGGACCCGTCCCGCCCCGATCTTGTCCCCTGCGGCATCGCCGACGCGATCCACCGAGGTGACGACGTTCGGGGTCCAGCCCAGATCGTGGAAGTTGCGGATGGCCGCCCAGACCTGGTCCGGTGGCAGGTCGATCGCGATCGACTGGTAGGTGGAGCCCATGTTGCACCTCGAGGCCGGGGTTCCGTGCATGGCGCCGTGCGAACGGACCGCCGCTTGCTCTCCAATTTCGCAAAGCGCGACCGGGAGTGGAAGCCCGCAGCAGCACTTTGTGGGGAAACCCACTTTGAGTAGACTCGGTCGGATAACGTGCCCCCCTTTTCACGAGAGGCCGATTATGAAGCGACGTACGTTCGTCCGGTCCACGCTTGCCGCTACCGCCGCGATCTCGATTCCGCGCAGCCGCTCGATCGCCTCCGTGTTCCAGGAGGCCCCGCAGGAACCACCCGATGTGGTCGCCCTCACGGGTACTGGCGCCGAGGTGGTGATTCCAGGCAAGGACATCGCCGAGCTCGCGGCCTTCATGGACGGTCCCGTCCTGCTGGCTGGAGACGAGGGCTACGACGCGTCGCGCCTTCTGCTGAACCCCTCCTTCGACAAGTACCCGGCCATCGTCGTGCGCCCGACCGGAGTGGCCGACGTCAGGGCTGCCGTGGACTTCGCCCGGGAGCACGAACATCTGCTGGTCGCCGTCAAATGCGGAGGACACAGCGCGTCGGGTAAGTCGACGTGCAACGGCGGGATGCAGATCGACCTATCGGAGTTCCGGGACGTGCGCGTCGATCCGAACGCGCGCACGGCGTGGGTCTCCGGCGGAAGCCTCCTCGGCCCGGTGGATCGCGAAGCGATGGCGTTTGGCCTCGTGACGACCATGGGGACCGTCTCGCATACGGGCGCGGGCGGACTCGTGACGGGCGGCGGTTTCGGACGCCTTGGGCGCCGATTCGGCCTCTCGGTGGACAATCTCCGGTCCGTCGACATCGTGACGGCGGATGGCGCGTGGCACCACGCCAGCGAAGAGCAGAATCCGGACCTGTTCTGGGCAGTGCGGGGGGGCGGAGGCAACTTCGGCATCGTCACCGGATTCGAGTTCGATCTGCACCCCATGCAGCGGGAGGTGGTCGGCGGGTACATGGTGTTTCCGATCGAGAGCGCCCGTGACCTGCTCGTCATGTACTCCGAGTACTCGCTCGAGTCACCGGACGACCTGGCCATGGGCTTCTTCATCTCCTACCCGGACGGCCGCGACCCGAGCTGCGGCGTGGGAGTCTGCTATTCCGGTCCGCAGGGCGAGGCCGAGCGTGTCCTGGCTCCCATCGCCAAGGTCGGCAAGCCCGTGTACGACGGATTCGAGGCGATGGACTACGTGGCCCTTCAGCGGTCCGGAGACTCCGATGACCCGCGGGCCCGGGCCTCTTATCTGAAGAGCGGCTTCATCAACGGGATGTCCGGCCGCTTGATCGACGACATTCTCAACGGGCTGGAGGGAGGCCCGGGACGCGACGCCGCGGTGTTCTTCCAGCAGAGCGGCGGCGCCATCAACCGCGTGCCGACCGATGCCACGGCGTTCGCCTACCGCGACGCGATGGGCAACCTCCTGAGTGCGGTCGACTGGCCGCACGGGGGCGACCCCACGGACCACATCGCGTGGGAGCGCGCCTACTGGAAGAGCCTGGAGCCGCACACGAGCGGGTGGTACGTGAACGACCAGCCTGTGGACGGCGGCAAGCCCGTGAACGCGAACTTCCGCGGAAACTACGAGCGCCTCGCCGCGATCAAGCAGAAGTACGATCCCGACAACCTGTTCCGGCTGAACGCGAACATCGCGCCCGTAAGCGGATAGCGGCACCGATCGCCGGGCCCGCAGGGTTCCTATGGAAGTAACGGCCCCGTCGGTACATTGTGGTCGTCACTTCAACACCGGAGACTGAGGCAGCCATGGTCCGCACCGAGTTCATTTCCACCGGCATGTACGTGCCCGAGCGGGTCGTGACGAACCACGAGCTCGAAGGGTACATGGACACCTCCGACGAGTGGATCCAGCAGCGGTCCGGCATCAAGGAACGGCGCTGGGCACGAGAGGACGAGGGCGGATCGGATATGGCGATGGTCGCCGCCGAGCGAGCTCTGGAGGCCGCCGAAATGGAGGTCGAGGAGCTGGACTGCATCATCGTCGCCACCCTCTCCCCGGACCATTTCTTCCCGGGAACCGGAGTGTTCCTGCAGCGGAAGCTTGGCGTGAAGAACATCCCCTGCCTCGACATCCGCAATCAGTGCACCGGCTTCCTGTACGGCCTCGAGATCGCCGACGCCTTCATCAAGACCGGTCAGTATCGGCGCATTCTCCTGGTGGGAACCGAAGTCCATTCGTCGGGGATCGTGCTTTCCACCGAGGGCCGGGATACGGCCGTACTGTTCGGCGACGGGGCCGCCGTGGGCATCCTAGGTCCCACGGAAGATCCCGACCGCGGGGTGCTGTCCGTTCGCACGCACGCCGACGGACGCTACGCTGAAAAGCTGTGGGCTCCGGCGCCGGCCTGCGTGCGCAAGCCGTTCATCAGCAAGGAGATGATCGACGAGGGGCTGACCCGCCCGTACATGGAAGGCCGCGACGTCTTCAAGCACGCTGTGACCAAGATGCCGGCAGCCCTCAACGAAGTGCTGGAGCTGGCGGGTCACACGGCCCAGGACCTGGACATGGTGATCCCGCATCAGGCGAACATGAGGATCGCACAGGTGGTCGCGAAGGGGCTCGGGCTGCCGGACGACAAGATGTATCTCAACATCCAGCGATACGGGAACACCACCGCCGCTAGCATCCCGATCGCGCTGCACGAGTGCGTGGCCGAAGGTCGCATCGAGCGAGGCGACCTGGTCGGGTTCACGGCGTTCGGCTCCGGCTTCACCTGGGGCGGCGCCCTGGTGCGCTGGTAGGGTCGGAGCGCCAGGCAGTGGGCAGTTAGATGGGTGTGAGGGATCCGGTGCCGCTCGTCATGGGCTGGATCGACTCATCCTGGATGGTCGCCGTCGGTGCGGGCGGCGTGATCCTCATCCTCCTCAGCTTCAGGCGCGACGATGCGATCGGGCCAATCTTCCTGATTACCGGGATCGCCATGGCCATACTCGGTCTCGGCGGACAGATCCTCGGGGTGAAGCTCTAGCGGGTCATTCCTCCGGCTTCACCACGATGTCGCCGAACGGCATGTCCTCTGCCGCCAGCACGAAGGCCGCGGTCGGCATCCCCTCCACGGCATCCCTCATTCGCTCGTAGTATGGCTGGAACTCGTCGTCCGGCTCCCGCATTCCGAGCAGGATGATGTCCGCGTCGCGCGACGATTCCTTCATGATGTCTACGAAGGCCCGCCCGTCGGACACCAGCACCTCGGTCGAGGCTCCGCTCCGCATGCTGCCTACGATCGCCTCGAGGTTGGGCCGGGCGCCCGCGGCCGCCTCCGGGGTCGGGACCACCATCTTCACGCGCACGTCCGCTCCTCTCCAGTCCACGCTGGTCTGGAGGAGGTAGGCCAGCGTCAGCATCAGCCCGCCGTTTCGCTTCAAGCCTCCCCACCACACGTCGATCCGCTCCCGATATCCGAAGCGGCGCTCGGCGTTGTAGTGGAGGATCACCACATTGCGCCGCCCCTCGTGGAACCGGGCGATCATCCGACAGTACGCGTCCCGATGCTCCGGCACCTCACTGTCGCCCACCAGGTAGGTGTTCGGCGACAGCTCTCCCAGGCCGTACGCCTCGACCAGCCGTTCGGCGCCCTCGAACGGGTCCGGGGCCCGGATGAGCCGGATCAGCGCTTCGACGCCGCGGCGGGCCAGGTAGTCGTTGATCGTGGTCTCCATGGCCCGCTGTCGGTCCAGCGTGACGCTCTCATCGGTGATCACGCTGGAGACCGTAATCAGCGCCCGGCGGTGGGAGAGCCAATTCGCGAAACGGATCAGGTACCAGCGCCGGGTGGGCGATCCCGAGAGCACCAGCAGGTGGGGACGCCAGTTTTTGGGATCGCGAATGGCGCGCAGGCGCAGGAGGCCGGCCCGCGTGAGGGCCATCCATATCCCGCGCCGCACATCCCCCCACGCGCTCTGGAGCTCTCGGCGCTCGAGCCAGATGTAGATCCCGAGCACAATCACCACGGCCACCACCGTGGCCACCGGGTTCACCAGGAACATCACGCTGGCGCAGCCCACCGCACCCAGCGCCGAGAGGTACCAGGGAACGCGGAACCGCGGGCGGAACGAGGGGCTTCCGAGCAGGCGCTCGAGGCCCGCTGCCACGTTCAGCACGCCGTACGTCGTGAGGAAGAACATGGTTAGCACGGGCGCGATGAGATTCAGGTTCCCCAGAGCCACAGCGCTCAGGGCGATCCCCAGCGTAACGGCCGTCCCTGCCCGCGGCGTGTCCTCCGGTCCGCTGCCCCTGCCGAGCCAGCGCAGAGAGGCGGGAAGGACCCCATCCCTCGCAAGAGCCTGAAGCACTCGCGGAGCCCCCATGATGCTTCCTACCGCGCTCGACAGGGTCGCGCCCCATACGCCCAGGATGATCGCGTCCCCCCACAGCGCCATCCGGCGCATGATCAGCGGCTCCTGGATGAGCTGCGCCTGGTCGGCTCGCATGGCCAGGAACAGCGGGAGGATCATGTAGATCAGGTACCCGACACCCACGGCCGCCATGGTGCCCTTGGGAATGGCCTTGCCCGGCTCCTTCAGGTCTCCCGACATGTTCACGCCGGCCATGATCCCTGTGACGGCGGGGAAGAACACGGCGAAGACGACCCAGAAATCCTCCTGCGGAATGTCGCCCAGCGGAACCGTCACCGTGTCGGGCGGACCCACGGAGCTCCCCAGGAAGAACGAAACAAGGGAAAGGCCGATCGCGCCCATGATGAAGTACTGGGCCCGGATCGCGGCCCGGGCCGACTTCAGGGCGAGCAGCGCCACGGCCACGGTGGTCAGGAGGCCGACCAGCCGCTCGTCCACCTGCGGGAACACGTTCTTGACCGACTCGGCGAATCCGATCGTGTACAGGGCGACCGACAGGGCCTGGGCGAAGAAGAGCGGGATGCCAACGGCGCCGCCCGTTTCGATACCCAGTGACCGGCTGATCATGTAGTACGCACCGCCCACGCGTACGCGCTGATCGGTGGCGATCTGGGAGATCGAGAGGGCCGTGAGGAACGTGATGGAGGTGGAGATCGTGACGATCAGCAGGGCGCCGACCAGGCCGACGTTTCCGACCACCCAGCCGAACCTGAGGTACATGATGACGCCCAGGATCGTGAGGATCGAGGGCGTGAAGACCCCGCCGAACGTACCCAGGCCCGCCCCGTGCCCGACGACTACCTCCTGCGTCGGGGGCGGACCGGTGCCGGCGACGGTGTCCATGGGGCGGGTGCGGTCGCGCGAGCCGCGCGAGTAGCGAGGATTCATGGCCCGAAAAGGCTAACCGGCTGTCGGCGCGGTGTCGAGGGTGAAACCAGCGACCCTGTGCGCGGCCCGGCCCGTGGTGGTCCGGCTCGCCGGCGGCCCCTTATCTTGTTCGAGTGACCCCTGAATCCCTGGAGGGCCCGACGATGCGGGGCCGGGTGGGCCTGGTCCTCGGCGGAGTCCTGTTCCTCGTGTTGCTCCTGCTGCCCGCACCTGCGGGCCTCGGCGTGGCCGCCTGGCGAGTGACCGCGGCCGGGGTCCTCATGGCCAGCTGGTGGGTCACGGAAGCCATACCGATACCGGCCACCGCATTGCTTCCGCTCGCGCTGTTTCCGCTCCTCGGCGTGGCGGACATCCGCTCGACGGCGGCTCCGTTCGCGAACCCGATCATCTACCTCTTCCTGGGTGGCTTCCTGATCGCGGCCGCCATGGACGCCACCGGGCTCCCGAAACGCATCGCGCTTTGGAGCATTCGGCTGCTTGGGGCCCGTCCCCGGTCGATCGTGGCGGGGGTCATGGTGAGCTGCGCCTTCCTGAGCATGTGGGTGAGCAATACCGCGACCGCACTCATGATGCTGCCGATCGGCCTTTCCCTCGTGGCGCTGATGCCCGACGGCGAGGGCGGTGGGAGCGATGGAGCGGGCGGCGCGGCCGGGGAGCGGCACCGGTTCGGCACCGCGCTGATGCTCGGAATCGCCTACGCGTGCAGCATCGGCGGCATGGGCACGCTGATCGGGACGCCGCCGAACGCGTTCCTCGCGGGCTTCATGCTCGAGAGCTACGGCGTGACGATCGGGTTCGCGGAGTGGATGCTGGTCGGAGTACCCCTCGTGATCGTCGGCCTGCCGCTGTGTTATCTGCTCCTCACCCGCGTCGCGTTTCCCATCCGCACGAAGGAGCTGCCGGGCGGAAGGGAGCTGGTGGACCGGGAGTCGCGTGCCCTGGGGACCATGAGCCGCGCGGAGAAGCGCGTGGCCGCCGTATTCGTCCTCACCGCCCTGACGTGGATGACCCGACCGATACTCGTCGAACGGCTGGACGCGCTGTCCGGACTGACGGACGCCGGAATCGCCATGACCGCCGCGCTGCTCCTGTTCATCCTGCCCTCGGGCGCACCGAACGGGCGGCGGCTGCTCGACTGGCGCATGGCCCGCGACACGCCGTGGGGAGTGCTCGTCCTGTTCGGCGGGGGTCTGAGCCTCGCGGCGGGCGTCGAAACGACGGGACTCGGAGCCTGGATCGGCGCCGGAGTGGGCGGACTCGCGGGCTGGCCTCTGCCCCTGCTGGTTATGGCGATCGTTGCCGCGGTGATTCTCCTCACCGAGCTCACGAGCAATACCGCGACCGCGGCCACGTTTCTTCCCGTGCTGGGCGGCGTGGCTCTCGGCCTGGGCCGCGACCCCCTGTTACTGGCCGTTCCCGCTGCGCTCGCGGCCAGCGGAGCCTTCATGCTGCCGGTCGCCACCCCTCCGAATGCGATCGTCTACGGAAGCAAGGCGGTACGGATCGAGGATATGGTGCGGGCCGGCGTGTGGCTGAACGTCCTGTTCGTCTTCCTGGTGACGGCGGCCGCGTACCTGCTGGTACCCCTGGTGTTCGGCGCGTAGCCGCTCTAGCGACCGCCGATCGTCGTTCCGCCTCCGCGGCGGGGATCCGCCGCGACCTCGAAGACGCCGTCTGCGTCCCGCTTCGCCGCTCCGGCACCCCCGAAGTACATGTTGAGCCTATCGAACTTGCGCGAGGGAATTCGTAGTTCGTCCACTGGCAGCCCTGCTTCGTAGGCCGCGAACTTCTCCCCGGCCGTCATGTCCACGTGAAGGCGCGGGTGGCCGATCGCCTCGGCCAGGTCCATGCCCAGGTGAAGGTGATTCACGAGGACCTGGAGGATCGCGGTCGTGATGCGGTCGGCTCCCGGCGAGCCGATGGCCATGACTGAACCGTCCTCGTGCCGGGCCACCGTCGGCGCCATATTCGACGGGAGACGGGTCCCCGGCGCCCATGCATGATATCCCCTGCGGTTCAGCTCGTGCTCACCGAGGCAATTGTTCATCCACGCGCCGGTGCCCGGAGGCATCACACCGGAGCCGTAACCGGCGGACAGGGTAACGCTGCACGCCAGTCCATCTCCGTCCACGGCCGACGTATGCACCGTCGAAGGAGAGGTGACCCAGCGTTTCAGCTCGCCCGCCTTCGCTTCTTCGAGAAGGGCCCGGAGGTCTTCTTCGAGATCCTCGCTCAGGTCCAGGTTCTCGAGACGATAGTCGAACACCCCCTCCTGCACCCGGGCCAGCCACGCGACTTCCGCCGGGCCCCAGCGGTCCACGGGCGCGTTCTGCATCAGAAGCAGCATGGCGGTCAGCGTGGAGCCGCCCAGGGCCGGTGGCGGATTGGTGGCCACCTGCCACTTCTCCACGCCGGTCACCAGGGGCCTTCGGACGATCGGCTGGTAGGTCGCCAGGTCGTCCGCCGTCAGGATCCCGCCGTTCGCCGCCATGTCGGCGATGATCAACCGCGCCGTTTCCCCGACGTAGAACTCCTCCGAGCCGTAGTCCGCGATTCGGCGGAGGGTGTGCGCCAGCTCCTCGATCCAGATGGTCTCGCCCGGCTTCCGCAGCGTTCCGTCCGCGTGGTGGAGCGCCCGGTAGCTGGGCTCGTTCCAACCGAACACCGGGCCCGCGGCGTGCACGAGGTACGTGTACGAAGCCAGTGAAAGTGCGAATCCGTTTTTGACGTCCTGGTACGCCGGCTCGACGACTTCACTCCAGGGGAGGCGGCCGTACCTGGTGGAGGCCAGAGACAGAGCCGCCAGGGCGCCCGGCGTACCGACCGTACCGTGCCCCACGGTGAGATCGACGCCCAGGCCGTACTCGATGTATACGTCCCGGCGGCCACCGCCGAAGCGATCAGCGGGAAGTCCGCGGCCCGGCATCTCGATATAGCCGTCGATCGTGACCGGGTCCCCGTCGGGCGGCCAGATGGTGAGAAAGCCGCCCGCGCCGAGAGAGCAGATCGCGGGCTCCGTCGTGATCGAGACCAGCGCCGCGCCCACCGCGGCATCCACGGCGTTGCCCCCGGCGTCGGCGACGATGGCGCCGGCGTCGGCCGCGAGCTTCGTGCTGGATGCGACCGCCACTCCCTGCATGTGTCTCCTCGCTACGGGCTGCTCAACGGGGCGGGGATGTTAGGCCCGAGGCGTGCCCTTCGTCCAATCCCCTGTGTGCAGATGATGCGGCGGAGAGCATGAATTGCCACACCGTCACCAGATTCCGGCATTGTGGAAAACAGCAATGCGCGCCGGCACAAAGGGCACATTCCCTCCTGCCTGGGGTTCCGGTTCAACAATTGCGCGGTGCGCTGCGATACCCTGACGCCCTCGAGGCGCGACTGACATGCAGGAGGTGGGAATGAAGTCCGGACGCACGATGATGACATTGATGACCCTGGCCGCATGGATAGCCGTGAGCGCCTGTGACGACAGCAGCGGGCCCGACGGCGGCTCGGTTTCCCTCTCGGTGACGGTTCCGGGAAGCGGAGGATCGGCTTCCGTCTCGCCGGCCCTCTTCGACCTCGTCTACATGGACGGGACTTCGACACTCACTCTCACGCAGGTCGAGCTCGTGATGCGTGAGATCGAGCTCGAAAGAGTCGACGACGACTCCTGCGATGACGGGTTCGAAGGAGCGGACGAGTGCGAAGAGTTCGAAACCGGACCACGCGTGTTCGATCTCCCGATGGACGGAAGCACAGAGCCCGTAGTTACGATCGATGGAGTCCCCGACGGACTGTACGACGAACTCGAGATCGAGATCCACAAGGTGTCGAGCGATCCGGAAGACGCGGCACTTCTCGCGGCCCGGCCTGATCTCGCGGATGTGAGCATCCGCGTGGAAGGTGACTTCGACGGCGCCGGCTTCGTGTTCACCACCGGAGTCGAGGAGGAGTTCGAGTTCGAGCTCACACCTCCGCTCGATTCAACGTCCGGCTCCGTGAACGTCACTCTCTCTGTCGATGTCGCGTCCTGGTTCCGAGACGGGGACGGGAACCTGCTCGACCCCTCCAACGAGGCCAACCGTAGTCAAATCGAGACGAACATCGAACAGTCGTTCGAAGCGTTCGAGGACGACGACGGAGACGGAGAAGACGACAACTGATCGGCGGCTCCCGGATCCAGTCCGGAAGCCGCTGCAGGCGCGTGCGAGTGGGTCCGGCTACTGCTTCTTGCCGCCTTTCGGCGTCCGTCCGGCGCTACGGGACGAGGGACTGGAAGGTGCAGGAGCCGCGCTCGGAGCGGGCTCGGAGCGAGGTGCCGGGCTCGCCGACCGGGGCGCCTGGTACACGTCCGCAGGAGTCCGATCGGCGTAGCGAGGCGTCCGGTCCAGGCCCTCCTGCCGCCGGATCTCCCGGTCGTCGGCGAAATCCGACTGTCCCTTGACGCCGCGTGTCGCTCCGAGGTCGTGCACCGCCGATCCGGGCCGAGCTTCTCTCCAGATCGTGCGGCCGTCCGGAGTCACGACGCGCTCCATCCGGTTGCCGTACTCGACGCGCACGCCGTTGTAGGTTGCCGGCGGCTGTCGCTGGACCACCCGGAAGCGAATGGTCTGGGACTCGAGTTTGTCGGACCCGTAGTCCGAGCCGATGCCCGGTACCGGCGCGTGTCCCGTCCGCTCGGCCTGGAGCGCCTCGAGGCTGGCCTGCTTGATGGCCTGGACCTTCTCCGGCGACACGTAGGGCGCGCGCTGGGCGTCCGCCTGTCCATCGATCGCCATGTAGCCCCAGGTTCCGAGGAAGCTCGCCGGCGTGAGGCCGTAGGTAGCGCTGCACGCGTGCGACGGGACTTCACCGCTGCTCGCGGGGTCGAGCATGTTCTGGATTTCAGCGCCGAGATAGGTGTTGTTGAGCAGGACTCGGCTGGCCCACCCGTACGCATTGTAGAAGCAGGGACCGTTGTCGGCACTGAACGCGGGATCAGCGCCCGAGTCGGGGGCCGGCGGAAGCGTGTACTCCTGGGCCATGGCCCCGGAAGCTGCAAGAAGAAGCGCCGCGGCCAGGCTCGCTGTGGAACCGATTCGTCTCGTGTTCATTTCACCCCTCCAGCGCGAGAACGGCGACTGCCGCTATCTAGAGTATACCCTCTAATCGGTCAACTGGAAGTCAAGCCGCGGGTCCGACGCCGTTAAAATGTTGGGAGGTCTGGAGGTAGGGAATGTCGTCCAACGGAACCCGGGCCGCCGACGCGGCCGCCCGGGAGAGGCTGCTCTATCCGCGCTCCTGATCCTTCGGGCGCGCGTCCACCCAGGATGTGTACGCCTTCTCGCAGGTTTCGCAGTCCCTGCCCAGCTCGTAGCACGGCACCCCGTCGGCCTG
>CAJIAC010000145.1_pt1 | contig 13331 bp, 10 predicted proteins | sample 9198961 | NCBI WGS metagenome assembly CAJIAC01 (sample SAMEA7708276, study PRJEB35096) | sediment metagenome | biome: marine neritic benthic zone biome [ENVO:01000025]; feature: sediment [ENVO:00002007]; material: shallow marine sediment [ENVO:03000034] sea grass bed [ENVO_01000059] ... | reverse complement strand
TCCTCCAGCTCCCCGAGACGGCGCTCCAGATCGGGATCGTGAACCGGCGAGCTCTCCAGCGACTCCCTGACCGCGCTCAAGGAATCCCTGATCTGCCCCGCTTCCTCCTCCAATGACCGGGCTTCCGACAGCACGCTTCTCGCGTCTTGTGCGGCGCGAGAGTCGAGACGATCCTGCTCCGGCTGCGAGGCCGGCTCGGCCGTCAAACTCCCGTGTCGTCGCTCTGCCTCTTGTGCGGACTCCGCCAGACGCTCGGCCCGATCGCGGAGATCCCGGGCATCGTCCGCCAGTGCGCCGGTGCTCCGCGCCAACGTCCTCTGAACTTCTCGTACGCTGGTGACTCGGATCCGGTACGTCTCCGAGATCGAAGGCTGGCCCCCGGGCCTGCGATCCCGAGCCGTCGCGTAGTAAACCAGCTCATCTCCGGGCAGCAGACCGGCCAGGTTCAGGTCGAGAACGGGTCTCAGAGTGATCCTGCGGGCGGCGTCGGCGTCATCGAGAAGCTGCGACCGGGCAGTGCCGCGGCGTCCCGGGGCCTCTCGCCACCAGACCAGGCCCACGTTTGCAAGACCGTGGTCGTCCCGTGCCTCCACGACGAGGGGGAAGTCGCCTTCGATACCTGCTACCCGGTCCTCTCCCGGATACGAAATGGTGACCGTCGGAGGCATGTCGGGAGCGACGGACACGGAAAGCGGAGGTGGGGGCCGAACGCCCGGAACTCGATCCGCCGGCTCCAGCCGCCACGAGAGCAGCACGCTGTCCGATACGACCATGGAACCTCGGGCCGCGTCACCCTCGACAACCAGACTCAGTGTGTCCCTGCCCTGCCGCCGCTCGAGCACTACATCGAATCGAGCGACCGGGTGGTTCGTCGTGGCCGTGAGGCGCAGGGTGGTTCCGACCGGGACCTCGAGCGACGACATCGGTCCGCGCACCGACTCCGGTGGCCGGCCGAGGTATTCGGGAAAGGCGATCTCGACGTGCAACTCCGTGACCGTGAGGGCGTCGACCGGCACGATCTCGACGGTGTCGGAGACGCTTCCATCGCGGCCTTCGGCCCAGAAGCGAGTCGCTTCCTGGATCGGGCCCAGCTCGGCCTGCGCCCGACCTCCCGCCACCGGGATCGTGACCCGGTGCAAGGCAAGCCCTGCGCGCTGTTGCAGGAGGTCGATCTCGCCTCTCCCCTCCGCCATGACCGTGATCGACACGGAGCTCCCGCGCAGGATCTCCCCGTCCGGCGCCGTGAGCCGCAGCGGAGGAGGCGGCGGGGGGAAGGTGATACTCCACGGAGCGGAGAGCGCGTCGAGCGTCCGAACCACCTCGGCCGGTCTGTCGAGCAGGCCCGCGAGCGCCACGGCCAGAGCCACGCCGAGTCCGGGGATGGCTATCCTCCGCGCGCTCTGGAGACGGCCCGATGCCGCAGGCAGCATCTCGTGGCGGGATCCTCCCCTCAGGGCCTCGGCCACGGCCTGGCGGTGAAGCTGGGCGAGGTCCGACACTGCGCCGTCGCCGCGTCCGAGCTCGAGGGCGCCCGACAAGGCGCCCGTACGGAGACCTCGCGCCTGTTCCATCTCCCGGAATCGGCGCTTCCGGCCGCTGACCCGTGAAGCAAGGCCCGTCACGAAGCCCGTGCCTCCGAGGCCCACGAGGCCGAGAAGAAGGAGCAGGAACGGGAAGGGGGACCCCAGACTCCGGATCCCGGGCTGCGGAAGCCAGGGCAGCAGCAGGATCACCGCTGCGGCCGCCGCTCCGATGAGAGCCGCGCGCCAGGCGGCAAGCCGCCAGCCCATGGAGCGTACCAGATGCTCGGCGTGAGATAGCTCGTCGCCGGCCTTGCGGGCCGTCACGGACCGTCCGTCGCCTTCAGAGCCAGTTGATAGGCCTCATTGCGCGTCATCCCGAACTCCCCCCTCAGACGACGAGTCACTTCCTGCGTCGTCCTCCCGGCCTCAACCATTTCCCGGGCTACGGCTAGAGCCTGCTCCTGATCGACCGGCTCCCCCGGTTCCGCGCGCGCATTCCCTTCGAGCACGACCGTGACCTCGCCGCGCACCTCGTGCTCGCTGTAATAGTCCAGGTGCCCCGCAACCGTTCCGTAGCGGATCTCCTCGTGCAACTTGGAGAGTTCCCTGCAGATGACGCACGACCGGTGAGTCATCCCAAGAGCGTCCCAATCCTCCAGCAACTTCGCCAGGCGGCCCGGCGCCTCGAAGACCACGACGGTGTCCGGGGACGATGCCACCCGGTCCATCCAGGCATCGCGATCCGCTCCTTTCCTGGGAGCGAATCCCTGGAAGAGGAAACGGTCGGCTGGCAGGCCCGAAGCAGACAGGGCTGCGGTGACCGCGGAGGGGCCCGGGATCGGCTCCACCCGGAACCCGGCACCGGCTACGGCGGCAACCAGCCGCGCACCTGGATCCGAGACAGTGGGGGTCCCGGCATCGGAGATGACCGCGCATCTCTCGCCGGCCTCCAACCTTGCCAGGACCTCCGCGACCCTCGCCGCCTCGTTGTGCTTGTGGAGGGACCTGAGCGGAGTGCTGAAGCCGAAATGACGCAGCAACGTCGCGCTGTGTCGAGTGTCCTCCGCGTAGAGGGCGGACACCGAGGCCAGCGTCTCCCGGGCACGGCCCGAGAGATCGGCGAGGTTTCCGATCGGCGTGCTGACCACGAACAGGGTAGCCTGACTCATCCTGGACAAGCGCCCTCCTCCCGGCGCAGCGGGGGAGGGCGCATGACCTCCATTCTGAATACCGAACAGGTTAGACGTACTGCTGTATCTTCTGCTCCAGGTGGGACTTCGGGACCGCACCGACCACCACGTCGACCAGTTCTCCATCCTTGAAGTACAGGATGCTCGGAATGGACCGGATGCCATACTTCTGCGACGTAACCCTGTTCGAGTCGACGTCGAGCTTGCCTACCTTGACCTGCCCCGCGTATTCGTTCGCCAGCTCGGCGACTACGGGTCCGACGAGGCGGCACGGTCCGCACCATTCAGCCCAGAAGTCGACGATCGCCAGCCCCTCGCTCGACTCGATCTCCGCCTCGAAGTTCCCGTCGGTGAGGGTCACCATCTCTGCTGTTGTCACGATATTGCCTCGTTCCTGTGGAAATGCGTTCTCGGTCAGCCTAGTTTTCGTGTGTGCAACCGCCCCAAGATGCGGTCTCCCGTCCCCTCGTACCAGAGTACGAAATGTTCAAGATCGACCACATAGGCATCGCGGTCAATTCCCTGCAGACTGCCGTATCTGCCTTCACGGCCCTGCTCGGAGAGAACCCGGAGGGCCGTGAAACAGTTCCTTCCGAAGGCGTCGAAGTGGTCTTCTTCGGGCACGATTCGGGCCGTGTGGAGCTGCTCGAGGCGATCAGTCCGGAATCTCCGATCGCCCGGTTCATCGAACGTCGCGGCCAGGGTCTGCACCACATCTGCTTCCAGGTGCCCGATCTTCAGGCCGCCATCGACCGCCTGGCTCTCCTGGGCGTCACTCCCCTTCCCCCGGGGATTCGACCCGGCGCGGAGGGACGGCAGGTGGCCTTCTTCCACCCCAGGGACTGCGCCGGGGTCCTCGTGGAGCTCACGGCCGCCGGAGACTGACTCCTCACTCAGGGCGCCGCGGACGCCGTGAGCGCGTCGAGGTTGAGCCTCTCCACGTACCAGCGCCCGGCCCCATCCGGCACGGTGACGATGGGCACCACCACGTCGCCCTTGCGCGTGCCCGTCATTCGCGCCTCCCAGCGCACCCGGTCCGGCCCCAGCTGAGCTAGATTCGCCTGCGACAGATCGTAGCCGCCGTGCTTCAGAATCCCCGCGAGGAAGATCATCCGCTGCTCCACGTCGGTCACCCCGAACCGGTCCACGGCCGGCCCATCCTTGGTCCCGAACAGGTCCGACATGCGCTGGTAGTCCTCGGCATTCGCCCCGTCCAGGAACCCCCTCACGGCCATCTCGGACGTAGACGCGCCCGCCGACACCGTCCCTCCCTGATTCGACCCGTGCGTGGAACAGCCGCCGAGGGCGACCATGAGAACGGCGGCGGCAATCATCACCAGGGAACGGCTCGAGCTCTTCGACAGCATCGGGACTACCTCTTCCGGTCAGCGGTTACTACCATGCGCGAGCGCCCAATGTGAGGCACGGCCCGCATGCGTCAAGACGCGCCGCTCCTGGTGTCACGACCCGGAGTCGCCAAGCGACCGGAATTCGAGTCTCTCGCCCTCGCCAGCGTCCACCTCAATCACCTCGCCATCGTGGAATCGACCCTCCAGGAAGGCCATGGCGAGTGGGTCGGCCACCATGTGCTGGATGGCCCTCTTGATCGGCCGCGCGCCAAACGCCGGATCGAAGCCGGCTTCAGCGATCGAGCGCCGGGCCGCTTCCGTGACCCGCAGCTCCACCTGCCGCTCAGCGGCCAGTGCGGCGAGGCGCTCGAGCTGCATTCCAACCACCTGCTCGAGCTCCTCGCGCCCGAGTGGCCTAAACACCAGAATCTCGTCAATCCGGTTCAGGAACTCGGGTCGGAATCCCTGCATGAGAGCTTCCCTGACCTTGCCCTCGACTTCCGTCCAGTCGTCACCCTGATGCTCCAGGATGTAGGGGCTGCCGACGTTGCTCGTCATGATCAGCACCGCGTTTCGGAAATCTACGGTCCGGCCCTGGCCATCGGTCAGCCGCCCGTCGTCGAGGATCTGGAGGAGCACGTTGAACACTTCGGGGTGCGCCTTCTCGATCTCGTCGAACAGCACGACGCTGTAGGGCCGACGGCGTACCGCCTCGGTCAGCTGCCCTCCCTCTTCGTATCCCACGTAGCCAGGGGGCGCCCCGATCAGCCTCGACACGGCGTGCCGCTCCATATACTCGGACATGTCGATGCGCACCATGGCGCCTTCATCGTCGAACAGGAACTCCGCGAGCGCCCGGGCGGTCTCCGTCTTGCCCACCCCCGTGGGGCCCAGGAATATGAAGCTGCCCACGGGTCGGTCCGGGTCCTGCAGCCCGGCCCGGCTCCTGCGAACGGCGTTCGACACCGCGGTGATGGCCTCGTTCTGGTTGACCACCCGCTCGTGCAGATGATCCTCCAGGTGTGTGAGCCGATCCTGCTCAGCCTCCAGCATCCGGGACACGGGGATTCCGGTCCAGGAGGCCACGACCTCAGCGATGTCTTCCGGACCGACCTCCTCCTTCAGCAGGCTGTCCTCGGCCTGCATGCGAGTGAGTTCCTCCTCCGCAGCCGTCAGCTCCTCGCGAAGGCGGGGGACGTCGCCGTATGAAATCTCAGCCGCGCGCTGCAGATCTCCAGCGCGGGTCGCCTGCTCCGCCCCGACGGATGCCTCCTCGAGCTGCCGCTTCAGGTCCCTGACGCGCTCGATCGCCTCCTTCTCGAGCCCCCAGCGGGCCTTCAGTCCCGCCAGCTGCTCGCGAATTCCGGCCAGTTCGGTCTCCAGGTCCGCGAGACGCTCCACGCTGCGCGCATCGGACTCATCGCGCAGGGCCTCGCGCTCGATCTCCAGCTGTGTGGCCCTCCGTTCCAACACGTCGATCTCCTCGGGCATCGAGTCGATCTCGATGCGGAGGCGGGACGCGGCCTCGTCCATCAGGTCGATGGCCTTGTCGGGCAGGAAGCGGTCACCGATGTACCGATCCGCCAGTCGCGCCGCCGAAACCAGCGCCGGATCGGTGATCCGCACGCCATGGTGCACTTCGTACTTCTCTTTCAGACCGCGCAGGATCCCTATCGTCTCCGGCAGTGCCGGCTCTCCCACGTATACTGGCTGGAATCGCCTTTCCAGCGCCGGGTCCTTTTCGATGTGCTTGCGATACTCATCCAGCGTGGTTGCCCCCACCATTCGAAGCTCCCCGCGGGCCAGTGGCGGCTTCAGCATGTTCCCCGCGTCGACGGCCCCTTCGGCAGCGCCGGCACCGACGATGGTGTGCAGCTCATCGAGGAAGACGATGTACTTGCCTTTCGCCTCGGTGATCTCCTTCAGCGCCGACTTGAGGCGCTCCTCGAACTCCCCGCGATACTTGGCGCCCGCCAGCATCGCTGCGACGTCGAGCTCGATCAGACGCTTGTCACGAAGTCCGTCGGGCACGTCGCCGGCCACGATTCGCTGTGCCAGCCCCTCCGCTATGGCGGTCTTGCCGACTCCGGGCTCCCCGATGAGGACCGGGTTGTTCTTCGTGCGCCGGGACAGCACCTGCATCACTCTCCTGATCTCGGCGTCCCGCCCGATCACCGGATCCAGCTCGCCCGCGCGCGCACGGTCCGTCAGATCCACGCCAAAGCGCTCGAGAGCCCTGTACTTCTCTTCGGCATCCTGATCCGTCACGCGATGCGGACCGCGAACGGACTCCAGGGCCTCCCGAAGGGCCTCCTGCGACACGCCCGCGTCGGACAGCACCGTCCGCGTGCTGCTCGCGTTCTTGGCTGCGAGTGCTATGAGCAGGTGCTCGGTGGAGACGTACAGGTCGTTCATCCGCCTGGCTTCGGCGTCTGCGTCATCCAGAACACCGCTGAGCTCGCGGCTCGCCGAAGGCGCGGCCCCCGTCTGGCGCGGGAGGCGGTCGAGACCCGAGCTCACGCTCGCCCGGATCACGGCCGGATCCGCTCCCACCTTCTGCAATACCGGCCCGATGATTCCCTCATCCTCGTCGAGCAGGGCCGCCAGGAGATGAAGATCCTCGACGGCCGGGTTCCCGCGAACCCTCGCCAGTTCGGCCGCTTCCTGCAGCGCCTTCGCGGCCCTGACTGTCAATCTATCTGCTGGTATCAACTGTTCCCCTCCGATTCGATATCCAAGATTGCGCCGCGACCGTTGAACCGGCCGCAACCCGCCGAAAAGGAAGCAAGACCCATTCCCGTTCTTCGCTCCGAAATGGACCGAAAACGCGCCAGCGCGGCGGACCCGCCCCGCCCTGGAGGCGGCCTCCTGCCGATCCGGCAGGTATCAACGAAGGCGCGGTCCGTACATGAGGGCATTGGTGAACACCACGAAGTTCGCAGGCCACATTAGACGAAACAGCGGATCGTCAGCAAATAGAACGATTTTACCAGCGCCAACACGCGCCACGGACAACCAGGACGTGGACGCGAATTCTCCGAGCTTGCGGGCACTCACGGACCCGCTCACCGCTTCGATGTCCGCATCGAAAGAGGCGACGGTCTCGTGCCCAAGGGAAGGCTCGAAGGCGAGGTCATTGAGCCGCAGGGCAAACGCTGACCCGTCCTCGTTGCCCGCACCAAGGCCCCACACGAGCGGGTGGTCAGGATCCGTACTCAGGGGCAGGATGATGCCAGACACGCGATCGTCCCACGCATCGGACCGGCGCTGCTCAATCGTTCGCAGGCCGAGACGCCGGATCTCATCGGGATCCGCCTGGTCATCTTCCTCCCCCCGCCGCACGATTTCCGTCAGGGTCGAGACCGCCCAGCGTGCGGAAGACCCAACCGTGACGAGCGTGCCTCCGCCCTCCACCCATTCGGTGATCTGCTCGGCAAGCGACTCGGAGGCGCGGCGGGGATTTCCCGAGGGAAGGACTAGAACGTCGTAGGGCGACAAATCGGCGCGCCGGATCGTTCCCGGATCCAGTGCGTTGAACGGAATTCCCGCCATCTCCTCCAGCAGGAACCAAATCGCCCCCGCGCCGGTCGCGGAGAAGCCCTCCCCCATCAACACGGCAACGCGCGGGAAGCGCAGGGTGATGGCCGATCCCGTGCCAAGATCCCGCCCCTCGGTCGCCCGGCCGCTCGTGACGGAGCTCACCAGCGGAGTGAGCCCGGCCTCGGTCACCAGCGCCGATGCTCCTTCGTCTCCCGGCAGGAAGACCGTACCGGAAGGCCACCGAATCCCTGCTTGCTCGAAAGCCCGCCGGAGTGCAAAGGCCCTGCCACCCGCCTCGAGGTACCGAATCAAAGGCCCTGCCGCTTCAAACGCCGGCCGGACCAGCCAACCGTACGCTTCCACGGGCTCTGACTCTTCAGTCGTCTCACCGAAGACGGGCACCGGCGCGAACGGAACCCCCGCCAACGGCCCCGTGGAGTGGGCCTCCACGGCGTAGGCGTACGGCAGGGACCATGCGGTGATGTCGTAGGTACCCTTGACGTCGGCGTCCAGGACCGTCTCAGGCTGCAGGAGAGTCACGGCCAGGCGCCCGCGCGGCTGCCGGGCCGGAACACGAAGCGTACCCTCCGGGAACTCGGAGCGCTCACGGAAGCCGGGGTGCGGCTCGGCCGTCGCGCGGAAGGCGCGCTCTGCTCTTTCGATCCGGACGCTCTGGGCGTGCAGCAGTGCCACCAGGTCACGGAGGGCCGAGGCTTCGGGACCCGGGACGAGCAGCACGTCGGGCTCGTCACCCCCCTGGCCGCGGTGAAACGCCGCGTACTCGTTCAGGAGATCGGTCTTGCGCGCCGACGCAGCCCGCATGGTGGTAAGGCCGGCGACCCTGTGATGCATGGCGCGATCCGCGAGGGTGAGATCCGTCCCATCAGGCCGGCGGACCACCAGGCCGCCCCCCCCGCTGCCTGCCTGCTCGTAGGTCATCCCGATCGCACCCACCAGGCTCGGCCAGCTGTCCCCGAAGCCGGGGTAGAACATGTCGAACGTCTCACCGGTGTAGTAGAGCCAACGGCGCCGATCGAACTCCGCCGCGTTCGCGCGGCCGAAGTACTCCGCCCACCGAACGGTGTAGTCCGGATACACGGGGTTCAGCGGCTCAGCCGCCGGGAAGAAGAAATAGGTGCTGGAGAATCCCATTTCGTGAAAATCGACATGTACCTGCGGGTTCCACCGCTGCCACTGGGACAGCCTCGCACGCGTCTCCGGCTGCGTGGCCCACGTCCAGTCGCGGTTGAGATCGAACAGGTAGTGGTTGTAGCGTCCCCCCGGCCAAGGCGGGTGATGCTCCCGGCTGGCCGCGTTTGGATTCGGCTGTTTCCCGCGAGCTCCTCGATACCATTGGACGTAGCGATCCCGCCCATCGGGGTTCGCCACCGGATCGATTACGACCACGAGCGAATCCAGAATGCCGCTGGCTCCGCTGGCGTCCGCCGCGAGATCCCAGGCCGTCCACAACGCAGCTTCAGTGGATGCGCTCTCATCGCCGTGCACTCCGTACGTGAACCAGGCGATCGCGGGGTTGGAGGCGGCGATCACCGACGCTTCCGTCGCGGGCAGATCCGGGTCGGTCAATCGGGCATTGGCCTGGAGCACGGATTCCAGGCGCGCCGAGTTGGCAGGCGAGGCGATCACCAGGAGAAGCAGGGGCCGGCCCTCGGGAGTGGTCCCGGACCGAACGAGCTGGACCCGATCCGAAGCCGAGGCCAGGGTCTCGGCGTAGTGGACGACGGCCGCGACATCGGTGAAGCGCTCGCCCAGCCCATGGCCCAGCACGTCCTCGGGCGAAGCGACGGTTTGCGCAACGGAACGACTGCCACCGAGCAACAGTAGGACTAGTGCAGGCACGACGCTTGATCGCATGCGACGACCCTCTTTCAAACCGAGTAGGCGCACCGGAGGGCAACCGGAAACGCAGGCGTGGAAGGCCCACGCGTTCCCCGAAGCTATCGGCCCAATGGAGAGCCATCAATCCGCGTCCGGCCGGTGACTGGCCCCACTGGCAACCCGATGAGAAGTTGATGCCATGAGGAAGATCGAAGGCAAGCGCACACGCCGGCTCGCATGGCTCGCTCCCCTGCTGTTGGCGGTGGCTTGCGGGGGTGAAACCGTCGATGGATATCAGGGCCCGGTGAGTCAGGAAGCGTACACCCAGGTCATGACCGAGCTCATGCTTCTCGACGCGCGGCCGCTCAAGGGCGCGTCGCCCGAGGAGCGCGAAGCACGCATGGATTCAGCTCGTCTCGCCATCGTCTCGCGCCACAACGTCACCGGCGAGGAGATCCTCGAGTTCGCCCGGGTCAACGGTTCCGAAGCGGGCTACATGGAACTGGTCTGGCAGGAGATCACACACCGGTTTGACTCCGCCCGCGTGGCAAACCTGACCCGTGAGACCGAGGCTCGCTCGGAGCCCGAAGGAAAGCTGGGAGCGGGCGCCGGGCTCGGCGCCGTCGAGTCCGCGCCCTCAACCTCGAGCCGGACCCCGCCGCCGGTGAGCGCTCGTGGCCGGGAGGCTATGGACCGGCTGCGGAGGGGCGAGGTGGCTCGTCCAGCCAGCGCGGACACCGCTTCCGACCTGCCGTGATCGTGCGCCGGGCTGCTCTTGGATGGCGTCCCGGACCGTGGTAGCTTGCCCGGCACGGCCCCGACGGTTCTGACCCGGGGCGCGGAACTCGACCCCGAACACCGGACAGGCCCGTCCGGTGACCGCTCGAAAGGTAGTGCGACCCTTGACGCCGGAGTCCAGCCTCATAGCAGGTGAAGGACCACCACGGGGCGATCCGCCTCCAGTAGCGTGGGTCCGCGCCGTGGGTCGAGCCGGGCTTTCCGTGACCCAGCACCTCGGACGGGCCGGGGTGCTGTGGGCAGCTACGATGCTGGCCCTTCTCCATCCACGGGACCACATCAAGGAGACCTTTCGGCAGGCCAAGGCGATCGGCGTGGACAGCCTGCCGCTCGTACTGCTGGTCGCCACCTTGAGCGGGTCCATCCTGGCACAGCAGAGCGGCTACCAGTTCACCGAGCTTCCCATGTGGATCGTGGGCAATGCGGTCGCAGCCGGCATGCTCACGGAGCTGGCACCACTGCTCTCGGCCATCATCCTGGCGGGACGAGTGGGGGCGGGTATCGGTGCCGAGCTGGGCACGATGAAGGTCACGGACCAGTTGGACGCCCTTCGAACCCTCGGCAGAGATCCTGTCGAAGAGCTGGTCGCGCCGAGGGTCGTGGCCGGAGCCGTAATGATGATTCCCATCGTCATCCTGGCGAACATCGCGGGCATATTCAGCGGTTGGCTCACGGGCCTCGTCATGCTCGACATGACAACCCACGAGTACGTGTACGGCGTGCGGAGCTACTATCACTCCGCGGCGCTCATCTTTTCGCTCGTCAAGGGTGTGTTCTTCGGCATCACGATCACGTTCATCGGCTGCTATGCGGGCCTGCAGGCCGAAGGTGGCGCCGCCGGAGTAGGACGCACGGCGCGCAACACAGTGGTGGCCATCATCGTCGCGCTCATGGTCCTGGACGTGGTTCTCGCACCCCTCTACAAGGCGGTCTGATGATCGCCATCCAGGGTTTGAGGAAGAACCTCAACGGCAAGTGGGTCCTGAACCGAGTCGATCTGGACATTCACGAAGGCATGAGCCTCGTGATCATGGGACCGTCAGGTACAGGAAAGAGCGTGCTCCTCAAGCACATCGTAGGGCTGTTCGACCCCGATGAGGGTGAGGTGCTCGTCGAGGGAATGTCCGTGCCGGGGGCCAACGGGAAACAGATTCGAGAAATCCGCTCCCGTATCAGTTACGTCTTCCAGAATGCCGCGCTGTTCGACTCGCAGACTGCAGGCCAGAACATCCAGCTCGGGTTGCCCCCGGAGGAGTGTCGCAAGTTCGACGCGCACCGGGATCCGCGGGTCATCGAGGCCATCGAACACGTCAACCTCGAGGAGGAGGTGCTGCATCTGCTGCCCTCCGAGCTTTCCGGCGGGATGCAGAAGCGCGTCGCGATCGCTCGCGCCATCGTCGGCCGACAGAAGTACATCCTGTACGACGAGCCGACGACCGGCCTGGATCCCGTCAACGCAAACGTGATCAATCGGCTGATCGCGAGGCTTCAGGGCGAGATCGGCGCCACCAGCGTGATCGTCACGCACGACGTGGAGTCCGCCTTCTACCTCGGCGACCGGATCGTCCTACTGGCCGAGGGCAAGGTTCAGGCCCATGGTACGCCGACGCAGCTTCGAGAATCGACGGATCCGATCGTTCAGGACTTCCTCCACCCGAAACTCACGTAAGGTTCGGCCATGCGCGATCCGGGATTGAGAAACCAGTACAAGATAGAGCTCCAGGTCGGAGTGCTCCTCGTCGTCAGCTTCTTCGCGCTGATTCTGGGCGTCGCCTGGATCAGTGGGCGGCAGGCCGGCGGCGAGCGCATGACGATCTACGCGGTAGCGCCCGAGGCGGCAGCCGTCACGCAGGGCACGCCCGTTACCCTGCTGGGCGTCGAAGTCGGCTCGGTGCGCCGCATAGAGCTCCGAACTGATCACGTGGGGATGGAGATTGCCGTGGCGTTCGAGGGCCGGTTGCCGCGGGATACCAGGGGCGAGATCAAGACCTCGGGCTTCCTTGGAGCCAACGTCGTGGCGCTCATCCCGGGGGTCTCGACGGATCCGCTGGCTTCGGGCGACACGATCACGGCATCACCCGCACCGGGCCTAAACGAGCTGGCGGGAACGCTGGGCGACCAGGCCGGCCAGGTGCTCGAACAGACACGCCAGCTGCTTTCCGACAGCATGATCTCCGACGTCCATGCGGCGGCCGGCTCCCTGGCCTCCGGCATGGAGGATGTCCAGGTTCTTCTCGACCGGGAGGCCGCAGCCCTGGAGCAACTGATCGAAGCCCTCAACCAGGCGGCCCAGGAGTTGGCGACTACCGCGTCGAGCCCCGAGGTGGACCGGACCCTGGCCAACATCGATACGCTGGCGACCCGCCTGGCCGCAGCCAGCGAGGACCTCGACTCGGGAAGCCAGTCGCTGGCCTCCATCCTCCGGAAGGTGGATGAAGGAGACGGCACGCTCGGCAAGATGGTCAACGACGGAGAGCTGTACGATCGCCTCACGGCGGCAACGGAGAACATACAGGTCGCCTCGGAGGAGATCGCGCTTCTCACCAGGGATGTGCGGGCCGACCCCGAACGCTACCTGAACGGGATGAAGTTCTCGGTCTTCTAGTCAGGCGGGGGTAGCCGTGATCAAGCGGTAGATCATGAACCCGGCGACCAGCGCCAGCATGACCGTCGCCACGATCAGGGCGCGTTTGCTCACGACGGGCCAGCGACCTCCACCCTGATCCACCGCGTCGTACGAGCCCGTCCGCTGCACGCCGTCCCGGCTCACCTCGAAGGTCCAGGCCAAGATCAGCGCAACCGGGAATCCTGCCATGAGAGCGATGAGCAGCGGTGTCGCTAGCCCGTCAAGGCCAATGCGGGGCAGTACATCCGAGATGAAACCGGCCGCAGCGGTCGCAAATGCCATGTAGACCAGCGCCACATTCCACACCTTTCGCCTCTTCAGCTCTTCCCAGAACGACAGCCTGGGCGGGACCGCACTGGACGTCGTCGTAACCCCGGCCGCCGCGTGCAGGGGCTGAATCTCCGGAGAGCTCGTCGAGACGTGCAGGCCGCTGGCCGTCGCGATCGACGCGGACACCGCTTCGCCG
>CAJIAC010000128.1_pt1 | contig 13449 bp, 11 predicted proteins | sample 9198961 | NCBI WGS metagenome assembly CAJIAC01 (sample SAMEA7708276, study PRJEB35096) | sediment metagenome | biome: marine neritic benthic zone biome [ENVO:01000025]; feature: sediment [ENVO:00002007]; material: shallow marine sediment [ENVO:03000034] sea grass bed [ENVO_01000059] ... | reverse complement strand
CTGCACGCTGGTCACGCTCGTGCTCTACTCCCGGCACAAGGGAATCGAGCTCGGGCCCGTTTCGGCCCGCTACGAGCACGAGAAGGTCCCGGCGCCCGAAGGTCAGACCGGTCTCGTGGATCGGATCACCAGCTACGTGACCATCGAGGGCGAATACGACGAGCCCGTGCGAAAACGGCTCGAGCAGATCGTGGGCCGTTGCCGCGTGCACAAGACGCTGACGGACGGAGCCGAGGTGGCGGACGAGGTGGAGTTCGCAGGGTAGGCGGGTCTAGCCTGCCGGAAGCAGGATGAGCAGGGCCGCGGCCACCACGTGCGCGGTGCTGCCTGCCATCACGCACAGGTGCCAGATGGCGTGTCCGTAAGGAATGCGCCGATGCGCGTAGAAGTAGACCCCGCCCGTGTACGCCAGTCCACCGATCGCGAGCCATACGATAGCCGCGCCCGGAAGGGACTCCAGGACCGGCTTCGCGGCGATCACCACGAGCCAGCCCATGGCCAGGTAGATGACCGTGCTCACGCGTGGAAACCTGCCCGTGAAGAACAGCTTGAACACGACCCCTGCGGCGGCCAGGCCCCAGATGACCCCGAACAACGCCCAGCCCCAGCCCCCGCGCACGCCCGCCAGCGTGAACGGCGTGTACGTCCCTGCGATCAGCAGATAGATGGCCGAGTGGTCGATCACCCGGAGCTTCTTCTTCACCCGGCGATTCGGGATCGCGTGGTAGAGGGTCGAGGCTGAGTAGAGCACGACCAGCGTGATCCCGAATACCGCTGTCCCCACGATGTGAAACACGTCGCCTCTGAGCGCGGCCAGGGTCACCAGAACGCCGGTCGCCGCGATCCCGCACAGCGTTCCGAATCCGTGCGTCAGGGTGTTCGCCAGCTCCTGGCGACGGTGGTGCCTGCGGGCGAGTCGTATGCGTTTCACCGGCGTGAGCTTCCTTTCGTTTCGTGATCGTGACGGACCCAGGATAACCAACCGGATTCCCTGACGGAACGCCCGAACGGGTCTCGGCCGGGAACCGTTTCGGGCGGGCCTCCGTTCCCTCTACCGTGCGCCCCTCCAAAGCGGGGCCCTACGGCAGCCTTTCGAAAGCGCGGACTGAAGTCCCGAGGCTCCTCCGCGCGATGTCCGGACCTGAAGAAGGAGAGAACGATGAGGCGTCTGACCTGGCTGGCCCCGGTGGCCCTGTTCACGATGGCATCCTGCGGAGGCGGGGATGCGGCATCCGAGGCCGACATGGCCGCGGCCAACCCCTGTGCCGCGAATCCGTGCGCGGCGAACCCGTGTGCCGCGAATCCGTGCGCTGCGACCGAGCTCCCCGTGGACGCGATCCGCCAGGGCGATCGCGAGTTGATAGACCACGGCATGACCTGGGATGACCTGGCGGCCCGCGGAGCGGAGCTCTGGGCGGACAGGTCCCTGAGCGGCACCGGCGCCACGTCGTGCAGCACATGCCACTCCGGCGACGGGACGGCCATGATGAATGCCTCGTTCGCGGACCCCTATCCACACCCGGTGGCGATGGCGAAGGACCGGGCCGGTCTCGAGACGGTGACCGCAGCCGAGATGGTGCAGCTCTGCATGGCGATCCCGATGGCGGCGGCGCCCCTCGACTATGAGTCGGTGGAGCTTGCGGCCCTCACGGCGAAGGTGATGGACCTGCAGAAGAGCTTCGACCCGTCGACGGCAGGTGGGATGAATCCGTGCGCCGCCAATCCGTGCGCCGCCAATCCGTGTGCGGCGAACCCTTGTGCGGCCAATCCATGCGCAGCGAACCCGTGCGCAGCGACCGGTATGAACCCGTGCGCGGCCAACCCCTGCGGGGCCGATCGCTGAGCTGACCGCCGGGTCCGGTCCGGCTCAGGCGCGCGGACCCCTGTGCACATGCGAGTTCGCGCCGCGGAGCAGGGCCTCGGCGTCCTCGCGAGCCGGGTTGCCGTGATTGGCCCGCGCCACGTCGGCCATGGACGGTTCCATCAAGAGCATCGCCAGCAGAGCGGAGCGCTCCGGCATGGAGCGAACGATCACGTGTTCGTGCGGTGCGTGGGCGCCATCTCCCATCGGTCCCAGGCCATCCAGCGTGGGAGTGAAGAGGCTGGTGACGTTGCCGTCGGACCCCCCGCCTGACGTTCCCTGTTCCAGCTCCAGGCCCATCTCGGCTCCGATACGCCGCGCGACCTTCCACAAGTGCTGGTTTCCGGGCGTGCGCTCCATGGGGGGGCGGTCGATGCTCCCGGTCACCACGAGTTCCGTTCCGGGGGTCGTGGCTTCGAGCGACAGCACCTCCTGCTCGACGCGACGAGCATCGTCGATGGTGAGGACCCGGATATCGACCGTGGCGCGGCTTTCGGGAGCCACGATGTTGGTGCGCAAGCCTCCGTCGATGGTGCCCACATTTACGGTGATGCCCTTCTCGGCGTCGTTGAGGGCGAACAAGCGCTGGATCACCATCGAGAGCTCCAGGATCGCGCTGGCCCCACGCTCGGGTTCCAGGCCGGCGTGGGCGGCCCGGCCCAGCACCCGGATCTCGAAGAAGCCGTTGCCCTTACGGGCCGTCTTGAGCTTGCCGGCCGGTCCGAGCGCCGGCTCGAGGACGAACACCCGCTCCGAGACCTTGGCCAGTCGCTTGATATGGCGCATGGAGTCGCAGCTGCCGATTTCCTCATCGGTGTTGACGAGCACGATCGGCGTCACCTCCGGCTCCAGTCCCAGCGTGTTCAGCGCCCGCAGGGCGAACACGATGTTCACCAACCCGCCCTTCATGTCATAGGTACCCGGGCCGTACAGGCGCCCTTCCTTCTCCACGATGGGCATGTCCTGGAGCGTACCCAGCTCCCAGACGGTGTCGCTGTGCCCCACGAGCAGCTGGTTCGACGCGCCCTTGCCTCTTCCGTGCGGGATGGCCAGCAGCTGCCCGCCGGACTTGATGCCGGGGATCCTCCGCACCACGAAGCCCAGGCGCTCGAACTCCCGGCGCAGCAGCGCCTGCGGTCCCGCCTGCGAACCCGGGTCCAGCGAGGGCGATTCCACCTCCGCCAGACGGCCGAGGAGGCGCACCATCTCACGCTCGCGCGTACGGAGGTGCTCCAGAACGCGGGACGCCGCGGAGGGGGCCATACGGCTCAGCGCTCGAAACCGTCGGGGAGAGGAAACGAGTACGTCTGCTCGATCGCCGCGAATCTCCAGGGCTGGAGGTAAGCGAGGAGAGGTGCGGAGTGGATCAGGTCCTGATGGTCCCGCTCGCGCGTGCGCACCGAGTCCTCGGCGACCGCCGCCTCCACGATCCTCCCCACCACCAGGCTGTTCTCACCGAAGCCGTCCACCATTCGGTCGAGTTCGCATTCGAAGAACAGATAGGACTGAGCCAGGTGCACGCCCCTTACCCGGTTCGCCGGGCGGGTCTGGAGCGCCTCCAGAACGGGCTTCGCGCTGTCATCGCATCTCGGGGCGGCGCACAGGCTGGCGAGAACCACCTGGTCCGGCCTGGGCATGGAAACCGTGAATACGCCGTCGCGCTCGATGTTACGGTAGGTGGAGTGCCGCGGAGTACACACGAAGCCGAAGTAGTTCTGCCACCCCATCGGCGTCGCCATGTGTTTCGGAGCCAGGTTGGGCGTGCCGTCCTCCTCCAGCGTACCCACGACCGATAGCGGCGAAACCCAGAAAAATCTGTCCCATATGGGTTTATCAAGGTCCAGATTGACCAATTTCTGAAGCGGTTTGGTCGTCATCATCGGCCTCCCGTCCGGATGAGCTTTACATCATGGCACCAGACGGCGTAAATAGCCACATTGATCGATCACGTTTCCACGCAAGGCACCGGGTCCTCACGCCGGCGCAGCAAAGGAGTCGCATGCAGACACAGATATCCACCCGCGGCATGAAGCTCACCGAGGAGCTGGCCGCACGTATCGAGTCGGTGGCCGCTGACCTGGAGTCGCTCGGTGATGGGCCGAAGCTGGCCAAGTTCGTTCTCGAGGAGCGAGAGGCGGAGCGGGCCGTGGGGCTGGTTCTCTCCTGGGGTGAGAAGCAGGACACGGTGGTAAGGCACGCCGAGGCTGGAGACTGGGACCGAGCCTTCAAGGACCTGGAGCGGCGGTTGGAACGGGCGCTCGAGGACGGAGGGTCGTAGCGAGACTTGAGCCCAGGCCCGGCGCCGGGCTAGTCTGGAGACAACCGGTCGCTGCCCAGGCCGGGATTTCACCGAAAGAACTGCGCCCCTCATCACGCGCCAGCGGTCCCCGTTGGCGGAGAGGAGGCGCGCATGCCGCAGACGTACGAGCTGGTTCTCACCGGATTCGACTTCCCCAGGAAACTGCCCCGTAGAAAGGCCAACTTCAGGATCGTGGCCGATGTCAGGTACGTGAACGGCAGGGGAGAGCACGACACCGAGCACTCGGTTCTCCCGGATCTGGATCGCTGGTGGGAGTGCGATCCGGAGCGGAAGGGCTCGCCGGACTTCGTCAGGGGGCCGGAGCGAGGAAAGTACGCCACGCTCGATATGTCCCGGGTGGACGATTGGGAGCGGCTCGTTCTGCTCGTCCGGGGCGACGGCATCCACTCGGTCCAGTTCAAGGTGTTCGACGTGAATCGGTCAGACGGGTGGGACCGTCTCCGAAGGACCCTCGGCGATGTGATTCAAACGGTGATCGGACGTGCGCGGGGCTACGTACCGGGGAAGGCATGGCCCCTGTCGGATGCGCTCGGCACCGCGGCCACAGACCTCGAATCGGCCGTACTCGGCCGGCTGGCCGGCGGAGATCTGCCTCTGTTCCGCGGCTCGGCACGTCTCGAAGGATCGGGCGACTACGAGATCGCGGGGAAGGGCGTAGAAGGTAAGTACGTCATTCGGTGCCGACTGCGCGAGACACCGGGCTGATCTCCGTTACGAACCTGTTACGCTGAACCCCTCGAATGCCCCTTGACGGTGGTGTTAACGCTGTTAATGTAACAGTGTTAACCTAACGCCGTTAAGGGTGCTATCATGAGTGAACCGCAGATCGTCGAGCAGGAAGCCGCCAGCGACACCGAGACCGCCATCCTGGAGGCCGCCCGGGACCTTCTCGCAGCGGGCGGGAGGGAGGCGCTATCCATGCGGGCGGTGGCCTCCAAGGTCGGACTCAGCGCGACCGCCATCTACCACTGGTTCGAGGGCAAGGAAGCCCTGGTGGACCGCGTGGTGGCGCACGGCTTCCGCCGATCCGAAGCGTACATGTGGAAGGCCATCGAACAACTGCCCGCCGGGTCCATGGAGCGAGTCGCGGCATTGGGGGAGGCCTACATCCGGTTCGCCCTCGAGAATCGAGAGTACTTCAAGATCATCTTCGCCATCCAGACCCCCGAACCGAGGCACATCGACGACGTGCCGGGCCAGGGCGGATACCGGGTCCTCCGCCAGTGCGTGATAGAGGCGATGGAGGCGGGGAATATACGCCGCACCGATCCGGACGTCGTGGTGCTGTACCTGTGGTCCGTGGTGCATGGCCTGGTGACGATCTTCATGGCCTGCGATCCCAAGGACCTCCTGGCAGAGACCGGGTGCTGCGACGAGGTGGACGAAAGGGAGCTGACCATCGGGTTGTTCGGCCGCTTCCGGGAATTGGTCCGGGTAGGACTGGAACCGGAGGCCGTGAGGGGAGGTGGCGACGATGTCTAGGAGATTGGACGGTCGTCGGGTACGCGCAGGGACAGCGCCGGCCATGCTGGCCGCGACGCTCCTCGCAGTGGCGGGCACGGTTCGAGCACAGGACGCGCCCGGCGGCGATCACGTCGCCGAGTCGCCCGTCTTGAGCGGCGGCGGCGCCCTGGGCGTTCAGGCCGGTTTCGGGGAGTTGCGGATCCCTGCCTCGAGCGCGGGGGAGGCCCGCGACACGGCACCCGAGAACGCCACTCCGTTCACTCTGGAGCGAGCTGTCGCCATCTCGCTCCGGAACAACCGGCAGCTGGCGGTTTCGCAGTACGACCTCGAAGCAGCGAATCAGCAGGTAAAGGAGGCCTACGGGGCCCTGTTTCCCGAGATCGACGGATTCGCGTCGCTGCAGCGGAACCTGGAGCTCCCGTCAGCCTTCCTGCCGAAGATCTTCATCGATCCCGATGCGGATCCCGACGACCTGGTCGCGGTCACGTTCGGAGCGGACAACCAGTGGAACGCGGGACTGACCGTGAATCAACCCCTGTTTGACGCCGGCGTCTTCGTGGGGGTAGGCACGGCGGGTGCCTTCCGCAGCCTCGCGCAGGAGGTGTTGCGCGGGTCGGCGCAGGGTATCGCGACCACCACCCGGATCGCATACCTGAACGTGCTGCTTGCGCAGGAAGCCGTGCGTGTGACGCAGAACTCGATCGAGCGCGTGCGACAGACTCTGGGGGAAACGCAGGCGCTGAATCGCGCCGGGCTGGCCAGCGACTACGACGTTCTCAGGCTCGAGGTGCAGCTCGCCAACATCGAGCCGAACCTCAGGCGGGCGCAAAACGAGGTGAAAGAGGCCCGTCGGGTCCTGGCCATCGAGATGGGTCTCGGCGACGGCGCCAGTGCCGCCGCTTTCGGCGAGCTGCATCGGATCGACCTGTCGGAGGGAGCGGAGAACTCGGAGGACAACGTGGCGTTGCTCCAGTTCGCGGGGGTCGGCGACGCGCCCGCGGCCAGCGTGGACGAGCTCGAAATCGTCGCCCTGGAGAATCGAACCGACCTGCGCCAGGCGTTCGGCCAGAGAGAGCTCGATGAGGCGCGAGTGAAGTACGAGCGGACCCAGCTCTTTCCGCGCATCTCCGCCTTTTTCCAGTGGGCACTGCAGGCGCAGGAGAACGGCGCCCTCAACTTCTTCGGCGAAAACCCTGACCAGCGATTCAGCACCTCGGCCGTGGGTGTTCAGCTGGACGTGCCGATCTTCTCGGGCGGCCGGCGCTGGAATCGCGTCGAGCAGCGGAAGATCGGCGTGCGCCAGGCGGAGGAGCGTATCGCCGATGTGCGTCAGCGGGCCGCCAACGAGGTCGTGACCGTACTCGCGAACCTGACCGAAGCCCGTTCCCGTGCCGAGGCCCAGCGGCAGGCCGTCGGGGAGGCCCAGCGCGGGTTCGACATCGTCACGACGGAATACCTGGCCGGGACGCAGCCGCGCCTCGAGGTGACGGAAGCGGAACTCGCGCTCCGGCAGGCAGAACAGAACTACGCGCTCGCCGTCTACGACTTTCTGGTGGCCCAGGCCCAGCTCGATCTGGCGGTCGGCGTGGTGCCGGTGGTGGACCCTGTCGTGGAGTCCATGATCGAGGGTGAGATCAAGCCTCAGGATCGAGTCGACCCGGCCACGGACGGAGCGCCGGTGACCGAAACAGAGAGAGCAGGCGACCGATGAGCGTCACGAGTGGGAAGATAATCGATCGCATTTCGGCGGTGCTTCTGTGCGGGCTGGTGGCGGCCGCCGCGGGGTGCGGGGCCGGCGCGGAGAGCGAAGACGGGGCGGCAGAGGAAGCAGCCGAGTCTTTCGTCAAGGTCGTCAACGTCGAGATCCGGCAGGTGGAGAGAACGGACTTCACTTCCTACGTGCGGCTGACCGGAGCCGTCGAAGCGCTGGAAGACGTGGTGATCAGCTCGCAGGAGAGCGGCGTGATCCGGCGGATCATCGTGGACAAGGGCAGACGAGTTCGAGCGGGTCAACCGATCGCGAGAATCGACGACGAGATTCTCTCTGCCCAGGTCGACGAGGCACGTGCCGCGGCATCGCTGGCGGGTGAGCGCTTCGAGCGCCAGCGACAGCTCTGGGAGGACGAGGGCATCGGGAGCGAGATCGCTTTCCTGCAGACCAAGTATGACGCCCAGTCCGCCGACGCCCGGCTCGCCTTCCTCGAGGCGCGGCTGGCCCGGCACGTCATCAAGTCCCCAATCGCCGGCGTGCTGGACGATCGATATGTGGACGTGGGCGAGATCGTGGCGCCCGGCACTCCGGTGGCCCGCGTGCTCACCACCGACCGTCTCAAGGTCGTCGGAGGAGTGCCCGAGCGGTTCGGACCGTATGTGCGTGAGGGGGGACGCGCGGTGCTCAGCTTCGACGTCCACCCAGGTCCGGCCCTGGAAGGAGAGATCGCTTTCGTGGGCGCTGCGGTGGACCCGCGAAACCGGACCTTCCCGGTGGAGATCCTCCTCGCCAACCCTGAGGGCCGTCTCAAGCCGCAGATGGTGGCCAACGTCAGGGTGGCGACCGAGCGTCTCACCGACGTGATCGTGGTGCCTCAGGATGTGGTCATCAGGACGGAGGACGGCTACCAGGTATTCGTGGTGGCCGGCCAGGGAGACGATCTCCGCGCCGAGGCGAGACCGATCGACCCCGGGCCGAGCTTCGAGAATGAGGTGGTGGTTGCCGCCGGTCTCTCGACCGGCGACCGGCTGATCGTCACGGGGCACCAGCTCGTGGATGCGGGTGACCGGGTGAGGGAAGTGAGCGAGGGGGGCGGGCGATGAGCTGGTTCGAGAAGTACCGAGAGCGCCGGCGGGAGCGACGCCGCCGGGAAGGAGAGCGGCTCGCGGCAGGCAGCGCCGCGGATCGCCTGTTCCAGCGGAGGGACCCCCTCAAAGAGGACCTGGGTCGCTACAAGACCTTCTGGCTCACCGACTTCGCCGTGGACCATCCCGTCAGTGTCCTCACGCTGCTCGCGCTGATCGTGATGGGTGGTCTCTACTCGTACCTCACGGTTCCGAAGGAGGCCTCGCCGGACATCACGGTGCCGTTCGTGGCGGTGAGCACGTTCTACTCGGGCGTGGCGCCGGAGGACATCGAGACGCTGATCACCCGGCCGCTGGAGGAAGAGCTCAACAAAATCTCGGACATCAAGACGCTCACCTCCCAGTCCGTGGAGAGCCTTTCCAGCATCACGGCCGAGTTCGAGGCCGGGATGGACATGACCGAGGCCCTGCAGCTGGTGCGGGAGAAGGTGGACATCGCCAAGCCCGAGCTGCCCGAGGCGGCTGAAGAACCGGCGATCCTCGAGTTCAACTTCGCTGAGTTCCCGATCATGCAGGTCAACGTCTCCGGGGAGTACAGCCTGGTGCGCCTCAAGGAGCTGGCGGAGGACATCCAGGACGAGATCGAGCAGATCCCGTCCGTCCTCAGCGTGCAGCTCTCCGGCGGGCTGGAGCGCGAGGTCAAGGTGGACGTGGATCTCGGGAAGCTGAAGTACTACGGCATCTCCTTCACTGATGTGATCGAGGCGATCGCATTCGAGAACGTCACCGTGCCAGGCGGGACGATCGACGTCGGCGACGTGAAGTACCTGGTCCGGGTGCCGGGCGAGTTCGAGGAGACTCGGCCCCTGGGGGACATCGTCATTGAGGCGCCCGGCGACCGGCCCATCTACGTCCGTGACGTGGCCGAGGTGGATTTCGGGTTCAAGGAGCGGGAGAGCTTCGCCCGCCTGAACGGTAACTCGGTGGTCACTCTCAGCGTCAGCAAGCGGACCGGCGAGAACATCATCGAGACCTCGGATGCGGTCCGTGCGGTCCTCGACGAGATGGAGCCGGACTTCCCGCCCACGACGCACGTGAGTATCACGTCCGACCAGGCCAAGTACGTGCGCGAGATGGTCAGCAACCTGGAGAACAACATCGTCTCCGGACTGATCCTCGTGGTATCCGTGCTGCTCTTCGCGCTCGGCGTGCGCAACGCATCCTTCGTGGGCATCGCCATCCCGCTCTCCATGTTCCTCTCGTTCAGCGTGATGCAGATCCTGGGCTTCACGATGAACATGGTGGTCCTGTTCTCTCTCATCCTCGCGCTCGGCATGCTCGTCGACAACGCGGTCGTGGTGGTCGAGAATATCTACAGGTTCCGGGAAGAGGGCTTCGATCGGAAATCGGCGGCGAAGCTGGCCACCGCCGAGGTGGCCCTGCCGGTGATTGCCGCGACGGCCACGACGCTCGCCGCTTTCGCACCGATGGCCTTCTGGCCGGGGATCACCGGCGAGTTCATGAGCTACCTGCCCAAGACGCTCATGATCACGCTGACTTCGTCGCTCATCGTGGGAATCGTGATCAACCCGACGTTATGCTCGCTGTTCATGCACCTCGAGGACGAACCGCGTCCTCAGCTCACACGGGAGTTCAAGATCGGAGCCTGGGTGGCGGCTGGGCTCGTGGGACTATTGCTGGCTCGCGGTCGGCCGCTCACCGCGTTTCTGCTGGCTGCCACGGTCATCGGACTCATGTTGCTGAACCGGTTCGTGCTCGACCCCGTGGGGCACTGGGTGCGCGGGAGGGCGCTGCCCGTGACGCTGCACTTCTACGAAGGGCGTCTGCGCTGGGCCCTTGGGCATCGCCTGCTGGTGATGGGGCAGACCGGTTTGCTCTTCGTGGCCGTCCTGATGTTGTTCGGTGCGTTCAACCCGGGAATCGAGTTCTTCCCGGAGGACATCCCGCCCGACGACATCTGGGTACAGGTAGAGACCCCCGTGGGCACGCGGGCCGCCGTGACGGACGAGATCGTCCAACGGCTTGAAGCCGAGCTGGGCGGGATCGAGGGGCGGGAGGATTACGAGTCCGTCGTGGCGACCACCGGGTCCAAGATCGCCGATTTCGGGAGCCAGACCGGGTCGCAGTTCGCCACCGTGGCGGTGAGCTTCGTGGACTACGAGCTTCGGGCGCACGACACGAACGAGACGCTCGAGGTGATGCGATCGGCGATCGGTGAAGACGTGGCCGGGGCCACGATCTCCGTGGACAAGCCCAACATGGGCCCGCCGACGGGTCGTCCCGTCAACATCGAGATCATCGGCGAGGACTTCGAGACGCTGAAGAGTCTGGGCGACCGGATGGTGGCCCTGCTGTCGAATGCCGCCGTGGCCCCGAAGCTCGAGGGCCTGGAAAGCGACCTTGATGATGCCCGGCCCGAGCTCAGGGTAGAGGTGGACCGGGAACGAGCGGCCCTGTTCGGCGTCACGACGCTCGACATCGGGAGCACCGTGCGCAACGCGATCAACGGAACGGAGGCCTCCGAATTCCGCGACGGGGAAGAGGAGTACGACATCGTGGTGCGCCTGGCCGAGCAGTACCGCTCGGACCTGTCCTCGCTGGCCGACCTCACGGTAGAGAGCGAGATGGGCGACCCGGTGCCGCTTCCGGCGATCGCTTCGTGGCGGGTCGAGGAGGGCTTCAGCGGCATCAACCGTAAGGACATGGACCGGGTGGTGACGGTCTCGTCCGATGTACGCGCCGGTTACAACGCCAACGCGGTGCTGGCCGAGGTGCAGGCGGCTCTCGTCGAGTTCCGGGCGGAGCTTCCCCCGGGGTACCGGCTGAGCTATACCGGCCAGCAGGAGGAGCAGCAGGAGTCACAGGAATTCCTGTTCAACTCGTTTCTGTGGGCCCTCTTCCTGATCTCCTTCATCCTGATTAGCCAGTTCGATTCGATCCTGAAGCCGGTGCTGATCCTCAGTACCGTGATGCTTTCGACGATCGGGGTGCTCATCGGGCTCCTGATCTTCAGGATGCCGTTCGGCGTCATCATGAGCGGCGTCGGCGTGATCAGCCTGGCGGGGATCGTCGTCAACAACGCGATCGTGCTCATCGACTACATTCACGTGCTGCGCGATCGAGACGGGCTCGACGACCGGGAGTCGCTGGTGATGGGAGGCGTGACGAGGTTCAGGCCGGTGACCCTCACGGCCATCACGACGGTCATGGGACTCATCCCGCTCGCGATCGGCCTCAACATCGACTTCAACCGGTTCTACCGGACGCTGAACCCCAACATCTTCTGGGGCGGCGCGCAGGCGGCATGGTGGGGCCCGATGGCGATCGCCGTGATCGCGGGGCTGTCGTTCGCTACGTTCCTCACGCTGATCCTTCTCCCCGTGATGCACTCGTTGCTGGACGACATGGTCGGGTTCTTCCGGCGCCACGTCCGCGCGAACGGCCGGGCGGCGCTGACCGACCGCAGCCCGGTGGACGAAGGAGAAGCCACGGGGGAAGAGAGGGAGCTGGCGACCGTCTGACGGATGCGGGCGTCAGCCCGCCAGAGCGCCCAGCATCCAGGCGGCTCCCAGCGCACCGTAGATGCCCAGGATGTAGCCGGCCACGGCCATGAGTAGACCCACCGGCGCCATGGCCGGGTGGTACACGCTCGCCACGATCGGCGCGGTCCCGGCACCCCCGATGTTGGCCACGCTGCCCGTCGCCACGAAGAAGAACGGGGCGCGGACGATGCGGGCCGTCACCAGCATCACGCTCACGTGCACCACGATCACCAGCACGCCGGCGAAGAAGAAGGCAGGAGCCGAGAGCACCTCGAGCAGGTTGCCCTGGGCCCCGATCGCCGTCAGCAGCAGGTAGAGCGCCGCGTACCCGACCTTGGAAGCGCCCGCCTCCTCGAGATTCCTCACGGGAGTGAAGCTGAGCAGCAGACCCCCGGTGACCACGATGAGAACGGCCCACGTCGTGTGACTGATGATCGTGGGATTCCCGAGGACCGGGAGCGCGCCGCCGATCAGGACGGCCGCTACGGCGCCGGCGAAGCCGAGGCCGAGGATAATGGCGATGTCGCGGAGCTCGGTTGGGCGGCGGTGCGCGTCGAGCTCGGCCAGCAGCTTGTTCGTCTCGGCGACGGCCGCCGTGTCCGCTCCGAGGCGATCGTCAAACAGCGCCTGCCACGCGCTGAGGAACAGCAGTACGCCCATCCAACCGTAGCCGACGACGGTGTCCACCACGATGATCGGGCCCATGATCGCGTCCGGTGTCCCTACGCTCTCGGCGATCGCCACCATGTTGGCCGTTCCGCCGATCCAGCTGCCGGTCAGGGCAGCCAGACCCTTCCAGCCCTCCGGCGGCAGCCAGCGCGAGAACACGAGGAACGCCAGCTGGGCTCCAACCATGATCCCGATGGCGCCGGCGGTCACCATGACCAGTGCGGTGCGACCCAGCTTTAGGATGCTCTTCAGGTCCACCGTGATCATGAGAAGGAGAAGGGCCACCGGGAGGAGGTACCGGGTCATCCAGTCATAGGTGGGAGACGCGATAGGAATGATACCGACCGTCGTGGATAACGTCGGAATGAAGTAGCAGTAGATCACCGCGGGCGTGATGCGGAAGATCTTCTGAAGGGCGGGTTGCTCGCTCAGCCAGAAGATCCCGGCGAACACCGCGGCCAGGTAGCCGAAGACGGCCATAGGCTCCTGGATCAGGGGGGTCATCGAGGTCGGTTAACCCGTCACCGGTTCGACTTGTCGGGCCTCGGGGACCCGGGCTCCACCCGGTTGCCGCCCCCTGCTTTGGCCTGGTATAGGGCCGCGTCCGCTGCTTGCACCAGTTCCGCCGATTCGGCCATCGTCGGACTGGATACGGCGATGCCCGCGCTCGTCGTGATCCGGGCTTGAGTGGGCAGCTCGCGCCGCGCCAGCGCTTCGCGCACGCGTTCGGCGTAGATGCGGGCTCCCTGAATGGTCGAACCCGGCAGAATGGTGAG
>CAJIAC010000055.1_pt1 | contig 13671 bp, 15 predicted proteins | sample 9198961 | NCBI WGS metagenome assembly CAJIAC01 (sample SAMEA7708276, study PRJEB35096) | sediment metagenome | biome: marine neritic benthic zone biome [ENVO:01000025]; feature: sediment [ENVO:00002007]; material: shallow marine sediment [ENVO:03000034] sea grass bed [ENVO_01000059] ... | reverse complement strand
CGGGCCGACCCCATGAGCTCCTGGCCGTCACACCCGTAGACCGCCTCAGTCTGTCCCGAACAGGCGGTCCCCCGCATCTCCCAGCCCCGGCAGGATGTACCCCTTCTCGTTCAGCTCACGGTCCAGGGCTGCCGCGTACACCGGGACGTCCGGGTGATCTTCCAGCATCCGCTTCACCCCCTCGGGAGCCGAAACGATGCACATCATGCGGATGTTCCGGGCGCCGGACTTCTTGAGATAGCTGACGGCGGCGCTAGCCGATCCGCCCGTGGCCAGCATCGGATCGACCACGATGAACACGCTTTCCTCCAGCGGCGGAGGAATCTTGAAGTAGTAGTCGATGGGCTCGAGCGTGTCGTGGTCCCGCTGCAATCCGATATGTCCCACTCTCATCGTGGGAATCAGGTCGAGCACTCCGTCCACCATGCCGAGGCCCGCCCTCAGGATCGGAACCAGCGTCAGCCTCTCGCCGACAACGATGTCCCCGGTCGTCGACTCCATCGGGGTTTCGACCCGTACTTCCTTGGTGGCCAGGTCCGACGTGATCTCGTATGCGAGAAGCATCGCGATTTCGTCCACCAGCTCCTTGAAGATCTTCTTGGGAGTGTCCCGTTTCCGCAGTAACGTCACCTTGTGGCGAAGGAGCGGGTGCCGGGTCACGATCAGATTCGGGAACCGGGCGTCGGGCTTGAACACAGTCTCACCGGGGCCGGCGGTCATCACTCCTCCACGGTCAGAATCGGTTGCGACGGATCCACGATCGTGCCCACGACCGAGGCGGCGTACCCGGCGGCTTCCCACTCCGCCGCCAGCTCCGAAGCCTCGTGCTTCGGCACGCACGCCAGGAGGCCGCCGGACGTCTGGGCGTCGCAGAGCAGAGTCCGCAGGCCCTCGTCGAGGCCCGGCTCCCACTGGGCGATCCGATCGATCGCCTCCCGGTTGCGTGCGCTTCCGCCCGGGACGAAGCCGGCGGCGGCCAGCTCGAGCGCCTCGGGCAGCACCCTCGCCGCTGAAGCGACCACCTGCGCCGCCACGTTGGACGCCGAGCAGATCTCGCGAAGGTGCCCGAGAAGGCCGAATCCCGTGACATCCGTGAGGGCATGCACCTCGTGCCCCTCGAGCAGGCCGGCCGCGTCGCGGTTCAGCTGACGCATGGAGCGCACGGCAGCCCGCACCGTGGGCCCGTCCGCCGCGTCCCGCTTCAGAGCCGTCGCGACGATCCCCGTGCCCAGCGCCTTTCCAAGGACGATGGCGTCGCCGGGCCGGGCTCCGGACTTCCGATACAAGCGCTCCTCGTCCGCGAAACCGAGCGCCACGAGGCCGAACTTGGGCTCGTTGTCGTCGATGGAGTGCCCGCCCGCGATCACGATGCCCGCCTCGTCGCACGTCGCTGCCGCTCCGCGCAGGATCCCGGTCACCACCTCCGGCGGCAGCGTGGCTGCTGGGACCGCCAGGACGCTGAGCGCGAACGCCGGCACCGCGCCCATGGCGTACAGGTCGCTGAGGGCGTTGGCAGCGGCGATCGCCCCGAAATCTTCCGCGTCGTCCACGACGGGCGTGAAGAAGTCCACGCTCGCCACGAGGACCCGACCTTCGCCCAGTGCATAGACCGCGGCGTCGTCGGGGGCATCGAGTCCCACGAGCAGATTCTCGTCGTCACCGGCCGGGAGAACGGCCAGGATTCTCTCCAGGTCCTCCGGACCCAGCTTGCAGGCTCAGCCGGCGCCGTGCGAATACTGGGTCAGGCGGACCCGCTCGGAAGCGGGGGTGTTCATGCAGGGAAGCTAGGCGGCCGCCGACCTTTGCGGCAACGGGAGGCGGGCCCCAGGTTCCATGTGACATGGGTAGGTACTCCCTGCGCAGTACGGAACGGCAGCGCCTGGACATGGTGGAGAAGCAGATCCGCCGCCGCGGCGTAGCCGACGAGAGGGTACTCGAGGCCATGAGCCTCGTGCCGAGACACGAGTTTGTGCCTGAAGCGCAGTTCTCGGCCGCGTACGCCGACTGCGCCCTCCCCATCGGCCACGGAGTTACGATCTCGCAGCCCTACGTGGTGGCGATGATGAGCGAGGCCCTGCGCGTCGGGCCCGGCGTTCGCGTTCTCGAGATCGGTACGGGATCCGGGTATCAGGCGGCGGTCCTCGGCGCCTGCGGGGCCGAGGTGTTCAGCATCGAGCGGATCCCCGAGCTCCACCGCCGGGCGCACCGCCTCCTCGAGGACATGGGCTTCGGCGAAATCGCCCTGCGACTGGGAGACGGGAGCCGCGGTTGGCCCGAACGCGCTCCCTTCGACCGGATCCTGGTCACGGCCGCAGCCCCCGACGTGCCGGCGCCACTGCGTGAGCAGCTGGCGGACGGGGGCCTGCTCGTCGCACCCGTGGGAGACGACTGGCTTCAGAGGGTGCGGCGGTACCGGAAGAAGGGTGCGGCGTTCGAGTACGAGGAGATGGAGGGCGTGCGTTTCGTCCCTCTCATCGCGGATTCGGACGAAGACTCCGGCTGAGCCCGGGTCGCCTACCAGTTCTTCTCCACCACCGGGTCACGAGAGCGGTTCCGCTCCAGTCTGCGGCCCTGGACGTCCTTCTCCTGCTGCGCCGCCACCTCGAGCAGGTCCATGGCCTCGGCTGCGGACAGCTCCCGGGTCGAGGGAGTATCGGTCTGGTCCGCGGCACCCCCGCCACCACCTCCTCCCCCACCTCCGCCCTCGTCGGTCGGATCCTCTTCCTGCTCCAACCACCGGGATACCAGTTCCAGGTTCCAGCGTGCGTCGGCGGACTCGGCATCCTGGCGGAGCACCCACCTGAAGCCGTCCCATGCCTGCTCGAGCAGAGGTCGCCGTTCTTCGAAGAGCAGCTCCCCGCCCAGCTCGGGAGGCCGGCCGGCGAGTGCGCGGGCCAGGGCCAGGTTGTAGGTAGCGGCCTGCTCCAGCTTCTCGTCGTCTGACTCCAGGGCCCGCTGCGTGGGCTCCACGGCGCCTTCCCAGTCCCCGGAGAGCAGGAGGCCCGCCCCGAGGTTGAACCAGTCCACCGGCCGTCCCGGATCCTCGGTCCTCTCCCGGAAGCCGGCCAGGACGTCCGCGGTCATCGCAGCCTCCGCCTCCAACCGCATGGGCGCGATGGGCTCGCCCGGAGCATCCTGCCCGAGGATCGTACTCGCACCAGCGATCGCTGCGGCGAGGCTCGACCCCAGCGCCACGACCGTCCAGGCGGCGCGCCGCCTGCGGAGACTTGGCCAGCCGCTCATCCGCGCCTCACCATGTAGCCCTCCGCGAACAGGAGACCGAACGCCGCGAGGAGAAGGAAGCTGGCCCGGCGCCCGGTCCCGGGGTCGGGGCGCCCCCCCTCCTCTTCCAGCCGGTCCACGAGATAGTCCACCCCTTCCTCGTCGGCCCGCACGAACAGTCCGCCCGTTACGCGGGCCATCTCCGCCAGCCCCTCCTCGTCGAGGCGGCTGACCACGGGCTCGCCTCGATCGTCCGCCAGCCAGGACTCACCCTCGATCGCGGTGGTCCGGGGCCGGGGCCGCGGAGCGGACTCGAGCTCCTCCTCCACCCGATCGGGCACGGGAACGCGTGCGCCATCGGCCGTGCCGAGGCCGACCGCGAACACGGGCACCCGCATGCGTACCGCCCGGTTCAGAGCCTCCCCGACGGCCTCGGCTTCCGCCGTGGCTTCGCCATCCGTCATCACCACCAGCATGCGGCGCCCCACTTCCTCGCCGCCAGCCAGCACGTCCAGTCCCTGGCGCAGTCCCTCCGCCAGCGAGGTCCCACCCTGCCCCACCAGATCCGGATCCAGCGTCTGGATGAACATCAGGACCGCGTCACGATTGTCGGTCAGCGGGGCCAGCACGTACCCGCGGCCGGCGAAGTACACGATCCCCAGGCGCCCCGGAAGGCGGAGAGCGAGCTCCGCCGCCACCGCGCGCTGACGCTCCAGGCGACTCGGCTCGACGTCCCGGGCCCACATCGAGTTCGAGGCGTCCAGCACGAGCACGGTCTGCAGGTCGGACTCCTCCGGCACGTCTTCGGCCACGCCGCCGATGGTGAGCCCCGCGGCCAGGGCGGCGCAGCCTGCAGCCAGCAGAATCGCCCGCACCACCCGCTGGCCGGTGGGCGGTGCATGCGCCATGCGCTCGAGCAGAGGGTCGTCGCCCAGGGCTTCCCGGTCCTGGCGCGTGCGGTACGATCCGAAGCCGCGCAGCAGCAGAGCCACGCTCGCCGCGAGCGCGGCCGCCAGCCATACCTGCAGGGGAAGGCCCATCATGCGAATACCCGCCGGGCCCGCGTGGCCGATCCCAGCAGCTCGAGCGCGAGCGCCGCGAGCGCCAGGATCAGGAGCTCCGAGCGGACGCCGGCCCGTTCCACCATCCGCACCTCCTCCACCGGAGCCGTCTCCAGCTCGTCGATCCTGCGGTAGATGCGGTTCAGGGCCTCCGGGTCGGTAGCCCGGAAGTACAGACCGCCGGTCGAGCGCGCGATCCGGTCCAGGAGCTCGTCGTTGACAGTCACTTCCATGTCCGCGTACTGGTAGCCGAACCGGGTTCGGCCGATGGGTACCGGCGCGACGCCATCTCGTCCCACCCCGATGGTGTAGACCCTCATTCCGAGTGCGGCGGCGGCAGCGGCCGCTTCCTCGGGCTCGATGTCCCCCCGATTGTTGTCCCCGTCGGTCAGAAGCACCACCACCCGCGAGCCCTCCTCGACGGTGCGCAGCCGGTTCACCGCGGTCGCGAGCGCCGTGCCGATCGCTGTCCCGTCCCGGAGCTGACCGACATCCAGGTTCTCGATCGCCTGGTACAGGATTCCGTAGTCCAGGGTGCCTGGAACCACGGTCAGGGCTTCTCCCGCGAAGGCCACCAGACCGATCTGGTCCCCGTCCCGGCCGCGCACGAAACGGGTGACCTCCCGCCGCGCCACGGCAATACGGTTCTGAGGTCGGAAGTCCTCGGCCAGCATCGAGCTGGAGATGTCGAAGGCCAGCATGATGGTGACGCCCTCGGACCTCTCCTCGACGCGCTCCACCAGGCGCACCGGGCTGGCGAGCGCGAGGGCGGTGAGGACGAGCGCCGCCGTTCTCCACAGCGGGCCCCATGCCGACCAGAGTGTGAGGCGGCGGAGCCGAACACCGTCCGCTCCCGCCTCCGGCGAACCTTCGTCCGACACCCGGGCCGCCGCTCCGATTCCCGGCAAAGGCAGCCTCACTCGCCGCCTCTGCAAGGCCGTCCAGCCCAGCGGGAGGAGGAGCAGGAGCAGCAGGAACGGCCATGCGCCGAGGGAGAGCACTGGCATCAGGCGGCCTCCTCCAGCGCGTCCACCCACGCCAGGCAGGCGTCGGCATCGCCGATGGCGGCGGACTCGGCCGCATCAACGTGCGCGAACCGGACCAGGCCGGCCCGTCCCTGCAAGGTCCGAAGCCCCGCCTCCAGATTCCTCAGGCCAGCTTGAACGGACGCCTCATCTACGTACTCGCGAACCGGCCGCTGCGGCGGCCATCCTTCCCGCGCGGCGAGATACTGGCGGAGCGTGTCCTCCAGCCCGTCGTAGTAGGCCGCGAGGTCGAGGTCGCCCTCCTGAAGACGCTGCTTGAGGCGGGCCAGGGCCTCCCTGGCTTCGTCCGCGGGGTCCGTCCACCCCGGTTCCTCCTCTTCGTCGGGGCGTCTGAGCCTGCGCAGGAGCCACCAGAGCAGCGCCAGCGCGAGCAGCAGGAGAAGGAGCCACCAAGGGAAGCTGCGAATCCGGTTCGGGCCCCATGGACCCTCGAGCGGCAGCGGGCCCTCCGAGGCGGCCGGAAGAACCGAGGTCACGAACACCGGTGGCGGGGCGAGCGAGATCTCGGTCGCGCCGGCCGTCACCAGGACCGGGGCGAAGCTCCAGGTCCCCGCCTTCCACGCCGCGAGGCGGTAGCGGGCCCGCCACCGGCCGCCGCCGGCGTCGTCCCATTCGACCTCCGAGGGTCCCAGCTGCTCAAGCTCGGAAGCGAGGACGATCAGGGGCGGGAACTCCACGCTCGCTTCGCGGCCACCGGAAACGGAGAGTCCCAGGATGAACGGGTCGCCCACCCGCACCGTGTCGGGCCACAGCGCCGCCCCGCCCATTGGCGTCTGCGCCGGAGCGGACGCAGCCCCGACGGCGAGGCCGACGAGGACCATCAGTCCGACCCGCGCCGACGCAGGGACCCACGGACGGGCCGGTCTCAATGGAGCCTCGCCTGCGCCCTGGCGGCGAAGAACGCAGCCAGGTCCGCCGCGTACGACTCGTCCGTTGCGAGCACCAGGCGGTCCGCACCGGCGCGCCGGAACAGGTCGCCCACCCTGCGGTCCCGCTCCTCGGCCACGCGGGCCAGGCCCTCGCGAGTCCGCCGGTCGGCCAGGTCGAGGACACCCGACACTCCCGTTTCCGGATCGCGGACCTCGATCAGACCCGCCGAAGGAAGCGCCCGCTCGCCCGGATCCACCAGGTGGAGACCCACCACGTCGTGCCGCCGTGACACGGCGGTGAGCTCCTTCCGGAAGTCAGCTCCCTGGAAATCAGACAGCACGAAGACAAGAGACCGCGTCTTGAGGGATCGGGCGGCCGAGGCGAGCGCCAGGCCGATGTCCGTGCCCCGGCCTTCCGGCTCGTGGCTGGCCATCACGTGCAGCAGCTGCCGGAGGCGTCCCTTGCCGCGCCGGGGCGGTAGCCAGCGCTCGACCCGGTCCGTGAACAGGAGGAGGCCTACGCGATCGTTGTTTCGAGCCGCGGCCAGCCCCAGCAGAGCCGCCAGCTCCAAGCTCAACTCGCGCTTCGTGCGCACGCGCGTACCGAAGTCGGTGGAACCGGAGAGATCCACGGCCAGCAGCACGGTGAGTTCGCGCTCCTCCACGAACTTCTTGATGAAAGGCTTCCCCATGCGGGCGGTCACCTTCCAGTCAATCGCCTGGAACGGGTCTCCCGGCTGGTAGGCGCGCACCTCGGAGAACTCGATTCCGTGGCCCCGAAAGACCGAGTCGTACGCCCCGACCGCCCGATTCTCCATCAGCCGGCGGGCCCTGAGCTCGAGCCGCCGAATCAGGGCGGGTAGCGCCGCCGCATCGGGGCTGGGGTCCCGCTCCGGCCGCCGTCGCCGGAAGAGACGAAACGGCATCAGGGTACCGGTACGACCGCCAGGAGTCTCTCCATGACCTGCTCCGGAGAGATTTCTTCAGCCTCGGCCTGGAACGTGAGCACGAGCCGGTGTCGCAGGACGTCGGGTGCCATGGTCCGAACGTCCTCCGGCACCACGTAGGCGCGGCCAGCCAGAAACGCGTGGGCTCTCGCGGTGCGGGCCAGGTAGATGGTGGCCCGGGGTGATGCGCCGTACTCGAGCCAGCCCTCCAGCTCTGGGTCCAGCTCTCCGGCCCGACGAGTGGACCGGACGAGATCCAGGATGTAGTCCTCGACTCGCTCGTCGAGGTAGATCTCGGGCAGCAGAGCCCGGGCCCCGACGATCTGCTCGGGCGTGGCCACCGGTTCGAGCGGCGCGAGGTCATCCGTGACCGTGGCCCGGAGGATCTCGCGTTCCTCGTCCCGGTCGGGATAATCCACACGGATCTTCAGCATGAACCGATCGACCTGGGCCTCGGGGAGCGGGTAGGTGCCCTCGTGCTCGATCGGATTCTGTGTCGCGAGAACCAGGAACGGCTCGGGGACGCGGTGACTCGTCTCGCCAATCGTGACCTGGTGTTCCTGCATTGCCTCGAGAAGCGCGGACTGAACCTTGGCCGGCGCACGATTGATCTCGTCCGCGAGCACCAGGTTCGCGAAGATGGGCCCCTTCTTCGGAACGAACTCCCGGTTGACTTCGTCCCAGATCAGCGTACCGATCAGGTCGGCCGGAAGCAGATCGGGTGTGAACTGGATCCGGCGGAAATTGGTGTGAATCGCGTCGGCCAGCGTGCGCACCGCGAGGGTCTTGGCGAGACCCGGAACGCCCTCGAGGAGCACGTGCCCGCCCGTGAGTAGCCCGATGAGCAGGCGCTCCACCATGCGCTCCTGCCCCACGACTCTCAGGCCGACGGCCTCCCGGATGTCATTCAGGAAATGGCTGGCCTCCGAGATGCGCGAGGTACGCTCATCCAGCTCCTGTTCCGATATCCGATCCGTGATCTGTGTCTCGCTCACGCCCCCCCTGCCCTCCTGGGTCAACTCAGCGCTTCATGCGCTCGCCCTCGTCCTCGAACCGGAACACGTATGCGGCCAGCGCGCCCGGTCGAATGTCGCCGCTCCGGGCTCGCACGTCGAGGTCCGTGCCCGAACCGAACTCCGCGCCCGGCACGTCGAGTACCTCGTTGATATAGCTGACCAGCCGGTCCCGCCATCTACTCCACGACTCGGGCCTTAGGTCCACCCAACCGCGATTCGCCCATGCCGGGTCCGGGGGGCCCTCCGGCTCGACGCTCACCCTGGGACCCCGCAGCATCCGCTCCCCGTCGGGCAGGAGGACGGGAATGCCGACGGACAGAACGTCGGAACGCAACCGGTCGTCCGACTCGATCAGCTCCAGCGACCGGGTAGCCGTAGCCGCCGGGTCGAGCTCCGCCGCGCGCCGGACGTCCGGGTACAGTCGCCTCAGGATCTCGCCCTCGAACAGCAGCTTGCTGAGGCGAGGCGGGCCCAGCATCTCGAAGGCCACCGACCGGACATCGTGCTCCGACTCCAGCTCTTCCATGTAGCGGAGGGCCGTCTCCCGAAGGGCTCCCCCCCGGTACGTCGGTCCCATCGTCGCCGCGTCCAGTGCCCCCACGATGTCGCGGCCCGTGGGCCGCCCCCGGATCTCGGCGATCGACGCGTCCGCGATCTCCTCGGGCGTGATGATTTCCATAAGGCCGAGCGCGGAGATGGTCTCGTACTCCCCGAGGCTGAACAGACCGTTCTCACCGGCGTCCAGGTATACGGATTCGAGTGCTTCTCCCGTGTCGACGCACCGGCCATCGGGGGACGAGGTGAAGGCCTCCGCGAGATCCACGGGGCTGCGGCAATCGAAACGCCGGATCGGCTTCCCCGCTTTCCGGACGGGGCCATATCCGATCCGCTTCCAGGCGACGGCCGCGGTCGGCTTGACCTCCTTGACCACGGGCGAGTCCGGCGTCCGGCCCATCAGGAACAACAGGGCCGAGTGGGCGCCCGAGACGCTGGATTTCGAGAGCAGGGTGGCCGAGGGCCGCTCCTCGGAATGGGTGAACGGAACGTTGAGACCCATGCCGCCGGTGCCGCTTGTGCCGATCTTCAGGTAGACTTCCGTGCGAGCCCTGCGCATTCCGTGCATCAGGACCTGGACGTGCCGGATCAGCTGCGGCAGGTAGAGCGTGGTCAGGTGCGCCTCGATGTCGGCCACCGTCGGCTTGCCGCCGCTCCACATCAGGTCTCTCAGCCCGCCCGCGGACGTGAACAGATCCTGGTACGCGATCGCCGTGGCCGTGTTGACACAGTCGATGACGATCGACGGCTCATGCCGCTCGAGAAGCATGTACAGGAGATTACGGCTGAAGTCCTCCTCCTTCAGGTGGCCGAGCAGGTCGTCCAGGATTTCGGCCCTGCCTTCGTCTGTCTCCAGCATCTCCGTTCGGGATTCGTCGCGCCGGCTGGCGCGCAGCAGGATGTCTCCCCACTCCGCCACCAGTTCCACGCCCTCGGCATCGGGCTCACGGCGAAGCGTCGCGACGCCTTCCTCTGACTCCTCCCGTCGCAGCGCCGCGATGGCGAGGCGTGCCGGTTTCAGGGGAAGCAACTTGCGGGCGATGGCGATTCCGACCAGCCCCGAACCACCCAGCATCAGGATGTTTCTGCCCTGTATGTCCATGTCACTCGTTCCCGGTGATTTCGCGCAGTCGGTCCAACTCGTCCGCTTCGAGCGGACGCGAGGCTCCGCGCGTCAGATTTCCCAGCTCCAGCGGACCGAACGAGACCCGCTTCAGTGCATGAATGGTGAGGCCCACCGCGTCCATCAGCCGCCGGACCTCCCGGTTCCGACCTTCTCGCAACGTCAGTACCAGCGTGACCTGGTCCGGGCGTGGACCAGGCGCGGCCCGAAATCCCTCGATCTTCACCCATCCGTCGTCGAGCTTGACACCGTCTTTCAGCCGGAAGCCCAGATCCCTGGGCACGGGCCCGGCTACGGTGACCTCGTACCGCCGCTTCACCCGGTAACGCGGATGCAGGAGCCGCTCGGCCAGTTCTCCGTCGTTGGTCAGCAGCAGCAGCCCCTCGCTCATGTAGTCGAGCCGGCCGACGTGGAACAGCGACTCCAGGTCGGGATCGACCAGATCGTAGATCGTCGGTCGGCCGTCGGGATCGCTGCGCGTGCACAGGTAGCCGGGCGGCTTGTGCAACAGGATCCAGCGAGCCGGCTGAAGCTCAATGGCCCGGCCGTCTAACTCCACCCGGCTGACCGTCGGATCGACCCGCGTCCCGAGCTGCGTGACGACCTCCCCGTCCACCTGCACCCGGCCCTGCCGTATCAGGTCTTCGCTCGCCCTGCGCGAGGCAACGCCAGCGCGCGCGAGGAACTTCTGCAGCCGCATCCCTTCTGCCACGTCAGTCGCTCTCCGCCGCCGCCTCCCCGGCGAGGGCCTCCTCGGCAGGGGCATCCCCGACAGCGGCCTCCTCGGCACTGGCCGCCTCGGCCTTCATGGCCTCCTGGAGCTCGCCCAGAACCACGGGAAGCTCGTCGGGCGCCGGCAGGTCGGAGAGATCCTTCAGTCCGAAGTGCTCCAGGAACTTGCCGGAGACACCGTACAGCAGCGGACGCCCCAGGCCCTCACCCCGCCCCACGACCTCCACGAGTTCCCAGTCGAGCAGAGTGCGAAGCACGGAGCTGGCGCTCACGCCCCTAACCTCCTCGATCTCGATCCGGCCGATAGGATTCCGGTACGCGATGATGGCCAGCGTCTCGAGGGCCGCGGGGGAAAGGTGCGGCGCGCGCGGCACGGAGTCGAAGCGCTCGAGGTACGGGGCGAACTCGGGGCGCGTGAGAATCTGGTACCCTTCCCCCAGCTGGTAGATTTGAAACGCCCGCTCGGACTCCTCGTACTGGTCCCGCAGGGCGCGTATCGCCTCTAGCACTCGCTCCCGATCCAGGTTCTCGTCCGCCCGGGCGATCTCGTCCGTGTCCAGCGGCGTCTGGCTCGCGAAGAGGGTGGCCTCGACGACCTGTTCATCCCTCACGGTGTCGCTCCACGGTCTCGGGTCCGTCTGCCGATCGCGGACCACCGTCCCGATCCCCCGGAAGCAGCCAGATCGACGAGAACGGCTTGACCTGCTCGATTCGCAGGACTTGCTGCCGGGCCAGCTCGAGAGCCGCCAGGAGGGACGCCACGGCGTGCGCTCTCGTTCCCCATGGCCTGAACAGCCGGTCGAATGAGACCTTCTTCGCCTTGGACAGAAGCCTCCGCAGCAGTGAGGCCTTTTCCTCGACTGTCACCGTCTGCGACGGCGGGCGCACCTCGGCCGGGGGCAACGGCTTGGGAATGCGGGCGGCGACCGACAGGAACTCGGCGAGTGACAACTCGAGCTCTACAGGCGCGAGGCCCGGCGCCGGACGGTGCTCGACGAAACCCTTTCCGAAGTGGCGGCCTCTCTGCGCTTCGGCCCCCTCGAGCACATGGACGACGTCCTGGAAGTGCTCGTACTCGAGGAGTCGGCGTACGAGCTCGGCGCGGGGATCTTCATCCCAATCCGGTTGCTCGGGCCTCGGTAGAAGCAGCTGCGCCTTGATTCGCACCAGGGTGGCGGCCATCTCCAGGAATTCGCCCGCCCGCTCGATCGGCATCGCCTCGAGGCCCCCTTCGAGCGCCGCGACGAACTGCTGGGTGATGCGTGCGATCGGTATGTCGAAGATGTCGATGTCCTGCGACCGGATGAGGTGCAGGAGGAGGTCCAGCGGACCCTCGAATCGCTCCAGCGATACCTGGAACGGTTCGATGGATCGGGAGATCGGCTCCGTGGAAGAAGTGCTTGCACTCATATAGGAATCACGTCGACCTTGATTCAACGGCACGAGCGGTTTAATCTATGCGATCTTTTGATTGATGACACGTGACCAACTGAAGGAACTGAGCCTTGCCGAATATCAAGAGTGCCCGCAAGAGGCTTCGTCAGTCGCACAAGCGGCGGGAGCGCAACCGGACCGTGCGTTCCGAGATCCGGACGCGCACCAAGAGTCTCCTGCAGACCGAGTCGCCGAACGACGCGGAAGCGGCGTATCGGAAGGTCGCGTCCATGCTGGATGCGGCAGCCCGAAAGGGTATCGTGTCGCAGCAGGCGGCGGCGCGGCGCAAGTCGCGTCTCGCGCGGTACGTGAAAGGCCTCGGCGACTGAGCTTCCCTCCGGGGAAAGCCCTTCGAACAGCCCGCGGGCCCGCAAGGGTCGCGGGCTGTCGGCTTTCAGTGATCCTCCGACTTCCGTTTCGAGTCACCGTCCTCGCTGGAACCGCCCTCGTCCTCATCCAGCATGGCAGACACGGCGTCGAAACTGTCGGCATCATCCAGTGAGAGAGACTCCAGGAACTCCAGCTCGTCCATAAACTCGTCCGGCTCAGACGTTGCTGCCGGCGCCACGACGACCTCCTCTTCGGAGCTCTCCTCCGGGACCTCTTCCTCCCCCGCACCCGCCTGTAGTTCCTCCTCTTCCACGACCTCGGCCTCGACGAAATCCGTGTCGGCAAAGGCGGACTCGGCCACGAGGGGATCGACGAGAACTGCCTTCACGGAATCGTCGTCCTCAGCCGGCTCTCCGTCCTGCCTCGCGTCTGCCTCATCCGGCGGCCCGGTCACCCACTCGTCGCCCAACTCGGTTTCCGGCTCGCCTTCTCCGAGCGCGTCAATTTGCTTCTCGTCGTCCGCCGCCGCTTCGGGCTCGGGCCACTCGTCCTCGGCCACGACCAGCTCTTCTGGCATCGGAGGCTCGTGGGGCTCCCCGGCCTCCGCAGCCGCTTCTTCAGCCGGCGCCTCCGACGGGACCTCCGCACCCGCGAACTCACCGAGGACGGCCTCCAGGGCGTGCACTGCTGACTTCTCGGTATCGAGCTCCGTCTCGAGCTCATCGATCAGGCCCTGATGCTCGGCCCGCCGCGCTTCCCATTCCTCATCGTCGAACTCTCCGACGACGTGCCGCAACTGGGTCTCCTCCAGCTCCGCCGTGCGCGCATCGTGCTGACCCGTCACGCGCTCCACAGCTTCCGTCCGCTCCGCGAGCGCGGTCTCGAGCTCCGACCGGTGCCCCTCGAGCCGGGTCTCCACCTCGGAGAGCCTTCCGGAGTAGTCGCTCCGAACCTTCTCGGCGACCTCGGCGCGGTACTCGCTGCCCAACTCGTCGAGACGGTCTAGCCAGCCCTGGAACGTGCTGCGCTGCTCCAGCAGTCCTCGGATTTCTTCCGGTATCACGTGTCCCCCGTCCATCAGGCCCTCGATGATGATGTTCACTCCCGCACGGCGCAGGGCGCGAGAGAATCGGTCAGCTCCGTACGAATCTCACCTCACCGGCCACCAGCGTGCGATGCACCCGGCCCAGAAGCTCCCAGCCCGCGATCGGCGTGTTGCGGCTGCGGGAGCGGAAGTCGGCCGGGTCTACCGTCCAGCTCTCGTCCGGGTCAAATACGACGATGTCTGCTGGCGCACCCTCCCGCAACGTCCCCCCCTCGAGCCGCATGATGCGCG
>CAJIAC010000083.1_pt1 | contig 14215 bp, 12 predicted proteins | sample 9198961 | NCBI WGS metagenome assembly CAJIAC01 (sample SAMEA7708276, study PRJEB35096) | sediment metagenome | biome: marine neritic benthic zone biome [ENVO:01000025]; feature: sediment [ENVO:00002007]; material: shallow marine sediment [ENVO:03000034] sea grass bed [ENVO_01000059] ... | reverse complement strand
GCGTGCGCCCGATCGATCGCGGCACTTCGCGCACCTTCGCCAGAGTTCCGGGCTTCCTGCTCGGTTTCGCGTTGTTTCTGACGCCATTTGCCAGTCCGCTTGCAGCCCAACAGGACGCAGGGCCGCAGCTCACGCCGGGCCGGGTCCTCACTCTCGTGGAGGGAGACCGGGCTGCGGAGGTGAAAGAACCTTCGCGGGCGATGGTCACGGAGGACGGAAGGCTCTTCCTCACGGACCCCGACAAGGGTGACGTGCTCTGGTTCGACCAGAACCTGGTGTGGAGGGGCAACCTGGCGGCGCTCCATCCGGCGCGGGCGATCGGCACTCCGGTCCGCACCGCAGTCGATTCGAGAGGCCGCATCTACGTCGCGGACTCGGAAAACAGGCGCATCCACTGGTTCCTCGGAGACGAATTCGGGGCCTCGTGGAGCGGCCGGGGCGACGAACCGGGCCGCTTCGACTCCCTGGACGACCTCGCGATCGACGCCGACGACATGGTGTGGACGGTCGACGCGGACCGCGGCGTCATCAACGTGTTCACCCCCGACGGGATCCTCGAGCGGGTCCTCACCGGACTCACGCCCTCGGGATTCGACAAGCCGGAGCTGCTGGCCGTCGATCCAGCTGGCGGAGTCTACGTCTACGATGCTGGCCGCAAGGTGGTCTTCGCCGGGAACCGCGACGGAACTCACCGCTGGACGTTCGATCTCGAGCGGCTCGGCGGGAAGAAGCTGGTCGATCTGCAGGTGGACCCAACCGGTGCCGTCTTCCTCGTGCTCGATGACAAGTCGCGAGTCGCGATCCTCGGGCCGGACGGCGAGCCAAGGGGTGAGATCTTCGGTCCCTCCGGGCTCCCCGCACGCTACGAGCGCCTCACCGGCCTCTCGATCTCGGCGCAGCGCGGCGTGATGACCGTGGTGGATCAGAAGGACCTCCTCGTGCAGGAGATCCGAGCCGAGTGGCCGGAGGATGCGCCAATCCTAGAGCCGGCGCCGCGGACCTTCCGGGCGCTCGTTGTGGACACGATCCCGGCGCAGGTGCTGGCCGTGTCGCCAGGAGAGGAAGGCACGGGGGAAGGGGAGCGCTGGCTGGCCCGAGATGCGGGCGGCCTGGTCGTACTCGACCCGGCGGGTGAGCGTGTGGCCGACGTCGTTCTCGCAGAGCTGCCGCGGCCGCTGGTGACCATGGGCACGCGCGGCGGATTCGTTCTCGTGGGTCCGGACCGCCGCATGCGGTTCATTTCGAAGGACGGACAAGTGATCAGCTCGCTGCCCGCGGCTACGGCCGGCGGGGAGCTGAAGCGTCCAGAGGCCCTCGCCTGGAGGGCCGGAGACGGAGCCGTCGCCGTGTATGACCGCGACGACGACGAGATCCAGATCCTCAGCCCCGACGGCGCGTTCCGGCAGCGCGTGGGACGCCAGGGCACCGGGCAGGGCGAGATCTCGAAGGCCGTCGCCCTCACGTTCGATTACGCCGGCCACCTGTTCGTGGTGGACCTCGAGGGGTCGCGCGTGCAAGAGTTCGATGAGCACGGGATCTTCGTGGCCGCATCGGCGCCGCGCACCGCAACCCGCGACGCCTCCAACGTCGCTCTCGGAATCGGGGCCGACGCCTGGGGACGCCGGTTCATCCTGGACGAAGAGACGGGCACGGCCACGCAGATCGGCGCGGCCGGGATCGAGTGCCAGGTCGGCGCGCCGTGGATCGGAAGTCCGGTGACCGGGCTTGCCGTTACCCCGGGAGGGGACATGCTGGTCGGCGGCGGTGAGCGGACCAGCTTCCGCTCCGTCCGCTTCCGCTGCGTCGGCCCGCCGCCCACGCCGAGAGGCCTACGTCTCACGCTGGATACGGGACCGACGGGAGGCGTCCGCCTGGCCTGGCTTCCGGGTACCCCCGGGGCCGCGACTTACGATGTGTTCCGGCGTCTGCCCGGCGAGGAAGCCGAGCGGGTGGCAAGCTCGTCCGAGGCCTTCGCCCTGATCCCGCGCGAGGCGTGGGGAGACGCGGTTGGTCAGCTGTTCATCCGCGGGGTGAGTAACCGCGGCGTCGCCGGACCTCCTTCCGAGGAAGTGGCGGATCGGCTGACGCCGGCGCTCCGCGGCCTGATGGCAGCCGACGACGTGCCGGCGGCCGAATCGCTGCTCAGCGAGGAGCTAGCGCTGGCGACCGAAGAGGATCGGGAAGACGTTACAGCACTTAGGGCAGTTTATCTCCAGTCCATCATCGCGCAGGGCGAGTACGACCGGGCGCGGAGCGAGTTGGAGATCTTCGAAGCGGCGCTCGACCCGGAGCAAGCCTCGGAGATGCGCCTCAACATCGCGCGCGCCGCCGTATCCGGCGCGATCCGGGCCGGCGCCGGCGAGACCGCCGTCCAGTGGCTGCGTCCGATCGGAGACATGGCGCCTGAGACGCTGAGCCCGGTCGAGGCGATGGCCCTCGAGTTGGACGCAGCGGGGGACACGAGGGTAGCCGGCGACCTGATGGTGCGGCACGGATACGAGGCCGCCCTCGACGGAGTGGAACTCACGCTGGCCGTCGCCGCCGTGCAGGTGGACAACGACCGGCCGGAGCAGGCGATGACCACCCTCATCGACGCCTCGCGCGAGGTGAGCGGGCCGGGGCGGCAGAGGCAGCTCGATCGCGGGATCTTCGACCTTGCTGCGAACGTCGCGGACGGCCTGCTGCACGGAGAGGTCGCAGGGCGGCAGGACCTGACACCGGAGCAGCAGGTGGACGTGGTGCTCCGCGACCTGGAGGTCTACGCGGCCGACGCCACGGGCAGCTCCGCGGAGGAGTGGGAGTTGCGGCTCGGGGCGCTGGCGGCGAAGACCCGCATTCACCGGGCAGTCGAGCTCGAGGGAAGCGACTTCACGGCCGCGCGCGAGTTGTACGAGCTGATCCTGGTAGAGACCCCCTTCCTGCTCCAGTCCGACGAGATCCGGGTGCGCGGACGCCTCGGAGCTCTGGCCCTCGCCGAGGGCCGAGAGGACGACGCGCGGGCCGCCTTCGCCGGTGTGCTGGCGATCGTGCCCGACTGGGTGCCCTCCGAGGACGACTTCAGCCCCAGCGTGCGAGCGTTCGTTGCGGGTATGCAGGCGGAGGCCGCGGCCGAAACTGAGGAAGGCGGGGAGGAGGGCGCAGCGCCATGACCGAGCCCGTCTTCACGGCTCCGCGCCGGGGAAGAAACAAAGGCCCCGGAAGGAAAGCCATTCTGGGCAGCGTCGCGGCCCTGGCGCTGATCGGCGCCTCGGTGGGGGCCTGGCTCCAGTGGGGGAAGGGCGACGCCCCGCAGGCGCCCCCCGAAGTCGCGGCCGTTCCTGATTCCGCGCCCGCCGAGACCGCAGCGCCCGTCGACACCACGCCTCCGCCTCTGCCCCCGGTGCGCCTGACCCTGTCGGTAGAGCCCGCGTCGGCGACCGTGACGGTGGACGATGCAGAGGCCGCAGGCGCCGACACCGGTCTCGTTCTCCCCGCGGGCTCGTACCCGGTACGCGCGGAGGCCGCCGGATACCTGCCCCTCGACACGGTGGTGGACCTGACGGCGGACCTCACCCTGGTCCTCGCCCTGAAGAGGGCGCCTCCGACGACCGGTACGCTCGCCGTCCGCGCCAATCTGCCGGGCCGCGTCGTGATCGACGGGGGAGACCGGGGCGCGGCGCCGTTCTCGGGCTTGCGACTCCGTCCCGGGACCTACACCGTCCGGTTCGTTCCGGAGGGTGCGGACGGCCTGGCCGAGGACCGGCGCGTCACCGTGCGCGCCGGCGAAGCCTCGAGCGCGGCCTTCGAGATCACGGACGCCCTCGTATCCGTGGGATTGCGGAGCCCCCGCTGGGCCACGGTGTACAACGGAGATGTGAAGATCGGAGATACCCCCCTCATTCAGCGCCGGCTGCCGGCCCGCGTGTACACTCTGCGTGTGGCCCGGGAGGGTTTCGTGGAGCAGGAGCGGCTGGTGCGTCTGGAACCGGGACAGGTCTTCCAATGGGTAGACATCGAGCTGGAGCCGGCGGGTGAATGAGGATGATCTGACACATTCTCGAGTCATGCTGCGCGGCGCGGCCGGCGCCGAACGCAAGTTCACGCTCTCCAGCCTGGCTGAGACCCAGGAAGATGTTTCCGCCGTCTACGTGCTGCTTGGCCGGTACCGTGCGGGCGGGCAGCCCACAGTGCTTCACGTTGGGGAGACCGACGATCTCGAGTCGGCCCTTGCCGTCCACCGCGAGTATCCCTGCATGCAGTCCTTCACCGATGACGTCGGGTGGCTGGCGGTCGAGTCGCCCGAGAAGAGGGCCGCGATTGCAGCGGACCTGGCGTCCCACCTGAGGCCGACATGCGAAGGCTGCTGGCCGCCAGCGTCGGAGAGTGTTGCTCCGAACGGAGCGCCTTACCCCGTGAGCCTGGTCGGTGGCTGCGCAGCGGAGTGCGTGCAGCTCGATCAGCGGCTGCGGGAAGCGATCCTGGAGCGCCGCGTCATCCGCTTCGTTCACGGCAATGACCAGCTGGAGGCCGAGCCGCTGGAATACGGCCTGACCGCCGACGGCGTTCCCACGCTGTTCGCGTACTGCACGGGCGGCGGAGCGGGTCGCGAAAGCGCCGGATCCTGGAACGCGTTCCCGCTTGTAGACATCCACGAGCTAGCGGTCACGGGCGGGACGGCGCGAGACGCATTGCCCACTATGCCCTCACCCATCGCGGTCATACTCGCCGGCGCCAGGCAGCCGCCCGTGGAGCTCGCGTCGGACATCGCCGACCTCGTGGCGGGCCTTCAGACCCAGTTGCTGGAACTCCGCCGCCTGGAAGCGAGAGCCTGCCGCCTGCGCTATCGGCTGAGGCGGTCCGGGGGGCCGTCGGAGCTTGCCGCCGCCCTGGCCGAAGTGGAGGCGGATCAGGGTAAGACGAGAGAGGCGATCCTGGCCCTGATTCCTATCGTGGCCGGTCTCCACCGTGCCGCGGCCGGGGACCCGGTCGCGTGATCCGGGGATCGGACCTCCCTCTTCTGTTTCGGGCCCTCCGCTTCGCGGCCGACCACCACCGCGACGACCGCCGGAAGGGAGCGGGTGCATCGCCGTACATCAACCACCCGATCGCCGTGGCATCCGAGCTGGTGGATGCCGGCGTGGTCGACCCGGAAGTGCTCGCCGCGGCCCTCCTGCACGACACGGTGGAGGACACCTGGGCCACCCCCGATGACATCGAGGCGGAGTTCGGCCCCCGGGTGCGAACCCTCGTTGACGCGGTGACCGATGACAAGTCGCTCAGGTCCCGGGAAAGGAAGCGTTTGCAGGTAGTTCACGCCCCCGACCTCGATCCGGACGCGAAGCTCATCAAGATTGCCGACAAGACCGCGAACGTACATGACGTGGGGCACGATCCGCCGGCCAGCTGGTCAGTGGAGCGGAGGCAGGAGTACCTGGATTGGACGGAGCGAGTGGTCGCGGGGTGCCGGGGCCACAGCCCGGCGCTCGAGCGTCGCTATGACACCGAGCTCGCCGCTGCCCGCGCCCGCCTAAACGGGGAAGATCCGGCGGAGGGTACTGTCAGAGGCACTTGAAGACCGGGCCGGTCTCACCTCGCCTCAAATCGAACGTCCCCAACACCTGCGCACTGTCCGTCAGTGTGATCGTGAGCCTTAGGTCGTCGCCGCGAAGAAGCCCTACGTAGGAAGCGGGTCTCGGCTCTATGACCTCGTCCTCTGCGATCGGGCCGCCGTGCTCCTGGAAGTGCTCCCCCGCCCCAATCAGCCGACCCTCGGAGCTGATCGTCCAACCCGCGTCGATCGTGCCGTGCGCACAGTCGTATTCCAGCGTGCCGCCGCTTTCCGTGAGCACGAGGGCCAGGTGAGGCGCCCCCCACTCGTCCGTGGCGTCCGGCTCCGTCACGCCGCCCGCGCACGCGGCAGCCAGGATGCAAATGGCGGCGAGAGTGAGCCCATTTCGCCGGGCCGAGGGCCGAAGGGTCACGGTCAGGGTCCCCCGCACCCGGAGGCGCTGAAGTCCTCCTCGACTCTCTGAACCTCCTCGGCCACGAGGAGGTCGCGTTCGGCCTGCTCCGCGGACCGGGACTCGGTCGTCTGGAGCGTTGTGCCATAATCCGCCCAGCCCGCGCCGACCGCCGCGTACGCCTCCCTTAGCGGCGGACACGCCAGGCGCCCGCGGCCGAACATCTCGGAGATGGTGCTGTACCGGCCGATCGCCGCCCGCACGGTGCGTCCCTGGGTTGCGAGGGGGTCGGCGTCGTCGAATCGAGTGACTGCGGCGGAAGGTCCAGCACCCGGAAGCACGATTCCGGCCAGCGACGCGAAGGTCGCCCGCTCGGTCTCCGGAAACGGCGGTGCGGAGAGCAGAGGCCATGTGCCCATTCCCGTAGCTGCCAGCGCAACGATGACGGACAGGATCTCGGCGACCGTCGTCCACCTGGACCTCCAGGCCGCCTTCCGGTCCTCCCTGGCCCGCGTTTCTGGCGCTCTTGGCGCCACGAGCGGCTCGGGCTCAACCCTTGGGGTCTGCGCAGCGCTGGGCATCGGCTGCGGCACCGGGGAGACCATCGGCATCGGCTTTGGAACGATCTCGGAGAGGGTCGGGAGCGGAGACTCGGCCGGCTCCGCCGCCTCGTCGACCTGCGTCTCGGCTACTTCCTCCGTTTCGTCTTCAACCTGCGCTTCGGCTTCCGAGGTCGCCTCGACCTCTTCCTTCTCGGCTTGCGCAGCAGCTTCTACCTCAGGCGTCGCGGTAACCATGACCAGGCGAACGATCGGAACTTCCTCCGCCTCAGCGGCCGCCTCCTCCGCAACCTCCTCGGTGGCCGCCTCCTCCTCAGCCTCCTCCGGCTCGTCGGCCTCCGACACGATCTCGACTTCGCCGGGTACGAGGTCCTCAGACGCGGGTTCCTCTTCAGCCTCAGCGGTTTCTGCAGCCATCTCGTCTACCTCCGCAGACTCCTCGGCCTCCCGGACCTCAGCGCCCTCATATTCATCCAGGACGACCTCGACTTCGTCGTCGATCTCCTCGTCCAGCTCGAACACGGGCGGCTGGGTTGGCACGGCGGCCTCGGCCGCGGGCTCCTCATCCGCAGCCTCCGCGGCAGGCTCTTCCTCGACCTCTTCCACAACCTCCTCGAGCTCCGCCCCGCCCACGATCTCGAAGTGGGCCTCGGATTCCGGCGCGCCCGCGGGGATCGGCGCTGGATCGACCTCCTCGAGCTCGAATACGGCTTCCGGTGCGTCCTCTGAGGCCTCTGTCACGTCCGCGGAGGCCTCCGTGGTCTCCTCCAGCGCGTCCGGGACGTCCGCGAGGTCCCTCGGCTCGACCAAGACCTCCGGCTCAGGAGCTGGAACAGCGGCCGGAACAGAGGATCGCAGCAGCGGCTCCAGCGCCACCGTCGTTTCAGTGGCGTAGTTGTCCCAGTCGAGTATCGTGCGCACCACCCCCCGGGCCCGCAGCGAAGCCGAGCTCGCTACTTCGTAGAAGGGAAGGGGCTGATGGGCGGTCACGCCGTACGTGCGGGGCTGGAAGCACCCTCCGGACGGCTGATCCGGATCGGTCACGAACAGGAAGGCCACCTGCCACGGCTCGCCGAAGTGGGCCCGGTGGGTGACCTCGTCGTCCTCGGTCAGCAGGGCGGCGTCATTCCGATGGCGATGATACCAGCCAGCCAGGGCGCCCGCGTTCCGCTCCTTCTCCCGGCGAAGGATGCGCAGCGCCTGTTCGCTGATCTGCTCCGCCTCTCCCGCGAAGAGCGGATACGGGGACGGGACGACCCTCGAGATGACGACGTAGCGTCGACGGGAGTCGCGGTCCTCGCACAGGTCTCCGAAGAGGAACCCGAACGGCTCGTCCGCCCGATGCGCCTCCAGCACGTGTCGATACATGGATTCGAGGGCCCGCTGCTTGACGAAAACCTCGTAGTCGCCGTCGGGGGCGTGGCGGTGATCGCCGGTCGGCGACCAGGCGATGCTGCGGTGCAGCGGCCGCGGTGCCCACACGTGGTGCAGCTCGGCTGGCGCAGGCTCCTCCGCCGGCCGGAGCCAGGTCGGGGTGCGCTTCGTTTCGGGTGTACCGGTCTCTTCCATGAACTCCCTTTCCCGTCGCTTCGCGGAGGGCCGTCAAAGATGAGACTCAGGCCAGGAATCTGCAAGCGGTAGGGTGTGGTAACGATGCAACAGTTAACGGTTTACGTGTCTTCAGTGTCCGGCTTTTGTCGCCGCCGTTTGACCTCCGATCGCCGCCGCTTTCCCTCCAGCCGCTTGCGCTTCTCGCGGCGCGGGACCGTTGTCGGTTTGCGCGGCTCTTCTTCCCGAAGGGCTTCGGCCAGCGCCGCTCTCAGCCGCGCAAGGGCGATCTGACGGTTCCGATGCTGGCTGCGCGATTCGCGGGCCGTCACTGTGATGCCCGACGGAACGTGGGTCAAGCGTACCCCCGACTCGGTCTTGTTCTGATGCTGGCCGCCCGGCCCGCCCGCCCGAAACGTATCCAGCCGGCACTCCACGAGAAGCGCCTCGTCGTTTTCTGGGACCTGGTAGTCAGGCGGAAGCACGGATTCGAGATCCATGCCCCACGATAGGGCCGCCGTCGCGGCGACGGTAGACACCACTCGCCCTTCTCATCCCGGATTCGTTTGAGTACGGTGGTTTCGGAATGCGGGCGGCATTCCAGCTACAGGCCGGGCTCCGAGGCTCAGAGGCTCACTCCGGGTCGCCGCGGCGAGGCCATACCCTTTCAAAGGAGTTGCCGTATGAAGGTTCGACGCTTACCCGTCGCCATTGTCTGCGCCCTGATGCTGGCGGCAAGCGTGCCTGGCCAGGCGTTTGGCCAGGAGGATGACGCCCCGATGATCATCTACGCGTCCTACATGACCTGCGACGCGAGCGAGAACGCACGGGCGGGCGAGATCATCCGCGAGACCTGGGCGCCCGTGGCCCAGGCGCACATCGACGCGGGGCACATCGCGGCCTGGGGTTCGATCGTGCACAACACCGGCGGCAGCTGGTCCCGCGCCATCTACCACGCGGCTCCGGATCGAGCGGTCCTATTCAACACGCTGGATCAGATGATCGTGGAGTGGGGCGAGAGCAGCCCGGAGGCCGCGGCCGAGTTCTCGGAAGCCTGCGAGACGCACGAGGACTACGTGTGGACGAACGTGAACGGCTCCACAGCGCCGAGCGAAGTGGTCGCCGACCGGTCTGAGGCCGGCTTGTCGGTCTACTGGGAGTGCGACGCGGGCCGAGGTGCGCTGATCGACCTGCTGGCGGAGACCGTCTTCGCACCCGCGTGGGACGCTCAGGTGGAGTCGGGACTCGTCAACTCCTGGTCGTGGTATGCGCACCTCATCGGTGACAAGTACCGGCGGCTGTTCGTGGCCGACGGTGCGGACCACGAGACCCTGCTCACGGCCCGTGACAACGTGATCGAATGGGTGGGCGACAACTACGCGAGTCTCGGCAGCGAGTTCACCAACGTGTGCAACAGCCACGTGGACTACCTGTGGGACATAGAGATGGCGGCGCCGTAAGCCTCTCTTCGCGAGTGCATTGGCACACATGATGTGACCATGCTCTAAGGGGGCGGTCTCCGGATGATACCGGGGCCGCCCCCTTCGGTATCGCGGGCCGCAGGAACCCGGTATATTTCTGGTCTGACGTAGCTCCACGAGACCCTCCCCCTCCGTCTCGAAGCTGTCCTCCCCCCTGGACGCCACGCCTACCTGCGGAGGTGGATCATGACGCGCCCTCTCCGGGTCCTGCTGGCCGCTGCCGTTCTGGCATTTCCCATCTCTCTGGCTTCGTGTGACGGCCAGGCGCCGTCCGAACCGGTGCTCGACCTCGAGGCGGTCGAAGCGCAGCTTGGGGCCCGCCCCGGCGGCCACATCGTGAGCGGAAAAGGCACGCTCTGGGTGCCCGAGCCCTGGAACCAGTGGATGAACCTCCCATTCCACGCCGTTGAGAAGCCGGACGGCAGCGTGCACGGCAATTGGCACCACCAGTTCCGGAGCCGCGATGCCGGGGGACGCGTGATCGTCGAGGTTCTGTGCATGGCCGTGGACGGCAACCAGGCCTGGCTCGGCGGCCGCTCCACGTTCGCGATGAACCCGGACAACATCGGCAAGTTCTTCGCCCTGTACCTGATCGACAACGGGGAGGGCAAGAACGACCCGCCGGACCAGATGACGCGCACCCTGTGGTTCAGCTGGGACGAGCAGCGGATGTGGGATCACTGCGCGAACATGCCCACGGACTATGACGTCTGGCCGCTCGCGGGCGGCAACGTCCAGATTCGATAGGATCGGGCTGGGGGACCCGTTTCACGCGGCGGTCTTGGCATCAGCTGCGGCGATTCGGTTATACTGTGAGTTGTCGTAGCGAGGTTCTTCTACCCCCCAGGTACATCTGTTCCCCTCGTAAGGAGGCTTGATGAAAGCAAGACACTGGACGTGGCTCCCGGCCACCGCACTCATCCTGTTCGCCGGCTGCGCGGAGCAGGAGGCAGCGTACGAAGAGGAGGCCGCGGCCGAAGTAGCGGACGTCATGGCAGCGGACGTCGCGACGTTCGAGGTGGCGCTGGATGCACTGCAGGACGCGTACATCGCGGGCTACGACGCGAGCGATGCCGCGGCGCTCGCCGGCCTGTTCGCCGATGACGGCATGATGTCGCCGCCCCTGTCCCCGGCCCTCGACAAGGCCGGAATCGAGGCGATGTACACGGAGATGTTCGGGGCCGGGATGTCCAGCTCGCTCGAGGTCATGCGCGAGGGGTACATCCTCTCGGGTGACGAGGCCGTCGGCTGGGGCTCGTTCGCGGTCACGATGGCGGGTCCGGACGGTGAGCCCACGACGGCGACCGGACGATACGGTTCGGTCATGAAGATGGATATGGACGGAAACTGGAAGCTCTTCCGTCACATGTTCAACTACGAAGTGGCTCCGCCGGGATTCGGCGAAGACATGTAAGCTCGCATCGAGGGGCGGGCCGGCCATAGAGGTCCGGTCCGTCCCGGCTGTTCACACCCTCCATAGCGCCGCCCCGCCTTTCCGCCCGGCGGCCGCACCCCGCATACTGCGGCATGAACGATAGCGCCCGCTTGCTGCGCCGCCTCGGCGCCCTGGCCGCCGCCGTCTACGTGGTGTGGCTGACTTTCGGGTACCGCTACCACTTCCTGGACGGCGTCAACCTACTGGTCCACGAGGCGGGTCACGTCGTATTCTCGCCGCTGGGTGAGACGATGGCCGTCGCCGGAGGCACCATCCTCCAGCTCGCGTTCCCCCTGGCCTTCGTGTTCAGCTTCTGGAGGCGTGGCCGGCGATTCGCCGCGGCGCTGTGCGGCGTGTGGGCTTCGGAGAGCTTGATGTACACGGCGCGCTACCTGGGAGACGCGCGGCTCCAGGAGCTGCCCCTCGTCGGTGGGCACCTCCACGATTGGAACTACCTGTTGGGCCGGGCGGGCCTGCTCGAGAGAGCGGAGAGCCTCGGCACCGGCCTTCACATCGTCGCGAGCCTGCTGGCGATCTCCTTCGTCTGGCTTGCGTGGAAAGAAGCGTAGGAGAGCACAAGTAATGAAGATAGCGGTTCTGGGTTCGGGAGCCGGTGGAACGGCCCTCGCGTTCGACTGGGCGCTCCACGGGCATGACGTCTTCCTGTACGACGTCGAGGCGTTTCCGGACAACGTCCGCCACATCGCGGAGACCGGATGCATCGACGCCGAAGGCGATCTGGAAGGTTCTGCCCTTATCGCCTACGCCGGACACGATGCCGGGGCGGTCCTCGAGGGCGCGGAGCTGGTGTTCCTGGTGGGCCCGGCCTTCGCCACCCGGCCGCTGGCCCACGTCTGCGCGCCGCATCTCGAGCCGGGCCAGGAAGTCGTGGTGTGTCCGGGCTCTACGGGCGGAGCGCTCGCGTTCAAGGACGAGGTGGGGCTGCCCGTGGCCTCGGACGAGATCCGGGTCTCCGAGACCTCAACGCTCCCGTATGCGGTGCGGCTCACCGAGCCCGGCCGCATCCGGGTCTTTCTGAAGCTCAACGGCGGGTGCCTCCTGGCCACGCTTCCGGCTAGGCATACCGAGAACACCCTGCGGATTCTCGGCGAGCTGTATCCGGGCCTGGAGCCCGCGCGCAGCGTTCTCCAGACGACCCTGCAGAACGCGAACCCGGTGATCCACCCGGCGGTCACGCTGCCCAACGCGGCGCTCCTCGAGCGCACGGGCGGGGACTTCCTGTTCTACGAGGAGGGAGTTACGCCCGCGGTCGGCCGCCTGATCGAGGCCGTGGACCAGGAGAGGATCGCGATCGGCGATGCGCTCGGCATCGAGGTCGTGCCCGATCCGGAGCTCAGCCTGCGACAGGGCTATATGGCGGAGAACTCGTACGAGAACGGATATCGCACGGCGCCCGGATTCCTGGGGATCAAGGCGCCACCCAACCTGAATCATCGCTATCTCAATGAGGACGTGGGCTACGGGCTCGTGTTCCTGGCGGAACTCGGGCGTCAGCTGGGGGTCGCGACCCCGATCATAGACTCGATCATCGCTCTGACTTCGCGCCTCATGAACCGCGACTACCGGGCCGAGGGGCTCCGCACGCCGGATTCCCTCGGGATCGGGGGCCTGGACGCCGAGGCGATCGTCCGCCTCGTGGCCTGAGGTCGCCTCAGAGCGACGCGTCTGGGCTCGGGATCACGGTGCGGCCCGGGCCCGGCGATGCGCGAGCGGCATGAGGACGTAGGCCTCCTCGGCCTCCGGAAGCATGAGGACCGTATTCACGGCCTCGTCCACGAACGCCCCCACGAGCACCGTGGCGAGGCCCATCGCCTCGCACTGCAGATAGACGTTCTCGGCGACGGCGCCCGCCTCGATAAGGACGTATCGCTCGGCCCGAGCGCCGTACTTGACGGCTGTGCGCTCGACCGCGCCGGCGATCACCAGGACCGCGGGCGGCGAACCGACCCAGGCCTGTCCGTGCGCCGCTTCCCGCAGCCGGGCCCTCAGATCGCCGGCCACCACCGGTTCGACGGCGTGCGCGGCGGGATGATACCGATAGACCGCCGGCTCGAGCTCATCCACGTCGCCGGCCACCAGGTAGAGCTCGATGGGATAGAGCGCTCCTGCCGACGGCGCCGTGCGCCCCCGATCGGTTACCCCCTGGGCCGACCATAGAACCTGTCCGATCTCCCTAAGGGATAGGCTCTCCTGCGAATAGCTGCGCAGCGATCGGCGCAGCGCGAGCGCACGCTCCACGGAGACCTCGCCGTCGAGCCGGATCTCGGGAAGCGGGATGAGGTCGGAATCGGCGGCGACCGGCTGCGCGCGGGCGCAGCCGGCTCCGGCGGAGGTGAGCAGCAGCAGGAACCCGAGCGCGGCCATCACTCGGGCTCCAGATCCGGCGGCGTTGCGAGTGGACATCCGTCACTCCTCCAGCCGGTGCACCCGCACGGCTGATGGCCGCTCCGCGTCGTGGTAGATGCGGTGCGTCGCCTTCTGGAAGTCTTCCTCGTCCGCCTCGTAGATGTTCACGAACGTCTGCGGGTTACGGTCCACGAGGGGGAACCAGGAGTTCTGCACCTGGATCATGATCCGGTGGCCGGGCTTGAACGTGTGCAGGATCGCCGGGATCTCGAACGACACCCGGGTCACCTCTCCTGGCGTGAACGGCTCCGGAACCTCGAAGCTGTCCCGGTACCGGCCCCGCAGGATGTCGCCCCGCACCATCATCTGGTACCCGGCCATCGGGACGTCCTTGTCGTTCTCCGGATAGTCGTCGAGGTCGTCCGGGAACACGTCGATCAGCTTCACCACGTAGTCGGCGTCCGTCCCCGTCGTGCTCACGAGGAGGTCGATCACCACCGGTCCCGCCAGCGTGACGGCTTCTTCCAGCGGGGCCGACTCGTAGGCCATGACGTCCGGCCTCCGCTCGGCGAATCGCTGGTCGTCCGTCATGTACTCCCGCGTCCGCCTCAGGTGAACGTCTTCCGTGTAGGGGACGGGATTCGCCGGGTCCGCCACGTATTCATCGAAGCTGTCGCCCGCCGGGGGCGGTTCGAACGCCAGTCCTCCGCCGGGCTGCAGGTACAGGGCGAAGGGCTCGAGCCCGGGCGGTGGCCACGACTCGAATTCCCGCCACTCGTTGGCGCCCGAATCGAAAATGGTCGCCTCGGCGAGCGTCATCTCGCCCTCGCCGCGGAGGTAGTAGTTGAAGAACTCGAGCTCCATCTCCTTGTAGCGCTCGGCCGT
>CAJIAC010000146.1_pt1 | contig 14303 bp, 12 predicted proteins | sample 9198961 | NCBI WGS metagenome assembly CAJIAC01 (sample SAMEA7708276, study PRJEB35096) | sediment metagenome | biome: marine neritic benthic zone biome [ENVO:01000025]; feature: sediment [ENVO:00002007]; material: shallow marine sediment [ENVO:03000034] sea grass bed [ENVO_01000059] ... | reverse complement strand
TCCAGCTCGGGCCAGGCGCGACGCAGGTCGTCGAGGTTCTTCACCGGGCAAACGAGGTCGTAGCGTCCGTGCACGGCGAAAGCCGGAATCGAGTGCAGGCGATCGACCCGGTCCAGAAGCAGCGTGTCCGGCTTGAAACGGACGTTGCGAAAGTAGTGCGCTTCCAGGCGGGCCAGGTTCCAGGCCATCTCCGGCTCGCCGAAAACGTCGGAGAACTCCGGGTTCGGCAACAGGGTGCAGCAGGACCCCTCGTAGATCGACCAGGCCTTGGCAGCAGCAAGGCCGGCCTCGCGGTCCTCGCCGTCGAGTCGCTTCCAGAATGCCTCGAGGAGATCGCCCCGTTCAGCCTCCGCGATCGGCTCGACGAACTGCCGCCACAGCTCGGGCTGGATCTTGCCCATCTCGTACAGCCACCAGCGGATCTCTTCGTCCCGCAGCATCCAGATGCCGCGAAGCACCAGGGTGCGGACCCGGTCCGGGTGCTCCTCGGCGTAGTACATCGCGAGCGAGCTCCCCCACGAGCCGCCAAACACGTGCCACGTGTCGATTCCCAGCTCTTCCCTGAGCCGCTCGATGTCGGCCACGAGATGGTCGGGGGAGTTGTCCTTCAGCTCGCCCGGCGGCGTGGAGCGCCCGCAGCCGCGCTGATCGAACAGCACGATGCGGAATCGATCCGGGTCGAAGAAGCGACGGTCGGTGGTGGAGCACCCGGCTCCAGGGCCACCGTGCACGAAGAGAATCGGAAACCCGTCCGGCGTGCCGCACTCTTCGTAGTAGAGGGTGTGCAAGTCGTCGACCGGCAGCTCACCCGTCAGGTACGGTTCGATTTCGGGATAGAAGTGCTCGTTGGCCATTTCGGCTCCCGCTCCTGTGTCTCGGTGCTGTGTTATCGCCCTTCGAACGTCAGTCGGTAGCGCGAGTCCGCTCGTGCCTGAAACTCCACGACGCCCCCGGGCGAGCGCTCGAGTTGGACATCCCGACCGTCGAGAAGCACGGCACGTAGGCCCTCGGCCGACAGCCGGCACGGCCCGTCCACCGAGGCGTCGAGGGATGCCTCGGTCAGAGACCCGTCCGACCAGGACATGGAGACGGTGAACCCGCCCCGGGCGCGAAGTCCCCGCACGCTTCCCGAGGACCACTCCGCGGGGAGCGCTGGGAGAAGCCGAATCACTCCACCCTGCGACTGCAGGAGCATCTCTGCGATGCCCGCGGTGGCGCCGAAGTTTCCATCCACCTGTAGGGCCCGTCCGCACAGCGAGAACAGGTTGGGGAGCGAGGAATCCACGAGGAGAGCGCGCAGCTGCCCGAGCGCCTGCTCGCCATCCAGCAGCCGAGCGCGCGCCCCGACTTTCCAGCCGTACGACCAGCCGCAGCCGCCGGTGCCCCGTCGGTCCAGCGAGACGGCCGCGGCACGGGCCAGGTCCTCCTCCGCCGGAGTGATCTCACTTCCGGGGTAAAGCCCCCACAGGTGCGACAGGTGCCGGTGCTCGGGCTCGATCTCGTCGTAATCCTCGATCCACTCCTGGATCTGCCCGTGGCGACCGATCTGATTGGGGGCCAGCCGGGCCGCCGCTGTACGGGCCTCGGCAGCGAAGTCTGAATCTAGCCCCAGAACAGAGGCCGCTTCCGCGAACTCGGCGAACACCTCGCGGGCGATCTGCATGTCCATGGTGGGACCCACGGCCATGGTGCGCGCCTTGAGGAAGAGCCCGCTCACCTCGTCGAAGAACCGACCGTTGCCCGGCCAGGCGGGGAAGTTCTCCGGGGAGTTGGAGGGTGCGGTGACCAGCCAGCCGTATTCCGGGTGCTCGACGAGGATGTCGAGCAGGAACTCGGTCTGGCCCCGCAGCAGCGGATAGATGCGCTCCAGGACGCTTCGTCCAGGCCGAACCGGTAGTGCTCGTAGAGGTTGGTCATGACCCAGGCGCCGCCCACCGGCCACGCGCCCCAGGAAGGGCCGTCCATCGGGGTCGTCGAGCGCCACAGATCCGTGTTCTGATGCAGCACCCAGCCGCGGGCGTTCCAGTGTTCACGGGCCGTCGGAGCGCCCGCCTCGGCTACCTCGCGTGTGAACCGCTCCAGCGGCTCCACCATCTCCGCCAGGTTGCCCGTCTCCGCCGGCCAGTAGTTCATGGGGAGGTTGATGTTGATGGTGTACTTGCTGTCCCACCACGGATTCGGGTTGTCGTTCCAGATCCCCTGCAGGTTGGCGGGCTGTGTGCCCGGACGGGAGCTCGCGATCAGCAGGTAGCGGCCGAACTGGTAATAGAGCGCCGCCAGGCCGGGATCCGGGTTCTCGGCGAAGCGCGCGATGCGCTCGTCCGTGGGCAGGTCGGCCCCGGGGCCGACTCCCAGGTCCAGAGCCACGCGGTCGAACCAGGAGCGGTGCTCCCGCTCGTGCGCGGCACGCATGGCCTCCCAGGTGCGGTCCTCCACACCGGAAAGCGCAGCCTCCACCCGGGCCGCAGGATCCGCCGAAACGTCCTGGTAGTCCACGAAGCTGGTGGCCGCCGCGAAGACGAGCACCGCCTCGTCGGCGCCCTCTACCCGTAGCGTCCGGTAGTCGATCTCACGGTTCCCGCCGAGCACCCGCGCGCGCAGACGGCCCTCGTAGCGCAATCGCCCCTCGATGCCCAGGTAGTCGGAGCTCTTTCCCGTGACGCGCAGGTCGGCCGGGGGGATTCCGTCCATGCGGAAATAGTCGGTGCCGTAGTTGGAGTGCGCCGGATTCCGCACCCCGTGCAGGTTGGCCGAGAAGGTCACGGCGCCCGGGCGATCGGCGCTGATGCGGATCACGAGTACCTGGTCGACGGCGCTCGAGAAGACCTCGCGCAGGTACGTCACACCGTCCACGACATAGCTCACCCGCGCCACCCCTGCGCCCAGATCCAACGATCTCCGGTAGTCGGTCGCCCCCTCGTGCTCCGGGAACTCCAGCCACAGGTCCGCGAAGGGCTGGTACTTCATCATCTCGTAGGGCACGCCCATCATGGTGCGCCCGAAGAGATCGTGGGCCCGCACGAAGTCTCCCGCGAACAGATAGGCGCGGATCTGCGGGAGGGCCTCGTGCGCGCCCTCCACCACCGGGTCGTAGGGCCCGCCCGACCACAGCGTCTCCTCGTTCAACTGGATGCGCTCCACGGCGGTGCCGCCGAAGACCATTCCGCCCAATCGGCCGTTGCCAACTGGCAGCGCATGGTTCCACGCCTCCGCCGGCTCGTCGTACCACAGCTCCAGGGGCGCGGCGCCCGGTTCCTGGGCCAGGGTCGGCGCGGCCGGAAGCAGGAGGATGAAGGCGGCAGCGATGACTGCGGTGCGATGGGCGGTGTGCTCGGACACGGGACGACCTCGACGCTGAACGGTGGGACGAAGATCCGGAAACGTACCGATCCGCTGTCGGGGCAGCGAGGGCGGAGTTCGCGGACCGTCGACCTGGATCTTTGACCCGGCCTATGCTGTAGCGCTACGCTACAGGTGCACCTGAAGCGCGATGTGCGAACCCGCACTTTCGATCCGACAGGGGGAGGATGGACAGCGGACTAACGATCGTCGTCGCCGGTTCGGCCGAGGCCTTCTCGGAGGCCTGGGCGCCGCTCGCGGAGCGGCTGGGCGTCGAGCTCGTGCGGGAGGATTCCCCCGCGCCCGTGCGCGGCCGGTCGGCGGTCGCCGTGCTCCTGTCGTGTGGAGGAGCAGAAGACGGAGCGATCGAGCTGCTCCACGAGGCGAGCCGGGCGGGGATCGACGGCCCTCTCGTGGTAGGCGCGGTCGAGGACCACCGGCTCGCCGTTGAGCTGATGAAGCGTGGGGCTGGCGATTACTACGCCCTTCCTGGAGACATCGAGCGCCTGGAGCGGGACCTGGCTCGGAGGATCGAGAGCCTCGGACCACGCGCCGCAGAGGCGAATCTCGAGTCGTTCCAGCAGGTCGCTTACGACTTCGCGGCGATCCTCGGCGAGGACGCGTCGTTGCGTTCCGCGCTCGACCGCGCCGCTAAGGTCATTCCCGGTGGCCGCGCCACGGTCATGATCGCGGGCGAGACGGGGACGGGTAAGGAGCTGTTGGCGCAGGCCATTCATTACAACGGTCCCCGGTCCGGGCAGCCATTCGTGCCCGTCAACTGTTCCGCAATCCCGGCCAACCTGTTGGAGTCCGAGTTGTTCGGGCACGAGAAGGGGGCTTTCACGGACGCGCGAGCGGCCAAGCCGGGCCTGTTCGAGGTGGCGGACGGCGGCACGCTCTTCCTGGATGAGGTCGCGACTCTGCCGCTCGAGCTGCAGGGCAAGCTCCTTCGGGTGCTCGAGACCATGGAAGTGCGGCGTGTCGGTGGCGTCCGAGACAAGAAGGTGGACGTCAGGATACTGGCAGCGGCCAACGTGGACTTGAGCGAGGAGGTGAGACAGGGGCGGTTCCGAGAAGACCTGTTCTACCGCCTGGCCGTTGTGACGATTCGGCTGCCCGCGCTGCGTGAGCGGGGGGACGACCCGGTGCTCCTCGCTCGGCACTTCCTGGCGGTCCTCGGGGAGCAATACGGACTGGAAGCCGCGGAACTGGGGCACGAGGGAGTCGCGGCCATCCGGCGCCACACCTGGCCGGGCAACGTGCGGGAACTTCGCAACGCGATGGAGCGGGCCTTGCTGCTGGGTGGCGGCAGGGAGATCGGGCCGGCCGAGCTGTCTCTGGACGAATCGCCGACCCGGCCGGCCGCCGCTTCGCCCGTTCCTGGGTCCGGGCTCCCCTTCCCCGCGACCCTTCAGGAAATCGAGAGAGCGGCGGCCCGTGCGGCGCTGGAGAGATGCGACGGGAACAAGAGCGAGGCGGCCCGCCTGCTGGGAACCACGCGCACGCGTCTGTACCGGCTGCTCAAGGAGGGCGAGGATCCGGACGACGTGTAGCGCTACGCTACAGGTGTGCTGTCGCGGGACGCTGTTACCACGAGAAAACGTTGATTTACGGGCCTCCGTGGGAGGAACGGTCTTTGCACGAGAACGGGCGAAACCTGCTCGCAGTGGGCCGGTCAACCACGAATGGGACGATAAACAGGATGAGATACGTGTCCGCAAGATTCGGATGGAACCGACGCGCGCCGCGGCTGTTGGCGCTGGCCGCGATTCTGACCGCCGCGTGTGGAGATGATGAGCCGACCGGCGTTCCCGAGCCGCCAGACTCCGTGCCCGAAAGCCAGCTCACTTTCCTGCGCCAGGATGTGCAGGCGCCGGCCCTGGTAACCTACGACACGACCGTGATCGCCACGGCCGGCCAGCAGCTGGACCTCGAGATTCGGTACGCTGCGCCTCCCGGCGAGGACTCGGGAGAGAAGTTCCTCGAGTTCGAGTTGGACGACGAGAGCCTCCTGAGCTATCCACCGAATCACCCCACGAGGCCGGGCCAGTTGTTCTCACCCGGGGACACGGTGTGGATCCGGGTGGTAGTCGATCCGCAGCTTCTGATCGCGACGTTCGAGCCATCGGGCCTGACGTTCAACCCGGTAGAGCCCGCCGAGGTCGAGATCCGATACGGAAACGCGGACGATGACTACGACGACGACGGCGAATCGGATCCTGAGCTCGAGGTGGAGATCGACCTGTGGCGGCAGGGGAACCCGGGCGACGATTGGGAGCGTTCCGGCGATCTCAAGGATTTGGAGACGGACCGAGTGCGCGCCTTCCTCAATGGTTTCTCCCGCTACGGCCTCGGGATCTGAGGCGGCGGAAGGCCACGGCGACAGAGCATGGATCCCCGCACCCTGACGCAGCGAGCCGACGAGCTGGCCGGAGAGTCCCGGTGGGCGGACCTCCTGCACCTGCTGGACCGGTTGCCGGAGTCCGAGCGCGTGGCATCGCGTCAGGTCGCGTACCGGCTCGGGGAGGCCCTTTATCACCTGGGCCGCATGGAACCTCTCTCGGTCCACGCGTCCCGCTTCGAGCTGGCGGCCCGGCGCGAACGGGATGTGTCCGGGATCATGGGCGCGCTCAACCTGAAGGGCATCGCGGCATTCGAACTGGGACGGCCCGCCGAGGCCCGGGGCGCGTTCGACAAACTGATGGCCCTTGCCGAGGCTGAGCAGGACCATGACATGCTGGCCCGGGCGACCCTCAACCTGGGGGCGCTGGCCAACCTGCAGGGCGACCCAGCGACCGCCCTGTCCCTCTACCAGCTCGCGCTGCCCCTATTCCACAAGCTGGGGCAGATCCGCGGCCTCTCGCAGACCCACCAGAGCCTGGCGATGTCGTATCGGGACCTGGAGCAGTTCAGCGAGGCAGAGGACGAGTACCAGAAGGCGGTCCGGCTCGGGCTCGGGTTCGGGTATACGCCGATCGTGGCCATGGCCGTGATCGGGCGAGCCGAAGTCCTGGTGCTGCGCCGGGATCCTGAGGGCGCCCTGGGGCTCCTCGAATGGGGGCTTCAACTGGCACGTCAGCTGGGCGACCCGATCACGGAAGGCACGGGCCTCAGGGTTCGGGCCCTGGCGCGGGCCGCGCTGAGGGAGAGAACGGACGCCCGCTCCGACCTGGTGGGGGCTCTCGACCTGGCGCGGTCTACAGGAAACACCCTACTCGAGGCCGAGGCGCTCCGCGACCTGGGTCGGCTCAATGCGGCAGCGGGGGACGCGATCGCGGCGCAGGAATCGCTCGGCGAAGCGATCGAGGCGTTCCGCCGTCTGGGGTCGGAACGCGCCGTGGCGCACCTGGAGCGGGAGCTCGAGTCTCTCGAACACGGACCGCCCGCCGCCTGAGCCCCAGGCCGGCCTCGCGCCTGTCCCGCTGCGCTCCACCTGCCGACCCACCTGTAGCGATACGCTACACTCGCCCACGCCTCCAAACGTCGCCGGAAAGACGCTAAACCACAGCTAATCAATCAGTTACAGCACACATACTCCTGCGCGGCTGACTGGCCTCCGCATTGCACTACGGCATGCCGAACGGAGCAACCACATGCAACGGAAGACCACACGAACGGAGGAACACATGCGAAACCCAATGCGAACCGGATTGACGATGGCCTCGCTGGTCCTGCTTCTGGCGGCGTGCGACGACTCGGGAAGTCAGCTCACCGGCCCCGGCTCCGCCGGTGCTGGCAGCGTCTCGCTGTCGATCGCCGCGCCGGCGGCCGGCGGGGCCACCATGGCCGTGGGCAGCGGCGCGATGTTCGACATCGTGCAGAACGACGGCGCCTCGGAGCTCGTGATCCAGCGGACGGCGCTGGTGCTGCGCGAGATCGAGCTCGAGCGCCAGTTCGACGACGACTGCGACGACCACCTTCCGGGCGAGGACGACGACTGTGAGGAGTTCTCCACCGGTCCGATGATCCTCGAGCTGCCCATGGACGGTTCCGTGGATCACGTCGTGACGATCAACAACGTACCGGCGGACACGTACGACGAGGTCGAGTTCGAGATCCACAAGCCGGAGGACAACACGGCCGAGGACCTCGAGTTCATTCGAGCCAACCCGGATTTCGAGCGCGTCAGCATCCGGGTGGAGGGCACCTTCGACGGCAGCCCCTTCACCTACGTGACCGACCTGAACGAGGACCAGGAGTACAACCTGGTGCCCCCGCTGGTCGTGGACGGCACTGAGGCGGTCAACCTGACGCTTTCGATCGACGTCACAACCTGGTTCGTAGCTCCGGGCGGGAGCCTCGTGGATCCGACATCGGCCAACAAGGGCGGCCCCAACGAGGACCTGGTCGAGGAGAACATCGAGCGTTCCATCGAGGTCTTCGAGGACGACGACCGGGACGGCGACGACGATTCGGACGACAGCTGATCGAGCGTATCAAGTCTGGGGAGCCGGCGAGGCCGGATCCCCGGCTCAGACCCACCCCCGGACGGGTCCGCCTTCACCGGCGGGCCCGTCTCTCATCTGACTACGCTAGCGGGTAGCGCCCACCGTCCATTCATGAGGATTCCGGAGGAAGCCGACCGGGTCCATTCGCACGTTCTCCAGGCGCCCGGCCTTCAGCCACACGAAGTCGAAAAACCACAGGAATGCGTACGGGTAGTCCGATGCCACCACGGACGCCGCTTCGCGCCAGTGGGGAGCCGCTTCCTCCGCGGTGGTCGCCGCGAGGGCCGCTTCGAAGTGGGTCCGCGCTTCCACGTTGTCGTAGCCCGCCACGTTGACGGGACTCTCCGGATCTGCCCAGAAGAAGGAGATGTCGGGGTCGAGGCCTACCTGCCATCCGAGGAACACGGCCTCGTAGTCCCGGGCCCGCGCCCGTGCGAACAGGGAGTTGAACTCCTGCGCCACGATCTCGATCCCCACCCCGACCTTCGCGAGCTGCGCCTGGATCATCTGGGCGGCGTCCAGCCGTCGCTCGTGCTCGGCAGGCACCCTGAGTTCGAGGGCGAGTTCGCGTCCGTCGCGCTGGCGAACGCTCTCTCCATCGACCACGACCCAGCCCTCCTCCGAGAGCAGCTCACGCGCACGGGCCGGATCGAAGTCGCCCCCGGGCGGGGCCGAAGGCGCCAGGTCCCCGAAGATCGAGCCGTACGGACCGTACGCCTTCTCGGCGAACTCCGTCATGTCCAGCGCGGCGAGGATTGCTTCCCGGTCGATCGCGAGGGAGAGGGCCCGGCGCACCGCGGGATCAGCCAAAGCCGGATGGGAATCGCGGTTCCAGGAGATGTAGTCGTATCCACGCTGACGGACTCGAAGGATGCCGGCCTCGTCCGCTGCCGCCAGCCGCCCGGCCTCCCGGTACGACTCGACCTGCACGAGGTCGAGCTCGCCGGCCCTGAACCCCGTCAGGCGGGCCGCCGGATCCGGGATCACCCGGAACACCAGCCGGTCCAGTCGGGGCTGAACGCGTGACCTCTCGTTGCGGACCAGAATCAGCTGGTCCCCGGGGCCCCACGATCCGACGGTGAACGGTCCGCTCACGACCGCGGCGCCTTCCCCCTGCGCCGCTGACCGTGAAGCGGCCGGGATCTCACCGGGCGACATGCCTCCGAACACCTGCTCGGGCAGGATGCCGACGCCCGTGTCGTACAGCATGCCGGGATAGGGCGCCTCGAAGTGGAACACTACGGTGGAATCGTCGCGCGCGGTCACGGAGTCGAGGCGAGCCGCCGCGATCGACATGGGCATCTCTCCCAGCTCGCCGAGCAACTCGTACGTGAAGACGACGTCGCGGGCTCTGACCTGTGCGCCATCCGACCAATAGCGTCCGGTATCGAGTCGGTAGACGAGGCGAGGTCCCTCGATCTCCCAATCCCGCGCGAGCGCCAGCGGGTGGTCCTTCGGATACCTCAACTGCCCATCGCCCCACTCCGCGAAGTTGAGGCCCAGATACAGCAGCGGCCCCAGCTCTCCGTCGAACGCGGACGTCGCGAACGGTGGGAGGACGGTGGTGGGCCTCGCAGCCAGACCGACGACGGCTGTACCGCCGCTCGCCGGTCCGGGCTCGGGAGGCGAATCGTCGGGCGTGCAGGCGAAGCTCGCAGTCACCGCGACGAGCAGGAAGGCGTGAAGCACCCCCCGGCATGACAACACCGTGCGCATCTCGATCTCCAAGGTGTGATGTGTTGCCGCCGGATCCGCGTGATCCGACCCGGAGAAGCTACATCCTGCACGCGCCCGGCGACCAGCGACCCTGAACACGTACCGATCCGCTGTCGGGGCTGCGAGGCCGGTAGGGCACGGGCACGATCGATGCGCATGTGACGCCAGGTGTACCGGAAGGAAGGCCACGCGGGAGGCAGCGCAGTGGCCTCGTTTATGGGCGTTTCGGGACCTGTCCGGGCTTTCGCCGGCTGACCGGCGTGTGGGCTCACGCGGGCGGATCGAGGCCCGGCTGCCGCAATGTGCGATAACCGCGCCTGTATCCTGCGGCGCCCTGGGCGGGTGGTCGTCGAGCCCGCCACGGACAGTCGGTCGAATCGGGAGGTGAGGAATCGAGCGAAAGGCCGGGACCGCTCTGGGATCGAGCGAGCTTCCTCGCATCCTCGGGGTACCCTCCGCGGCAGCGGTGATGATCGGCATCGTCATCGGAAGTGGGATCTTCCGGGTGCCGAGCAGCGTCGCGGGCACGGTCGTGTCCCTGGGCGCCATCGCGCTCATCTGGGTCGTCGGGGGGCTGCTGGCGCTGTTCGGGAGCGTCGCGACGGCAGAACTCGCATGCATGTACCCCAGGGCCGGTGGCCCCTACGTCTACCTGCGGGAGGCGTACGGTCGGTTGCCTGCCTTTCTGTATGGATGGACGCGTCTCCTGCTGCTCGTCCCCGCGTCGCTCGGCGCGATCGCGCTGATCTTCGCCTCGTACTTCAAGACCCTGGTTCCTCTCGACGGCGTGCCGGAACGCTGGGTCGCCGCCGGGCTGATCCTGGCCCTGACGGCGCTCAACTACCGCTCCCTGCTCTGGAGCGCCTGGTTCGAGAACGTGGTGTCTTCGACCAAGCTCCTCGCCCTGGGAGTGGTGGCCGTCGCCGCGTTCGTGTTTGGAGACCGGGCCACCGGGGCCATGGCGGGCCCTCTCGCCTTCGCCCCGGCCAGCTGGACCGGCTTCGGCCTGGCGCTCGTCACGGTCATGTGGACCTACTCGGGATGGTCGGGGGTCGCGGCTCTCGCCGGCGAGGTACGGAACCCCGGATACACGATCCCGCGAGCCTTGATCGGCGGAATGCTGGCCGTCATGGCCGTCTACCTGGCCACCAACGCGGCGTACCTGTACGTGCTTCCGGTTCACGAGATGGCTGCATCATCCATGGTGGCGGCGGATGCGGCGACCCGGGTGTTCGGCAGGAGCGGGTCGCACATCGTCGCGGTCCTGGTCTCGGTCTCCACCCTGGGCGCCTTGCAGGCGGCGTTGATGTTCAATCCGCGCATCTTCCTCGCCATGGCCGATGACCGCCTGTTGTTCAGGCCGATCGGAAGCGTGCACGGTGAGTTCCTGACACCCCACGTGGCCACGCTGTTCACTGCACTGCTGGGGATCGGCTACGTATCGGTGCGATCCTTCGAGCAGCTCGCCCAGGCGTTCATCCTGGGACTCTGGCCCTTTCACGTGCTGATGATCTGGGCCGTATTTCGGTTGCGGCGGCTGAAGCCCGACGCGGACCGGCCGTACCGGACATGGGGCTATCCGGTAGCGCCGGCCCTCTTCCTCGTCGCGTCGGTCGCCATGATACTCAATGCGCTGATACAGGAGCCGGGTCCTACGACGTTCGGCTTCGGGCTCATCCTGGCGGGTGTGCCGATCTACCTCTGGATTCAGCGCTCCGAAGCCCCGTCGGATGCTGAAGGTGGTGATAGATGAGTGACCTTCTGATCGTGCGCCACGGAGAAGGGCTCGGCCGGCTGGAGCATTACCTGGACCACGCCCTGACCGGGATCCGTGAGCGGCACCCCGACCTCTTGCCACGCATCCGGGTTCACGACACGGGATCGGCCACGCCGTCCCTGAACGGTGTCGATGCCGTCTTCTTCGCCATGGGAGATCCGCTGGAGCGCCTGTACCCGGAGTGCTACGTGGAGGCCATGAGTATCGCAGCGACCGCCAGGAAGGTGGGAGCGCGCATCCTGCAGGATCCGGACTCGCTATCCGCACACGGCCGTGGACGAACCGCGCGGCGGCTGGCGGCAGCCGGCATACGAACGCCGGTGGTCCGCACCTATGAGACCCTCGACGAGCTGCACGACGTGCTGGGCGAGTTCGAGTTGCCCGTGCTCATTCGAGCCGAGTATGAGCACGCACAGAGTGGAGCCCTCGTGGTCCGAAACGGGTCAGACGCGCTCGCGGCTGTGCGAGGGGATGCGCCCGTCCCGGGTGCCGTCTCGACGCTGGTGGACACCCGCCATCGACGACGGTCGACGCCTGGCCCAGATCCCTTCCGCCGTTGGTATCACAGATACCGGTCCTTTGTTCTTGGCGGTCGATGTGCTGGCGGTCAGCTCTACTTCGGGCCCAGCCCGATCGTCTCGGAAAGCTCGTCCATCTGGGCAAGCATCGAGAGGAAGGACCGTAGATTCCGTGAAGCCCTGGGTACCGGTCACCTCAACGGCCTGGCCAAACGGGCCCTTCGCCTGGATCCATGGTACCGGGGAGCCCTGTTGGAGGAACTGTCAACGCGAGCCTGCCCGGTTCCGGACGCAGCGGAGTTCGAGACAGCCGCCGCCGCACTCGATCTGGACTTCGTGGCCTTCGACTACAGCCTCCTGGCCGACGGCAAGCCGATCATCTGGGAGGCCAACCCCTATCCCTTCTTGCAGGCACCGGGGGCGGGACCGCTGGCGCGTGAGCGTCAGCTCCACGATCACGTGCTGGAGGTGCAGGAGGCGGTCATCGCATTCTTTAGACGAAGCCTCCAGGATTCCGATCGCGGTGCCATGCGTGAGAAGGCAGGTGGCCGGGCGCGCGCTACAGCCTGAGCGCACCCGGGGCGCGCTCCCCACTCGAGCTGAGTGGCCACCGGGGAGGAACTTCACGGTGGCCCCCCCGTAACACGACGAGCGCTCCTGGTTTTCGGACTCGTCGACTCTTGCACGGATAGCGGCTCTACCTCTTGCCTGACACCATCGCATTCCGTGAAGCGCGGGTTGAGGATGTACCCGACCTGGAGATCGCCCGGGGGGAGGATTCGGAAGCAGGTCCGGCGGACCCGAGAATGGCTCGCTACCTCCGCCGTGAGCATCATCCGCAGAAGGCACTGATGTCGCGGGTGATCTACCTGGCCGAGACTGCGGAGGGACCGGTCGGTTATATCGGCGGCCACCTCACCGAGCGCTACGGGTGCGACGGAGAGCTGCAATACCTCTATGTGGCTCCGTCCCACCGCCGTACCGGGGTGGCTTCTCAGCTGCTCCGAGCGCTGGTCCCCTGGTTCCGCGAACGGGGAGCCTCTCGGGTGTGCGTGGACGTCGAGCCCGAGAACCACGGTGCCCGATCCTTCTACGCCTACCACGGAGCCGTCCCCCTGAACCCGCATTGGATGGTCTGGGACGACATCGGTCTCATTGCGCGCCGCCTCCCGCGTTGACTCGGGCGGACCGCTTCGGTTTTCTTGGTGGACCCCTCAGCGCCGGTTCGTCACTTCTCCGAGCGCCCGGTATCAGGGAGTTTGCTGAACGAATGAGAAGAAGGGCTGATCCATAGAATGACGCCAGAGCGAAGATACGGAGCCGAGGAGGCCAGGGAGATCTTCGGCATGGCGGTCGATGGTGCCGAGGCTCGTCGCCTCTCGGCCACGGACGAAGGCGGGTTCACGCTCTCCGAGCTCCAGCAAGCCGGCCTTGAGATCGGCGTGGAGCCGGCGCGAATCGCCGAGGCTGCGTTCTCGCTCGATGCTCGGCGGGAGCCTTCGCCTCGCAGGACTTTTCTGCGCGTGCCCGTGAGCGTCAGCCGAAGCGCCGACCTGCCGCGGACCCTGACCGATCGCGAGTGGGAGGTCCTCGTCGGCGAGCTCCGCGAGACGTTCGGCGCGCGAGGCCGGGTCACCGCTCACGGAGAAATCCGCGAGTGGACCAACGGCAACCTGCACGTGTTCGTGGAACCCACCGCGACGGGGCACCGGTTGCGAATGGGAACCACGAAGGGCGGCGCCAGGGAGCTTCTCACGATGGGAGCCGCCGGAATCGGCGTGGGACTGTTCCTGGCCCTGTTCATGGCCCTCGAACAGCTGGGGCGCGCTTCCGTGGCCGGTCCCATGTTCATCGCGGGGGTCGGCGCCGCGACCCTGGCCTACCACATGATCGGCCTCCCACGGTGGGCACGCGAGCGTGAAGATCAGATGGAGCACATCGCGGGTCGTGCCGCGGCCTTGCTCGAGACGGGTGAACTCGGTCCTGGAGAATAGAATGAAGCGCGCGCTGGCAGTGATCGCCGTCCTCCTCATGTGTGGATGCGCTCAGTCCGAGCCGTCGAGCCAGTCGGTGCCCGGCGCATCGGAAGACGAGGTACGGACATTTCTCGATGAGTACCGTGCGGCCGTAGCGGAGCGCGACACGGCCGCGCTCAAGACGATGTACGTCGATGACGGCCGCTTCCGGTGGATCGAGGACGGCGACCTGCGATACGGCTCGCCGGGCGAGGTGATCGCGGCACTCGCCGCCCTCCCGGTTGAGGTCACGTTCGAGACCCGGTACGAGGACGTGGAGGTGTCTCTCGTGGGGCCTTCCGGAGCTCGCGCTGCCATGCGGTTCCAGACGACGATGGGGGACGGACCTTCAGCGTTCGAATTCGGTGGCATGGCCTCAATGGTGTTGGAGAAGGACGACGGCACGTGGAGAATCGTCGGCGGCCACACGTCGACGTCCCGGCCCGACGCTTACTGATCTGCAGACCGAGGAAGCGCCCATGAAGGTCTG
>CAJIAC010000068.1_pt1 | contig 14816 bp, 9 predicted proteins | sample 9198961 | NCBI WGS metagenome assembly CAJIAC01 (sample SAMEA7708276, study PRJEB35096) | sediment metagenome | biome: marine neritic benthic zone biome [ENVO:01000025]; feature: sediment [ENVO:00002007]; material: shallow marine sediment [ENVO:03000034] sea grass bed [ENVO_01000059] ... | reverse complement strand
GCGCGCACCTCGGCGACGGCTCGTTCCGCCTGCGAAGCTGTCAGCGAGTCAGGACGCCAGTGGATCGCCCCGTCTTCGACGTACGGACAGAAGAAATGCACGTCGGCGGCCTCCGGAAACTCGTAGGGTTTGATCGGGTCACCACCGGGCGGCAAGTAGCCATAACACCAGCCCCGGCGATACGCGGAGGTCGCCACGTCCCGCTCGATCTCGAAGAGCTGTCCCCAGGCCAGTTGCACGTGGCGGTTGAGCCCCACCGCGGAGTCGAACACGGCGATCGCATGATTCAGATCGCCACGGGGCCCGACGAGGTTCCCGTCCTCATCAGCAAGGATCCACGGGTCTACGACTTCAACGGCTCCAGCAAGAACGAGCGCGTCCAGGCGATTGGGTTCCTGCTTCAGAATAGCTGAGTATTGCGCCCGAGCCGCGTCATAGTTGCCATCCCAGAACGCCTTGAATGCATTCACATCCTTGCGCTCGCCGTACCTCAATCTCTGGTCGTTCCCGTGCAGGTCAGCCAGATTCACGTGCCGGTGAATCGCCTCACCGTCCAGGATCCGCTCCGGATCGCGGACCGTGCGCCAGTACATGGTCAGCGCCAGGTGGTAGTGGGCGAGGGCAAACTCCGGATCTCGCTGTAGCGCCGCCCTGAAGTACGCTTCGGCTTCTGCGAGACGCCAATCCAGGAGCAAGCTCCAGCCCTTATCCCAGTTGTGGTGTGCCTGCGGGTGGGGCGATCGGCTCCGCAGTTGATCTAGCTCCGCTGGCTCGCCCTCGATCTCCAGCAACTGCAGGGCGATGTCTGCAGCGGCGAGCGAAACGTCGTCGGCTGGCCCATTCGCCAGGAGCGTCTCTCGTGGACGTCTCTCGGGAATCACATGGATGATCGCAGAGAGCCTGACTGAATCGCCGGAAGCTCTCGCGTCCAGGTAGACGAGGTGGCTCGCCTGCAGCCCCTGTGCGAATCGCACTCCCGCATCAACTGAGCTGACCGGCAATCCGAAGCCCGCCTGTGCCACGTTCGCCGCCGCTCCCTCCAGCATCAGTCCGTCGAGGGCCGTGACCGACTCCCAGCCCCTCAAGTGGTTGCACAGGTCGCGGTGAGCCTGCATCACGAGGTCCTTCTCCCGCTCGCTCTGTCCCTCGCTGACCACTGGCAGCAGCGCATAGGTCGGATAGGCCACATCTAGAATGGGTGTGGAGCGAAACATCTCACTTAGAATCGCCGGAGCTCCGATCGCAGCCAGCACAACCAGGCTCACCAGCGCCACGCGCTGCCAGATCTTCAGTCTCCGCCCACGACGCTTGAGGGCCCGCCGGATCCGCGCTCCGGCCGTCACGTCGATGGACGACCGCACGCTCGCCAGCGCGGCGCTCATCTCTTTTGCGTTGACGAACCGCTTCTCCGGGTCCTTCTCGAGCGCCGTCTTGACGACCCCGACCAGCTCTAGAGGCACGTCCGGGCACTCGCCACGAATGTCCGGCGGGGCGTCCATCATCTGGTGCACCAGCACCGCCCGGCGACTCCCGTCGTTGAAGGGCGGGTGGCCACAAAGCATCTCGTACAAGACGCACCCGAGGCTGTAGATGTCCGAACGGCCATCCAGCGCCTCGTCCCCCGACACCTGCTCGGGGCTCATGTAGGCCGGGGTGCCGACCGTGCTCCCGGTCCCAGTCAGGGTCGCCTCCGCGCCTTCCACGAGGTGCGCGATGCCAAAGTCCGCCAGCTGCGCATGCCCGGCGGAGAGCATGAGGTTCGCGGGCTTCACGTCTCGGTGCACAACCCCGTGCGCATGCGCGAAGGACAAAGCGTCGGCCACCTCCCGAGCGATGCGCGTGGCCTCTGCCATCGGGACGCGCGCGTCACGTGTGAGCCTGTCTCGCAGCGATTCGCCTTCGATTTGGGGCATGACGAAGTACAGAAGCCCGGCGGCCTCGCCGGAATCGTAGAGTGGAAGGATGTGGGGATGGGTGAGACCGGCCACGACCTCGATCTCGCGGTGGAAGCGGTCACTGCCGATGGCGTTGGCCACATCGGGCTTGAGCACCTTGATGGCGACCCATCGCTCGTGCTTGAGATCGTGTGCAAGGAAGACGAGGGCCATCGCACCCGATCCGAGCTCGCGCTCGATCGAGTAGCGGCCGGCAAGTGCGGGGCCTATGCTCGCGCGCACGCTGTCCACGGGGGAGTGCCTCCTCTCCCGGGGCCGCGGGGGGCGAAGATGTGTGTGGGGCCACTTCTAGAGTACGGTTTTTTGGAAAGTCCGCAATCAGGGCTGGTTATGGCCTGTCACCTGCAAGAACGGATCAAGCCTGCGTAACCCCACCCTTAGCTCTCTTCTCGCCGGTGACAGTCCTCTTGAATGCGCCTATCTTGGCAGTGCTCTCTCTCCAGCCACGGATGCCGTGCGCGGCAGGAGGTTGACCCGCCGCCCGTACCGCGAGGGGATCTTTGCCAAACGAAACGCCCATCGGGTCCGTCCTCGCGGATCGCTACCGCATCGAGGAACAGGTCGGAGAGGGCGGAATGTCGGTGGTGTACCGGGCCCACGACCTGCGCCACGACCGCAAGGTGGCGGTGAAGCTGCTGCGCCCTGAGATCGCCGCCACCCTCGGTGAAGAACGCTTCCAGCGCGAGATCGAGATCGAGGCCAGGCTGCAACACCCCAACGTCCTGCCGGTCTACGACTCCGGCGCGACGGACGATTCTTTGTGGTTCGTCATGCCCCTGGTGGAGGGACAGACGCTGGCGGACCTCCTGGAGCGAGAGGGTGCGCTCTCGGCGGAGGACGCGACCCGTCTGGTCACCGACGTGGCGGACGCTCTCCAGTACGCACACGACCGCGACATCGTGCACAGGGACATCAAGCCGTCCAACATCATGCTCTCGTCGGGTCACGCCCTGGTCGCGGACTTCGGCATCGCCCGCGCGATGTCGCAGGCGGTCGATGAGACGCTCACGGCTACGGGACTCACCGTGGGCACGCCCGTGTACATGAGCCCCGAGCAGGCCGGCGGCCAGACCGTGGACGCGCGGGCAGACGTGTACTCCCTGGGGTGCGTGCTCTACCAGATGCTGGCGGGTGAGCCGCCGTTCCAGGGCGACAGCGCGAGGGAGATCCTCACCAAGCAGATGGTGGGCACGATCCCGTCGATCGACGCTGCGCGGAAGGACCTCCCGCCCCACTTCGAGGCCACGATCCGGCGGGCCCTGGCCAAGGACCCGGACGATCGCTTCCAGAGCGCGGCTGATCTCGGCTCGGCGCTGGCCGGTCAGATCCTCCCCTTCGGTCCAGCCTGGAAACGGCGGCAGAGGCGGCGCGGGCTCATCACCGCGGGCACAATCGCCGTCATCGCGGTCGCCGGCTGGTTCGCGCTCCGGGCGCCGCCCGCGATAGCCCTCGACGCCAACCGGATTCTGGTGTTCCCAGTCACGGATGATGACCTCCCGGCGACAGACGCCGGCGCCGGCCTCGACGCGGCGGTGCTGATGATCACGGCGCTCGAGCACGCCCCGCCCCTCAAGTGGGACGACGGATGGCGCTGGATGCTGCCGGAGCACCGGTCGGACCCCTCTCTGCTGTCGCCGGACTCGGCTCGGGACATCGCGACGGCGCTGCGCGCCCGCTACTTCGTGGACGGGGAGTTCCACTCGCGGACGGACTCGGCCACGCTATTCCTGCGCCTGTACGACGTGGCCGGCGACTCGTTGTACGCCCGGGCGGTAGCCTCGGGCCCGCTGGACGAGGCGGCGTACTCGTCGATCACGCTCGCGGCGCTGACCGAGCTTCTCCCCAGCCTGATCGATCCGGGACGCCCGCCGCCCGACGTATCCGCAGTCGCCGACCGTAATCCGCCGGCGATCACGGCGTTCCTCCAGGGAGAGCGCGCCTACCGCTCGGCCCGCTATCCGGAAGCCCAGTCCTACTACTCGAGCGCGGTCGAGCGGGACTCGCTGTTCGCGTTCGCCGCCCTGAAGGGGGCGCTGGCTGCGGGCTGGACGCACGACTCGCTGGCCTCGGAGGCCTTTCTCGGCGCCGTGGCGCCGCAGGCGAAGGCGCTTCCCCTGCGCTACGCAAGCTTCTACGAGGGGATCCGCGCGTACGAGAACGGCATGGCGGACAGCGCCATCGCCGCCTTCGAGACGTCACTCCAGGAGTCTCCGCGCTGGCCCGAGGCGCTCACCGCCCTCGGGGAGACTCACTACCACCTGATTCCGACAGGAGAAGCACAGGCCGTCGCGCGCGAGTTCTTCGAGGCCGCCGCGGAGGCCGACAGCGGATTCGTGCCGCCGCTCCTCCATCTGGCCCAGATCGCCATTCGGAGCGGAGACCTCGCCGCAGCCGACTCGATCGTGCGTCGGTACCGCGCTGCCCGACCCACATACGGGCGGGGCGAGCTCGACCTCATGCTCCGGTGCGCGACGGATGGCCCCGGCAGCGTCGACTGGGAGGAGGAAGCGCTCGAGCGCTGGCTCGCGGTGTTCGGCGTGGCCAATTCGATGTCCGTGGGGTTGGCTCACCTCGAATGTGCGAGGCCTGCCCTGGATGCCCTGGTCGACAATCCCAGGCCCGAGGACCGGAACATCAACTGGGGCACGTTCCTGATGTACCACAACCACCTGCACGCGGCGCAGGAGTACCAGCAGATACAGGCCATCTTCGAGGACGTCGAGGGACCCGCGGCCAACGCGGTTCCCTACCTCTACGTCCTGGACGCCATCCTGGGGGCGCCGCCGCCATTCCCCGACAGCGCCGCTTCTCTGGAAGGCTGGCTGCGGCAGGAATTCGACGAGCGGTTCGAGACCCTGCGGGCGCCGCAGGCGCTCTGGGTCGCGTCGATTTGGAACGCCCACATCGGCGATACCGCCCGCCTTGAGCTCGTGCGGGCGGCGCAGGAGGCCGTAGCAGCCGAGTCCGACCGACCGATGTGGAGGCGACGGGGCGCGAGGTTCTCCGTCTACGCGGAGGCCGACCTGGCGCGTCTGCGTGGAGACACGGCGCTCGCCATCGAACGCTTCGAGGCGATCCCGACGGACGCGCCTACAGGGTCACTGGCGTGGGAGATGTCCGATCCCCTCGTGATCGCGCGCCTGCGACATGCCGAGCTGCTGGCCGCCGTGGGCCGGTACGAGGAGGCGATCGCCGTGGCATCGGCCTTCGACTCGCCCGCGGCCGTCCTGTTCAGCGCGTACGTGCCGGCCAGCCTCGCCATTCGGCACGCGGCGGCCCGGGCTGCCGGCCTGTCTGGGCAGGAGCGCGAGTTCCGGGAGCGGCTCGAGCGAATCGGTCGGTCAGACCTGCTCGCGGAGCCCTGAGATACTGAAAGGCCGCGGGCCCACTGACCCGCGGCCTTCTCAATTCAGCAGGAGCCGAACTTGCACGGCGGGGGGCTGGGAGGATCGCCGCCCGAGATGTCGTCGGGATGGAGATCACCGAGCTGCTTGCGGGCCCAGACAATCCAATCCTGTACCTCGTCATCCCACGTGTCCTGGGCCATGACCCACTTGCCGAAGTCCCTGTGCCAGGCGTTGTACTCATCCACCCAGTTGTCGTCGATGGGGCATTTGCAGGTCCCTCCAGTCGCGCCGCGTCGCAGCTGAATCACGATCACCACCAGCACGACCAGCATCATCAACATCAGAAAGGTGAGGGTGTCCATCCGGCCTCCTTGTAGACGTGAAAGGCTTGAACACGGCCGACAGCGATCCGCTTGAGTCCCGAATCAGGCTATGTGTGGGGTCCGATCCATGGTAGTCGAAACGCCGGAAACTGTCACCCCCGTTCGCTGCCGATCGCCGTGACCACGATCCGCCGCCGTCCGCCCCGGTTCCGGTGCTCGCACAGGTAGACGCCCTGCCAGGTGCCGAGGTTCAGGCGCCCGCCGGTGATCGGAATCGTCACCGAACTGCCCATCATGGAGGCCTTGATGTGGGCCGGCATGTCGTCCGAGCCTTCGTCCGTGTGGAGGTAGTAGGGCTCGTCTTCTGGCACGGCGCGGTTGAAGTAGGACTCGAAGTCCTCGCGTACGGTGGGATCCGCGTTCTCGTTGACCGTGAGGCTGGCGGAGGTGTGCCGGATGAAGACGTGCATGAGGCCGTCGCCCAGGTCCGAGATCTCCGGGATCTCTCGCAGGATGAGCTGCGTGATCAGGTGAAATCCGCGCGGCACCTCAGGGAGCGTGATCTGCCTCTGGATGATGTTCATGCGACCGAATCTCGGCCATGGGCCGGCGCGCCGACAGCCCGCGGATGAAACCGCCGCGCGGGCCGCCGGGTAGGAGCGCTCAAGCAGAAAGGCGGATTCATGCCGGACCTGGTCGTGACAGTTCGAGACGGAACGGGGCGCGCCGCCACTATGGCCGCGCTCGTGGGGTTGGCGACGCTCGCCCTCCCGGGGTGCGCTTCCTCGCCGGAGCCACCGCCCGAGGCGGAGGAGACGCCGGTCGTGATGGAGTCTCCGCCCGCTCGTCCTACCGCCGATCCCGAAGAAGTCATCGCCGAGATGGACGACCAGGTCTGCATGCGGGACGCGATGGTCACGCTCCGCGTGTACAACGAGGGCTCGCTGGCCGTGGAGCTCGCGTTCGGGGCCTACAGGCCGGCCCGCATCGCGGAGGCATTCGAGCGCACCACCTACCAGGTCCCCCGCTCCTATCTGCGCAGCCCGATCGCGCTCCGCGTCGCGCGGGGCGGCCTCCAGGTGGGGCCTGACCCCCGCATCGCCACCGAGCCCGTGGTATGCAACATCGCCACGCTCGTGATCGGCTCGACCCCTCGCTACAGCGTGTTCTACGGCGACGTGATTTACGAGCCCAAGGACCTGAGGGCGGCTCAGGCAGCGGAGGCGGCGGACAGCGCGGCGGCGGCAGATTCGGCTCGGGCCGCGGCGGACAGCGCGAGGGCTGCGCCGAGCCATGGCTGGCCGGGCGGGGACGGCCGCTAGAAGGGGACCTGCGCCCCTCCGGCGTCCCCGTCCAGCTCCGGCTCCACCACCACGCGCGTCACTCGGGGATCAGCCTCCCGGATCCTGAGCTCGATCCCCTCGATCGCGCGGGCCGCCGTGTCCACATCGATTCCTGGCCGGAACTCGAGCCCCAGCGTGAGGAGGATCGCGTCCGGTCCGAGGTAGATCCCGAGGACGCGGACGATCCTGTGCACGGTCCCTTCCTCGACGCAGATCCGCTCCACCTTCCTCTGGAGGTCGTCGGTGATCGACTCGCCCACGATGAGGGCCCGCGTCTCGCTGGCCAGGAAGACCGCCACGGCGCACAGGATGCCTCCGATGACGATCGAGGCAGCCGCGTCCAGGAACGGCATGTTCAGGGTGCGGGCCAGGAAGATCCCGATGAACGCGACCACGACGCCGGCGAGGGCAGAGATGTCTTCGGCGACGGGAACGAACACCCGCGGGTCTTTGCTCTCCCGCACGCGCCGCCACAGGCTCTTCCCGCTTCCCTTCCCGGCGAGCTCTTTGAGGGCCACCCGCAGGGCGATGGCTTCCACCACGAAGGCGATCGCGAGGATCGAGTAGCTCCAGCCCACGTTGGTGGGGAGCTCCGGATGGCCAAGGTGCTTCAGTCCCTCGTAGATGCTGAAGACTCCTCCGATCCCGAACAGGATCATCGCCACGATGAGGCTCCAGAAGTAGAGCTCGCGAGAGTAGCCGAGGGGGTGCGTTCGGTCGGGGGGCTTGCGGCTGCGCCGGTTCCCGTAGAGCAGCAGGGCCTGGTTCCCGGTGTCGGCCACCGAGTGGATGCCCTCGGAGAGCATGGCGGAGCTTCCCGTGACGCCTGCGGCGATGAACTTGGCCACGGCGATGATCCCGTTGGCGATCATCGCGGCGACGACGGCCTTTGTGCTCCCTCCTGCCATTGGGCGCCCCCTCCGGACGTGTGGTCAGCCGGCTCCCCGCCGGCAGGTTCAGGTGGCCGACAGCTCCTGCATGCGGCGGCGGGCCAGCGAAGCAGCGCCGATCACGCCTGCTTGCGGGCCGAGCTCTGACTGGCGGACTTCCAGCCGGTCGGAGAAGATCGGTATCGTCTGCTCCCGCACTTCGGACTCCACGATATCGACCAGGTGGGGATTCCCGTCGATCACCCCTCCGCCGAGCACGACGCGGCGCGGATTCAGGACGTGCACCAGTCCGGCGACGGCAGAGCCCAGGCAGCGGGCCGTCTCGTCGAGCAGTCGCGCGGCCAGGGGGTCGCCGTCCGCCGCGGCCTGGCTGACCACGATGGCCGTCACTTCGCCCTTACCCGCCGCGTCGCGGATGGCTTGCCCGGCCGCTGGATCCTCGGTCAACGCTTCGCGGGCCCGCGTCGCGATCGCCCAGCCGCCGGCGTACGCTTCCAGGCACCCCCGCCGGCCGCACGTGCACAGACGACCGCCATGAACCAGCGTCGAATGCCCGATCTCGCCGGCCACGCCTCGATCACCCATGATCGGCAGGCCGCCGCTCACGATCCCGCCCCCGACCCCTGTCCCCACGAACAGCACCAACAGGTCATCCACGTCGCGGCCGGCTCCGTGCCGCCACACGCCCCAGCTGATCGCCCGGACGTCGTTCTCCACCGCCACCGGAACCTCGAGCACCTGCTCCAGGCGCTCCCCGAGCGGAAAGTCCGACCATCCGAGGTTCGGGGCCGAGCGTACGATCCCTCGCTTCGTGTCCACCTGCCCGGCCACTCCGACGCCCACGGCGCCCACTTCCGCGAGGTCGGGCGCACAGGCGTGCACGCAGCGCACGATGTCGGCCACGGCCTTGGAGGGTCCGCCCTCGATGTCGGTCCCGGTACGGTGCGATGCGGCTATGCGGCCGCGCGCGTCTACGAGGGCCGCGTGGATCTTGGTGCCACCCAGATCCACTCCGACCGTCCATTCGGCTCCAGCTGGAGTCAAAGTGTCTTCCTGTTCGTGCGATGTGGTGGTTGGCCGGCGCGAACGCGCAAGGTAGCTTACGGCGCAAGGAAATTCACCCATCCCCGGAGCGGTCTCTCATGCGCGTTCTCGCGAGTCTTCCCGTACTGTTCTCGCTCTCCCTTGCGGCCGGTTGTGGAGGCGGCGAGCCGGCCGATGGCGATGCGGCCCCGGACGAAGCAGCCGCCGAGTGCTGCACGGTCACCCTGACCGCCACGGTCCCCGAGGGGACGGGCACGGTGTACGTAGCCGGAAGCGTGCCGGATCTCGGGCCGTGGAATCCGTCCGGACTCGCCATGAGAGGTGAGGGCACCGAGCGGACGGCAGAGTTCCGGGCCCCGCAGGGCGAATCTCTCGAGTACAAGTTCACGCTCGGCAAGTGGGACCACGAGGCGCTGAACGCGGAAGGCATGGTTCCGGGCAATCACGCGCTCCTGGTCGACGGAGACGTGGAGGCCTCGCATGAGATTCCCGCCTTCAAGGACCCGGCGGCGTGGGTCGCGGACTGGGAGGGCTCCGGAGTCGAGGGCACGCTGGTCTATTGGACCGACGTCGAGTCCGAGTTCCTGGGGCCCGAAAGGCACGTCGAGGTGTGGCTCCCGCCCGGGTACGACGCGGACGGCACGGCGCGCTACCCGGTCCTCTACATGAGCGACGGACAGAACCTGTTCGACCCGCGGATCGCAAACACCGGCGTGGACTGGGGCGTGGACGAGTCGATTACGCGGCTCGCAGCGGCGGGCGTGATCCCGCCGGTCATCGTGGTCGGAGCGTGGAGCACGGACCAGCGCGGTCCCGAGTACTCGCCGTGGCACGGGGCGTCCGAGTACGCCCGTTTCCTCATCGAAGAGTTGATGCCGCGGGTGAACGCTGAGTTCCGCACGGCCACCGGGCCGGAGAACACGGCGGTCATGGGATCGTCCATGGGCGGCCTGCTCTCCTTCTACCTCGTGATGAACCACCCGGACGTGTTCGGGAGCTGCGGCTGTGTGTCCACGCATTTCCCCCTTTCCGAGGCCGTCTGGAACCAGGTCGGATACGGCGAGGGAGCCGAGGCACCGGACGAGACGCCGTACGTGCTGCTCGACATCGAAGCCGGGATGACGGTTCCCGACGGCGTCCGCATGTGGTTCGACTACGGCTCCGAGGGACTGGACGGCATGTACGGGCCCACGCACGCGGCGGTGCGCGAATGGCTCCTCGGCCAGGGACTGGAGGAGGGGACGGACTTCGTGATCCGGGAGTACGTCGGAGCGGACCACAACGAGGCCTCGTGGCGGGCCCGCCTGGACGACCCGATGACGTTCCTGTTCGGGCGGGACACGGACTGGAACGGTCCGGCGGTTCCGACCGGAGAGTAGGCGTATAATCGACATTATATGTATGTCATTAAGACAATTGATATGAATAAATTAGGGACATTTATTTCGATTCTCTGCCTGACCGCCGCCGCGGGCTGTTCGTCCCCCACCGCTCCGCCACCGCCCGTCCAGCCGGGCAGTGCGGCGTGGCTCGACCGCGGCGTGTGCTACGAGATCTTCGTCCGCTCGTTCTACGACAGCGACGGGGACGGAATCGGCGACATCGAAGGCCTGATCCAGAAGCTCGACTACGTGAACGACGGGGACGCCGCGACCACGGACGACCTGGGCGCCACCTGCATCTGGCTCATGCCGGTGGCGGAGTCGCCGAGCTACCACGGGTACGACGTCACGGACTACTACGCGGTCGAGCCCGACTACGGCACGAACGAGGATTTCCGCCGGTTCACGGACGAGGCGCACCGGCGCGGGATCAAGGTCCTCATCGACATGGTGATCAACCACAGCTCCGACGAGCACCCGTTCTTCCAGGAGGCGCTGAGCGACCCGGACTCTCCGTACCGCTCCTGGTACCGTTTCTCCCCTGCCCCGGGGCCGGACAACGAGTGGGGCGACAACAACTGGAGGAAGTCGCCGGTGCGGGACGAGTACTACTACGGCTTCTTCTCGCACCGCATGCCGGACCTCAACTGGGGGAATGCTTCCGTCCGCGACGAGATGAACCGGGTGGCATCGTACTGGCTCGGGGACATGGGGGCCGACGGGCTGCGGCTCGACGCGGTGTGGCACCTCATGGAGGGCGAGGACGGACAGGCGGGACATGCGCCCCGCACGCACGAGATGCTGCACGAGTACGGCGAATACGTCCGGACGGAGCATCCGGATTCGTACACGCTGGGAGAGGTCTTCGACGGCTCCGACGCCATCTTCTCCTACTATCCGGACCAGCTCGACGCGTACTTCGCGTTCGGAGTGTCCGACGCGATCCTGGAGGCGGTACAAACGGGGGACGGCGCCGGTCTCCTCGACGCGGCCCTTCGCATGCAGGGCCAGGTCCCGAACCACCGGTACGCCCCCTTCCTCAGGAACCATGACCAGACGCGCACGCTGACGGTCCTGGACGGCGACCTGGCACGCGCGAAGCTGGCCGCAACGCTGCTTCTCACCCTCCCCGGCGTGCCGTTCATCTACTACGGCGAAGAGCTGGGGATGCAGGGCGACAAGCCGGATCCGCGGCTACGGACTCCGATGCCGTGGAGCGCCGCCCCGGCAGGCGGTTTCACGACCGGCGCGCCATGGGAACCGATGCAGCCCGGCTGGGAAACCGCGAACGTCGAAGCGCTGGACGGGGACGGGGGGTCGATTCTCAACCTCTACCGCAAGCTCATCCGGCTGCGCCAGGAGTACTCGGTGCTCGGCGCGAAGGCCGAGCTGGTAGCGGTGCAGGCAAGTCATCCCTCGGTGGTCGCCTATCTGCGGCAGAAGCCGGATGGCGCGGCTCTCGTGGTGGCCAATCTGAGCGAAGAGGCTCTGAGCGGCGTGACTCTCTCGGTGGCGGCGTCGACCCTACCGCCGAAGTCCGATCTCTGGTTTCCGGTTATGCTGGTAGGCACCGGTGAGCCGAGTGGCTTACTGGAGGTCGACGAGAACGGAGGGCTCACGGACTACCGGCCGCTCGAAGTCCTCAAGCCACTCAGCGCCTACGTGATCGGGCTCGCGAGTCCAGACTAGACGCGGGCGGCGTTTCTTTCCCTGGAGGGCTCATGGCCAATCCGCATCTCCCGGACCTGTTCCGCATGTTCTATCCGCTCGGAAACGCGGAGCAGCGCCACTGGGCAGGCCTGCTCTCTCTTCCCGACGACGAGTACGTGTCGGCCCTGCGGGAGGAAGCCCGCAAACGGGGCCTGACGCAGGAAGCCCTGGACGAGGCGGTAGCCTGGTCGGACGAGGAAGGACACCAGCTGATGCTGCTCTTTCGCCTCTCCAACCCGCGCGACCTGTCGGCCGTTCGGCAGATCTACGACACGATCGCGGCCAACGAGGCGCCCCTGGCCTACACGTTCGTCAACCAGGTCCCCGACGGGCCGGAAACCTGGGACATCTTCCACATGTCCAAGCTGACCTACCTGGCTCACTGCAACCGGGTCTCGGGACCCGGCTCGGGGGACGACGAATGAACCGACGGCTGCTGCTGCTCGGCCTGGCCGCGGGCGCGCTCGGAATCTCAGCGAGCCTGCACGCGCAGGAGACGGGGGCGGGCGACGTCCCGGTCCGGGTGGACGACCAGGGCGTCATGCGCTGGACGGCGGACGGCGAGGAAGTGGCCCTGTTCGGCGTCAACTACTCCACCCCGTTCGCGCACGCGTACCGGGCTCACCAGCGGCTCGGCGTCGATCACAAGCGGGCCATCGACGCGGACGTTCTGCACCTGCAGCGTCTGGGCCTCGACGCGTACCGGATCCACGTGTGGGACCGGGAGGTCAGTGACCGCCGGGGCAACCTGGCAGAGAACGAACACCTGGATCTCTTCGACTACCTGCTGTCCCGTCTCGCCGCGCGCGGGATCAAGGTCCTGCTCACGCCGATCGCCTGGTGGCCCGCCGGCTATCCGGAGCCCGATCCGGGATCGGAGGGCTTCGCGGAGGGCTACAGCAAGGAGGACATGAGCACCGACCGGCGGGTGCGGCGGGCGCAGGCGAACTACCTGGCCCAGTTCGCCTCGCACCGGAACCCGTACACGGGCCTCACCTACGCCGAGGACCCGAACATCATCGCGTTCGAGATCTTCAACGAACCGCGTCACCCGGCGGGTCCGCAGGAGACGACGCGCTACATCGACGCCATGGTGGATGCCCTGCGCGGGGCCGGGCTCGAGAAGCCGATCTTCTACAACATCAGCGAGAACTTCACCCCGGAGCATGGCCGCGCCGTGTGCGCGGCGCGGATCCAGGGGGTGGCGCACCAGTGGTATCCCACCGGGCTCGTGCGGAACGGCGAGGTGGGCGGAAACATGCTGCCCAACGTGGACTCGTACCCGATCCCTTACGCCGACTTCCCGGACTGCGGGGACAAGGCGCGGATGGTGTACGAGTTCGACTCGGCGGACGTCGGCGGCTCGTACATGTATCCGGCCATGGCGCGGGCCTTCCGCGGGGCCGGCTTCCAGTGGGCCACCCAGTTCGCGTACGACCCGCTGCACATGGCGTTCGCGAACACCGAGTACCAGACCCACTTCCTCAACCTCGTGTACACGCCGCGGAAGGCGATCAGCTTCATGATCGCGGGCGAGGTGTTCCGGCGAATTCCGCGCGGCGCTTCCTACGGCGCGTATCCGGGTAGCGAGAGCTTCGGCGCCTTCCGCGTGAGCTTCGAGGAGGATCGGAGCGAGATGGTCACGGACACGGCCTTCTTCTACTCCAACGGCTCGGAGACTCGGCCTCCCGCGCCTGAGGAGCTCCGCCGCGTGGCCGGAGTGGGATCGTCGCCCGTGGTCATGTACGACGGCACGGGAGCCTATTTCCTCGACCGGCTGGCGGACGGCGTCTGGCGCCTGGAGCTGTACCCGGACGCGGCCTGGGTCGTGGACCCGTTTACGCGCCCCAGCCTCGATCGCGAGGCAGCCCGCGTGATCTGGCGGACACGCCCCATGCACATCGACCTGCCCGACCTCGGAGACGATTTCGCGGCCCGGCCGATTGGCGACGCGAACGGCCACCGCCCGACCGCCCGGGGGGCGACGATCGACGTGCGGCCCGGGGTCTACCTGCTGTCCCGTTCGAGAACGCCCGCCGGGGACTGGTCGCCCGAGCGCGTCGTGGAGGGCCGACGCCTGGACGCCTTCATCGCGCCGCCGCCCTCCGATGCGCCTGCCGAGGTCGTGCACGCCCCGCCCGCCGAGTTGGAGGCCGGATCGGCCTTCCCGGTCCGCGTGGAAGTGGTGTCGCCAGAGCCGGTCGATTCGGTGGTGCTGTCCGCCCGGCAGGTCGGCGTGTGGCCGCCCCTGCCGCAGCTCCGCATGGAGCCCGCCGGGGCCTTCGGATACGAGGCCACGCTTCCGGCCGATCGACTCCAGGAAGGTTTGCTCGAGTACACGGTGTCCGTTCACGACGGCGGCTCCGTGCGCACCTTTCCCGGCCCGGAAGGCGGACATCCGGGTCATCCGCGGCAATGGGACTACAGCGGCCAGGACCGCTGGCGCGTGCCGGTGGTCCCGCCCGGCTCTCCCATCCTCCTGTTCGACGCGAAGCGGGACCTCGACCACGTTCTCTATCCGCACCCATGGTCGTACGTGCCCTTCGACGCGGGAATCGGGACGGGCAGTGAGCCCGGACGGCTGTCGCTCGAGGCCGTCGTCGAGGACTTCTCACCCGCGCCGCACCACTTCGCCCTCAGCACCTTCTTGCCCGAGACGCAGCGGGGTCGGCTCGGCGCCCCGGAGGAAGCGGGAACGCTGCGGATCCGGGCGCGGGCCGCCGGGGGCGACTCCGGCCGCGTCGAGGTCGCCCTGGTGGAGCGGGACGGCAGCGCGTGGGGGACGGTCCTGGATCTCGGCCCCGACTGGAGCGACCACGACG
>CAJIAC010000018.1_pt1 | contig 14904 bp, 9 predicted proteins | sample 9198961 | NCBI WGS metagenome assembly CAJIAC01 (sample SAMEA7708276, study PRJEB35096) | sediment metagenome | biome: marine neritic benthic zone biome [ENVO:01000025]; feature: sediment [ENVO:00002007]; material: shallow marine sediment [ENVO:03000034] sea grass bed [ENVO_01000059] ... | reverse complement strand
TCGACGACGCGCAGTACAACGTGCCGCAGGACTTCGACGTGATCGCCGGGAGCGGCCGGAGCTTCGACCTCAACGGATCCGAAGCCGTGGAAGCCCGCGGAATCTGGACGGACCGGGGCACCTACCCCGCGGCCGGCCCTTTCATCGGGCGTGCGGTGCGGTGCGGCGACGAGGTTATCTACTTCGACGCCTGGCTCTACTCGCCCAATCCGCGTCGCAGCAAGTACGAATACATGATGCAGCTGGAGCAGATACTGGATTCGTTCCAGTGCGTCCGTTGACCGACCTCCAAACCCGAGAAAAAAGCGCCTGACAACCCGATGTCGTTCGTCCACCTGCACTGCCACAGCGAGTACTCGCTCCTAGACGGGGCCAACCGGATCGACGACCTGATCGACCGGGCCGTTCGCATGAAGATGCCGGCGCTGGCCATCACGGATCACGGCAACCTTCACGGCGCCTGGGAGTTCCAGGAGAAGGCCAGGAAGAAGAAGCTGAAGCCGATCCTTGGTTTCGAGGCCTACGTTGCGTACGGCGATCGGAGGCAGAAGGAACGGCCCAAGGACGCTCCAGCGGAGTACGCGCACCTGGTGGTCCTGGCGCGGGACCTCACCGGGTACCGGAACCTGGTAAGGCTCTCGTCGCGAGGGTACACCGAGGGATTCTACCGCAAGCCCAGGCTGGACCACGAGATCCTGGCCGAGCACAACGAGGGCCTGATTGTCCTGAGCGCGTGTCTGTCCGGCGAGGTGGCCAAGAACCTCCAGCTGGGGCGGTACGATCGCGCAAAGGAGGCGGCGGAGTTCTACGCACGGACCTTCCCGGACCGGTACTACCTGGAGGTGCAGGACCACGGCATCGAAGGACAGGACCGGGTCAACGCCGGCGTGTTCCAGCTCGCCGACGAGCTGGGCCTTCCGGTCGTCCTCACCAACGATGCGCACTACCTGCGCCGTGAGGACGCCGACATGCACGACACGCTGCTGTGCATCGGTACGGGCGTCCTGAAGAGCGACCCCGAGCGTCTCTCGTTCGACGGCCAGGAGTCCTACTTCAAGTCGGCCGACGAGATGGCGGAGCTGTTCCCTGACCGGCCGGAGCTGCTTTCCAACACGGTGGCGATCGCCGAATCCTGCGACATCCAGTTCGAGAAGAAGCACCATCTGCCGGGCTTTCCGGTCCCCGAGGAATTCGAGACGGACATGGCCCACCTCCGGCACCTGGCGGAGGAAGGCGCCCGCGAGCGCTACGGGGATCCTCTCCCCGACGAAGCCAGGGAGCGTCTCGATTACGAGCTCGGTGTGATCGCGAAGACGGGGTACGCCGGATACTTCCTCATCACGTGGGACTTCTGCCGGGCCGCCAGGGAGCTGGATATTCCCGTCGGCCCCGGACGCGGCTCGGCCGCCGGCTCCATCGTGGCGTATGCGCTTCGGATCACGGACGTGGACCCGCTCGAATTCGATCTCCTGTTCGAGCGCTTCCTGAATCCCGAGCGGGTGTCCATGCCGGACATCGACATCGACTTCTGCTACGAGGGGCGTGGCCGGATCATCGAGTACGTGCGCGAGAAGTACGGCGCCGATTCGGTTGGCCAGATCATCACGTTCGGGACGATGCAGGCTCGGGCCGCGGTGCGGGACGTGGGAAGGGTGCTCGAGTTCACTCCCGCCGAGCAGGACAAGCTGGCGAAGCTGATTCCGAACACGCCCGGCTTCTCCCTCTCGATCAGCGAGGCCGTGGAGAAGGTCAAGGAGCTCAAGGATCTCTACAAGAGCGATCCCCGAGCCCGGCAGCTGCTCGACTACGGGAGCGCGATCGAGGGACTCTCCCGGCACGCGTCCGTGCACGCGGCCGGGGTGGTGATCGCCCCGGGCCCTCTCGACGAATACGTGCCGGTATGCCGCGACGCCAAGAACGGCGGCCAGGTCATCACCCAGTACGACATGGTCGCGCTGGAGAAGGCCGGGATGCTCAAGATGGACTTCCTCGGCCTCCGCACCCTGACCGTGATCCACGACGCGGAGGGCGCGATCCGGCGCCGCCACGGAGTGGTGATCGACTGGGATGAGATCGGCCTGGATGATCCCGCGGTGTACGAGATGCTAGCGTCCGGAGGCACCCGCGGCGTGTTCCAGTTCGAGTCCTCGCTGGCCACGGAGAAGCTGCGCGCCATGCGCTGCGACCGGTTCGACGACCTGATCGCGGTGAACGCGCTCATCCGGCCGGGGCCGCTGGACACGGGCATGACAGACGTGTTCATCCGGCGGAAGAGGGGTTTCGAGCCGGTCGAGTACCCGGTCCCCCAGCTCGCGGAGGTGCTCGACACCACGTACGGCGTCATCACCTACCAGGAGCAGGTGATGCGGGTTGCCAACGTGCTCGCCGGCTTCTCGCTCGCCGAAGCGGACGTGCTGCGCAAAGCGGTGGGAAAGAAGGACGCCGCGCTGACCAAGAAGGTGCTGGACGAGTTCCAGGCCCGGGCAGTGGAACGGGGCACCCCGAAGAAGAAAGCCGCCGAAATCGCCGACCTGATCCGCACCTTCGGCCGCTACGGGTTCAACAAGGCTCACTCCGTCGCCTATGCGCTGATCTCGTACCGTACCGCCTGGCTTCGCAAGCACTACCCGGCGGAGTTCATGGCGGCCCTCCTCAGCTCGATCATCGACAACACCGACAAGGTCGTCCAGTACATCACGACCGCGCGTTCGATGGGGCTCGAGGTCCTTCCGCCGAGCGTCACGGAATCCCGCTACAAGTTCACGGTGGTGGACGATCGGCGGATCCGGTTCGGCCTCGGAGCGATCAAGGGCGTGGGCGAGTCGGCGATCCGTTCGATCATCGAAGCGCGGGAGGTGCGGCCGTTCGAATCGCTCTTCGATTTCTGCCAGCGAATCGACCTGAGGCTCAACAACAAGCGGGTACTCGAGTGCCTGATCGCCTCGGGAGCGCTGGACGAGTTTGGCGAGCGGGGATCCATGAAGGCGGGCCTGGAAACCGTCCTCTCGGAGGCCCAGCTGCGCCAGCGCGAACGGGACACCGGTCAGGAATCGCTCTTCGGCGGAACGCTGGCGACCGAGAGGCCGGAGCCGCGCCTCCCGCACGTGGCGCCTCTCACGGAGGCGGAACGGCTGAAGGACGAGAAGGCGGTGCTCGGTTTCTACATTTCGGGTCATCCGCTCGAACGGCACCGGGACCTGGTGGAGATGTTCGCTCTCGAGGCAAACACCTCCGCGATTCCCCAGCTCAGAGATCGCAGGGTGGAGCTGGCCTGTGTGGTTACATCCATGAGCGTCAACGTCGGTCGCAGCAGCGGGAAGGAGTACTGCAAGCTCACGGTCGAGGACTTCCACGGCACCGCCTCGGCCATGGTCTTTGGCGACGTCTGGCTGGAAACCCGGGGTCTGTTCGCCGAAGATGCCCCCGTGCTGATCGAAGGAATGGTCTCCGCGAATTCGCGAGATGAAGAGAATCCCCCCATCTTTGTCGATTCGGTCCGCCTGCTTCAGGGACTGGACGCGAGTGGCGGAGTGGCCGTGTGCATAGATCTCCGCGAAGGAGACGAGGCCCATCCCGGGGAATTCAGGAGCGTTCGCCAGGTGCTGGAAGCGTCGCCCGGAGCCGGGGCCCTTTATCTTCGGTGGCACCCGGAGGGCAATGGGGTAGAGCCGCCGATGCTCGCGTCGAGCACCTTGAGGGTCGAGCCGTCCGCGGCTCTTCTGGCGGATCTCAGGGCCCTGATGGGCCGGGAACGGGTACACCTGATTCGCGGATAGAGAGATGAGCGGAGAGTCTCAAGAGACCATTCCTGACATGCAGAAGCATCTCGCAGAGCTCCGTACGCTGGCCGAGCAGCGGGGCATCGACGTGAGCGACGAGATGCGCGAACTGGAGCGCCGTATCGAGAACTCAGAACCCGCCGAGCAGACCCGGTACGATCGAGTCCACCTGGCACGCCACCAGGAGCGGCCGTTCACCCTGGACTACATCCGGATCATGTGCGACGACTTCGTCGAGCTGCACGGCGACCGGAAATTCAGGGACGATCCTGCCATCGTGGGCGGCTGGGCGACTCTCGATGGGCGATCCGTCATGATCCTCGGACACCAGAAGGGTCGTGACATGAAGGAGAACCTGCACCGGAACTTCGGCTCGCCTCATCCCGAGGGGTACCGCAAGGCCGAGCGCCTGATGAAGATGGCCGAGAAGTTCGGGCGGCCGGTCGTCACGCTGGTGGACACGCAGGGAGCCTACCCCGGGATCGGAGCTGAGGAACGAGGGCAGGCGGAGGCGATCGCCCGCAATCTGTTCGTCATGGCCGGCCTCGAGGTCCCGATCATCGCGTGCATCATTGGAGAGGGCGGAAGTGGCGGAGCTCTAGGCATCGCCGTGGCGGACCGCGTACTGATGCTCGACAACGCGATCTACTCGGTCATCTCGCCCGAGGGCTGCGCTGCGATCCTGTGGCGAAGCCGTGACATGGCGGCGGACGCGGCCGAGGCGCTTAAGCTCACGGCGCCCGATCTCGCCGATTCGGGAATCATCGATGAAGTGATTCGGGAACCGGCGGGCGGTGCCCATCTCGAGCCGGAGGGGGCGGCCCTGGCCCTCAAGGACGCCATCGTCAGGAATCTCAACGAGATCCAGGGCCTCGACCCGGAGCAGCTGGTCGCAGCGCGGCGGGAGAAGTACTACGCCATGGGCGCCTGGGAAGACACTCCGGCGGATGGCTGACGACCGGGGCCGGTCGCGCGGCCCGCGCGGAGGAGGGCGCGGTCGATCCGCTCCACGCCCCATCTCGGACGGAGCGCGGCCGGGTGGAAGGCCAGTGCCTGCGCACCGCGCGCCCCAGCCCGTCTCCTCGGCCACCGGGCCCCGGCCGGCGGCCTCCGGTCGGGTATTCCAGATCGCTCAGGTGATGTTCAGAGGGGTGCGCTCCGAGTATTACAGCTATCGCGGCGACGTCCCGCTCGCGGCCAACGAGTACGTGATCGTGGAAGCCGATCGGGGCCAGGATCTCGGCTGGGTGCGCCGGACCGCGGATGGAGAGACCCACAGCTGCGAAGGCGGATGCGACCACGCGCACCACGGTCCGGTCATCCCGCCGGCACGCAAGATCCTGCGACGTGCGTCTCCGGCGGACGTCGAGCGGAGGATTAAGCTCGACGAGAGCGAGGGCGAGGTTCGCTCCCGCACCCGGGCGCTCGTTCGTCGCCACCGGCTGAAGATGAAGGTGAGCGAGGCCGAGTGGCAGTGGGACCGTAACAAGCTCACCGTCTATTTCACGGCCGACAAGAGGGTCGACTTCCGGACGCTCGTGAAGGAGATGGCCCGAACGTTCAAGACCCGGATCGAGCTCCGACAGATCGGGGTGCGGGACGAGGCCAAGCGGCTCGGAGGCATCGGAAGGTGCGGGCGCGAGCTGTGCTGCCGGCTGTGGCTCCCGGAGATCGAGCCGGTCACCCTGCAGCTCGCCAAGGACCAGGGCCTGTCCCTGAATCCCGCGCAGATCTCCGGAGCGTGCGGCCGCCTGATGTCCTGCCTGCGGTACGAGCACGAACAGTACGTGCAGGCCCGCAAGCGATTCCCGAAGGTGGGCAAGCGGCTGGAGACGGGACGTGGAACGGAGGAGGTCACCGGCTGGGACCTGTTCCGGGAGACCGTGTCCCTCCGGGGGAAGGACGGGGAAGTCCGGGCGGTCGCGCTTCAGGATCTGAAAGCGGAAACTGCCTCGACCCGGAAGGGCAGGCACCGCCCTCCGCCGGACGCTTCCGGCTGACCCCACTGCCGACACCGGCCACACCACCGAGACCGCCGAGGCAACGGAACTTGTCCCGATTCTACCTGACTACCGCCATCGACTATTCCAACGGCGACCCGCACATCGGGCACGCCTACGAGAAGGTGGGCGCCGACGTCATCGCCCGTTTCCACCGCCTGGCAGGCAAGGATGTGCACTTCGTCATCGGGATGGACGAGCACGGGCAGAAGGTGGCACAGGAGGCGGCGGCGCAGGAGCGAACTCCGCAGGACCTGGTGGACGAGCTGGCCGACCGGTTCCAGGCCGTGTGGGAACGCCTCTCGATCTCGAATGACGACTTCATCCGCACCACCGAGCCCCGTCACAGGCGGGCCGTCCAGGCGCTGGTGCGAAGGATCCGGGATGCAGGAGATCTGTATCGCGATCGGTACGAGGGTTTCTACTGCACCGGTTGTGAAGCGTTCAAGCGTGAGCCGGAGCTGGAGGATGGACGCTGCCCCATTCATCCCTCCAGAGAGATCGCGTGGACCGAGGAGGAGAACTGGTTCTTCCGCCTGTCCACGTACCGGGATCGGCTGATCGAACACATCGAGACCCATCCGGAGTTCATCCAGCCCGAGAGCCGCCGAAACGAGATCCTGCGGCTGCTCGAGAGCGGCCTGGAAGACATCTCGGCGTCGCGGTCCCGGGTCCCGTGGGGCGTCCCCTTCCCGGACGAGGAGGGCCACACCGTCTACGTCTGGTTCGACGCCCTGCCCAACTACATCTCGGCGATCGGATTCCCCGAGGACGAGTTCCGGACCTGGTGGCCCGCGGGTGTGCACGTGATCGGCAAGGACATCACCCGGTTTCACTGCGTGATCTGGCCCGCGATGCTGCTGTCGGCCGGACTCGAGCTGCCCCGCACGGTGTGGGGGCACGGCTTCGTGAAGATCGGCGGCGGCAAGCTCTCCAAGTCCGAGGCGCGGCTCCTCGACCTGGACCAGCTCATCGACCGCCACGGACCGGACGCATTCCGCTACTTCCTCCTGCGTGAGATCCCGTGGGACCGGGACCGGGACTTCCCCAGCGTGGATGCCTTCCTCTGCCAGTTCGACGAGCGGTACAACGCGGACCTGGCCAACGACCTGGGCAACCTGCTGAACCGGACGGTCAGCATGTCCCGGAAGTACCGGGACGGAATCGTGCGTCGCTTCGCGGAAACCGAGCTGGATTCCCAGATCGACCGCGCCCTGGACGCGTACGAGACCGCGATGGCGGACGAGAGGCTGCACGAGGGACTCGACGCCGCCATGTCCATCGTGCGGGCGGCGAACGCGTTCATCGACACCGAGCAGCCCTGGAAGCTCGCCCGCGACCCTGAATCACAGGAGCGCCTGGACGACGTACTGGCGGCGCTGGTGAGGGGGCTGGCAACCACGGCCGTGATGCTCGAACCGTTCATTCCGGGCAAGGCTGCAGAAATGTGGCGACGGCTCGGTGGAAGCGATCTGCCTCTCTTTTCGGGGCTTAGCGAAGACATCCCGACGGCTGTGCCCGAGCGGTGGGACACTGTTCTATTCCCCCGCGTCGACAGGGACGAGCAGCAGGGATGATCGCACGCGCTTGACACCCCTTCCCGGGCCCGATTAGTCTGACCGCGTCCCGCTCGGATCCGCGTGTTCGTCGGAGCCGATGCCTAGCACAAAAACCTATCGCGAATGCACCGGCAGGTGCGGGGGGTCGTCTTTCCCGCGCACGGGCCCGCGTTTTGCTCAACTAAGCAAGCCGCGGTGCATTACGGGTGCGGGATGGGCCGGAGGTTCCGGTCGATCGGCAACGGATAGCAGGATACGATAAATTATGTCGGTACACGGATCTAACGGGACGGGGAAAGACTCGCCCTCCCACTGGACCGTACAGATCATGCCGGACGGCGGCGGTCGCATTCGCACCGTTCGTGTTTCGCGTCGCGTCGTACGGATGGCGGCGGTCGCGGCGGCGACGTTCTCGCTGGTCGCGGTCGCGTTCGTCATCAGCCTCGCGTTCGATGCGGCACGTGAGGTGGAGCTCGCCCGGCTGCAGATCGAGAACCGCCACCTGAGCCAGAATCTCGAGAGCGTCGAGAATCAGGTGGGTACGCTCGCCGGTTCCGTGGACGAGCTGTCGGAGCAGGAGAAGAAGTTCCGTCTCCTCGCCGGGCTTCCGGACCTCGGCGCGGAGGTTCGTGCCGTGGGTGTGGGCGGTCCCCTGCCCGAGGCCGCCGAGCGCGAGGAGTTCCTGGCGGCGTCACCCGAGCTCGCCGAGCGGACGTACGCGGCGGCTTACGATGCCGAACTCCTGATGCGCAGGCTGGACCTTCTCAGCAGCTCGATCGACGAAGCCATGGACTCGGTCGAGATGCACCGGCAGGTCTTTCTCGCCCGGCCCTCGATCCGTCCTGTCCAGGCAGACGAGTCCTGGATCAGCTCCAGCTTCAGCCAGAGCCGCATGCACCCGGTGCTGCAGGTGAACCGGCCTCATCCCGGACTCGACATCTCCGCGGTTGCGGGCACGCCGATTCTCGCGTCGGCCGCCGGAACGGTCACGTATGCCGGCACCAAGAGCGGGTACGGCAAGACGGTCGAGATCGATCACGGCTTCGGGTACAAGACGCGATACGCTCATGCCGGGAGCATCCAGGTCAAGCGCGGTCAAAAGGTCAAGCGCGGCGACATGCTGGGGGAGGTCGGGAAGACGGGCCTCGCCACGGCGCCGCATCTTCACTACGAGGTTCTGATCGAGGGCAGACAGGTCAACCCCAGGCAGTATCTGCTCGACGACATCATCTACGAGTGAACCATCCGGCACGTGCTCTACGCGCGAGCTGAGACGACGTAGCCGGCCGGGGGCCTTCCGTAGGGGAGGCCCCATTGTCGTTTGGGACCCGGAAGCCGGCCGGGGTGTTTGAAAATCCGCATGCTGGCCGGTAGATTTGCCGGTCGCGAGGCATGAATCACCGCTCACACAACGTGGAGACACGATGCGAGGCTACCGTACATTCTTCCTGATCGCAGGCGCGGCGATGATGCTCGGCGCGTGCGGAGGATCCGACGTGACCGTGCAGGTCCTCGCTGAGGGCGCGGACGGTCCGATCCCGCAGGCCAACCTCGAGGTCTTCTTCTATCCGTTCGACCGTGACTCCGTGTTCGACGACCTGGATGCGGCGGCGTCGACCCCGAAGCCGGAGATCCCGCAGGAGATGCTGACCACCTTCGCCGAGATCCGTTCCCTGCAGGAGGAATGGCGTGCAAAGGAGACCGAGTGGTCCGAGGCCCGGGATCGGCTGCAGACGCTGTCCGAGGAGATGCAGGCGATGGACCCGCGGGCTCGCGGCAGCCGGGAGTACATGTCGAAGTACGAAGAGTTCGAGCAGCTCGAGGGAGTCGAGGGCCAGCTGGATCGCGAGAAGCAGGCGCTGTTCGACCAGTTCACCGCCATGCAGGATTCCGTCACGGCCCAGGTGGATGAGTTCAAGGCCGTTCGGGACACCTGGGAGGACGACGCGTACTCCGGCTACTTCGACATCGAGCAGGAGCTCGTGATGGAGCTGGGCCGGCAGGTATTCACCGACACGACGAACGCCGACGGATACACCACCCGCAACCTCCCGGCAGGTGACTGGTGGGTAAACTCACGGATTCGGGTGCCGGCGGGCGAGATCGTGTGGAACCTCGTGATCGATCCGGCGCAGGTCGACACGCTTCGGCTTGAACGGTCCAACGGCGAGGAGCGGATTCGGCTCTAGCCTCTCGCTGCAATGGCAAACGGGCCCGCATGACCTGGTCGCGAGCCCGTTCCGCGGGCCGGCCGATTTCCTCCGGATTCCGGCCGGCCCGCTTCCGTCTCTCTGAACCTGGCGCGGGAACGACTGCATGACTGGCCCGACGTCCGAACCGGAGATCGGTCTCGAATTCGAGGTCGATCGCGACCACGTGGGCTGGCTCACGTTCGACCGGCCGGGCGCCTCGGTCAACACGCTGACACCCGAGCTCATGCGGGAGCTCGATGCCCTGCTCTCCCAGCTCGAGTCCCGCATCGCCAATGGACAGATCCTCGCTCTCGTCGTCCGAAGCGGTAAGGAAGGCGCCTTCTTCGCGGGCGCGGATGTCGAGGCGATCGCATCGCTCTCGTCCGCCGCAGGGGCGGAGGCCGCCAGCGCGGAAGGTCAGAGGATCTTCCGCCGTATCGAGCGTCTCCGGGTACCGACCATCGCCGCCATCGACGGCGCGTGCATGGGCGGCGGCACCGAGCTCGTGCTTCATTGTGACTTTCGGGTCGCGTCCGACCGGGAATCCACGCGCATCGGTCTCCCGGAGATCCGGCTCGGAATTCTGCCGGGCTTCGGAGGAACCGTGAAGCTGCCGGCCCGGGTCGGGCTGCAGAACGCTCTTGGGCTCATCCTGTCGGGAAGGGCAGTGAGGCCATCGCGGGCCCTCAGGATCGGACTCGTGGACCGGGTGCTTCCGTTCACGGGCTTTCCCGGCGCGATCCAGGAGTTCACGCGCGAGGTCATCTCAGGCGGGGTACAGCCCGCCGTACCGAATCTCGGCTTACGGGATCGCATGCTGGAGGGCACCGGACCGGGCCGCAGGATCATGTTCGGGGCGGCTCGAAAGCGGGCGGCAGCCGAAGCCGGCCCGTTCTACCCGGCGCCGGCACGGGCGATACGCGTGCTTGAAGAATCGGTTGGGAGGAAGGCCGATGAAGCCTACGCGCTCGAAGCGCGGGCTCTCGGAGAACTCGCGGTCACCCCGGAGTCCAGGAACCTCGTGCGCGTCTTCCGGCTCTCACAGGCCGCCCGAAGGGCGCTTCCTGAAGAGATCGCAGCCAGCAAACGATCTGTGCGCCGGATGGGCGTAATCGGCGCCGGAGTGATGGGCGGCGCGATCGCCGAATTGGCAGCGGCGCATGATGTACCGGTGGCGCTGAAGGACATCGATCAGGAGGCACTCGACTCCGGCCTGCGACATGCCGCCGGTCTTCTGCGAAAGGCGGTGAAGGCACGGGCGTTCACCGAGGAGGAGGCTTCGCGAAAGTTCGCTCTCGTCACGGGCACGCTCGACTACGAGGATCTCTCCGGCGCCGACCTCGTGATCGAGGCGGTAGTGGAGCGGATGGCGGTCAAGCAGCAGGTGTTCCGGGAGGTGGAGCAGGCCACCGGCGACGCCGTCCTCGCCACGAATACATCGGCCCTTTCCGTGGACGAGATGGCGGACGGCGTCGAGCGCCCAGGATCGGTGCTGGGGCTGCACTTCTTCAATCCCGTGCACAAGATGCCGCTGGTCGAGGTCGTGGCGGGACCTAGAACCGACGATGCGGCCCTCGCCACCGGCTTCGGGCTGGTACTGGATCTCGGCAAGACTCCGGTCCTGGTGGCGGATCGGCCGGGCTTCCTCGTGAACCGGCTTCTCGCTCCGTACCTCAACGAAGCGGGCTATCTACTCGAGGAAGGGCACTCGGTCGAGTCCATCGACGGCGCCCTCCAGAGCTTCGGCATGCCCATGGGACCGCTGCGGCTCCTGGACGAGATCGGGTTCGACGTGGCCCGGCACGCCAGTCGTGAGATGGCGCGGGCGTTCGGGGGGCGCATGTCTCCCTCCGGGGTTCTCGATCGAATGATTGACGACGCGCGCCTGGGACGGAAGAACGGTCTCGGCTTCTACCGGTACGAGGAAGGAGAGGCGCGGGGTCCCGACCCGGTAGCCCAGGCTCTCTGGGGCGGGGAGGCCAGGTCCGAGCCGGACGAAATCCGCCGGCGTTGCCTCTATGTCCTGGTGAACGAGGCCGCCTATGCACTCGAAGAGGGCGTCGTCGACGGCCCGGACCGCGTCGATCTCGCCATGGTCTTCGGCACCGGCTTCCCGCCGTTTCGCGGCGGGCTCCTGAGGTGGGCGGACACCGAGGGTCTGCCGCAGATTCACGAAGCGCTTTCGCTGTACGCGGACTCGCTGGGCACCCGCTTCGCGCCTGCGCCGCTTCTGGGCCGGATGGCGAAGCAGAACCGGACGTTTACCGATCTTACCTAAGCGCCTGATCGATCGAAGGTCCCGGACCCGGGGCGTTCCGGCCCGTGGAGACGCCGGAACTCCAACGGTCGCCATCGTCTACCGACGTCCACCCGACGATGTGCAGCACTTCTCGCAGGAGCTTCTGCACGACGGGGCGGCGTGCAAGATCACTCTGCTCGTCCTGGACGAGGAGGCCTCTCCTCTGCCGATAGGAGAGGCGGAAGTACCGCCGGGGGGCGCCGTCCTCTGGTTCATGTTTCCGGGCCGATCGTACGAAGTGGGATCGATCTACGACGCTGACGGTCGTTTCGTCGGCCATTACACCAACTTCGTGCAGCCGCCGAAACCGGAGACGGCCGTGTGGCACCTGACGGACCTGTTCCTCGACGTGTGGCAGGCACCGGGACAGCCGCCGCGCCTGCTGGACGAGGACGAGCTGGCCGAGGCGGCGAAGAACGGATGGGTAGGATCGGAGGACGTCGCGCGCACCCGGGCCGAAGCCGCGGCGGTCCTGAGGGCCGCCCGCGCGGATCACTGGCCTCCCGGAGTCGTTCTGCGCAATCCGCTCGACGCGGTCCCTTCCCTGCGATTCCGGCGAGACGCACCCGGGACGTTCTTCGCCAACCTCGTCATCGGGCGCCTGATCGCGTTTGGAATCTACTCGCTGGGCGCGATCTCTCTCACGTCGGTCCTGTTCGCGGCGTTCACGAATGCGCTGCAGCCGGGGGTGGGACTGACCGGGAGCAGAATCGCGTGGCTGGGCTTGATCGCGGTCGAGCTCGTACTCCTCCTCGGATTCGCGCTCGCCGGGAAGCTTCCGGCCACGCGCCGGACCCGGCCGGAAGAGGCACTCACGGAGAAGCTGCTCTTCCTCGGCACGCTGGTCTCCGGAGCCGCGGTCATGCTCTACCCGGACGGGCGGCTGTGGCAGGGAGCCCTGACGGGGCTGTACGTCACGCTGGCGGTGTTTCTCTCCATCTTCGCCGTCAGCCGGGCGCTCTTCGATCGGCGATTCCCGTACCTCGCGGTGATGGGACTCGCGGTGTGCGCAGTCGCGCTCCTGGTCCTGCTCTTGTAGCTGCGAAGCTCAGATCGGTCGCGTTCGACCCCGGGGAATGGCGATCAGGTCACCGTCCACGCGGGCGCTGGACCTGCGCTCCGCCGCGTCCGCCGCGATCACTTCCTCCGGCTCGACGAAGTTGTAGCGGTCCACGATGCCGCGATGGATCTTCGCGTTCTCGCCGACCCGGCAGTGGTCCATCACGATCGAGTCGACGATCTCGGCCCCAGGTGCCACGTAGGCGTCCCGACCGATGACCGAACGGACGATTCGCGCGCCGTGCACCACGGTCCCCACGCCGAGAGAAGCATCCTCGATCGTGCCCGACAGGACGCGCGGGCTGGCCCGGTGATACGCCTGTGAGTGAATCGGCCACATCCGGTTGTTCAGGTCGAAACGCGGGGCCACGCCCAGCAGGTCCATGTGCGCCGCCCAGTAGGCCCCCAGGGTGCCGACGTCCCTCCAGTAGGCCGGTTCCTCGTACGACTTGATGTCCGGCACCTCGTTGCGATGAAAATCGTAGGCGCACACCCGGTAGCTCGGATCGTCGACCATCATGGACACGATCGTCTTGCCGAAGTCCGGCTCGAGGCCCTCTTCCATCACCTGCTTGAGCACGTTTACGAGCGCGCCGGGCTCGAACAGGTAGTTGCCCATCGAAGAATAGGACCAGCCTGGCCGACCCGGCATTTCCGGCGGATTCTCCGGTTTCTCCTTCCAGGCAACGATCGTGTCATCCTCGTCTGCCTGCGCCACCCCGAAGCCGGAAGCCTCGGACACGGGGACCGGAAGCATGGCCACGCTCAGGTCGGCGCGCTTCTTCCTGTGAAAGCGCACCATGTGTTCGACCTGCATCCGATAGATGTGGTCGGCCCCGAACACGGCGATCAGGTCAGGACGATAATCCGCGATCAGGTTGAAGTTCTGATACACGGCGTCCGCCGTCCCCCGGTACCATTCTTTCCCGACCCGCATCTGCGGCGGCACGACGGTCAGGAAGTCGTCCGGGTGGGGCGTGCTGAGACGCCAGCCTTCGCGGAGGTGGTGGATCAGGGACTGGGAGCGGTACTGCACGAGCACGAAGATCGAGTAGATGCCCGAGTTCAGGAGATTCGACAGCACGAAGTCCACGATCCGGTAACTGCCGCCGAACGGCACGGATGGCTTGCTCCGCTCCTCCGTGAGCGGCGAAAGGCGCGTCCCTTCCCCCCCGGCCATGACCAGCCCGAGCACCCTCAGATTGCCTCTCATCCCCTCGCTCCGTTCCTTTCTTCAACCGCCAGGCGGTACAGTCTCTCGTACTCCTCACCACTTCGGCGCCACGAGAAATCCTGTCCCATTCCCGCCTCGCGCACAGCGGCCAGTGCCTCCGGATCCTCGAACAGATCAGCTGCGAAGTCGAGCGCCCACGAGAGTGCCGGCGCATCGAAGTGGTCGAACACGACTCCCGTCGCGTCTCCCGCCGCGAGTGCCTCGGGAGACGCGTGGATCACGCTGTCGGCCAGACCCCCGACGCGGTGGACCACGGGAGGAGTGCCATATCTCTGACTGATCATCTGGTTCAGGCCGCACGGCTCGAACCCGGACGGCATGAGGAAGAAGTCCGCGCCCGCCTCGATCCGGTGCGCCAGTTCCTCCGAGAACTCCAGGCGGGCAGCGACGTTGTCGTGCCGGACCGCGAGCTCGCCGATGAACTTCTCGTAACGGCCCTCGCCCGTTCCAAGAAAGACGAATTGGGCGTCCCGCTCCACCAGTTCGTCTCCCAGCTCGGCCATGAGCGACAGGCCTTTTTGCCCGACCAGCCGCGACACCATTCCGAAGAGCGGCACCTCCGGGTCCACGTCGAGCCCCATTTCCTCCAGTAGCGCCGTCTTGCACTCGGCTTTGCCGCCGAGGTCGCTCCGATCGAAGGTCCGCGGCAGGAACGGGTCCGAGGCCGGGTTCCACGTATCCGTATCGAGTCCGTTCAGGATGCCCCATACCGGCGGTTCGAGCCTCGAGATCACCCCATCGAGGCCGAATCCGAATCTGGGCGTCGCGATCTCGCGCGCGTA